>ENA-ORBV01015096-ORBV01015096.1-microbial-mat-metagenome-genome-assembly--contig:-NODE-15096-length-11430-cov-4.708447_pt1 | contig 11430 bp, 13 predicted proteins | sample MGYA00237777_ERZ505514 | MGnify/ENA primary metagenome ERZ505514 (study PRJEB26160, sample SAMN06269048) | microbial mat metagenome | isolation source: Oligotrophic lake microbial mat | place...
CATACGAGATTCGCCTTAGTCTCGTGGGCTCGGAGATGTGTATAAGAGACAGCGTATACTCCGCCGAAATCAACCACATGCCCCGTCCGGGGAATCCGGCCCGAGGTTCCCTTCAATCCGACGATGCCATTGCAGTGCGCCGGATTCCGGATGCTCCCCCCGAAGTCACTGCCGATGTCGAAGGCGGCTCCGCCTGCGGCCACGACCAAGCCCCCGGTGACCGGTGCCAAGGTGCAGGCCGGCAAGGCGGCGGCCGATACAGGGGCATCAGGGACAGCAGACGGGCTGACGCTCGGGGGCGGCGCAGGTGGGGGTGACGCGGTTGACCTCAACACCTTCGATCCGGAGTGGACCGCCAAGTTCAAGGACGCCATCAGCAAGACCTGGTCGCGGGTACAGCCGGAGGTTGGGTTCGTGGTGCTTCGATTCACGATTGAACGCGACGGAACGATCGAAGGTGGATTTAATCAGGTGCAGGTTCTTGAAAAAAACGTGGGCTTCAACCTCGAGATGGTGTCCAAACGCGCCGTCGTCACGGCGAGGCTCCCCCCCTTGCCGGTCAGTCACAAGGAACCCGTGCTGATCGTGCGTTTACGGTTTGACTATGAGAAGAGGTAAGAAATGAATCAGCACCATCGAGTGACGATCGCGGCCATCTGTAGTGCCGCCCTCCTGTGGACGGCGCTGCCGTCCGGTGCCCCGGCTGACACGTTTGTGATTGGCGCGGAGCCCCTGCAGCAGCGTCAACAGGCCGAGGTCTCAATCAGCATGCGCGGCGAGGGCGGCCGTCCCGCGCGGCTTGCCGTTCCTGAGTTTGTGGTCACTGGCGACGAGGCCGGACGGGCCGCGGCAGCGACGGTGTCACAGGTGCTGTTTGACGACATCGAATTCGAACGCGAGTTCACGATGATTTCGCGTACGGCGGCCTCAAAAATTGCGCCTGCCCCGGCCGATGCGCTGGCGTACGACACGTGGAATGAACTCGGCGCGGACTTTGTGCTCGCCGGCACGGCCTCTTTGGCGGCCAATGTGCTCACGGTTGAAGTCCGCGTTGTCAGTGTCGAGCGGCGCCTGAGCACGTTTGGCAAGCGGTATGCCTGCCCAGTGCGCGACCCCCGCTACTGCGCGCACACGATCGCGGACGAACTGCACAAGGAACTGTTCAACCTCGACGGGATCGCGCGCACCAAGCTGGCGTTTGCCTCGGACCGTGATGGTGAACGCCTCGGCGGCACGATCGAGGAGCGGTCGATCAAGGAGATCTACATCTCCGACTACGACGGCGGCAAACAGATGCGCCTCACCCCGCATCGCTCGTTGAACATCGCACCGACCTGGTCTCCCGACAATCGCTTCCTGGCCTACACCTCGTACACCTCGGGCTTTCCTGACGTGGTCGTGCAGTCCATCTATGAAGCTCGCGCGGCGACGCGCCCCGCGAAGGGCACGCCCAACTCGCAGAACTACCTGCCGGCCTTTTCGCCCGACGGCGCACGCCTCGCCTTCGCATCAAGCCGCACGGGCAACTTCGAGATCTACACCATGCGCCTGGACGGCAGCGAGCTTCGCCAGGTGACGTCACATCCTGGCGCCGACAACGCCCCGACGTGGTCCCCCAACGGCCAGCAGATCGCGTTCACCTCGGATCGCGCAGGACAAAATCACATCTACATCGTCAGCGCCGACGGCGGTCCCATCACCCGGCTGCCCACCGGCGGAGGCAAGGTCGACCGCCCGACGTGGTCACCCGTGCCGTTCAACTACATCGCTTTCACGGCCGAGGTCCCCGGTGGCAATCACGTGAGAATGATTGAACTCGGCACCAACACCGTGACCACGCTGACGTCGGCATTTCAGGGGAGCAATGAGAGTCCCTCGGTGGCGCCCAACGGCCGTCACATCGCCTTTGTCACCACACAATGGGGCAAGGAGCACATTGTTATCATGGGCCGCGACGGCAAACTGGAACGCCGCGTGACCACCTCAGGCAACAACAAATATCCCAGTTGGTCCAAGCGATGAACCAGGAGTTCCGTACACGTATGACGCATTCACTTCGACTTCGCACGCTTCTTGCTCTGGCACTGGTTGGCACGACGACACTCGCGGCTTGCGGGGGCAAGAAGCCGCCTGTGCCCGCCACTGCCCCGCCGCCGTCCGCCGTCACCTTTCCTGGGGCGACGACCCCGAACCGGCCGCCGGATCCACCCGCGCCCGTGCCGGAACCGCCGCCGGTCATTCCGGTCGAGCCGGCACCGATCGCTTCAGACCCGCTTGCGAGTCTGGACACCGATGAGATCAACCGCCAGAGCCCGCTGGCCCCGGTGTTTTTCGGCCTCGATTCCGACACGGTTGATGCCGAGGGCCAGAAGGTGCTCGATGCCAACGCCGCGGTTCTTCGGAAGTACCCGACCTGGGCCATCACCATTGAGGGCCACAGCGACGAGCGTGGTTCGGCCGAATACAACCTCGCGCTCGGCGAGCGTCGCGCGCTGGCCGTCAAGGGGTATCTCCTCTCGCTGGGGATCGCCGCCGATCGCATCCGCACGGTGAGCTACGGCAAGGAATTCCCGTTTGATCCAGGCCAGAACGAAACGGCTTGGTCGAAGAATCGGCGCGGCCATTTTGTCGTCACGGGGAAGTAACATAGACGCATGGCCCGTCGACTTCTGAACCTGACCCTACTGGCCCTGCTCGCCCTGCCGGCCACGGCGGTCGCACAGAACCGCGAGCACCAACAGATCTTCGCAGACCTGCGCATCCTGCAGGAGCAGACACAACTTCTGAGGGTGGCGGTGGCGGAACTGGTGGAGTCGCTCAAGGCGATCAACAGCCGCGTGGATGAACAGTCCAACCTGACCCTCAAACTGTTTGCCGACCAGGGCGTGCAGATTGGCGGGCTCACCGACAACGCCCGGATCTTGCGCGAAAAACTTGACGCCACGAACGTGAGCCTGTCGAAGGACGCCCACGAAATGGAAACGATCCGGCAGGAGTTGGGCAATCAGCGCATCCTGCTCAATCAGATCATCGCCCTGGTGACCCCACCGGTGGCTCCGACCGACCCCGCCGCAGCCGCCGGGACGGCAGGCGCAGCCGGTGCCGGCGTGGTGCCGCCACCCACAGGCGCGAACCAGGCGACGCCGCCGGTGCTGCCACCGCCCCCCCAGAATCCGCAGCGGTCCTTTGATACGGCCTTCGGCGACTACGTCACAGGCCAGTTCGACATGGCGCTGGCCGGATTTCAGTACTACATCGAAACGTTCCCGACGTCCCCGGACGTGCCAAAAGCCCGCTTTCATATTGCAGAATCTCAGTATGGCAAAGGGGCGAACAAAGAAGCCGTGACGGCGTACGAGCAGGTCATCACCTTGCACAAGGGCACCGAGTGGGAACCGCAGGCGCTCTACAAGCAGGGGCTCGCGTACGAAAAGCTCGGCCAGATTGAGCGCGCCAAAGCCAACTGGGAACTCGTGCGGAAGGCCTTCCCTGACAGCAGCGCGGCCATACTCGCCACCCAGAACCTGGCGCGTATCATCAAAACTTCACTTAGCGAAAAGGACTGAGACCCAATGGGCAGTGTGAACAAGGCAATTCTGGTCGGCAACCTCGGGCGTGATGCCGAGATGCGATTCACCCAGGGCGGCACCGCCGTCGCCACGGTGAGCATCGCCACCACCGACGTGTTCAACGATCGCGACGGCCAGAAGCGCGAAGACACGCAGTGGCACCGCATCGTCATCTGGGGCAAGACGGCGGAATCGATTCAGCCGTACCTGACCAAGGGCAAGCAGATTTACGTGGAGGGCAAGATCCAGACGCGTGAGTGGACCGACAAGGAAGGCAAACAGGTCAAGACGACTGAAATCCGCGCCGACCGCGTCGTGTTGCTGGGGGGGCCAGGCGGTGGCAGTGGCGGCGGAGGTGGTGAACGTGCCGCTCGTCCGCAACGCGCGGCCTATGGCGCCCCGAGCGCCGGCGGCGGCAGCGACATGCCCGACGACATGGGCCCGATCGACGCCCCGAACGACGACGACATTCCGTTTTAAGAGAGACGTACGGAGCAGCCGGGCATGAGCCCGGCTGCCACCGTCAGGCTCAAGCCCGACGGATCCGAAGCCTAATCGCTTTTCCTGCCGTACCGGTCTTCGAGTCTGACCACATCGTCGAGATGGTTGGTGGAGACTTCCATGACGTCGGAGTCTTCGATCGCTGTCATTCGATGAATGGTCGTGGGCGTGACATGTACGGACTCACCGGGCGTCATCTCACGTCCGACCAGACTCCCGTTGACATCAATCTCAAACAGAATTTTTCCGGACCAGACGAAGATCGTCTCGTCCTTCAGGTTGTGATACTGCAGGCTCAACGCATGGCCCTTGTTGATGTGAATGACCTTGCCCACGTAGAGCGGGGTCTTGGCCCAATGCAGTTCATAGCCCCAGGGCTTTTCGACGCGAATTACCGGCTGCTCCATGTTTCTTGTCCTTCCTCTGTCATTGCGGCAGCCAAGGGCGCCAGCAACACGTGTACATCCTCTGCGGAGTCGGCCACCAGCGCCTCTCGCGCGAGCCGCACGGCCTGCCGCGTATCGACCGCGCGCAGGCCACGTTTGACGACCGGAATCGCGGCCGGGGTCATGCTGAACGCCCGGAAGCCCAGTCCCACCAACAGCGCCACCATCAGCGGATCGGCCGCCATCTCTCCACACACGGACAGATCCTTGCCGGTGCGGCGCCCCGCCGAGGCAATCATGCGCAGCAGGCGCAGGACGCTCGGCTCGCGTGGTTCGTAGTGCCCGGACAACCGCTCGTCGGTGCGATCAATCGCCAAAGTGTACTGGATCAAATCGTTGGTCCCCACACTGAGGAAATCCACTTCATGCGCGATCTGTTCCGCCATCAGCGCCGCCGCCGGCACCTCAATCATGGCGCCAATCTGGACCGGGGGTGCCGATGGCACCTCACGCGCAATCTCCCTGATCAACGCGCGGGCCTGCCGAGCCTCGGCGGCGGAGGTCACAAACGGCAACAGGATGCGGAGCGTCCCCGCGGAGGCCGCGCGCAACAGCGCGCGGATCTGCACGCGGAATCGATCGTCGTGCTGCAACGCCGCCCGGATGCCGCGTAGACCAAATCGCTCGCGGTGTCCCCCGCCACGTTCCGTACGCTCCCAGCGCTCCTCGCCGGTGTCAAACGTCCGAATGGTGACCGGACGTGGGGCCATCAGCGCCAGAAGCTGACGATAGGTCTCGGCCTGCGTCGACTCATCGACCGCTCCGGACGCTGGTGCACGGTCGAGGAGAAATTCCGATCGATAGAGGCCGATGCCCTCGGCCCCCACGTCAATGACGCGCGCGACCTCTTCCGCGATTTCGAGGTTTGCGTCGAGACGAATCCGCACCCCATCAGCCGTGACGGCCGCCACGCCGCGCAGTTCATCGAGCTTGCGGTGGGCCACCTCGGCCACCTGCGCGCGATGGGTCCACCGCTGGAGCGCCTCTTCACCCGGCTCGACGACTACTTCACCGGTGGCCCCGTCCACGGCCACCAGCTGACCCGGCGACACAATCTGCGTCGCACTCCTCAACCCGACCACCGCCGGGATGCCGAGCGAGCGCACAAGAATCACGGTATGGTGCGTCGGACTGCCGACGTCGCAGACCAGGCCGCGGACCTTCGTCCAGTCCAGCTGCGCGGCAATGGACGGAGAGAGTTCGTCGGCCACCACGATGAGCGGTCCCTCAAGCTCGCGGACAAAGTCCACGAGGGGATCGCGACCTGGGCGCAGGTTCCGCTGCAGGCGTCCGCCGACATCGGCGAGGTCGCCCACGCGCTCACGCAGCCAGGCGTCGCCTTCCCAGGCAAAGACCTCGTGCAGTTCACCGAGCGCACGATCGAGCGCCCAGTCCGCGTTGATCTTCTCCGTCCGGATCAACTCATCGACGCGCGCGGTGAACATGGGATCGTCGAGCATGAGCAGTTGCGCCGCAAAAATAGCGGCCTGCGCCGGCCCCACGGTGCGCGAGATACGCGAGGAAATTTCTTCGAGCTGGCGACGGGTCTCCTGATGCGCGGCCTTGAGTCGCTGGCGTTCGCGGTCGACCCCCGACGCCGCCAACCGATACCGCACCTGTCCGGCGTCGCGCACGGCGACCACCGCGCGGCCAATCGCCGTGCCGGCGGACACGCCGCGTCCGACCAGGCGGAGGTTGCGCGTCACGCGTCCTCAAATCCCCGAGCGGCCAGTTGCACCAAGGCGTCCACCGCGAGCTGCGCATCGGGTCCCTCGGCCGTGATCTCCAGCGTCGCCCCGCGCGCCGCGGCCAGCAGCAGCAATCCAAGGATGCTTTTGCCGTCGACGGTCTGGCGCGCTCGCGTGACCGTGATGTGACTCTGGAATTGGCCGGCGTGATGCACAAACCTGGCAGCCGCACGCGCGTGCAGTCCAAGGGCGTTCACCACCGTCACCTGGGCTGTGACCACGACGCTCAACTCCCCGTTTTGCCGCCGCGCAGCAGGTCCGACGCCACACGAATGGCCGCGCGCCCGTCATCACACACCAGACGGGCCAGCGCGGCGAGATCATGTACCGACTGGATGCGCGCGAGTTTGATCAACATCGGCAGATTGACGCCAGTGACCACTTCCACCTTGTCGGGCTCCAGGAACGTCATGGACAAATTCGACGGCGTGCCTCCGAACATGTCGGTCAGCAGCAAGACGCCCCGGCCCCGGTCCACCCGTTCGATCGCGCGGGACATCGCCGTCGTGGCCACGCTCACATCGTCGTGCCATCCGATCGACACGGCGGTGAACTGCGGCAGATCGCCGACGATGGTTTCGGCGGCATTGAGGAGTTCGGTTGCGAGCACCCCGTGCGTCACGACGACGACGCCGATGGTGTTGATTGAGTCAGGCATCTGCAGCATCCCTGTGGCGCACTCTCAACTGCACGCCCTTCATCCGCGCCAACGACTTGCCGAGGGCTTCAGCCATCGCCACGCTGCGATGCCTGCCTCCCGTGCACCCGATCGCGATCGTCAAATAGGACTTCCCCTCAGCAATGTATTGCGGCAGGAGAAACTTCAAGAGATTGGTGGTGAGTTCGAGAAACCGCTGTGCCGCCGGCTCCCGCATGACGTAGCGCGACACCGTGGCGTCCAGTCCGGTCAACGGGCGGAGCTTCGGCACGAAGTGCGGATTATTGAGAAAGCGCACGTCAAAGATCAGGTCCGCATCCGCTGGCGCGCCGTTCTTGAATCCGAAACTCTGGAGTGTCACCACCAGATCCTGCTTGGCCCCGTCCCCGCCGAGCGTCAGCACCTGCCGGCGCAGGTCGTGCACGCTCAGGCGTGAGGTGTCGATGACGTGATCAGCCAGGGCCCGTAATGGCGCCATCCGTCGTCGCTCTTCGGTGACCGCCTCGGCCGGGGGCAGTTTGCGGCTGAGGGGATGCGGCCGGCGCGATTCACTGAAGCGCCGGACCAGCACCGCCTCGGTCGCCTCAAGGAACAGCAGACTGACGGTCAGGTCCCCCCGACGCTTGAGCTTCCGGTACACGGCCGGCAGCCGAATCAGATTGTTGCCCTCGCGCACATCCACGACCACCGCCACGCGGTGTTTGGGATCCTCATCACGAACCGTGAGGTCGGCGAATGTCGGAATCAGGGCGACCGGCAGATTATCGATGCAGAAGTAGCCCAGGTCCTCGAGTGCATGGATCGCCTGCGACTTGCCGGCGCCCGACAACCCCGTCACGACCATGAACTGCGGGATCTGCTTCGCCATCACTCTTCTCCCTCGAGTTCGAGCACATCGTCGGCGGCACGAGCCAGGCGTGCCTCCAGGCGTTCGGCCAGCAGACGCGCCGCATGGCGCCCTCGTGATCGCAACAAGGTATTTCTCGCGGCGACCTCCACCAACATCGCGACGTTGCGGCCGGGGGCCACGGGCATCCGGACCATGGGGACCGTGACCCCCATAAACGTCTGCGCGTCCACGGTCAGCCCAAGGCGATCATATTCACGACCGGTTTCCCATCGTTCGAGCTGCACCACCAATTCGATGCGTTTCGACGAACGCGTGGCGCTGACCCCAAACAGGTCGGTAACGTTGACCAGTCCGAGGCCGCGAATTTCCACGTAGTGACGGGTCAGCTCGGGACACGTGCCGATCAGCACGGACTCGCCGCGGACCTTGACCTCCACCGTGTCGTCGGCGACCAACCGGTGTCCCCGCCCGACCAGATCCAGCGCACACTCACTCTTGCCGATGCCACTCTCGCCGGTGATCAACACGCCGAGTCCGAGGATGTCGAGCAGGACGCCGTGCAGGATCTCCCGCGACGCCATGCGGTCTTCGAGGAACGTCGTGAGTCGCGCGATGGTGGTGGGGGTGCTGGCCGTCGTGCGCAGGACCGGCACACCGGCACGTTCGGCCTCCCCTACCAGGTCGGGAGGCGGTTCGAGTCCGAGCGTGAGAATCACACACGGAAAGTCGTGCGACAGCAGGCGCACCAGCGCCGTCCGGCGCGCGGCGGCGTCCATCTGCTCGAGGTATCGGACCTCGCTTTCGCCGAACACCAGCACCCGTCCTGGACGCAGGTATTGATCAAATCCCGCGAGGGCCAGCCCGGTTTTCTGGATGTAGGGCAACGTGATCCGGCGTTCGAGTCCGGCCGCACCCGCCAGGAGGTCAAACTCCAGGTCCACCCCGGCCCCACGTGCGCCCAACAATGACGCGACGGGCACCGACGCCGACATTACAGAAACACCTTGCGCTGATTCGACGTCGGAATCTTCAGCTCCTCGCGATACTTCGCGATGGTGCGGCGCGCGAGCACGAGCCCTTCACGCTGCAGCATCTGCATGATCTTCGAGTCGCTGAGCGGACGTTTGGCGTCCTCCGCCTCGATGATCTTGCGGATGCGCTGCTTGATGGTCACCGACGAGACGTTCTCACCGTACGAGCTGCTGATGCCGCTGTGGAAAAAGAACTTCATCTCATACACGCCCTGCGGCGTGTGCATGTATTTGTTGTTCACCACACGCGACACGGTGGACTCGTGCATGCCGATGTCGTTGGCCACATCGCGCAACACCAGCGGCCGCAGGTGTTCAATCCCGAGATCGAGGAACTCACGCTGAAAGGTGATGATGCTGGTGGCGACCTTGATGATCGTCTTCTGGCGCTGGTCCACGGACTTGAGCAGCCACAACGCGGACCGGAACTTGTCCTTTACATAGGCGCGTGTTTCTTCGGATGTCTCCGTGCCCTTGTCCTTGTCGAGCATCCGCCGGTATACCGGACTGATGCGCAACTGCGGCAGTCCCTCTTCATTGAGGACGGCGCGATACCCCTCGTCGGTCTTGATGATGTAGACGTCGGGAATCACATACTGCGAATCGACCGGGGTGTATCGTGCCCCCGGCTTCGGATCGAGATGGCGAATCACTTCGAGGTGCGTCTTGATTTCCTCGTTGGTCAGGCCCATGGCCTTGGCGAGTTCCGGCACACGATGGTTTTGCAGCAGCGGCAGATGGTCCTGCACCAACGTTTCAACCGGCGTCCCTCCCAGCCCATGCGCGCGCAGCTGCAGCAGCAGGCACTCCTGCGGGTCGCGCGCCGCCACGCCGATGGGATCAAACGACTGAATGTAGATCAACGCCTGTTCGACGGCGGGAATGGGCCAGGGGCCGAGCGCGGCAATTTCGTCCAGCGACGCGGCCAGATAGCCGTCATTGTCGACATTGCCGATGATGGCACCACCAATCTCCCGCACCATTTCGTCGGTGGTCTGCAGATCCAACTGCCACATCAGATGGTCGGCAAGGGAGCCTTTGCTCGACAGGGTGTTTTCGATCGGCGGCAGTTCGCGCACTTCCACCGCCTGCCTCGGACGATACCCATCGTCGAGGTATTCACCGAAGAAATATTCGTAGTCGGCGTCGTCCCAGGTGTCACCTTTTTCGTCCGCCTTTTTTTCGGCCGCCTCAGCCTCGGCGTCCTGGGGCGTCTCGGTGGCCGGCGTCTCATCGAGCGCTTCCTCCAGCAGGGGGTTCTCGACCATCTCCTGCGTCAGGAGCTCGGAGAGCTCAACGGTCGTCATCGGCAGGAGCTTGATCGCCTGCTGCAACGAAGGCGTCAGGATCAGCTTTTGCGAGAGCCGCGCGGAGAGTTTCTGTGACAGTGCCATTAGCCGGTACGTTCCTTGCACTCCCTAGTGTATTCGGGGATCAGTCCAGCCGGAAATCGGTGCCCAGATAGATGCGCTTGACATCGTCATCCGCCGCCAGCGCCTCTGGGGTGCCGTTCCTGAAAATGACGCCGTCGTGCACGATGTACGCGCGGTCGGTGATCTTCAGGGTCTCGCGCACGTTGTGGTCGGTGACGAGCACCCCGATGCCGCGTGCCTTCAGGTGGACGACGATTTTTTGAATGTCGGTCACGGCGATGGGATCAATGCCGGCGAAGGGTTCGTCGAGCAGGATGAACTTCGGCGAGTTGACCAGGGCCCGCGTAATCTCGGCGCGGCGCCGTTCACCGCCCGACAACGTGTAGGCCTTGGACTTGGCCAGGGAGGTCAGACCAAGTTCGGCCAGCAGTCCCTTCAGGCGGGTTCGCCGTTCCTCACTGGAAATGGGCAGTGTTTCGAGGATGGCGAGGATGTTCTGCTCGACCGTCAGCCCGCGGAAGATTGACGCCTCCTGCGGAAGGTACCCAATCCCCTTGCGCGAACGCACGTACATCGCGTCTCCGGTGACATCGCGATCATCGAGCAACACTCGACCGGCGTCTGGTGCGGTCAAGCCGACCACCATCCCGAATGTGGTCGTTTTGCCGGCGCCATTGGGCCCCAGCAGGCCGACGATTTCGCCGGACGACACGTCGATGTTGACGCCCTTGACGACCGTACGACCGTTGTACGCCTTGGTCAGTCCCTCGGCTCGAAGCGTGGCCATTATTTGATCACCTTGAGCACCTCGGCACACTTCGCCGGCTTCATTCTCCCCAACGCTCCCCCATCCGTCCGTACCTCGGACTCGCCTCCGGTGCGTTTGAAGTCCAACTCGGATCCACTCACGACGTTGCACTCACCCGCCCGATCCGGTGCGGGCACAATAAATGCCGCCAGGCTGCCGCGCACCTGATACGAGTCGGTGGCTGCAGTATAGGTCGCGCGGGAACCGATGGCCTGCCGTTGTTCCAGCAGGAGGATCCGGACCTGGCCACCATCCGAGGCGACCGCGCGCTGATGAAATGGATTCACAGGTGGCAGCGGCAGCGTGACAATCGGCGTCATGCCTGCGTCCGTGATCCGGCGCGCGTCGTGATGTACGCCGCGATCATCGACGCCGATCCAGAATGCCAGCACATCCTGTCTCTTATACACATCTGACGCTGCCGACGAATAGAGAGGTGTAGATCT
>ENA-ORBV01015097-ORBV01015097.1-microbial-mat-metagenome-genome-assembly--contig:-NODE-15097-length-11429-cov-4.853770_pt1 | contig 11429 bp, 9 predicted proteins | sample MGYA00237777_ERZ505514 | MGnify/ENA primary metagenome ERZ505514 (study PRJEB26160, sample SAMN06269048) | microbial mat metagenome | isolation source: Oligotrophic lake microbial mat | place...
CGGCATACGAGATTCGCCTTAGTCTCGTGGGCTCGGAGATGTGTATAAGAGACAGAGCAAGTGCAGAACAATAATGAAAGAGCCAAAATAAAAAGTGTTTTAATTGATTTACAGTTGTAATTTTGTCTCAAGTCTCTGCACTGGCATGTTTGAAAATTTGTTTGTGTGTGTCCACATCATTGTGTTTTCTCCTGTCTTTGCTCAAACAGAAACTTTTGGCTGATGTTTTTGTCAGTGGAACATGTCATGAACAAGGTTGCCATAGATGGTGTTGCGATGTTGGTAACACTGCCTTTTTGAATGTTGTTCTGCGCAAACTGGCAGTCCATGGAAATTTTTGATCAGTCAGTCAATTGACCAAAAATTCCTTTGTGAACAGTGAGTGATTGGCAGACATCCAGCGTTGATTAAGAAAACATTCAACAGATTGAAGGTGATCACATTGAGGAAGCAATGGATGGTTGACAAGAAGAAGCATGCAAATAAAAATGCAGTCCCTCTTGCTCCTGATGCAGAAAAGAATAATTTGAGACACAAAAAGTGTTTTTGAGCGGACCAAATGACAAGGCATCAATGAGCAAGAAGAAGAAAATGTCTGTTCCATTTTCATTGTGTTTTGGGACCAGTCCTGTTGTCATGATCAAAATCAGGGAATCAAAGAGAAAAGTAGGGCTGATTGAATGAGATGTCTTTAGGAGGCATGCCCTTGTCACACAGTGTTGTCATGCCCCATTTTGCATGTTCACAAATGCATCAAAAAGTCTTCAGCTCAACTGTTGAGGAGCACAAGGACAATGTGAGCACTTGCTGTCATCCGTTAGGGCATGAATTGTCTCTGGAGCTAAAGCTGAAGTGACAAAACCACAATTGCAGATCCCTGATTTTTTGCGAATGTTCTTCACATGGTTCCTCCACCAAGGCTACCCCAATTGTGGATGAAACTGTTCATCAATCATGCAGTGCATCATGATCACATCAAATGGCACAAAGGTTCACAGATTGTGATGCCCCTAGCTCATGTGTGAATCACACATTGCAATCTTAGTCACCTTTTGACACCACGGCTGCTAGGAATGACAATCCCAATCATCACGGCCACCATCATCATGCTACTAGTAAACAAAAGCACATCAATCTCAGCATGACAGATGGACTGCACTTTCTTGCTGCATGCTCTTTTTGAGGAAAACATGTCCATCCCAAAAAGCCCACCTTTCCTCTGAGGTTGCAAAATGAACACATTTGCCATATTTGGCCATGCAGTGTTGCACAGTCTCAATTAAAAAAATAAATTAGACACACCAGAAATGTGCTCTGCATTTTTTGATCTGTCATGGACACACACACCCTTCCACTCTGTTCTTGTGAACAAGGGGACTACTAGGAACAAATTCTCGCACAGTCAAGGTTGACATGTATCATGAAGCATCCTTTCATTTCACAAGAGACGGTTGGGCATGAAAACGAGTTCGGGGCAGCTTCCAAACCAGCTAAATCTGCACCACATGCATGGTGATACAGCTAACAACAAGAGTAGAGTGGCTGTAGGTAATATGTAAAGAAGTTATTATTTTAGGTCCGACTCGTAAGTTACACGGCCACTCAAGTTGTTCGTCCAAAAAGCGCAGCTTATAAACAGGGATATCATCCTGTCGATTCCTTCCATGCCATTCAAGTCAATTCAATTTCAACGCTACTATTAGATCCGAGTAGAGAAACAGGAAAGGTATCCGTAGAAAGCCAATCAAATCCATCCAACCAACCAACAATCTATTCCAAAACGAAGGAGCAAATGACGGCTGCTCCTTCCTACTTAAGGTCCCGATTGCGCCAATTCCATATCACCGGTGGCCATGACATCCATGATGCAAAGATCTTTTTGGGCCCCCCAGTGAGCACAGGCCTGTTCCACATCACGGCGGGGCAAACCTTCTCCCAAACGTCGGCCCTTCTTCTTGGCAGGATCGGGAAGGATGCATTGGGCGGGATACTGAGGGGCACGGTTCGATTCAAACAATTGCGGTTCGGTATCGCGGACTTGCCATTCGAGTCCAAATTGATTGGCCTCTTGAATGACGTGTGTTCCATTGCGAGCCTGCCAAATGCCAGTTTCAAATTGACCCATCAAACCTTGACTCTTGCCAAAGACAACCTTGGTGGCACCTTCCAATTTGACACTGACGAGTTGCTTGAAGGACTTGAAGACAATGGAAGCATCGTTCGATAACTTGATGGTGAAGAAATGAACCTTTTCGTCCACGACTTCATGCGTGATGGGATACTTATCCGCAAAGAAGGTACTCAACTCGGCGTCGGCGACACCATTGAGAATGTAATTGTTGTAGGATGCCACCTCCAAGACATCGTCTCCAATGCGAAGAGCAGCACGTTCAATGTAACTGTAATATATATAGAATAGAAGACGATTCGTGTATGAGTGAGTGAATCCCTTCCGAAACTATATAAAAGAAAGCTGATGAAAGAATGTACTGTACATACCTGTAGACTCCAGCCATCATGGTAGTTCGGATGTGAATGTCCATGCCTTTACCATTCGCAAATGTAGGATTGTGCAAAAAGACCAAGTCACACTCGCCATGAAAGTCATACCACTGTCCATCCCAAGTCTGAAAGTGAGGACTGATAAAGTAATGATTGGATATGAACGAACGTTCATAGAAAGACAAAGAGGTGAGATTCTGCTTGGCAATGAAGGATGAAACGGCAAGAAGATGCTTCTATTCCCAAACACTATCACAACACTATCGAAACACTATAGTATACGTACTCTCCCAAACACGATCCACAAGAAGGGACGGCAACGGCCGTGTTGGCCGCAATTTGTCGCGATTCAATTTGACCTGCAATGGCCGCATCCTGCACGGCGGGAGCAGGGGGCTCCGCGGTACTATAAAACATTTCTCCCAAGAGAAAGCCGCCTTCATCGTCCGTGACAATTTCAATCTTCATGGGCGTCCCGTGATTCCACAACTTGAAGACACCATAGCCATGGGCCGTGTCGAATCCTTCCCTGTTTTCGGGTTGACGGACCAGTGTCACGCCATCTTCGTAAGTGACACGGAATTCCCAATGAATGTAGGTATTGGGCACCGAGGAATAAGTCGATAAGAAATCGTACGTCATGGATTCCATGTACCAGACAAAGGCGTTCACTTCCTGGGCCAAATCGATGGTGAGGGAGGTTTGTCCCCACGTAAAGTAGACGTAATCCTTGTAGCCATGAGACCACTGAGTGTTTGGGCCACCGCCGTTACGAAGGTAATCCAAACTCACGGGCTTGTTAAATTTCACCTTGCCGTCACCGGCAGTGGTGTAATTGAGCAAGGCGGTACGACTTTCCGTCATGTAGGTCAAGGGCATTCGTCCCAACGTCGCGGGAGGAACACCAGGGCCAATTTGCAAGACGTCGAACTCGTACTTTCGAACTTTTTCTTGGGCTTGGACTACTGCATTGTTGAGTAGTGTTGTTGTCGCCACGAGTAGTGGTAGTAGGAAACGCGGCATCATGATCATTGTCCAATACTATATATATTAGGCTTGGATAGAATGAGGAGTAACACTTGGCCAATGTTTTTTTAGCTAGCTATTGTAGCTACTAGCTAGTAGTTGTGTGGACAGTAGCAATTAGAGTGATTCGTTCACAGCCAGGAAGGGTAGGTTTTAACTTCCTTTCACCGGTACTGCAATGTACTATCACACAGTACAGTAATAAGCAAGCAAAATAACGGGGAAGTCGAAACTACCAGGTGAAAGCCGGTGAGAGCGTGATCTCTTAGAACCGCGCAGAATGATACAGTGGTATGCCGAGTATGCAGGATTGTACTCGTAGAGTCACACCAGACAAACGGGAACATTGTATTAAAGCCCTATACTAACTGGTACTACGTATTAAGCCCTCCATTTATATGTCATTCATGCTAAAAGCGAGAAAATGAGACATTATTGAAGCTGGCTTAAATACAACAACAAGCGAATCAAGAGCGTCTAAATTCGAACACATATTGCTTATGCTTTATGAGAAAAATTTATCCGTGAAAGAAATTAAACACGATGCCTTTCGAATTCGATTCACGGTGCAGTTTTTCATGGTGGTAGGCAGGAAAGGGCTAAGGAAACAAAATGTGTGTGAACGCAAAGCTTGCACAAAGCATGGTGCCTTTCAACCACAGGTGGAGCCACAGAGAGTGCTCTGCTAGCTAGTGTTCCACAGCTAGCTCAAAATGATCTCTGACATGGAAAGGAGATTAACATGCAACTGGAACGTTCCCAGTTGTGCCCACAATAAAAAAACTGTCACAATGTGCTAAAATGCTGTGACAAAATCATGTGACATTTTTGTCACATGTTTGCACTTAAACACTGTGATAAAACATGTGATAAATAATCCTGTGATAAAAACATAACAGTTTTTAGCGTCTGCTGCAGACAATTCAGTGCAATCCTGTGATGTTTTTGTCACATGATTGTGCTCAAGCACTGCGACAAAACATGTGACAAACAATCGTGTGATAAAATTGTCACAGGATTTAACACTCTTGAAAACAGCAAATGATGCTTAGCGCCTGATGACGCATGATTGGGAACGGTCCAGCCAGAGGTGGGTCATGCTTGGCATCATCTCCATTGCGACTGCCATGCATGTTGCCATCTCAATCAATGCCTCAAAAATTGTTGCTATCTCCATTTCTGTTGCTAGCATTGTTGCTGTCTCTGTCACTATGGTTGTCTCCATTCCTTTTTCTGTTGGCATCCACATTGCAATCACCATCTCTTTTGACTCGGGTGCTCTCATTGGCAAGGCTAACATCTCTGTTGTTGTCTTGATCACTGTCAACATCATCATCTCTTGATCTTGGTCTCTGCAACTGTCCATTTGACCACCTCCATTGCAATCTCCATTGTGGTTGTCATTTCTTTTGAAATCTCAATCCACCTGTTGTTCTTGTCTTTTTCATTTTTGTCACATGTGTCAACATGATGTCTCTTTTAGCCCTAGCATTGACATTGCGACATCTGTTGTCATCTCTAACAATGCAAGCATTAGCATCACTTCCACTGTTGTTATCCACATTGGCATCAACATTGATGTCAATCCTCGGGCCATTGCAATGACAAGATGTCTTTCTTTGAATGAGGACACAACTCCCCATCCTTCAGGCATGAATTTGCTATTTCTCATCAGCATGCTTCAAATTTTCAATGATGCAGGAAAGGAAGCTCTGACAATTGAGGGGAAAGGGAAAGGGAACTCTTGCAAGCAAAGTCCAATTTGTGTTTTTGCTCAATGGACCCATCTGCTAGTTAGACACGGAGCAGCTGATAAACGCGAAGTCACATTCAACACTTCCAACACAACAATTTGACAAAGAAGATATTCATTTTGCTTTGCTCTGAAGTGGGTGACGTTCAGCTCCAGTGGGCCCTTCCCATAGCCTAAAAGAGATGAGCTTGCAACTGGGAGGAACACATCCTAGGTATGACAATGTGACTGAACAAAATTGGGAGACAGTTGGGTGATGAGTCATTGCGAAAGTTTCATTTCAAACCTAACGACTGTCTCTAGGAGATTAAAAGTTTAAGACTTATATTTATGAGTGACATCTTTTGCGACAAGGCTTAGGCTACAGTTCCTCCTCGCTCTGAGCATCTCTCATCTGGCCTTGCAGATAAACAACAGCGTAATAGATAGCAAATGTGAAGATGATTTGAAATGCGAATGGTGCAATGCGGCTCCAGAGCGGCGGTTCTTCGGATGAGAGACCAGAGTTTTCTGCTTCATCTTCTGTATTGGACGGATCCGTAGGTTCTCCATCTTTGTTGTCTTTGGTTGACTGTGGTTGTGGCTCCGGTGCTTTTGGCTTGAGCTCCCTCGTCATGCGTGCCATCATGGCCTTCTTCTTCTTTTTATATTCCATTTTGTTTTGTTTCAATTCTTGTCGCATTTTCCGGACATCTGTGTCGTCCAACCCTTTTTCGATGCAGACTTTTTCAGCCACAGCAATGGCAGCTTCGGATTCTTCGTAGGTGCCAGCAGGGTCTAACATGGCAGCGCGGGCAGCACGGAGCAACGCCTTAAAATTGGTTGGATCATATTGCAACACTCTGACAGCAGCTTCTTTAGCCTCGTGATATTTTTTGGATTTGAGAAACACAGCTACAGCATTGTTTAAGCAGTCCAACAGAATTTCGGTTGCTTGTTTTGTCTTTTCTTTTCCTTCTGCTTCGTCGTAGGCGCCGCCTTCTTTTTCTTTCTTTTGCTCCTCCGTTTGTATCAAATGTACCATTTCATCCGCTGCTTTTTGATACAGCCGAATGGCTTTCGATTCGCTACCACGGTTGGTGGCGGTATAAAGTTCATTTTGAAAAATGTCATTGGCTATGACTTTCTTGGATAGCGCCAATTTCATTTGAAAGGTATCCGGATCCGAGCTTCCTTCTTCCGGAGCCAATACATGTTTGACATGCACTTCATACCGTACATTGGAATTCGGTGGCAATTCGTAGCTTTCGTGTTTGCGGGTGGACATCCCATAGGCAAATTTGGAATGACTCCAAATGGCGGCACGTTGGCCTTCGTTCATGAATCGCACACCCATTTCCAAGGCTGGGTTGACATACTTTTCACCAATGACAATGAGCCAATCATTGGCCTGATGAAAAATTGGCCCATCCTCGTCCTCTCGGTTGGTAGCCAAGCGACCTACAAAATCGATAATGGCGGCATCCTGTGGACGACACTCTTTTCCTGTGCTGCTGCCGTCATTTTTGCCTTCCTGGCCTGCTTGTTCGTTGTTGTTGGAAAGGACCTAATTTGTTCATTCATTCATTTATTGGTGTAGGTTGTTGTTTTGGTTCATTATGTAAAAACAAGAATGGTAAGAGATCCATCAATTTCCATTTTTATTCCAACTTGTTGGTATGCTTGTTCTTACCTTTAATTGAATATCTTTTCCCATCAATTCGGCCCAAGAATTGCTGGAACCCTCCTCGTCTGCGTCTGCGTCTGGGTTATTTGCTCCTTCGGCCACATCCACGAAATCATTTTGATTTCCTTCATCTACATCCTCGCCCTCGTTGTCCAATTTTTCTACAAGAACCATTTCCGACGTTCAAGAATAACTGGATTCGCTCAAATAAAAATGGCTGCCTGTTGTGAAAACAACGTTCTTGGGATTACTCGCTCAAGTACACGAAAGACTATATGAAGCCTGTATTTTTAGAAGGAAACGTTCGAAATTCAGCAAGCATTCAATAGTCTTATGTTGTTGCCTCTCCTCCATAAGAGAGTTGAGTGGAATGAACTGTGTGGTATTGCCGCAATGAATCGTCTTGGGCCCATGGGGCTGTTTACGTGGCCACTTTCTCTCCTCTGCAGTTTGCGAATGTGTGCACCACCTGTATGAATGATGGATGAATTGTGGTTTTCGCACTGACCGGATCGTTCGGTATCTCGGTGAAAGACAATGCAAACCGCAGTGCGGATGTCTCGTTACACAGAAGCGGGTCTTTTTTTGGTCGCCCCCCTTGGTCTGCCAGAGTCTTGTTCAAATCACGATAGCTAGATATTCAAAAGCAATTAGACCACTGACTGGTTCAACATACCAATAAGAAAAGACACGGCAATCAATAAATGCTATCGTACTAGTATAGTACCTTGCTACTACTTAACTGGCTTGCGGGCAATATTGTGCAGTTGTTGGTTATTTCACTGTACGACAGGAAAGCGTACTGGTAGATAGTTTTGAAGGGAAGAGTGCAGAAGTCAGTCAAGTCCAGGTGATGACATTGGGTGCGCGTTGAAGACGGCCTCCGACTTTGGTGAGGAATCCATTTCTCGGACAGGCACACAGACAGGTGCGGTGATGATGAGGAATACAGTGCGTAGGGACGGGTAGTTAGGGTCGGGGGTCGTTGTTTTGGGTTGGCTAACTACTATAGCGCATGACAGCCCTTCTACCACTGTACTAGCTAGGTCAAAAATATTAAAATCAGTGTATTTCTAGAAAACAAAATTAAATACTTGTACATAACTAGCTACAGTAGATGTGCAGGATCATATTCTGGCATCCGCATTGTCACAGGCATGACCCACGTACTTTTCGAGTGTGGCGACAAGATTGGAAAAGTCCACAGGCTTGGTCAGATAATCCGTCATACCAAAGGAAAGCCCGCGCTCCAGATCCCCTTTCATGGCACCGGCAGATAGACCCACAATGGGGATCGGCGAACTCGTAGCAGCAGCGTCTCGACTAAGATCCCATTGACGAATTTGCTGGGTCGCTTCGTGGCCGGACAACTTGGGCATTTGTCCATCCATCAGTACTAACGCAATTTCTTCGTGTTTCGACTTGTACGTCTCTACGGCTGCTTCACCATCGCAAGCAAAAACGACATCGTACCCACTTCGCTGCAGCATTCGACCGACCATTTTGCGGCTGACCGGGTCATCTTCTGCTACCAATATCAGGGGCTTTTCTCCATTTTTTCGTCTTCGTCTATGACTTCGGCATTGTTCCGTGCAAGTGTTGTTGTTATTGCTTGCGGGACTGGTCACATTTGGTTGCATCGATTCATCCACGAAACCAGATGTCGACGGCGAGGACAGTGGTGATGTGGGGGCAACAGCAACACCTACTTCTTGAGGTCTGTAGGGCAGTGTAAAGGCAAATAAGGAACCTCGAAGAGGTCCTAGTACACTCGATTCGACCCGCAGACTTCCCCCCATCATTTCAATCAACTTGCGAGAAATGGTCAGTCCCAATCCAGTTCCACCGTGCTGTCGTGTATCACTAATCTCCACTTGACGAAAGGGTTCAAAGATGGTCTCGATGTGAGACTTTGGAATTCCCTTTCCAGTGTCGAGCAGTGCAAATTCGAGTTTGTCGTCGTTATCCAATAAGGAGATGCGAAGTTCTACCTTTCCTTTTGCCGTGAATTTGATGGCATTCGAGACCAAGTTGTTGACAACCTATATGTTTTGTGTACGTGTGTGTAGAAGAATGGCAAGTTAGAAACGTCAATTCCTGTATAGTCAAGTGTTGCCACACTCGTCCATCCATCCATCCATCGCATTCTTCTTACCTGTTGCAACCGAAAGGGATCCCCAAAGACAACGTCGTTGATTCGTTCCTCCATCTGGCACGTAAAGGCAATGCCCTTGTTTTTCGATTTGATGAGGGCCATGGCCAGACTCGAGGTTTGATCGACGGTCGATTTCATGGAAAAGGATTCATCCAGATTGATCACCATTTGTCCCGCTTCAATCTTGCTGAGATCCAGTATGTCTTGTATGATACTGAGGAGAAGGGATCCACTGCCTTTGGCAATCCGCAGGCCTTCCAAGTTTTCCTGACGCCATGGTTCGGACAACCCATTCGACAAGGCCAAATCGATGTGCCCCATGATGCCATTGAGGGGTGTTCGTATTTCATGAGACATATTGGCCAAGAAGGCCGATTTGAGCTTATCGGATTGTTGGGCCTTTTCTTTGGCCCGTAACAACTTGTGCTCGAAGCGTTTCGTTTCGGTAATATCCGTAAAGGTCGCGTGGACTTGCCATGGTTTTTGTGGTTCTTCTTCCTGGTTGGCGTTTTCATCTCCTCCTTCACCATTGCTATTGCTACGGGACGATTTGAATCGCGGGACAGCATCCACCTTGATCCAACGGGTTTCATTGCTCTTTGGAGAAAAGACCCCCATGGTGACATTTGTACAGGGTTTGCCCGTTTTCAAGGCCACCATGGAAGGATGTTCGGGTCCAGGAAAGTCGGAACCGTCTTGTTTGCTGGCCTTCCATCGAGGGTCCACGGAAGTCCTACCCATCATTTGATCGACGGTCAATCCCAAGATGCGTTCGGCCGCCGGATTGGCGGCAATGATATTGCCAGTCGCATCTTGATAGACGACACCTTGCATCATGCTTTCAAACAAATTGCGATGCCGTTCTTCACTTTCTTGCAAGGCTTGTTGGGAGGCAATGTGATCGGACGATTCATGAAACAAGACGGCAAAGCCATGTCGATCCCGATCGGTCGGATAGGCCAATCCGGTATACCAATTTTGCAAGCGCTCCGAGTATTGTGTAAATTGTTCCGTGACGCCGTGAACACCGACGTTGCCAAATTTTTGAATCCAATTGACACAATCTTGTTCAATGCCGGGAATGACATTCGTGACGCGTTGACCAACACAATCGGCGGCGGAAATGCCCAAAAAGTTTTCAAAAGCAGGATTGACATATAAGAAGATATAATCAATGGGCTCTCCTTGGTCATTCACGACCACTTCATTGAGCGAAATGGCCGTTTCAATCTTTTCCATAATTTCGTCGTAGATTTCCAGTTTCTTGGTCTGTTCCTTGAGTTGTTGGTGAATGTTTTGGACTTGTACTTCTTCCTTATTCTCTTGTTTGTGTTCTTCCTTTTGCTCTTCTTCTTCTCCAGTTGATGGAGTATGAGACACCATTTGATTCACAGCAGGTGCTGCTGCTTCTGTGGAGGAAGATTGTTCTGGGAGCACCGGTGCGGGTTCTTCCCCGCCACTGGCACCGGTAGAAACTACCGTAGTTGTAGACGTTGGAGTATGGGGAGCCGAACTTGGAGGACTCGTCGTGCTGCTCGTAATGCTACTGTTCGCCGTCGTCGTCGTCGTGGCAGTAGTGGCGGCCGTCTCTTCGTCTTCCTCTTCAAGAAACTCACAGGTACAAGTACCAATCACATGGCCGTGAGGGTCCTGGACGGAAAAGGACAAGGACTTTTTCAAAGCCCTACTACTATGTGGTGGCGATGACATTCGATTGCTCTTTTTCTCCGTGGTGTCGCTATTGTCGTGGTACGAGCGACCACTCGATTCCTCCGAGTCCGACGAGTCGTACGTTGGTTCGTCTTCCTCACTTTGCTGGCCGCTGCGTTGGACATGACGGGGAAGCTCCTCTTCTTCCTTATTGTGGAGGGACGTTTTCTTTTCGCCGCCTTGCTGCTTTTGCTGATCCCAGTTTCGGGCGTGCTGATTCACATAGGTCGAACGTCCTGTCAGATCTCGTAGCACGATGCGTGCTGGCAACGAGTCCAACAAACACGACAACAGTTGCTCTTTGTTGCTGTTCGAGGCTGATAGGTCCAACATGTTTGCTTTTGGCTTTTGTTTTGGCTTTGCTTTGGCTTTGCTTTGGGGTCTTTCACAAATTACGCGGTGCTCTCTTTTCTTTCTTGTGAGGTCAGTGTGGTCGTGCCTAGCTACTAGTAGATTGATTGATTGATTGATAGCCTATTCGTTTCCTTCTTTTATCCGGTGGCTGAATGGGAATATTGATGGATGGATGGATTGATTGATTCTCACTCTGTCTCTTATACACATCTCCGAGCCCACGAGACTAAGGCGAATCTCGTATGCCGTCTTCTGCTTGAAAA
>ENA-ORBV01015099-ORBV01015099.1-microbial-mat-metagenome-genome-assembly--contig:-NODE-15099-length-11428-cov-6.060699_pt1 | contig 11428 bp, 12 predicted proteins | sample MGYA00237777_ERZ505514 | MGnify/ENA primary metagenome ERZ505514 (study PRJEB26160, sample SAMN06269048) | microbial mat metagenome | isolation source: Oligotrophic lake microbial mat | place...
TCAAGCAGAAGACGGCATACGAGATTCGCCTTAGTCTCGTGGGCTCGGAGATGTGTATAAGAGACAGATCCATTTCCTGTCCCGAAAAGCCGGTTATCTTGTACTTTAAATAATGATTGCCCCCTGTCTGTCCAAAGGATGTTAATCGTACGCCCAATAAGATTAATTATTTTTTTTTGATTAGCCGCTTTTGTTTTATTACAATCATAAACATAGATGGTAAGGCTAACCTCATTTTTCCATTTTAAGGTTTTTGACTTTCCGAGAACTTTATCATGTTCCCATTTTTTCAGAGCATTAAAAAAAAATCCCAATTGATGAGAGGCATAAGAACACGGGGTTGAATGGCAAAATTTTTCACAAAATTTCTCAATAAGTACCTTCACATTTTCCTCTAAACTGTATGGTTGGTCATCAATAAGAAGAATATTGTACTTGCACATTGGTTACAAATGCTTTATCCGCTCGAAATAACCCTGATTGTAATAGGTTTCACTATACTTATAACAGTTGATGATACTGGCATTTACCAGGTTGCCATTCATATCAAGCACATCCAAAACGGTTTGCGATATTTCACTTAATTCTAAATAATTTTCAAAATCGCCAAATGGCCTCGATTTTCTGGAAGCCTCTGTTTTAAAAGAAGCTAAGGACAATACATTCGCTGCGATGCCATGCTGTGCATATTCATGGCCTATACATTTTATAGTGGCTTCTACGGCAGCTTTAGCGGCATTAAACGGAAGGATAAAAGGAAAATTATCGTCTTGTGAATTAAAGCTGAAAGCAAGTATTTTCCCTCCCCTCTTGCCAATCATTACCGGCAGTAACGATTGGAGCGTGGCATACAGGGTAAGGTAGTGACTTTCCATCATTCTTTTTGCTTGTTCCGGGCTAAAATTGAGAAAGGATACGTGTGTCCAGAAATCACCGGCACAGTGGATGAGAGAAAATTGTCCATCAAAAAATGCCTCACATTTCTTTGCAATTTCATCATCTTTTCTCAACAGCGTTAAATCTATTCCTGAAAGATATAAAATATTTTCATTGCACAAATCCTGTAAAGCCTGATTAAATGTTCTTGACAGGAGTATTAATTTATTCGCGGGGTTTTTCGCCAATGTTTTTGCCAAATTCATGCCGAGGGCAGAAGTTGCTCCGGCAATCACTATATTCATTTGCTTTGTCATAAATTATTTAAAATTCCGTTTTTGTTGTATTCAGTTATATCATCCGTCAGCTTCAGAGCCACCATTTCGTCCAGCGCATATCCATTCAAAAGTTGTGAAGACAGCATCCATTCCGTCTGAGATTCGTCATGACGTATCACGCTGTAAACCGGAGACTTGGACACTACCCGGAAAGACCATCCTTCACCCGTCCCAAGCCGGATACCCGATTCCTCTACCAGCCAAAAATGCGTTGCATCTTCCCGCCTTTCCGCTATTGATACTATATCCGCGCCTTGTTTCACTACAGGGAGAATCTTTACGTCCGGGAAGCGGAAAACCTCCGCTGCCTCCAAAAGAGGAGGTTTACGGATAAAGTCGAGTATGGGCGCTTTCACCGCTTTGCGTATCACATCTGTTTCCGCGTCAGGGGAGAGATATGCCACCTCATCCGCAATGAGTTGCGCTTCTAATTTATGATGGGTGATGTAGAGTACGAATAAGCCGTAATGCTCGGTAATTGACCGGAGCTTATTGAGGAAAGAGCGTTTCACTTCCGCATCCAGCCCATTACAAGGTTCATCCATCAGGAGGAAATCAGGGTTGATGCTTAACGCCCGGAGCAATGAAAGCCGTTGCTTTTGGCCGCCACTAATTTCCACCACTGAGCGCGCCTTGGTCAGTACATCCTTTAAATCAAGCGCTTCCACCAATTCATTATAAAGCTCCTTATTGAACTGCTGTTTAAACGCTCCTGCAAACTCAAAATACCTTGCATTTTTCTGTAGAGAAAGGTGTTCGAATAATACAGGCTCCTGCGGAACATAAGCTACTATGGGATTCTCAGGCGTAATGCGGATATTGCCCGTCTGCGGCTTTTCAATTCCCAATAACAATTTCAGCAGTGTGCTTTTTCCCGAGCCACTCGCCCCCATCACTGCCGTAACAAACCCATTCTGTTCTCCGGGTTGAAGCTTTAAGCTGAAGTTTTCAAAAATCCGGGGATTGGATTTATAAGCAAATGTGATATTATCTATTTCAATTTGCTTCATGATGCCGGTTGCAGCTTTGCTGCTTTTTCTGTAATAAAACGCCAAACCGCAACGCTAAGAAACGCCAGCAGCATGGATACAAGCAAATAGCCAAATGCCTGGGAGTAATCAGCCCCCCGTCCTGTTATCAACATCTTTAAGCCACTCACGAAAGAGGGGATATAATCAGAAAAAAGATTGTTCAGGATGGCTTCATTCCAGATAAAGGAAAAAGCGATAATGAACAGCAGCAGATACTCCGCCTTAAACCGGCTGAAAAAACTCAATTTAAGAAGTTCGGGGGTGTTGAGCCTGTAAACCTGGAGATAGTTCAGTTCGCGGGTGCTTACCCGGAAATGATTGAAAAGCACAAAGCTCCCTAAAACGGGCAGCGAAAGTATGGTATGTCCCGCTATCCAAATCGCATATATGAGCCATTCACTGTTGTAGCCAATCAAGCCCATCCAGTTGAATCCGCTTATTAAGATCACTAACGGGGGAATTATCAACAAAAGAAACAATGCCATCAGGAATAAGAGGGAGCGATTGGTAAAGGCGCTCAGGAGTCGTTCCCAGCCCAGCCTTGCAGCGATTCCAAAGAGTATGGCGGTTCCGGTGGCAACCAGCGTTGCCAGGAATACCATCATTAAAGGAAAGCCCATCGCAAGGATTGATTTTCCTAAATCGAATTTGATGTAGCCGAGGCAAAAGACCACAGGCACAATAACAAAAAGTATTAATAGAATAGCCCACCCCCGGCTCAACAGCTTTTTAATTCCCGATGGAATTGTCAGGTGCCTTGATATTGAGAAGTAAACTTTTGACCGCGTTGTTATTCTTGTAAAGAAATAGATAACCAGGTACAAAGCAATCAGCGATAAAAGGCTGAATGCTGCGATAATATATCCCGAATTGAAAGCTACTTCCCGCGCCTGATCCGGATTTACCAGCAGTGCTGAGTGATAATTTCGGGCTAACCAATTTGTGATGAGTTCTGAGTCAGTTCCTCTTGAAGCTTTAAAAAGATATTGAATCTTTGATTCTTCAAACACCGAGAAAACAAAACCAAGCGTTCCCAGCAATATCGCAATATTAATAGAGTGAGGTAAAAAAATGTCCTTAAGTTTTTGGTATAAGGAAAATTTAGTGGCTATGGCGTATTGATGCCGCACTTCTGAAATTCCCTGAAAGTTCAGCCAGAATAAATAGATGAAGAGCAGGCCGAATTGCCACAGTTGAAGAGCAATGAGAAACGCTAATTTGTAATATACCGATTCAGCTACAACGCTCGAAAAAAAAGCTGAATCGCCAATTAGTAACTTACAAATAAATGCGATAGAAACATTGCCTAATGTTATCGGTAAAATCAGAATCCCCAGGTTTTTGCCAAGTTGTGAAAAGAAAGATACCTGAGTAAGCAACAGCGCTCCTCCAAAACCAAAGGCAATTAAGACGGTGCCTGAAACCAAGGCATAACCAATTGTCCTGAGCAGAGTGCTTGAAAATTGATTATAAGGGTCGAAAAGAACCGCGCTGTTAAAGGAGGTAATATGCGCCAGGAACGGAACCACAAATCCCGCAGCCAGCGCCAAAAGGCAAATAACAAGAAGTTTCCATTTTAGCTGATTCATTACTGCTTATTTAAACAATTCAGCCCTGCCACGCTCTATTTCTTCTTTCGCCTGTTGCATTCCTTGTTCAGCGGTCAATTCATCATTCCATATTTTTTGAAGGGCAGAAGTTAATGCGTTGCTGATGAGGTCGGCATCCGGTGCGGCTTCCATCATGTACTCGGCCCGTTCAAGAGAAGTTTTTAACGCTTTGATATAAGGAACCTTCTGAACTTCAGGCGCATCATAGGCGGTTTTCATGGGAGAGCATAAACCCTGCTGGATCATTTTAATCTGCGTTGTCTCCTGCATCAGGTATAGCTCATATTCAAAAGCCGCTGCGGGATATTTGGATTGCTTATTTATATAAAAAGCGCCTCCGGCAATTATAGATTTATCGCCCGGAGTAGGGGCAAATCCAAACCGCTCATCAAACTTGCCATTGCCTTCATCAATGAGTCCCCACATATAATCACTCCATATAATACCCATGGCTACCTTTCCTTTTTCAAGAATATTCCGCTGCTCCACTGCATCAATAGTTGTAAAATTTCCGGCATTGAATGGCTTTAGAGATTTGTAGTAGTTGGCCGCTTCAATGCTTTGAGGTGACATTAAAAGAATTGGAGTTGACGCATTCCCTTTCCAACCTTGACTCTTATCCATCACTTTGCCATCGAAGCCCTGTAAAAGGCTGATCCATTCATAATAAAGCCAGCCACCTGTCGCACCTTGTAAAACAATTCCTTTAAGATCTTTTTCGGGTTGCGTAAAAAATTCGGCCACCCTGTAAAAGGATTCCATATCTTTTGGCACAGAGAGTTCCTGCCCATAGCGTTCCTTGTATGCCTGCTGTTGCTGTGGGTCATTGAATAGCTGCTTATTGTAAACCAGCAACATCGTATTGGCAGAAAATGGATAACCTATCGATTGCAGTTCACCTTCCTGGGGGGATTGGGGATTTTTATAGTAGTACCCCACCTCTTTCCATACGTTTTCAAATAATTTATCTTCAAAGGAATAGTCTCCTCCTTTGGTCATCTGTTTTAGTTCATCTAAATTATAGACGTAATCATTTCGCACGAAAGAGGAGAGCGAAAAATTATATTGAAGGATAATGTCATAAAGACCTGTTTTATTTGCAAAATCCTGATTCGATTTATTAAAGGCATCTTCCCAGGTATTGGGTTTGAAAACAAGATCCACCTCGTGATTACTCTCATACTCTTTCTCTAAGGATTCCATAGCTTGAATGTTAGAAGAGTTTTCTCCGATAATTGTAATTTTTGATCCTTTGTCATCACAAGATGTAAAGAGAAGTGTGCAGGCGATCAGCCAAAAAAGCAAATTTTTCATACTATTGTTTTAGTCGTTTTATTATGGAATGGAAGATGGTTAGTAACAGTTAGTAAAAGTATAAGTGGTTGATCAACAAGCAGATATTTGAAATATAAATACATTCACAGCCTTCTGCTCATCCTTTTCATCACTTCCAAGTGCCTGCTTTTTTGCCGAATCATGCTCTCCAGCAAGGTTATCATTTTCGGACGGCTGAGAGTGAGGTTTTTATCTTCCATGAAACTCAACAGTTGCCCAATATAGAGGTCATTGTTTTGGCGGATGGCGTTGGTCAGTTCCGTTTCCAGCGCTTCGGTCAGAATGAAAGCGGGCGGTAATTTTCCTCCACCGCCTGAGATAAGCTCGTGAAGTTTAACCGGGGCGGTATAATGAAAACGGATAAGCGCGAGGGAAGCATCGTCTGTGATTTCAGAAACGATGGAGTTTTTCTGTTTCTCTACCTCCGTTTCCAATTCAGGCGCTTCATAAATTGTTGTTGCGATGGAGCCAAAACCGGCTAATCCGTAAAAGCCGTCCGTGCAAAGCAGGAAACCGGCATATCCGGCAGCGTCTGCTTCCATCACCTGAACTTCAAGATGAGCGCTTGCGCCAATTGCCCTTGTCAGAGCCGACACCATGATGGGCACGCCATTTCTCAGGCGCATCCTGCCGTTATCCATATAGGGCTGGCTTGCGGAGTCATCAACTGTTATTTGCTCCCAATTGCTATCCTTGTATCTATAAATTCTGGAATCACCTACATTCACCCAATATATCTTATTGGACGAGGGTTGATAAACCAGCAGCGACAGCGTGGTTAACATGCCCATGGTAGTGTCAACCCCGCGAATCAGTTGGTAATTGGCATCCTGCACCGCGCCAATTATTAAATCTGCAACGGGAAGCTGATGCGATTGCAGGTATTCCCTGATGAACTTGATGACAGATTGAGAGGCGAGCCGGTCCTTAGGTGCAGTGCTGACGCCATCTGCAACTATCAGAAGTTGGCATTCTTCATCGTTCATTTTGATGTTTCCGGAAAACGAAGCATCCCCGCATCTTGATTTAGAAGGATTGCACAATGCAATTGAAATTGCCTGAACATTATCATTATATTTTCAAAAATTAATATTTTCAGATGATAAAAAAAATGAACACACACGCGAATTACCCAAAGAAAAACTGAAAGATGGAAATAAATGTACCCAACTGAAACCATGTGGCTAATATGTTTGTGCTATTTAAAATAACCAAGGACGTAACCGGCATTTTAAAATATCTAAAATACAAATCACCAGGCAGTTGAATTTTGTTTAGTACATCAATATCCCAAAACGAAAACAAAAAACAAACTACATAGATTATAAGGCTGGAAGAAACAATGGGGATGAAGATAGCGGATTGTATTACGGCTGTATCTCCTTCGTTAGTATTGTAAAAAACAAAATCACCGGGAAGATTGCCAATCCAACTTAAAAGCGGATGATGCCCCCATGCAGATAAACTGAATTTTACAAACAGCGTCAAAGCAACAATAATCAATATCCTGTGGTGTATTCTCATGATTTATTTACATTAATTTTTTATGACAAATAATCATTTTCCATTGTCATTATTATCTTTCAACCAATTCCGTAGCGCCTGCCTGCCGCCACTGTTGTATTCCAAAAGGTTCCAGTCGTCCCGCTCGGCAAGTTTTTCCCAATAAGTTTTAATCCGATTGAATTTGGAAATGCTGATGTTGGGCTGTTCACCAGTCAGGATGATAACTTCCACATCATGCAGTTGCACCTTCTGTGTTTTATTCAGCATAGTTTCAACCTGGTTGTCAGCTTTCATGTGCTTTTCGATATTCACCAGTTCGGTTTCCTGTATCATGTCGCTCATGATGACTACCAGATTTTGGCTCCCGTTTTTCAAATAACCGTGCGCTTGCACCATTGCGCCCAGCAGGTCGGTACCCTTGTTGTACTTTGAACGCTCATGATAGGCGGTTTCAAAAGCGGTCTTCAAGCCGGGCAGGATGGAATCCTTTTTGAATTTCAGGAATTGCTGCTGCTCAAAACTCTTCTTCTGCAGTTCGTTCACCTGCGCAGTGCTGAAGGTCAGCTTATCAAAATTGGTGGAAAAAACTTCCTTGCTTGATGTAAGGGAGCCGTAATCAACCGGCAAAATCGTGAGGTTGTCATTCTTGCCCAAAGTAGGGATGATTTCATCCGCTATCGTTGCGAGATACCAATCGGTAGTTGCCCTTGGGATGCTTGCCGAGTAATCAGCCAACACGATGATGTTTTTAGGCATCGGTTCCGGTGGGCAAATAATTTTCTTAATCTTTTCAGGAAGGTATTCGCAGGAAGCGAGTACAACAATCATCAGGACGGCAACAAGGGCTGAGGCGGTTTTGATTGTTTTCATAGCTGGTTGGTTTTAGTGTGTTTATGAGAACCGTTTTGACTTTTTGTTTTCACGTCATCAAGCAATTGCTTCAAGGCAGCATCCGCGTGTCCATTCTGCTGATGCCCGTTTTCAGGCAACTGCTGGCCAATATTGTTGAACGGCAACTCTGCATTTTCTGCCAGCTTCTTATTGTAATCCTCAATAATCGCTTCGCCCATTTCGTGCGCCTTTTTCATTTCTGTACTCCAAATAATCATGTCGGGATGTTGTTGAATCGTGTAATCATATAATTCACGGAAGGCGGTTAGCAAGCGGTAGTATTTATTGAACATATCACTATTCATCAGGAACCCGGCTTGTTTTCTTGCATTTACATAATCATGGTATAACTCCTTATCCTGTTCGTCATACTCGCGTCCCATGATATTCTGTAAATCGAGGATAAGCTGCCAGCCCTTGTTCCGGGCTATCTCCATGTTAGATTCGATAACATTGTTATTCTTCTCCATGTCGCGGATGATGCCTTCCGTTTTTTTCTTGTTGCCAAGCCATTCCCTGTAGGTTTTATACAGCGGATTCAATTCAAATAAATCGAGCTTGATTTTCGCCAATAGGAAGCCGAGTATCAGGGTGAACACCATCGTGAGCATGGAAATCCATGCGCTACCTTTTGCGTAATTCTCCTCCTGGGTCGGGTTGTCAAATGAAGTAACTGCTACAGCGCCTTCCACAAGGAAAATTCTCGTCATCCCGGCAGCTATAATGAACAGGAAGCAGAGGGATGAAACCGCATAACCAATCATGCGGTTGTGGTTGATTTTCTTCAGCACATCGGGCTTAATCCGCTTCTCCGCAAAGCGCTCGTTGGCATAAATGTATTGATAATGACCTTCCAACCCCCAGTGGATGCCAAACATGCAGAGAAATGCGAAGAACAGTGATATAGCAACCATCGCGTAAATATTGTCTAAACCGGGGATGACGAATCCGGAAATGATGTAGTATAGAAAGGTCTCGCTCAAAATAAAACCCATTAAGAGCAAACGGTGAATGGAGCGCTTGTTGGAAATCTCGGCAGCCTGCGCCACGGTGAAAACGGGTTGGCTGACATATTGCTTCAAACCGAGGAAGTCTTTGAAGTACTGTAGCTCCAATGCCTTCAAGCATAAAAGTTCAAGTTCTTTGACAGCGTTAAGTATGAATTGCTTTGCCTTCGCATTTGCCACAAGCGTTTCCTGCATGGCGGAGTAAGCCGTTTCCTGTGCGGCTCTGTAAAGACCAAATGCATTAGCGCTTTCTTTTCTGAATCTCATTGCTGCGAAGTATTTAAAAAACCATGTGAACATAAGCTTGAAGTTTTAAGGGTTCAGTTAATGTTTATTTTTGGGTTACTGTCAGTTATCAAATTGTCTTTGCCGTTTTCAATCATCCTGACCATGAAATGAAGCCGGTTAGAAGGCGTTAGCAATCTTTCCATCCGCTCTATAGTCCGGTTTCTGAGTTGATTGTTTTTATGAAACAGACTTGTTCTCATTTTTCTCTTTCTTTTTATTCCTCAATTATATTTCCCATGCGGTTAGGAGCCGTTAGCAACATTTACCGGGTATTAAAAAGACCTCTGATGATGATGTATAATCCGAACAGCATGATTAACAGCGTGAGCACAGAAGTCAATCCTTCGGTGAAGGCGGCTTCATCATTCCCTGAAAAAGATTTCACCAGCAGATAGACCGATACACCCGCGATTGCCAGTTTGGTGTAAGATTTTCCAATCGACACACACACCACGACACCAATCATAATCATTCCGGCTTTGTCTAATGGAAGCACACCCCAAAGGATGAGTTTCAGGCAAATCACTGTACTGCTGATGATTGTGGCGATATTGAGCACATGGTTCACACCGGATGATTTTTTTTCTTCTTTGTTTATCCAGAGCATGGTTTTATGGATGTAGGCTTGCCTCCAGGCATTTCTTTCTGAATTCCAGAGGCTGCCGGATGTTAGCGTATGTTTCAATCGTTCCCCCGGAGCCGATGATTTTTATGGTACCGTATCCGAATATCCTTCCAAGCAGCGGCTGCTCAATCAGCACGGCTTCCACCGCACTGTGCTTGATTTCGCTCACGTTGATGCTCAGCCATCCGGTTTTGAAAATGAGACGGTGTGTGGTTAGCACAAACTCGCTGGTGTAATGTTCAATGGTGGTGGTAATGAACAGGGTAAGCAAACTCTGTGGTAAAAAATATTTTATCCAGTGATAGCGCGTCTCGAAGAGTACTGCTTCTCCAGATACAAGATTTTGATTGACGAATTTGCCCATGATTTGAATTTATTCTAATCATGGTGCGGAGGTGGTTAGCGGGGGTTTGTAAGTGCGGGAGCGTTGGGATAATAAGCAGATTAATCCGCAAAAAGCAATTTTCCGTCTCCCTGTCTCTTTCTTTGATCAGAGAGCAGTGATAATAATTAGACCAGCACCAAAGAGGCGCAAATTATGGTGAGGGATGTTTAGATGAGGGTCGTCTTAACGCTCGTCTGAACAGGTTTTTTTGACTGCGGGTAGTATTTCCCTCTTTCCTTGGGAAGGTCGCTTAAGGGAATGCGGCTATCTCTGGTGGGAAGCCGTTGTTCGTACATCACGTTTTCAGCGGTTCCGGCATCAAAAATTTTTGGAAGATTGTCAACCTTATCTATAAACATGAAATGATCACATATCCAGCGAGCAACGGTTCGCTTCTCCTACCTTATAAATTTCTCTTGTACATAAATTCTAAAAACATCAACTAACTGATTTGCCTGTCCGTTGAATATTAAAGTAAGGGAGGACTCAGCGAGTCCGCTGAATAATATCTCTAATGTTGAATGGCTGTCTTCACTAAAAAAATCTTTAATGTCATCAAAGAGTACTGTTCTTTTTTCTTCAATTACTTTCACTTCTTCAATCGGTTTACTCTTTTTTATTTCCTTTTTAGTCATTAACTCTCGGGGGATTTTCTTGGGGACAACAGTATTCATTACTTTAATCAACTGATCGAATTTGCCGATTATCAGAGATTCATAGCGTTGAAAATCTCGTCTGGAATATATCCAATTGATTATCTTATCATGCTTGACAAAATAGTCTTCCTTGGGGAAGCGATTGGTGCGTATGAAATTACAAGCGGTGTATTCGAGGTGACCTAAAAAATTATCGGGGGTTAAATTGGGGAGAGCTTTAAATTCATTGAGGTGATACTCCAGCAGCGGAATAATTCGAAGAGGATCACTCAGTGCAAAAAAATGTCCCAGGTAAGCAACATAGTGCGGACTATCCGGCTTTAAAACAAAATAGAAGTGATTAAGGTAGAATTCAGGGTCGAGATTTAGGCTTTTAAGAATGTATTCTGCGCTTTCTCTAAAGTGGTTGACATAGCTTGAATAGGGGCGTCCCGCGAATGTATCATAACTGGTTTGCAGGTCATCCATTTGCCGATATAAGACGCAGATGTCCATGTCATATATATGTCTTCTGAAAGGCCCCAAACTTTTAATTTTTTGGGAATATTCTTGAAGTTTGTTTTTGGGCAGGTTTCTGATATGGCCTGCTGGTGGTACAAATAAATTTGGTTCCATTTGCAATGGTATTGAGGTTGTTGAAAACAGATACTTCGAGCAGGAGAGTGCGCCACGAGGTGTGTGAATACCGAAGTTAACTTCTATGCACGAATTTTCACAATGATGCAATTCAAGCCCTTATTTGCATCCAATTTTTGCGGAGGAACTGTCAGATTTTCTTATTCAGAATTATTCTGTTCATTAATTAGTCGTCCCTCAAAAACATTAACAAGTATTGATTTCATTGGGCTTTATAGCAAAAGCAGTGGATAAAAATCTGCCA
>ENA-ORBV01015100-ORBV01015100.1-microbial-mat-metagenome-genome-assembly--contig:-NODE-15100-length-11428-cov-4.490265_pt1 | contig 11428 bp, 10 predicted proteins | sample MGYA00237777_ERZ505514 | MGnify/ENA primary metagenome ERZ505514 (study PRJEB26160, sample SAMN06269048) | microbial mat metagenome | isolation source: Oligotrophic lake microbial mat | place...
TTACTGGCCTTTGATCGACGGCTTAGTGAAAATCCCGCGACTTTGGAATGATGCGCACGTTTCTGAAATGATGCGGCCTCGGCTCGCGGGTCACGCGCGGGTGAAGCAATCGGCTCTCGGTCCCGTGCCCGCGTGCTGAGCCTGGTTCAGGATTGACAACCTCGTCGGCGTTGGCCAGCGGACCGAGATTCAGAAAGAACTCGTAGGCATCCGGGGTGCCGTAGTCAAAGCCCTGGCGGAACTTCGAGGGCGGAGCGGGTCCGCCGGCGCGCGGCTTGTAGCCGGTGTAGAAGCCAAAGTTCGCGCCAAGCATAAACGCCCCGTTGTGGAACGAATCGTCGCCCATGAAATAGTCGCCGATGGGCGCTTGTGGCGACGCGGCCTTCAGCGCGGGATGCGAATCGATCATACCTGCTGCGACGTAAAAGCCCGGATACGAGATGCCCCAGGTGCCGACGCGCCCGTTGTTGCCGGGGATCTTCTTCACAAGCCAGTCGATTGTGTCGTAGGCGTCTGTGCTTTCGTCGACATCTTTCGCGGATGTTTTCACAGAGATCTGAGGACGCACTTCCACCCATTCGCCTTCTGACATGTAGCGGCCGCGCACATCCTGGTACACGACGATGAAGCCGTCTTTCATGAGCTTTTCGGACGGCGCGATGGATTCGCGGTAGAGATCCGGTCCGTAAGGCCCGACGCTATAAGGCGTGCGATTCAACAGAATCGGATACTTCTGGGCTTTGTCCTTCGGAACATACACAGAAGTGAACAGCTTCGCACCATCGCGCATGGGGATGCGGAATTCATACTTCGTGAAGTTCGTACGAACGTAGTTGGCTTCGACAGGTTTGTCTTGAGCCAAGAGCAGAAGAATACTCAGTAGCATGGATCCTTCCATTGTCCAATACGAGAGTCCGATACACTGGTGGGCTATGACTACGAATCGCAAGATCGTTCTCGCGAGCCGCCCGGCAGGGCCTGCCACGGAAGAGAACTTTCGTCTTGAGGAATCTCCGATTCCGGATCCGGCTGAAGGAGAGTTCACCGTCAAGATCCACTACCTTTCCGTGGATCCTTACATGCGTGGACGCATGAACGACAGCCGCTCGTACGCGGCACCGGTGCAGATCGGCGAGGTCATGACTGGCGGCGCAGTGGGAACCGTCATCGCATCGAAAAGCAGCAAATATACGGTCGGCGATGTCGTGCAAGGGCAGTTCGGATGGCAGGAATACGCGATCTCCAATGGCGCGGGAACGCGCAAGGTCGATGCCTCACTTGCGCCGATTTCCACTTCACTCGGTATCCTCGGCATGCCGGGACTCACAGCTTACTTCGGCCTGCTCGACATCTGCGACCCCAAGCCTGGTGAGACGGTAGTGGTGTCCGGCGCTGCTGGCGCGGTCGGATCGTACGTCGGTCAGATCGCGAAGATCAAGGGCTGCAAGACAGTTGGCATCGCGGGAACGGACGACAAGGTGAAGCATCTTGTTGACGACCTCGGCTACGCTGTTGCCTACAACTATCGAACTGTTGAGAACCACTATAAGAAGCTGCGCGAACTCTGCCCAGATGGTATCGATGTGTACTTCGACAACGTCGGTGGTGCGATCACCGATGCGGTGTTGATGCAGTTGAACGTCCACGCGCGCGTGGGCATTTGCGGGCAGATTTCGCAGTACAACAACGCGAAGCCGGAGATGGGTCCTAGGCTGCTGGGGATGCTGATCGTTGCGCGGGCAAAGGTGCAAGGCTTTCTGGTGAGCGACTACGCACCTCGTTTCGCTGAAGGTCTGCAGGCTATGGCAGTGTGGATGCGTGACGGCAAACTCCAGTATCGCGAACAGTTTGAAGAGGGAATTGAGAACGCTCCGAAGGCGTTCTTGGGCTTGCTTGAAGGCAAAAATACCGGCAAGCAGTTGGTCCGCATTTCGGCTGAGTAGATGCCCGACGCAGCAATGATTGATTGGAAGCACCGCGCGCGAGGGTTTGCCATCCTCATCGCCGTCTATCTGGCAATCCAGTTCCTGATTCCCAAGCCTGCGGCCGTTAGCGCCGCAGGCTGGCGGCTCACTGGGATTTTCATGGCGACAATTGTGGGATCCATCATCCGCCCGATCCCCGGCGGCGCGCTGGTTCTGATTGCAGTGACACTTGCCGCCGCCATCGGCGGACTCACGATCAAGCAGGCACTCGAAGGCTATGCGGATCCTTCTGTGTGGCTGGTACAAGCCGCGTTCTTCATCTCCAACGCGCTCATCGCCACGGGCCTCGCACGGCGCATCGCGTTGTTTTTCGTACGAATCTTCGGAAAGAGTTCGCTCGGCATCTCGTATGCGTTGACGCTATCGGATCTGGTTCTCGCACCCGCCATTCCCGCCAATGGCGCGCGCAGCGGTGGCGTGATTCTGCCCATCGTACGCTCCATCGCAGAACTCTACGGATCCACGCCTGGCGCAACGGCGAGTCTGCTGGGATGCTTCTTATTCACCGCCGTCTACCAAGGTATTTGCGTCACCGCAGCGATGTTCTATACGGGGCAAGCGAGCAATCCGCTGGCTGCGCAAATGGCCAAGGGCGCCGGCGTAACGATCACGATCACGAGTTGGTTTCTGGCAGGAATCGTGCCTGGGTTGTTGTCGATCCTCATCGTGCCTTGGATCGCATCGAAGCTGAATCCCCCATCGATCACGCATACGCCGCAAGCCCCAGAGTTCGCACGCGCGGAACTCGCGAAGATGGGCCGCATGTCTCGCAACGAATGGATCGTTTTTGCCGTGTTCACGACGGTGGTCTGGTTCTGGATCAACGCCGGAAACTACGGCATAGACGTCACCATCACGGCCCTGGCAGGCGCTGTTGTGCTGCTCGTCGCCGGAGTTCTCGACTGGAAGGATGTCCTTGGAGACCAGACAGCCTGGGACATCTTTATCTGGTACGGAGGCATGGTCCGCTTGGGACGCGCGTTGGGCGAAACGGGCGTGCCCACCGAGTTCGCGAAAGCCATCGGTGGGATCTTCGGTGACTTCACTTGGCCCGCGTTGTTCGTGATTGCGCTTGCGATTTACTTTTACGCGCACTATGCCTTCGCATCGATCACCGCGCATTTGTTGGCGATGTACACGCCATTTGTCGCGGTGCTGATCGCGAAAGGCGCGCCGGCTGGGCTTGTGGCATACGCCTTCGCGACGTTCACGAACCTTTCCTCGGGGCTCACCAACTACGGCACCACGCCTTCACCCATGTTCTTCGCCCATGGCTACGTGCCACTCAAGACCTGGTGGAAAGTCGGATTCGTCTGCTCTCTGGCCAACCTCGCCATCTGGGGGACCGTGGGGTTCACCTGGTGGAAGTATCTTGGGATCTGGTAGGCGTTACAGACGGCCCATGCGGCCTTCCTGGTAGTCTTTGAAGGCTTGCACCAGTTCTTCGCGGGTGTTCATCACGAACGGTCCATGCTGGGCAACTGGCTCGTCGATCACCTCGCCACTAAGCACTAGAATCTTGCTGTCCGCCGTGGCAGTGAGTTGCACTGACGCGGTTCCGCCCGGAAGCACGGCGAGTTTCGCTTCGCCCTGCACGGATTGCTTGTCCACGGTCACATCGCCATCCAATAGGAACAGGGTCGTGTTGAACGCGGGATTGAGGTTCAATGTCATCTCGTCGCCCGCTGCCAAACGTAGGTTGAATACGCCCATCGGAGTGAAAGTCGAAGCGGCACCGTTCGCGCCGGCGTATTCACCCGCGATGACACGCAGCGTACTCTTTGAACCAACCGCGACATTCGGTATATCAGCCGCAGTGAGAGCCTGATACTTCGGCGGTGACATTTTGTGAGCCTTTGGCAGATTCACCCATAGCTGCACCATCTCGAACATGCCGCCCCTGGCTGTGAAATCCGGATCGTGCTTCTCTTCGTGCACTACGCCCGAGGCCGCGGTCATCCACTGTACGTCGCCCGGATGGATCACACCAGCGTTACCACCCGAGTCGCGATGCGCGACGCTGCCTTGGTAAGCGATGGTGACGGTTTCGAATCCGCGATGCGGATGCTGATCGACCCCGCGTGGCTGATTCGCCGGTTCAAACAACAGCGGACCCGCGTAGTCGAGCATGAGAAAAGGACTGATTTTCGAGGGTTCTAGATGGTTCGAGGGAAACATGTTACGGACAGGAAAGCCGTCGCCGACCCAGTAGGCGGCTCCTTGTGGAAGGACTTCGATCTTCATACCGGTTGGATGCGAATCGACAATTTTGGATTCGGCACCCCAAAGGAGGCCCGAAGGCCTCCCTCTGTGTGCAAATCACTTACTTGACGATGTTCGCGCTACGCGTTGCGTAGTCTAGCACCAACGACGGAACGATGCCTAGCGCGATCGTTGCAATCGCGGAACCCGCCAGCACGGCCTTAACGCCGAAGGACGCTTCTGGAGCATCCGTTGCCGCTTCGCCCGGCTCCTGGAACCACATCACGACAAGAATCCGCAGATAATAGTAAGCCGCAACAGCGGAGTTCAACAATCCAAGGATACTGAGCCAAACCAAGCCGCTATCGAGAGCCGCTTTGAAGATGTAGAACTTGCCGAAGAAGCCCGCCGTGAGCGGCACGCCAATCAGCGACAACATGAAGATGGTCAGCGTCGTTGCCAGGAAAGGCTGTTTCTGTCCGAGTCCTGCGAGGTCCGAGATGTTGACGAACTTCTCGTTCTTCCGAGAGTAGTCGGCCACAAGGGCGAACGCACCCACGTTCATGAACGCATACGAGAAGAGATAGAACATGACTGCGGCGGTTCCGGCTTCGGAATTCGCGGCAATCGCTACCATCACATATCCGGCGTGCGCGATCGAGCTATATGCCAGCATACGTTTGAGATTCGTTTGTGTCAACGCGGCGAAGTTGCCGATGATCATCGTCAGCAGAGCGGACGCCCAAACGATCGGTTCCCAACGCTCAGCGATAGGTCCGAAAGCAGTGAGGAATACTCGCACGAACACAGCGAAAGCCGCAGCCTTGGGGCCAGCGGACATGAAGCCCGAGACCGGTGAAGGCGCGCCCTGGTAAACGTCCGGAGCCCAGATCTGAAACGGTGCCGCGGAAACCTTGAAGGCGAATCCGACAAACATCAGCGCGGCCGCCGCTCCAACCGCGGGGACCGAGATGATCGGCATGTTGTTCAAGAGTGCCTGGCGGATGGCATCGATGTTCGTCGAACCGGTGATGCCGTAGATCCATGCAATGCCGTACAACAGAAAGGCGGTGGCGAAAGATCCCAACAGAAAGTACTTCAATGCTGCTTCGTTGTTGCGCTTGTCGTCGCGATTGTAGCCGGTCATGATGTAGCTGGCGATCGAAGAGATTTCGAGGCCGATGAAGATCATAATCAGTTCGTTGGCCGCGCACATAAGCGTTTGGCCGACCATGGAGAACAGCAGCAGCGCATAGAATTCACCGACGAGCGCACCTTCGCGTTCGAGGTAACTCTGCGAAGCGAGCACGGTCATTAGGCCGACAACGAGAACCAGCACTCTGAAGAACGTCGCGAAGCCATCCACAAAAATCATTTCGTGGAAGGCTGGGCCGGATGTCGTCATGAACGTCGCGATGATCGTAACGACGATGGTCGCGATCGTGAGACCGCCGGCAATCGATTTCTGACTGTCTTTGCGAAGAGCCTCAAGGAACACGATCAGAACGCCAACCGACGTCATGATCAATTCCGGAAGGATCCGGATGTACTCTTCGGTGGTGGGCATGAAGTTAGTGGGCGTCATGCTTCACCTCCGATTTTGGGACGGCCGCAGCCGCAGTTGGTTTATGATCCGTATTCCAGTCAGGCTTTCGAGTATCCTTGCTCATTTCCAGGATCTTTGTATTTTGGGCGGAAATCGCAGGCAGGAAGCTCTGCGAGTAGACGCCGCCCCAAACCATCAGGGCGATCATCGGGATGACCGCGATCCACTCGCGTCCGGTGAGATCGGGCATGCCGTGGTCGTGGTCAGCACCGGGTTGATGGCCGTGATCGTGCCCGGATGCCACCGCAGCACCGGGAACTCTGCCATAGAACACGCGCTGCACCATCCACAGCATATAGACCGACGAGAGGATCACGCCAATCGATGCGCCAGCGGTCCATGAGAAGTTGACCATCGCGGTTCCCTGCAACACCAGGAACTCACCGACGAAATTACACAGCATCGGCAGTCCCACAGAAGCCAGCATTGTGATCACAAACACCACGGTGAGGTTCGGAGCCGGAGTCGCCACACCGCCGTAATCTTTGATTTCGAGCGAATGCTTGCGTTCGTACAGCATGCCGACCAGCATGAAGAGCGCGCCGGTCGAGATACCGTGCGCGAGCATCACATAAACCGCGCCATCGAGGCCCTGCTGCGTGAAAGAGAAGATGCCCAACACGACGAATCCCAAGTGGCTGACCGACGAGTACGCCACCAACTTCTTGATGTTCGGCTGCACCATCGCGACAAGAGCGCCATAGACGATGCCGATGATCGCGAGCATATTGATCCAACCCGCGTTCTCGTGAGACGCACCGGGAAACATCGGCAGACAGAAGCGGACCAATCCGTAACAACCCATCTTCAGCATGACCGAGGCCAGCATCACGGATCCGGCAGTCGGCGCCTCAACGTGTGCATCCGGCAGCCAGGTGTGCAGCGGGAACAGCGGGACCTTGATCGCAAACGCGAGGAAGAAAGCCAGGAACAGCAGCAGTTCTTCGGTATGCGTGAACGTCAGGTTGTGCTTCTGAATCTGCGTGACGATCTCAACGTAATCGAAGGTCTTCGCCCGATTGTAGATGAAGATTATCGCCGCAAGCATCAGCACCGAGCCAACCAGCGTGTACAGGAAGAACTTGACGGCCGCATAGATGCGCCGGTCGTGTCCCCAGATACCGATGAGCATGTACATCGGAACCAACGCTACCTCCCAGAACACATAGAAGAGAAAGAGATCGAGCGAAACGAACACGCCAATCATGCCGAACTCAAGCAGCAACAGATAGGCGAAGAATTCTTTTGAGCGATGTGCGATGTAGTTCCACGAGATCACCACCGCGATCGGCGTAAGGAACGTTGCCAGCACCACGAGCCAGAGCGACAATCCGTCGAGACCAACGTGGTAGTTGATCTTGGGCATCGCGATCCAAGGCACCGTCGTATCGAACGAGTAGCTTTGGGGATCGCTCAACACGGGGCCGATCAAGCCTAACGATAAGACGAACAGCAGCAGCGAGAAGCCAAGCACGAACTTCTTGGTCAGATCCGCCCCCGGCAACAGCAGGGCGATGAAGAATCCGGCGAGCGGCAGAAAGAGAACCATGTCGAGAAGCGTCATTTATTTCGAACCTCCCGCCACACCAACGGCCAGCAGCGCGAGGATGGATCCGAAGACCACCCAGGCGGCGTAGTTCCGGATCGATCCGGATTGCGCCCAGCGCAACATGCGGCCCAAACCTTGCGATCTGCCACCGGCACCATTGACCAGCGCATCGATGACACCGACATCCAAGCCTTTCCATAGGATCTGGCGTGAGCCTTCCTCCATCGGATGCACGATTGCCGAATCGTAAGCTTCGTCGATGAAGTACTTGTTGTAGATCAAGCGGTAGAGTCCGCTGAAGCTGCGCGCGATCGAATCCGGAAGGCCAGGGCTGATCACGTACATGAAGTACGCGAGACCGATGCCCAGGAATCCAGCCGCGAACGGCAGCATCGCGATCAAAGTATCCACATGCGGATGTTCTTCATGCGTGAGAGGCTCAAGCCAATGAGGGATGTCGATGAATCCTCCAGCGAGCGAGAGCACCGCGAGAATCATCAGTGGCACGGTCATGGTGAGCGGCGATTCATGCGGATGCGCATGGCCACGATACTCGCCCATGAACGTCATGAACAGGGCGCGGAAGACATAGAAGGCCGTCATCAGGGCGGTGAACAAACCAACCCAGTACATCCAGGGATGGTGCACATACGCCGCTTCGAGAATCAGATCTTTCGAAGCCGCACCGGAGGTGAAAGGCAAGCCGGCGATCGCGACACCTGCGCAAAAGAGTGTCAAAGCCGTGATCGGCATCTTTTTCAGAAGTCCGCCCATCTGCGACATTTCCTGTTCATGGTGGCAGCCGTGGATCACAGATCCGGCACCCAGGAACAGCAACGCCTTGAAGAATGCGTGGGTCATCAGGTGAAAGACGCCGCCACTGTAGCAGCCAACGCCCAAGGCCAGGAACATGAAGCCAAGTTGCGAAACTGTCGAGTACGCAAAAACCTTTTTGATGTCGGTCTGCGCGAGGCCGATGGTCGCGGCGAAAAACGCTGTTGCGAGGCCGATGATGGCTACCGTATCCATCGCAATCGGAGCGTTGTTAAAAAGGGAGAGCGAGCGCGTGATCATGTACACACCCGCGGTCACCATGGTCGCCGCGTGGATGAGCGCGGACACCGGTGTGGGGCCCGCCATTGCGTCCGGCAGCCAGACATACAACGGAATCTGTGCGGATTTACCGGTCGCGCCGACTAGCAGCAGCAAGCAGATTCCGGTGAGGATTCCCCAGCTATGCTCGACAGGCAGCGCATGCGCCGCAGGCAGCACCTTGTCGAAGTCGAGCGACCCGAATTGGGTGAAGATCAGGAACATCGCCAGCGCGAAGCCGAAGTCACCGACACGGTTGACGATGAACGCCTTCTTGCCCGCGTCTCCAGCGAACTTTTCGTGGAAGTAGAAGCCGATCAGCAGGTAGGAACACAAGCCCACACCTTCCCAACCGACGAACAGCAGCAGGTAGTTCGCGCCCATCACCAGGATGAGCATGAAGAACATGAAGAGGTTGAGATAGGCGAAGAACCGATAATAGCCGCCTTCGTGCGCCATGTAGCCGATGGCGTAGATGTGGATGAGCAAGCCGACGCCTGTGATCACCATGAGCATCACCGCGTTCAACCGGTCAATCATCAGATCGAAGCCGATATTGACTGTTCCCGAAGCGATCCAGGTGAAGTACTTTTCCACCACTGGTTGATCGATCGGATAGAGAGAATTCAAGGTGCTGAGCACCATCAGAAACGACGCAAACACCGAACCGATCGCAACCACATTGACGATGGTCTTCGACAGCCTGCGGCCGAAGATTCCGTTGATGAGGAATCCGATGAGCGGGAGAATTGGGATAAGCCAGAGATTCATCGTGGTTAGAGTTTCATCGAATCGACATCGTCAATCTGGAGCGTTTGACGGTTCTTAAAGACCGTCAGGATAATCGCCAGGCCAACCGCAGCTTCCGCGGCGGCGACGACCATCACAAAGAACGAGAAGATATGTCCATCCGCCTTGTTGAACTTGTAAGCGAAGGCGACAAAGCTCAGGTTCACCGCGTTGAGCATCAGTTCGATCGACATAAAGACCGTGATGATGTTCTTGCGGTAGAGGAACCCAGCGACGCCGATCACGAACAGAATCGCGCTTAGCGTCAGATAGTAGGAAACCGGCACGGGAGGGGGAAGCGGCGGCATCGATTAATCCATTTCCTTTCGTGCCAGAACGATCGCACCGAGAATGGCGATCAGAATCAGCACCGACGTAATTTCAAACGGCAGCAAATACTCAGTGAACAGCGTCATGCCGATGTTGTAGGTGGATCCGAAGGCCTGCTTGCCCGGTCCGGATTCCCAACTGCCGAACTTCACAAGTTCCTTAGCTGGCAGATGGACCTGGATGAAGTATCCCAACAGCCCAGTAAGCAACACCAACAATGGCGCGCCCAGCAGTAGCAGGTACTTGTTCTTGGTGCCGGACTTTTCTTCACCCGCGTTCAACAACATGATCACGAAGATGAAAAGCACCATGATGGCACCGGCGTAGACGATCAACTGCGCTGCGGCGATGAACTCACCTCCCAGCAGCAGATAGTGGACCGCGAGCGATCCCATCACGCCAATCAGAGACAGCGCCGACGAGATCGGATGACGCTGCACCACCAGATTGATGGCGCAGCCCACTGCGATTGCGGCAAAGAGAAAGAACAGTATCGCGTCCATGTTATTCGGTCAGAGCCACCAGAAAGCCAGTAATCAGTAAATTCACGAGAGCGGCGGGAAACAGGAACAGCCAGGCGAATCGCATCAGTTGGTCATAGCGGAACCGCGGCAATGTTGCGCGGACCCAGATAAACACGAACAGCAGGATCAGAACCTTGGCCGTGAACCAGAAGATCGGTGCCAACAATTCCTGCATCATCGGGATGCAGAGAAACAATCCAGCACCGATAAACAGCACACCGAACACAGGCAGAGTGATGTTGTCCCACTTGCGCGCGGGCTGAACGATGCCGTGATAGAGACAGATCAAACCGGCACCAATGTGGACAAGAGCCGGTATCCAATCACCGATGACAGGAACCACGATCGGATGCCAGCCACCTAGATAGAGCAGCGTAGCGACCGAGCAGACCGTACACATATTGGCGTATTCGGCCATGAAGAACGAGGCGAACTTCATCGAAGCGTATTCGACGTGGAAGCCTGCGACCAGTTCGTTTTCCGCTTCCGGAAGATCGAACGGCACGCGATTGGTTTCTGCGAATCCGGCGATCATGAAGATGATGAAACTGAAGATCTGCGGGGCGGGCATCATGAAAATCGACCATCGCGGAATCGCGTTGAAGTAGAAGCCTTCCTGCCCGTTCACCATTTCGCGGAACGAAACCGTATTCAACATCAGCAGCGGCGCAACGAGAGCCATCGCCATCGGCAGTTCATAACTGATCATCTGAGCGGAAGAACGCAAGCCGCCGAGCAGCGCGTACTTGTTGTTCGAAGCCCAACCCGCCAGTGCAATGCCGTATACGCCCATACCGCTCAGTCCGAGGATCAGCAGCAGGCCAATGTTGATATCCGTGAGGCCCATATCGGTCTTGATATCGGTGAACGGAATCGTCACCGCACCCTTGCCAAACGGGATCATCGAAATCGGAATCAGCGCGAAAAATACCGCCAGAAATGGTGCCAGATAGTAAAAGGTGTGGTTCACATGCGAAGGAACCATACCCTCTTTTGTGATGAGCTTGATGACGTCGGCAAGCGGTTGCAGCAAGCCGTGCGGACCCACGCGCTTCGGCCCCACACGCAACTGCACGTGTGCGATCACCTTGCGCTCGATCCACTGGAGATACGCGAGGGCGGTCATAAAGATGCCCAACACGATACCGAACTTGATCATACTGAGGATGATGAAATCCATTTACTTGTACAAGCCTCCGGGTGCTTCCATCACGGAGTTGAGGATCTTCGAGTAGCGGCTCAGAGATCCAGAAGTGAACAGTGTATCGTTATTCGAATGGATCAGCGCCGGGTCTGTCTCTTATACACATCTCCGAGCCCACGAGACTAAGGCGAATCTCGTATGCCGTCT
>ENA-ORBV01015102-ORBV01015102.1-microbial-mat-metagenome-genome-assembly--contig:-NODE-15102-length-11426-cov-4.833642_pt1 | contig 11426 bp, 17 predicted proteins | sample MGYA00237777_ERZ505514 | MGnify/ENA primary metagenome ERZ505514 (study PRJEB26160, sample SAMN06269048) | microbial mat metagenome | isolation source: Oligotrophic lake microbial mat | place...
CATACGAGATTCGCCTTAGTCTCGTGGGCTCGGAGATGTGTATAAGAGACAGTTTTTCACGCTCTGTGTTTGAATTAGTTTCCATGTTTTGCGAGTTTAATAAGTTTCTTTGCTGCTTCTGAAATTGTTAGTTGTCTAAATGTATCTTTATCGTGAAAAATATAAACATTGTGTGGTATATTTACGCCGAGATTAATTTCAAGTGTGGACATAATAGTGAGCAGAACTTGACTGGCAAATCCAACATTTCCCGGGCTACAAGTCGCATCGACTGTTGCGCCAATTTTGAGGTTTTTGTTAAGGTCTTCAACCGCTTTGATAATTTCGGTTTCGACCTTGTCCTGAGTAATCGTGACCATTTGATGTAATTTCTTACAAAGATGGTAAGAAATTCTTACCGCCGCAAATAATACCAATGCTTTTTCTGTAATTATTTGATTTTCAATGCCATTATTTGATTATCTAGTTATCGTACCTCGTACAAATCTGGCATTTTGTTTATAATCCTCGGTAATTTTCTAAATATTGATCCACTCACACCTATCCTCAAGATCTTCCAAAGGGATTCGTCCATAAGGATTAGAACAGGAATAATACCCTTGAATTTTATATCTGCCTATCCACTTTTTTAAATATTCCTGTCCTTCCTTTATTGAATTAAAAGGCTCTATGCCTATGCGAATACTAAACCCATCAGGCGATAGGATATCGTATTTTTTCTTTGTTCCTAAAAGAACAGGCACTTTTTTTAGCGCCTGTTCTTCTTTGTACGTTTGTTGGGTATCCAGAGGAAAAATTTCCATCTCTCCTCCCTGATTAAACCGCCCGAACTGAACAGCTTTTCCCTTTTCCGGTACTTCTATCACTACATCAACATCATGTTGATGTTCATTAGTCCCTCTGAAGTTTCCCGTTTTTGTGGTTTGGTATATATCAATGAATGATTTTCCAGGATTGTCCGTTTTTAATCGTTCTAAATCCTGCGGAGATAATCGCAATTTACTTACGCTATCCAGAAAAATGAACTGATACTCTGAAAGATCATCAGGTAAATGATCGCTTACATACAAGCAACGATGTTTTACGTTTTTATCATTCAACTTTTTTTGAAGTGTTGCGTCGAGCTTTTCTTCTTTGGCCACATATAAAGTATTGCCATGATTACGGGCAAGGTATCCGGCGAAGTCAACGCATAAATAGGATTTACCCATTTTTGGTTTGCCGAATACCATAGCCGTAAAACCTTCGCAGGGATCTCCTATCAGTTCTTTCCATTTCCCTGTAAAGCCAATTGTTTCAAATTTAAGTTTAGCAAAGTCCAAACTGTTCATGACTTTATTTTTATTTTCTTGCTGAACTTCCTCTTCAATTTTTTCAACTTGGTTCAGCTCAGTCTTTTTTTTTTCGTCGCAACAGCATCCGTCTAAAGCAACATTCAAACCGTTCAGAACTTCACTATGAATTTGAAGTGTATCGTTTTTCTTCGCCACCTTCAGAAAATCTACCAATGATTTATACACGACCTGCAATCTTTCAGCAAAAGGATCATCAGCAAATATTTTCTTTGATTTCACCGCTTTTGTAAGGGTATCTAAAAGACGTTGTGCTTTTTCTTTGGTAAGGTGTTTACCTTGTATTCCGATATAGCGTTTTAAATAGTTTACTGATAATCTCACTTTTTCAGATCCTCCGATCTCCTGAAAAGTTTTTAAAATATCAGGATTGATTTTTATTTCAGCAAGGCGTTTAGATTCTTGTGGGATTTTTCGCAAGGCATTTGTAAGCTTTACCAAATTGGTTTGTATGTATTCAATTTCTTTTTTAAAAGGCGAATTTTTACGGATGCGTTTTTCAACTATTGCTTTTTGAATTGCACTAAGGAAATTCAATAACTGGAGATCTGTTTTTTCCTTACCCTCCATAATAGCATAACGTTTGATAAATTTTACTTCTTCACCCATGCGCTCAACCGGCTTTACCTTTTGCGCTTCCTTTTTCTTTTCAGGTTGCTCCTGTTTTTTTGAAGCTGATTTTTTTACAATTTGCTTTTTCACAGTTTCTTTTTTTATCGGAACTGTGTTTGCTTGCTTTTTTTGTTGTATTTCCTTGCCATCTGCATAGAGTTCATCTACTATTTCATTATAGATACTTTGCAATGGAAAAGAAAAATCTACTTTTTTATTCTTGATCTCGCTAATGTGAATTTTATTCGCTTTTATACTTGCAGAGAACTCACCGTTATGTGATCCCATTTGTCCTGCTCTTAGTTGCTCAATCGTATCACCTCTTTCAACGTAACCATAAATAAGCATTTTCGCTGCTTCACGAGCTGTTTTCTCATTTGCAGATTGTTTGTCTTCTACAAAATTCGTTTTTGAGTTTTCTTCATCATATTCTTTGTAGATTCCTGCCAAGCCCTCATCAGCGAAAGAATAATATCCGTCTTTTGTAATAATGATATGATCCAAAAGCAAAACATCTACTGTTGCCGCAGCTTTTTTAATTGTATTGGTTATTGCAATGTCCTGATCGCTTGGTTTTAAATTTCCGCTTGGATGATTATGTGCTATAATGATACCACTACTAAGGCTTTTCAAAGCTGTACCTATAATCAGCTTAACATCCATTATGGTAGAATTTACGCCTCCAGTAGTGTGACGATAATAACCGATTACCTTGTTTGCTCTGTTTAAGTAGAGCACGATTACTTGCTCCTGCATTTCAATTGTTCCTTCTGGGATCAGTTTTCGTAATAGTTCTGCGCCGTCCTGAGATCGGTTAACCTTACCAAAAAATTCAGAGGTATGGTATTGTAATTTTATTTCGGGAATAGTTGATTCCGTATTTTGTTTCTCTGATCCTTCGAGTCCTTCTATATTTTCTTCCATAGGTTAAATATTTAAGAAAGGGAGCATAGCTCCCTTTCGGTTATTGGTAAATTTTCTTTCCTAAACTTTTGTGATGTTCAAGAATTGCTCTTTGCAAATGTTTAGGCAGATTTCTTTTTTGCTTTTCCGTTAATCTGAAAGTTCCCGGAGGGCCATTCAAACAACCTCTTGCTCTACGTTTTTTCTTTTCTTTTTTTCCTTCGCTACTCAAAATGCTTCCTGCTTTTGAATAGCCTTTTGTAGCCAATAAATGACCAGCCTGACTGATCTTAAATGTTGGCCTGCAACTTGATTTTTTCTTTGCCATTTTTCTTTGTTTTATAGATTGATGATTTTTTACTTGTAGATCAGTGTTTCTCTATTGTTCCAGATGTTATCGAATTTCATGTCGCCATCCGCCCAGGTATGCAACTCAATACCTTTAGAAGAAGTAACTTTCTCTATCGCCCATAATGGTACGCTGGTAAGTGTTCCCGGTTGAGCGTAGCCATTATAAACTACATTCGCACCACTCTTGTCTGTGATTAGCGGCTTGTAATAGGACTTGCCATCAATACTGGTAGCAAGGGTTTGTAAATTCAGGATAGAAGCTTTAAGATCTGAAAGTAAGCTGATCTCCTGCACCTGTTTCGCTTCTTTCGCTTCAATCCCCCCTGTATCAAGAAAAGCAAGAATTGCATCTCTTAGGCTTGCGGGATCTGGTTTCGCTGGTGAAGTAACATCGGCATACTGAATAAAAATATTTTCCAGTACACCATCGCCAATATCGATCATGATGATATTAGTTTTAATCACTTCAATTCCCCTTATATGTGACTTAATCACATTCCGAACGTCTGGTCCATCTGTGATTTTTATTCGTGTGCCGTTATCTTCAATTATTACTGCCATTGTTTTTATCTTTTTTGTTTTTATTACTTTCTTCAATTACATTGGATAATATTTCTCCGATCCAAGCTCCAACAAAACCGCCGATCATTACATAAGGAATAGCATCTTTTGAATGTGCCTTACCATAATAATAGGAGGCTAATGAGCCTAAAAGGGTAAATACCGATACTAATTTCTTTTCCTGTAAATTCATTTTAAACGCCTGCTTATTAATAGTGATGCTGTTATTCCTGTTAAGATCAATATCCCTGACGAGAGCAATTTTTTCTGGCGTTTATTCCGTTTATTTTCGCTTAGGGAGTTATTAAGCTGTTGTGATAAATACACCATATTAACTTCCTGAGACCTGTTTACCTCTTTTAAATTTTGTTCGATCTGCTGATGAAAAGTTATGGCGCTATCTTGATTACGGATAATACTTTCAAGCGTTTCAATGGTACTATCACAGGCAGTATTACTTTCGTTCTGAGTTATAAGTAAACTGTCCACTAACTTTGTTATTTCCTGTCTGTCAGGAAAAACAGTATCAGGCTGTGAAAGCGTTTGCTTTAGCTGACCTTCAAAATATTTTGCTTTAAATCGGAATGCAGAAATACTTTCCTTTCTTTTTTTTAAGAGCGTATTCAAACTGTCATTTCTTTTTTGCAGATGTGCCAACTTAGTTTCCTGTTGCTTGATCAAAAAAAGTTTTTCGGTTTTCTCTCTTCGCCATTGGTTTAGAAAAAGTGTATCACTTGACGAAGCTTCGCTTGTATTTTTGTCACAACCTCCAAACTGGCAGGTTGCAAACAGTAATGTGCTGATGATTGCCAGAAATATAAATCCGGCTATGTTCATTGTTATTCTCATCTTGTTTCGTCTTAAGGGTTAATATTTTGTTTTCTTTCGATGCTATAACCGAAGCATCCTGCGGCTATCAGGCTCACGATGGAGTAGAACATATACTCAGGAGTAGTGATACCAAATACAAGTTGCGCTATCCAGCTTATTACAACAAGTACCATGCTTATGGCTATTATCAGTTCTCTCAGACTATATCCGTCCGTTTTGTCCTTTAACATGTCCTGCAAAAATTTTCTCATGCGGCAAGTTTTTGTTTTGTGAATAATCCTTTTATTTCATTTCTGAAAGCGTAAGCGGTAGCGGCAAGTACAAAAGTTCCACCCAACACATACCACCTCGTAAAATCATCTGTCGGTTTTTTCCCGTCGAGATCACTTAAACGGTATGCTTTTATTAAACCGATCAGGGCTTTACTATATGTTGGGCTTTCCGAGTATGCCGCCCTTTGTAAAGCTTCGGCTTGTGCTTCTGGTGTTTTTGCAGTGAATACGCCATTTGTTTTGTATCTGGAATTTTTCAGCAAAAAGGTTGTGTGATCTTTCATACTGTCTAATGGCATGGGGTACACTCTGAAAAAATTAACAGGCTTACCGTCTCTTGGCGTGGATAGAGCAACTTTTTTTCCAGCCCAACTTTTGTCGGCTTTTATTCCGAAATAATTATTTGCTTTCCTTACCGCAAGTCCTTTACCGATGCCAAACTTTCCCTTCTCATCCTTTCCGCTGCTTTCAATAATCATCTGAGCCATTTTTAAAGAAGGAAAAAGGCCACTTCCCTGTACGCTTCGTATCACGTCTCCTGCGTTTTTCTTTATAAAGTCCTCTACTTCTTTGCTCATTTGATTTATTTTTTCGCTTTAAAAATTTCTGTTAGGCCGCCAAGTCCAGATCAGGTGTGTAATTCGCAAGCCATGTTTTAACATCGAATGACGGACACGCTTTTTTCACGCCTGCAAAATCACGATGACCAACTACTTTAGCTTGTGGGTACTTTTCAGTTAGCTCAACAATTTTATTGAACATGGTGGTTTCTTGTAAGCGAGTTCGGGTGTCTTTCGGATTTCCTTTTGCATCAATCCCACCGATGTAGCTAAGGTTAATACATTCGCTGTTGTGCTGATAAACACCGTTACTGTTTTTGTTTTCGTCAAGAAGTTTTACGAACTCTCCGTTAGTTTTAAAAACGTAGTGATAACCGGGAACATCTTTCCAGCCTCGAACTTCTTTCCAGTACTTCTGGATATTCTCCAGTTTTACATTTGGCTGAGTAGCCGTACAATGAATGACAATGAATTTTATGTTTCTCATTTTATTTTTTTGTTTATTGTTTGTTTAATCAGTTATTAAAAATTCCTACATGATCGCTCTTGACAAGAAAATACTGTTTGTCGTTTTCAAAGAGTGAGTATTCTTTGCGTTTGGCGATTTCTTTACCGAGTACCATGTTCTTGGGAACTTCAACCCATGTTTTAGGATCTTTCCAAACCTTCGTAGTTTGAAGTGTTATGATTTGAGGTGTGCTATCCAGCCCGTTCAATGACCACTTTTTTCCATCATACTTTAATCCCATTGACGCAAAGGCAAGACGTATTTCCTGTTTCTGTGCTTCAGTTTTAAACGTGTTTAGTATGGCAGTTACTAAAGTTTGATGCACGCCATTAATAAAATAAGAGCTGAACACTTTATTTACCGCTGAGTAATCCGACGGTTTTTTTATCAGTTTCAATATTTTGATGGAAGCGGTAAAACTTTTAGCCCTGATCGCCGCGTATAATGCTCTTGCTAACAAAGTAGCATCCACCGTTTTTTCCTGAACAAGAACATTAAAAGTTGTTTCATCAATAGTTTCAGGAAATTTTAATTTCACTAAAGCGTTTTGTAGATCGGTATCATAAATAGCTGTTGCTCCTTTTGGTAGAACAGAACTTCCGTACTTGCTGATGAGTGCTTGTTGTAATTGTTTTACCCTTTCTCCCCGACTTCCTTTTTTTAAAGGGAAATAATCGGGGAATGTACTTGGCGGTATAATTGTGTTTACAGGTGACTTTGGCGCAGGTTTTTTTACTGGTGGCTTTTTGTTTTTGGGTTGGGGTGGCTTCTGCTGTTTAGGTTGCGATTTTGGCTTGTCTACTTTAAAATCGGGTGAATTGCTTTGAGCTGTTTCGCTTTGTTTCTTGTTACCTTTCCAATAATTGTAGCCAAAGAAAGTTAGCACGCCTGTTGCGAATATTCCCAGACCAATTAGCAATCGTTTCTTGTTTTTATTTGTAGGTGCTGTTTCCATTGTTAGGCTTTTGGTTTTTTAGTTAATAGTTTCATAAATGAATAATATTCGGATGTTGCTAATTCATCCTTTAAGTCTTCCATTAGTTTGCGTTTGTACTCTTTGTAGTAAGCGACTCCTACATTTACAAAAGCCCGTTGAGTAAGAATTTCATCAAATACAGATTGGATTGCTTTTTCGTCAGTTCCGGGCAAAAAACCATAAGTCTTATCAAATGCAGCTTTCAAACGGATAGCCCACGATTTATAAAGTATATCCCCACTTACTTTTTGTCCTGCTTTTTTTGGTTTAGCTGCAATAATTTGGCTTAACTCAATAAACTGAGTTGATTGAAGTTCCTTTTTCAAATCGTTATCAAGTACTGCACGGTTTTGAAGAAAGTAGGCAGCTTTAATTTTGTCCATTTCCTCTTGACTTGATACTTGCGTAAGTAAATGCCTTAATTTTTCAAAATCTGTTCCAATGCTAAAACTGTTATCATTCTCAAAAAACATTTTAATCTCTTTAGCTTTGTATTCCGCTGTACCTACTTTGAAACTTTGCGAATCCGCCTTGTCTGTCTTCTTTTGTTTTATCTTTCTTCCACCGAAATAAATAATTGCACCAATACCAAGCCCAGTCAATAAGGTATATCCCAATGCTTCTTTAAGGCTAAATGACTTTTCCTGTTGGGGAATGTATTGTATTGGTAATTGTGCTTCCATTTTTTTAATTATTCTTAGTTCTTAAAGTCCAAGTGCTTTTTTAGCAAGTGCGAGTTTGGCAGGTTCTTTTAGTACAACTTGTTTTAATCGCTGTATCTCTTTTCCTGTTAGTTTTGCTCCGAGTACCGCAAGCCCTTCGGCTTTCATGTCGGCTTCGTTTTCTCCTTCTTTGCTATCCTTTTCAGTAAAGGATAAATCGTATGTATATTTTTTCATGTTCTTTTTTAGATGATTAGTTTTTTTCTTCTGTTTCCGGTGTTTGCAGTTTCAATACCTGTATAATTTCTGCGATCTTGGTTTTGTCCTTACTTAAACTTTCGATGATCTCAATAACCTGGTCGAATTCCGCTTGTGAAAAATGCTTTTGTATTTCACGGAACAAGCCAAGAAATTGTTTGTCCTGATCGGATATTTCAGTTTTGCTTTTAGCTTCCCCTTTTTTCTTGATGGTTACTTCTGTGTCAGGCTGTGCTTTGGTTTCAGTAGATTGTGTTTCTTCCGATTGAAGAAAACCTGCAAGACCTTCAACGCCTAAACCTTTTTCAATTTTGTGTGCGTTGCGCTTCAAAAAACTTTCAGCAGCAACGGATAACACTTCACCTACATGAATCCCACCGATTTTGTTACCGTTTGCTTTAGCTTCCTCTACCGCTTTTTCAAGTTTCTCTATGTAGATTTTTTTCTCATCCAGTTCTTTATACAGTTCTTCCATTTCTTCATTCAGTCCGTTTATTTCGGACTTGTAAGCGGATTTCTGATCTCGTTGTAAACGCAACTCTTTTAATTCATTAGTGGTGAAACTTTTTACAGCAATTCCATTCAAACCAAAATCTAAAGCTTCTTCATTGCTCTTCGCTTGCATTGAGAAAACATATTGATCGTTTCTTGGTGAAGCACCGGAACAGTAAACCACAATTTTAATTTGGTTGGTGCTGGGTGTCATGTAATCTTCGTAACCTTCAAACTCTTTTGGCTCATCAGTTTTTGGAACAGCTTTTAATCCGTCTACAAAAATTTCATAGAACTTTGGTGTACCTTTCGTGGCCATTGATTCCAAATGACTTTTTAAGCGGTCTATTTTCTGTTGGTCGAACTTGTCAAATTGTATTGGCATATTTTTTTTAGCTTAGTGTTAGTTATTTTGTTCTTTTGGTATGAGATGTAAAAAGCGAACCCGTAAAGGACTTGTACCGTTATTTGTCATTGAAATATATCCCTGATGTTCGTACGTCTGTTCATCAATGGCAGGATTAGAAAGGTCATAGTCTCCCAAATACGATGTGATGCTAACATTAGCGACTTCATCAATAAGAATAAAAAAGTGATTGTACGATTCCAGTATTTTAGTTTCACCGGCTTGTAAAACAAATTGGCGCGGACGTTCATCGTAGGATTCGTGTCCGAAATTTTTCATCCAGATCGGAATATATTCTATTGCAATTGCTATGGTCATTTCATTTCTTTTTTTTCGTTTTCTTTTTTTAGTACCCAGAGGTAAAGACGAACGATATATTTATAACCGCCAGTAATTCCATCATTAAGTTTATCCCTGTAAATGCAACGGATAAGCCTGTTTTTACAAGTGAGTTTTATTTTCACTTCACTTGTTTGTGATTGGTGCGTGTAAACTTTTGGCGGAAAGAATTCGCTTGCAAAATTTCCGTTGTCAATGTTCTTGTCCAGTTTTATTTCACCTGCGTAAAACAAATTTGCTTTTGAAAAACTTTGTAATCGTAATTCACCTGCACAAATGCTTGGCTTGATCTTCAATGGAATTTCCCATGCGGTGCCTGATCCAATTCCTCCTGCGGGATCTTCGAGTATGGTTCCTTCCGTTAGATTAAAACCAAGCTCCACACCAATGATGTGCTGAACTTCTCTTGGTATGCTTACCTCGAAAATTTTAACCTGTTTTGGTTTATCAATCACAAAACTGTCGATTACTAACCGTTCCCGTTTCATAATTCATCCTCCATTTCGCAATCGAGATAAAGCGATACTCTGTAAGGGGCAAATACACTTCTTCCGTCGTCTTTGTCTTGGTAGCTGATCTTTACCAAACCATTTCCGGGATTAACATTTGCCAAGGGATAATAGCGTGTTGAAGGCGGTACATTAATTCCTGACATAAACAGTTTACTTTCGTAATTGTCAGGGAAATATTCTTTGTTATTTATCTCCACTCGTTGTGTTCCTCTGTAATAGAGCAGATCGTCTTTATCAGAAGTGAACAACAATCCTTTAATGACCTGAATGTTTTTATCCAGTTCAAAAGTTTGAGTAAAACTTTGGTTAGCTGCTGTAATCTGTATATCGTATCTTTTTTTTACTGGTGTTAACATGATCTTTTTGTTTTAATACTTACCCCTCAATTCCCCTCTCGAATGAGAGGGGAAGGAGGTAAGAGGTTATTACTATGGGGTTGTGATAGTACCATGCAACCCAACGTATAGGTGGGTGTTTGCATCAAGCCCCGCCATTGTTCCTAATTCGATGGTTGTCTCAATAAGAATATCATCGTGGATAAGGCGTGGGTTAGCCAATTTGTAATAACCAACAGGTACACCATTATAATTGGTGGTTTTAAATACGGTCATACTTGTTTCAGGGATAATTACTTTTTTGTTTGCCTTCAAACTGAACTCACCTGTACATATCGCAGGAAAATCTTCAATTTTTCCGTATGTAGCTGACATAATCTGGTCAGGAGTTAAGCCCGCAGGAACTCCAGCTAACACAAAAATTCCACTTACAAGTAACGCTTGATTTTTCGGAAGGCGGGCTGCGCTCACCGAAGTTGTTCCAATTTGCTTAGTGTCTTGAGTTTCAAAAATTTTCACGGTTTTTGATGCCACTCTTTTGATTCCGTAGATAACTGTATCTGCCAATCGCAATTCTCCTTTTGACAATGCTTGTTTGATGTGCGGCGGCAATTCACCAAAGTGCTTTTCCATTTCAGCGCGTGATCCTTTGCTTGGCGCTCCTGTACCCGAAAGTTTGTTCATCATTTTTGCACGCTTAACGGGGTTCATGCTTTTGAGCGCACCTAACAGCTCGTCGCCGTCTAAGCCGTCCAGCCCTAACAACGCACCTACGTTGTTGTATTCTTCAATTCCATCAGTGATTTCTAACATGATTTTTATTTTTAATTGTTTTTATTTTTGTTTCTCTTTTTAGTTTTTGTTCATCTTTTTTGCTTTCAAAAGGGCATAACTTGTCCAGTACCGCTATTTTTCAAACAGGGTTTTGCTAACTGCAATAAGTTTTAGGCTGGTATGTTTAAGCTATTTCCTTTTTCAGCTTTTAATAGATCTTTTCTTCTTCCATGTCCGTTACGTCTTCATAACTGCCTCGCATTTGTTCTTCGGCCATTTCAGTTTTATTAAGGATTTCATTCTCAATTGCTTCAAGTGATCCCATGTCGAGTTCTTTCGATGCAGAAGGGAATTTGAAATACTGAACATCGCCAAGTCCTGATGTTCCTTCATCCGCTTTTTTCTTTGGCTTGATGAATTTGTCCACGTAAAGACGGTGTTTAAAATCTTGCGCAATGGTTTTCATTCGCTCTTTCACACCTTCAAATCCATTGGCGGGTGTTCCCTCAACACCGCTTACGATCTTAGCTCCTCCGGTGGCGATCATGCCAACGCCGAAACTGGCGACTTTGTTAGAGCCGAAATAATGGCCCGCCATTGTAGTAACAATACCGATGATAAAAGACGGTCTTCCAATCGCACCGCCAATAAATGCACCTGATACACCGGCTGCGGTTGTTTTCAGTCCTTCAACGATACTGCTTTTTACTTCTCCCTTTGTC
>ENA-ORBV01015104-ORBV01015104.1-microbial-mat-metagenome-genome-assembly--contig:-NODE-15104-length-11425-cov-3.807455_pt1 | contig 11425 bp, 8 predicted proteins | sample MGYA00237777_ERZ505514 | MGnify/ENA primary metagenome ERZ505514 (study PRJEB26160, sample SAMN06269048) | microbial mat metagenome | isolation source: Oligotrophic lake microbial mat | place...
CCTGAAACGAGGGGCCGATCTCCATGGAGATCGGCCCCTCGTTGCATTGGACCAGCCGGATCAGGCTGCCGGCGGCGCGGGCTTCGGGAAGAGGCCTTCGGGCTTGGTGGCCGTGGTGCCGTCCACCGGTGGTGCGCCGAGCAGACGCCACTGAATGGCTGCGGCCCGGCCGGGCTGCCCGAGGTGCGACCAGAGCTGCTCCGCCTTGCCGGGCACTTCCCACGCCTCCAGCTCCGGCCCGTGGCCGCTGGGGAAGCGGTGGGTGCGGTACATCAGCCCCAACTGCGCCGGCGTGCGCCGATTCAGCGGCCGCGGCACGGTCACGCCGGTGAGCACCACCACCGCTGCCTCGACGGCCGACAGCCGCTCCGGCGGCGCCGTGCGGCGGCCGCCGTCGACGAAGTGGGTCATGCGGCGCGCCTGCATGAACGCGACCGCGTTCGCGCCGACGGCGAAGACGAGCAGTACGGCCATACGAAGGATCCAGCGGCGCACGATGGAGCTTCGCTAGCACCGATACAGCGGGGAGTCCCTCATCCAAGAGCGCGGGCAGGCCGCCCGCGCCTCCGGAAGGCGCCACGAGGATCCTCCGCCGCCTCGATCATCGCCAGGCTGATCCGGTCCTTCACGCTGGCAGCGGGATTCCGGTGTTCGAGCTTGACGACGATCTCGGCGGGGCTGTTGGTGACGTAGCGGAAGAAGACCTGCTGGCCGTCGCTGCGGTACTGCGGCAGTTGCGGCGCGGAGGCGGCGCCGCTCTGGCGCCCGTAGGTGCCGGCGAAGCCGATGCCGAAGCCGCGCAGGGGTTCGATCGGGCGATCCTTGAACGGCAGGAAGAACAGGCGGCCGGCGAAGGCCTTGTCGTCGTTGGCGTCGACGTCGTTGTTGACGCTGCCGCCGTCGACGATGCCGTCGAGGATGGAAAGTTGGCACTCGATCGCCCCGTACAACGGCACGCCCCAAAGCATGAAGCCAAGGTCGCGGTTGGGCACCAGGTTGTTGGGCCGGGCGCGCTCGACGAACATCAGCGCGTTGGCCGACTGCAGGCGTTCGAGGCCGAAGGGCGTCTTGTACTTGCCGGCCTGGAGCCGCGCCCAGGGGACGAAGTTGGCGCTGACGTAGGCGTCCTGGATCACTGCCTGGCCGCCGGCGAAGTCGGTCATGAACTTGTAGTCCAAGTAGCGCGCCACCTTGCCGCGCAGGTCGATACGGGCGCGGCGCAGCAGGAACGTCGAGGTGCCGCTGTCGCCGCTGTTGGTGAAGTAGCGGCCGTCGAAGTGCACGTAGCCGCCGGCGCTGAGGCGGTTGTTGCCGACGGGCGTCTGGATGAAGAAGCCCTTGTCGTCGTATCCGGCGATCGGCTTCAGCGGCGGCGGCCTGCGCGCGCGGCGTCCATACCGCGGCGAGGAACTGCTCCGGACTGAGCGATACCGCCTTGGCGAAGCAGGCCGCGAGCGGAATCAGCACCAGCAGGCTCATGTACAGCGAGGCGTAGCCGAGGCTGAGCCCGAAACCCGGCAGGACGCGGCGCATGGCTATTTCCCCGCGCCGTAGATCTGGTCGAATACCTTGCCCTCGCCGAAGAACTTCTCGTAGGCGTCGCCCTAGTCCCTGGCGACGGCGTCGACCTTGAAGAACTTGATGTCCGGGAAGGTGGCCTTGTGCTTCGCCGCCACCGCCGGATCGATCGGCCGGTAATAGTTCTGCGCGATGATTTCCTGCCCCTCCGGCGTGTAGAGGTAGTTCAGGTAGGCGGTGGCGGCCGCCGTCGTGCCCTTGCGGGCGGCGTTGACGTCCACCACCGCCACCGGCGGTTCGGCGAGGAAGGAGACCGACGGGTAGACGATCTCGAACTCGCCCGGCGTCTCCTTGAGCTGCAGGTGCGCCGCGTTCTCCCAGGTGAGCTGCACGTCGCCGATGCCCTTCTGCGCGAAGGTGATGGTGGCGCCGCGCGCCGCCGCGTCGAGCACCGGCGCCTGCTTGTACAGCGTGCTGACGAACGCCTTCGCATCGGCGTCGCTGCCGCCGTTGGCCAGCACCGCACCCCAGGCGGCGAGAAAGCTGAGCTTGCCGTTGCCGGAAGTCTTCGGATTGGGGGTGACGATCTCGACGCCGGGCTTGACGATATCCTGCCAGTCCGTGATGCCTTTCGGGTTCCCCTTGCGGACCAGGAAGACGATGGTGCTCAGGTAGGGCGTCGAATTGTTGGGGAAGCGCTGCTCCCAGCCGTCGCTGATCACCCCGACCTTGCGGATGTTGTCGGTGTCGGGCCACATGGCCAGCGTCACGACGTCGGCTTCGAGGCCGTCGACGACCGCGCGCGCCTGCGAGCCGGAGCCGCCGTGCGATTGCTTCACCTCGATGGTGTCGCCGGACTGCGCCTTCCACAGCGGGATGAACGTCGCGTTGACCGCCTTCCACAGCTCGCGCGTCGGATCGTACGAGGCGTTGAGCAGTGTGTCGGCCGCGAGAGCCGGGGTGGCGACGGCGAGGACGAAGAAGAAGATTCTGATCATGACGAGGCACTCCTGAATGGGGTGACGCGGGCCGTCGGGCCCGCGGGCGCGCAGCGGCGCGCCGAGGGGCGGGGTCGTGCGCGGCGCGCAGCGGCGCCACGAACGACGAAGGCCCGAGAGGTCATGCCTCCCGGGCCTTCGATTCAGCGACGGATCGTCAGCGTCTGGCTAACAGACAGCGACGGGCGCAGCGCAATCGCGGACGCGAGAGACCCCTCGGGCCTCGATACAACAACCCATCGCGGTGCGGCGCGGCGAACTCATGAATCGGTCGAGTCATGCGAGGCGCGCCCGTGAGTCAATACGTTTCTCGCAGACAGCCGGCGAGAGTTCCCCGGCTGGGACCGCGGGCGTCTCGCCCGCAGCGCAGCGCCTCACCACTGCACCGCGATGTACTTCGTCTCGGTGTACTCCAGGATCCCGTCGTGGCCGCCCTCGCGGCCGATGCCGCTCTGCTTCATGCCGCCGAACGGCGCGGCGGGGTCGGAGACCACGCCTCGATTGACGCCGACCATGCCCGACTCGAGCGCCTCGGCGACGCGCAGCCCGCGCGCCAGGTCTCGCGTGTACAGATACGACACCAACCCATGCTGGCTGGCGTTGGCGAGGCGGATGACCTGGGCCTCGTCGTCGAAGGCGACCACCGGCGCGACCGGGCCGAAGATCTCCTCGGCGAGAATCGGCGAATCGGGCGCGACCTGGTCGAGCACTGTCGCCGGGTAGAAGAAGCCCGCCCCCTCCGGCTGCCGGCCGCCGGTGAGGACGCGCGCGCCGGCGGCGACGGCCGCCGCCACCAGACGCGCGACCTTGGCGCGCGTCGCCGCGTCGACCAGCGGGCCGACGCGCACCGCCGGGTCGAGGCCGTTGCCCATCGGCAGCGCCGCCATCGCCGCCGCCAGGCGGCGGCTGAACTCCGCCGCCACCGGTCGCTCGGCGTAGAAGCGGTTGGCCGCCGTGCACGCCTCGCCGTTGTGCCGCATCTTGGCGATCAGCGCTCCGTCGATGGCGGCATCGAGGTCGGCATCAGCGAAGACGATAAAGGGCGCGTTGCCGCCGAGCTCCATCGAGCACTTCACCACGCGCTGCGCCGCCTGCGCCAGCAGCAGGCGACCGACCTCGGTGGAGCCGGTGAACGACAGTTTGCGCACGCGCGCGTCGTCGAGCGCGGCGGCGACCACGGCGGCGTTGCGCGTCGTCGGCACGACGTTGACCACACCCGCCGGCACGCCCGCGTCGGCGAGCACCTCGGCGACGGCGAGGGCCGTCAGCGGCGTCTCGGTGGCGGGCTTGAGCACCACCGCGCACCCGGCGGCGAGGGCCGGGCCGATCTTGCGCGTCGCCATGGCGGCGGGGAAGTTCCACGGCGTCACCAGCAGCGCGACGCCGATCGGCTGCTGCGTCACCAGGATGCGGTTGCCGCCGCCCGGCGCGGTGGCGAAGCGACCGTCGAGACGCACCGCCTCCTCGGCGTACCAGCGAAAGAACTCGGCCGCGTAGGCGACTTCGCCGCGCGCCTCGGCGAGCGGCTTGCCGTTCTCGCGCACGATCAGCTCGGCCAACCCGTCGGCGCGCGCCAGCATCCGCTCGAAGGCGCCGCGCAGCACCTCGCTGCGGTGGCGCGGCGCCGCTGCCGCCCAGGCCGGCTGCGCCGCGTGCGCGGCGGCGACGGCGGCGAGCCCGTCCGCGACCGTCGCGTCGGCGACCTCGGCCAGCAGCGCGCCGGTGGCCGGCTCGTGGACCGGGAAGCGGACGCCGTCGCTGGCGTCGCACCAGGCCCCGGCGATCGTCAGCTGTGTGCGCAGAGCGACCATGCGCGGACGATACACCATCGCCCACCCGGCAGGGGAGTCCGATCGTAATGCCAAACTGGCGGCGTCGGATTACCTATTTGTACGATGGATGGGCGCCGCATAGGTGGACGGGATATGAACGCACGCATGCTGACGCCCGACCGCCGCGAGGAGACTCCGTCCTGGCATGCGCTGCCCGCCGCGCGTGTCCTCGAACTCGCCGACGCGACCCTGGCCGGTCTGAGCGGCAGCGAGGCGACCCGGCGCCTGGCGGCACACGGGCCCAACGTACTGCCGCGTCAGGGTGGCGACGGGCCGCTGCTCCTGCTGTGGCGGCAGATCAACAGTCCGTTGGTCTGGGTGCTGCTCGGCGCGGCGGCGCTGGCGATCGGCCTCGGCAAGGTCACCGACGGCGCGGTGGTGCTCGCCGTGGTGGTGCTCAACACGCTGATCGGCTTCGTGCAGGAGTTCCGCGCCGGGCGGGCGATCGAGGCGCTGAGCGGCATGGTGCCCGAGCAGGCGATGGTGCTGCGCGACGGGCGCCAGCAGACCGTGCCGGTGGCGGAGCTGGTGCCGGGCGATCTGGTCCTGCTGGCGTCGGGCGATCGCGTGCCGGCCGACGGGCGCCTGGTGGCGCTGAAGAATCTGCAGGTCGAAGAGGCGGCGCTGACCGGGGAGTCAGTGCCGGTGCAGAAGACCCTGGCGCCGGTCGCCGGCGACGCCGCCCTCGGCGACCGCACGCCGCTGGTCTTCGGCGGCACGCTGGTCACCTACGGCACCGGCACGGCGGTCGTCGTCGCCACCGGCCAGCACAGCGAGCTCGGGCGCATCTCGACGTTGCTGACCGAGGCCGCCGATCTCGCCACGCCGCTGACGCGGGCGCTGGCGACGATCGCCAGCTACATCACCATCGGCATTCTGGTCCTCACCGCGGCGATCTTCGCCGTCGGCGCGGTGCGCCTGATCGCCCAGGGCATTCCGCTCTTCGACGCGCTGCGCGAGATGGCGATCTTCGCCATCGCTCTGGCGGTGGGCGCCATTCCCGAGGGGCTGCCGGCGATCGTCACCATCGCCCTCGCCATCGGCGTGCAGCGCATGGCGGGTCGTCGCGCCATCATCCGCAAGCTGCCGGCGGCGGAGACGCTGGGCAGCACCAGCGTCATCTGTTCGGACAAGACCGGCACCCTGACGCGCAACGAGATGACCGCGGTGGCGGTGTGGACGCCGAGCGGCGCGGTCGAGATCGGTGGCGTCGGCTACGCCCCGCAGGGCGCCTTCCGGCGTGACGCCGAGACGCTGGCGGCGCCGCCCGCCGCGGTCGTCGAGTTGCTGCGCGCCGCGGCGCTGTGCAGCGACGCCAGCCTGCACCAGGCGGACGGCGCGTGGCACATCGCCGGCGACCCGACCGAGGCGGCGCTGGTGGTGGCGGCGGAGAAGGCGGGTCTCGGCGTCGAGGCGCTGCGGCGCGAGTGGCCGCGGCGCGACGCCGTTCCGTTCGAATCCGAGAACCAGTTCATGGCCACCCTGCACGGCTGCCCGGGCGGCGGCGCGCTGCTGCTCGCCAAGGGCGCCCCCGAGGTGCTGGCGCGTCGCGCGGTCGGCGTCGACGAAGCCCTGGTACTCACGGAGGTCGAGCGCCTGGCGACGGCCGGCATGCGCGTGCTCGCCGTCGCGGCGCGCGACTGGGCGGCGCCGCACGGCGAGGTGCAACTCGCCGATGTCACCGCGCTACGCTTGCTCGGCCTGGTGGGGATGATCGACCCGCCGCGACCGGAGGCGATCGAGGCCGTGCAGCGCTGCCACGCGGCCGGCATCACGGTGAAGATGATCACCGGCGACCATGCCGCCACGGCGCGGGCCATCGGACAGCAGCTCGGACTGGTGACCGACCAGAAGGCCCTGAGCGGGCGCGAGCTCGAGGGCCTCGACGACGACGGCATGCGCGCCGCGGCGGCGAGCACCAACGTCTTCGCCCGCGTCGCGCCGGAGCACAAGTTGCGCCTGGTGAAGGCGCTGCAGGCCGAGGGGCATATCGTGGCCATGACCGGCGACGGCGTCAACGATGCGCCGGCGCTGAAGCAGTCCAACATCGGCATCGCCATGGGTATCACCGGCTCGGCGGTGTCGAAGGAAGCCGCCGACATCGTCCTCGCCGACGACAACTTCGCCAGCATCGCCGCCGCCGTCGAGGAAGGGCGACGCGTCTATGACAACCTGATCAAGTCGCTGGCGTTCGTGCTGCCCACCAACCTCGGCCTCGCCGGCATCCTGATGTGCGCCGTCTTCTTCTTCCCGTTCGACGCCGTCACCGGGCAGCTCCTGCTGCCGATGGCGCCGACCCAACTCCTGTGGATCAACCTCGTCGGCGCCGTGACGCTGGCGCTGCCCCTCGCCTTCGAGGCGTGCGAGCCGGACATCATGCGGCGGCCGCCGCGCGATCCGCAGGCGCCGGTGCTGAGCCGCTTCGTCGTCGTGCGGACGGTCGTCGCGGCCGTGCTGATGACCGCCGGTGCCATCGGCGTCTTCCTGTGGGAGCACGCGCGCGAGATCGCCGCCGGCGGCGCGCCGCAGTTGGCGCTGGGCGAGGCGCAGACCATGGCCGTCACCACCGTTATCGCCTTCCAGATCTTCTACCTGCTCAACTGCCGCTCGCTGCGCGATTCCCTGCTCAACATCGGCCTGTTCAGCAACCCCACCGTCTTCGTCGGCATCGGCTCCCTGCTGCTGCTGCAGGCGCTCTTCGTCTATGCGCCGTTCATGCAGGCGATCTTCGGCAGCGCGCCCCTGAGCGTCCGCGACCTGCTCGTCGCCGTCGCCGCCGGCGCCGTCATTCTGCCGGTCATCGCGATTGAGAAGCGCCTCGGCGCTCCCCAGTAGCGCGGGGTGGGCGGCGCCCGTCCTCCCGGCGTGATCCTGGTGCCGGACCGTTGCGAAGCGCACGGGGGCGTGCGAAAAACTTACATATGCGCCGCCGCTTCGCCCTCGCACTGCTGGTGGTCTTCGGCCTGCATCTGGCGTTGCCCGGGTTGGCTGCGGCGGCAGCGGCGCCGGCCGCGCGGGGGACGTCGGTCGGCGCCGGCGATTGCGGCTGTCTGCCGCAGGAATGGACGCCACGGGCTGCGTCCGGCGAGCAACTCGGCAGGCTGGCGGAGTCGCCGGCGGCGGAGCCGAGCACAGGGCCCTGCGCGCGCCACTGCGTGGCGGGACTGCACGCCGTGCGCAGCGCCCCGGCGCCGGTCGCCAGCCTCGATCGCGCACCGATGCACCGCTCCGGCCACCGGCTCGGCGCTGGCCGTGAGCGGGTCGCATCCGACGAACCGTCCTGACGGCGTCCACCGGTCCACGCGACCGGGCGGATAGCCCGGCGCGGCGCCACGTGCGCCGCGCTCCGATTGAACCGCGCCACCGGTGGGGTCCCGCCGGCGGCCTGTCCATCGTCAGGGAGGTTCCATGTCCACGACGCACATTGCATTCGTGCTCGACCAGCTCGCCGGCCAGATCGCGCGTGCGACCGCGCAGGGCAACACCCAGGCCGTCGTCGTCACCGATGAGGAGATCGCCACCGGCCGCGCCGGGCTGTTCGGTCGCTGGGGCGGCAAGGTGCAGCGCTATCCCCTCGCCCGCCTGCGCGACCACGAGCTGATCCACAATCCGAGCTGCTACATCCTGCGCGTCTACTTGGTTGATCCGGCCGAGGAGCTGACCGTGATGTTCCCGGGCAGCGCGAAAGCCGCGGCGGAGGAGATCGCCGCGGCGCTGCGTCCGCGGCGGGCGTCATGACTGCGCCCGTGCCGCGGCCTGAGAGCGATCCGCCGGCGACACTCGGCGTCGGCGGCATCCTGCTGCGTGTGTTCGGTCTTCTGATCGTCCTGCCGGCACTCCTCGCACTCCTGGTGCATGTGCTCTGGCAATGAATTCGTTGTGGGTGCGACTGGTTCGGGCGCGTGCATTTCTGGCCGTGGGCGGCGAACCCCGACCTGCCGGAGTACCCGACGTCAATGGTGGCGTGGACCGCCCGCGGCGGACGGCTGTCGACGCCGCGGGCCCGGTGCCAACTCTCCCGCGCCGATCGAGATCGCTCTGCGGCGCGGCGACGAATGACCGGGCGCGAGTGGTATTCGGGGGATTGACGGGCCGCGGCGAGTTCTGTTGAGGTTCGATCATGGACGGTCAGCCTTGGGCAGGGGGACGTCTGCACTGACTATGAAATGGACCGTGCGGAGCCCCGCCCGCCGGCCTCAACCGGCCGATTGATTCCTGCCGCGGCATTCGCGATCATCCGGCGCCCCAACCCCCGTGTCCAGAACAGTCGTTCCCACCGCTCCCGTGCCGGCCTCCGCGGCGGTCACGTCCGGCGCCGCGCCGCACCGCGAGCCGCAGCCCAAGCAGCTGTCGCCGCTGCTCATCTGGGCGGTCGTCTTCTGCGACATCGGGACGTCGGTGTACTACGTTCCTGGCATCCTCTACGGCCAGGTCGGGGCCGCCGCACCCCTGTTCGTCATCGGCACGACGGTCGGCTTCCTGCTGCTGGCCAGCAAGTACGTCGAGATCTGCTGGCGGCATCCCGAGGGCGGCGGCGTCGTCAGCGTCGCCACCAAGGCGTTCAACCCGCGTTGGGGCTGTTTCGGCGGCATGCTGATCACCGTCGACTACTTCCTCACCTCCGCCATCTCGTCGGTGTCCGGGATGAACTACCTGGCCAGCGTCGTGCCCGGATTCGACGCGCACATCATCGCGCTCAGTATCACCGCGCTGGTGTTGCTGGCGGCGATCAACCTCGTCGGCATCCGCGAGAGCGCCATCATCTCGCTCTTCATGGCGGCCTGCGCGCTGATCATCAATCTCGTCGTCGTCGGCGTGACCTGGTGGAACATCGGGCCGCCCGAGTTCGCGAAGATCGCCCACAATCTGACGCTCGGTTCGACCCTCACGCCGACGACCTTCCTGGTCGGCTTCGCCGGCGCCTGGCTCGCCTTCTCCGGCCTGGAGAGCATCAGCCAGCTCAGTCCGGCGATGCGCGAGCCGCTCAAGCGCTCGGCCGGGCGCGGCATGCTGCTGGTCATCGCCTCGATCCTCGTCACCGCGCCGATCCTGACCCTGTTCTCGGTGGCGCTGTTGCCCGAGGCGATCAAGGCGCACGAATCCGAGCGCTTCATCTCCGAGCTCGGTCAGCAGTGGGGCGGCGTGCCGCTCAAGGTGGCGGTGGTGCTCACCGCCTCGACGCTGCTGCTCTTCGCCGCCAACACCGCCATCATCGGCGGCTACCACGTCTTCCTGGCGCTGGCCCGGCAGGGATTTTTCCCGACCTTCATCACCGCGCGCAACCGCCGCTTCGGCACGCCGCACTGGGCGATCCTGATCGCCACCGTCGTGCCGATCCTGGTCGTGCTGTACACCGCCGGCGATCTGCGACTGCTCGGCGAGATGTACGCCTTCGGACTGCTCGGCGCCTTCGTGCTCAGCTCGCTCGGCGTCGACGTCGTCCGCTGGCGCGAGGGGCTGCGCGGCGCCTCCGTCTGGGTCGGCTTCTTCACCACCGCCATGGTGCTGGTGTCGTGGTGCGTGAACCTGGTCACCAAGCCCGTCGCGACGATATTCGGCGGCGGGCTCACCGCGCTCGGCATGGTGATCGCCATCGGCGCGCAGCAGAAGCGCTTCCAGGACATCTTCTACCGCCTGCCGTTCGTCAGCCGGCGCGCCGCCGAGCGCATCGTCGAAGCGCACGAGGTGACCGAGGAGGTGCCGGAGCTGATCAGCCTGCACGAGGCCGCGCAGCTCAAGCAGCTCTACCCCTCGACCACGCTGGTCGCCCTGCGCGGTCCGAACGCGATGTTGGTGAACGAGGCCATCCGCCGCGAGCGCGGCCGCGGCGGCACGACCGTCTATGCCGTTTACGTCGAGGAGCGTCCCGGGCTCTTCGTCGGCAGCGCCGCCACCGAACCCGATCAGGAGGGGCGCAACACGCTGCTGTTCGCGGCGCGCGTCGCGCAGGGCGCGGGCACGACGCTGTTGCCGGTGTGGACCATCTCCTACAGTGCCGCCGAGGGCATCGCCCGCGCCGCCGAGGTGCTCGGCGTCGACACGGTCATGATGGGCGTCAGCCGCCGCGGCGCCATCTACCACCTGCTGCGCGGGCACGTGATCAACGGCCTGATTCGCCAGCTGCCGCCCGACTGCCATCTGCTGCTGCACAGTTGAGCCGCCCCACCGGCGCCCTGCAACCTCACTTCCCGAAGCACTCCGCCACGGCCAGCGCGTCGCCCTGCTTGATGCGCCGGTACTTCTCCCAGAACGACTCGTCGATCTCGCGCAGGCTGCGCTTGGTCGGCTTGCGGTAGCGGCGCAGGTGGCCGGGGCCGCCATTGTAGACCGCGTAGGTGGCGCGGGCGAGGTTGTCGACGCTGCCGGTGGCGGTGTGCTCGCCGCGCTTGATGGCGTAGTCGCGCAGGTAGTGGAGGAGGATCTCGGCGCCGGCGCCGGCGTTGTAGGCGATGTCCTGGTGCAGGCCCTTGACGTCGTAGAAGCCGCGCCAGACGCGCGGCAGCACCTGCATGATGCCGACGGCGCCGGCCGACGACAGCATCGGCTTGACCGTGCCGTTGACCCGGATGAACTGCCGCCAGCAGCTCTCCTTCCACGCCGTCGCCGGGACCAGCCAGCGGTACAGTTGGTGGAACTGCGCGTCGAGGGTCTGCGTCTCGAGGGTGCGATCGGCGATGTCGGCCAGCAGATCGCGGACCTGTGGCAGGTACTGCAGGACGTCGTCGGGCCCCGGCACCCAGCGATTGAGGCGTGTCGCCAGGTCGTCGGCGGCCCAGGCGGCGCGCGGCAGCCACCAACTCACATCGAGATCGGGAGTCGGCGCCGGCGGGGGCAGTGGGGCGCCGAAGTCGAAGCGCTGCCGCAACTCGGGGTCGACGTCCTCGCTCCAGGCGAGCGGATCGCCATCCGTTGCCGGCGCAAGCATGCGCGCCAGACGGCGCAGTCCGTCGGCGGAGAGGTCGAGTCCGCTCGCCGGGCCGAGCTGGTCGATGGCGCGCAGCGCGTCGGCGGCGGTGATGAAGCTGAGGTAGCGCAGCGCCGCCTCGCCGGGCAGGCCGAGGGCGAATTTCAGCTTCC
>ENA-ORBV01015106-ORBV01015106.1-microbial-mat-metagenome-genome-assembly--contig:-NODE-15106-length-11423-cov-4.701833_pt1 | contig 11423 bp, 11 predicted proteins | sample MGYA00237777_ERZ505514 | MGnify/ENA primary metagenome ERZ505514 (study PRJEB26160, sample SAMN06269048) | microbial mat metagenome | isolation source: Oligotrophic lake microbial mat | place...
GGCACGGTACAAGGGGATAGGTGGGGGGGGGCCGACCTCGAACGCCGCCGGCGATGGGGCAGGCGTGCGGATGCGGCAGCAAAGCCCCGCGCTGGCACGCAAGAGCACTCCCGTGGCGAATGCGCAGACCGATCGGCAGTGAACGCCGCGACGTGGGCGGGTACACGTGCGGGGCAGCGGATCTGCCATTGAGCGGTAAAATTGCCACCCCCAACTGGGAAGATGGCAAGACCACTACAGTGGTGTGATGACAATTCCCCTCGAAGACCTGCGCCCAGCCGAGGCGGCGGAGCGCCGCAAGTCAAACGTGCTGCGCGTGGTGCGGGCCGCGTTTCTCGTGCTGATGGTGACATTCTCGCTGCTGGCAGCGCTCCAGCAGCAGCAGAGCGCCAAGCCGCTGTTTCAATCGGAGAGTCGGTGGTGGCTGCCCATGCTGGTTTCGATGGTGCTCGCGCTCATTCTGGTCGTCGCGGCGATCGCGCTGGACCTGGCCACCCCCAAAAAGAAAATCTCCGCTATTACCGGCGTTATCATGGGGATTGTCGCCGGTGTGCTGGCTACCGTCGCCCTGGGCTTCATCATCGACCTGCTCCTTGAAAGTTGGGTGCAGAACAGCCAGGTGCTTGAGGTGCTCAAACCCCTCGCAAACTTCATTAAAGTCCTCGTGGGCCTCACCCTGAGCTACATCGGCGTCACCACCGTTCTCCAGACCCAGGATGATTTTCGTCTGGTCATCCCGTACGTCGAGTTCGCTAAGCAGATCCGCGGCGTGCGCCCCTTGCTCATCGATACGAGTGCCCTGATCGATGGCCGATTTGCCGATGTCGCCGCCACGGGCTTTCTGCAGGCACCCCTGGTCATCCCCCGATTCGTGGTCGCCGAGTTGCAAACGCTCGCCGACAGTTCAGATCCGATGAAAAGGGCCAAGGGGCGGCGGGGCCTCGAGTTCACGTCGCGCCTGCAGCGCACGCCGCGGCTGGATGTCACGATTGATGAATCGCCCGTGCCGGGTAAGGCGGTCGACCAGATGCTCGTTGAGTTGGCCCGCACCATGCCCGCGGTGATCGTGACGACCGACGTGGCGCTCTCCCAGGTGGCGAAGATCGCCGGCGTCGCCGTGCTGAACCTCAACGACCTGGCCAACTCGCTCAAGAGTTCGCTGATCCCCGGCGAGGTTCTTACGGTGAAACTGATCCGCGCGGGCGAGCAGCCCGGTCAAGGCGTTGGCTATCTGCCCGATGGCGCGATGATCGTCGCGGAGAATGGCGCCGGCCGCGTCGGCCAGACCGTCGAGTTGATGGTCACTTCGAGTCTTCAGACTTCGGCGGGCAGGCTGATCTTTGCTCGCATCCCCGAGAATTCGCTTATGGATGCGGCCTCGAGCTTCCGCCCGGGGTCTTCACCGGACGACGCGGGCGCTCCTGTAAACGCCGCAAATGGCCTAACCCCGGCGCCAGACACCGAGGTCGCAAGGCCGACCTCGGTGGCACGAGACACGCCGGCCGACAACGGGGCATCTCCACTCACCCCACATTCATCGGGTGATTCCCCAGATACGGCTTCGGCTCCGCCGCTACCCGGCAACGAAGGCAACCAGCCCCGTTCGCCGTTCCCACCGCCCAAAAGTTTCCGCCCCACACGCCCCGGCACACCTCGCAACCCGCGCCGGTAGAATGCGGCCGTTGCCGCAGGCATATGACTCTATTGAGGACGCGCCTGTCGTTACCTGTTTATCTGATCGAGGGAGTTTGACGTGATGCAGTGTCTTTTTCGTACCCCGTTGGTCCTCGGTGTTGTCCGACTCCGAGCAGTGCCCTTGCTGCTCGCACGCATTTCCGCATGCTCGCTGGCGTGCGCAGGGTTGCTCGGTTGCGGCAGCGCAAGGCCCAGCGGGGAGTTTAACATCGCGTCGCAGAAATATCATATCGCCTTTGACGCCGCTCGCTCGGTTTTGAAGAATCACCGCTTCGAGTTCGACCGTGTTGACGCCGCGGCGGGAGTCATCACCACGTCGGATAAGCCCAGCGCCGGACTCGCCGCGCCGTGGGATTTGGACCAGACCACGTTTTCGCAGGAACTTGAGGATTTCGCGAATCATCAGCATCGGCGCGTGCGGGTCACATTCGCGAAAAGCGAAGGGGCTGCCCCCGCGGCGGAAACAACCGCCGATGAAAGCGCATGGCGCGGCATCGTGCAGGTGACTTCGTACCGGATGCAGGCTCCCGGATTGCGGATTCCCAGCAAGAGCGCATCGCTTACCAGCGTGACCAGCGATCCCCAACTTGCGGAAAAGGGCATCTGGTATCCCTACCAGACGCCCGTTGCCCGCGATGTTGAACTGGAAAAGCGCCTTGCGGATGAGATCGAGCGGGAGATGGCGAAGAAGTCGGCTCGCTAAGTTATTTCTCGAATGTAAACCCCTTGCGCTTGGCCTGCTCGCGGATGGCAGTCGTCACAGCGTCCTCAAGCGTGTTGCCCGGAGCTTGCGCGGCCTTGTCGCGTTCAGCCTTCACAAACGCTTCGCGTTTGCTCTGCAGTTCGCCCATTTCCCGCTGCATGGTTTCGCGCTCCTTCGTGAGTTTTTCGATGTGGGCCTTGCGAGCTTCCGGAGTCATCTTCCGCATTGCTTCGGGAAGGTCTTCCTCCTTGACGGCTTCCAACTTCACCTTGCCCTCTTTGATCCCATCGACGAGATCCCACGAATCATTGCGGTACGCGCCCGATGCCTTGGTCGCCGCCCGTGCGACCGCCGCGGCGGGGGCGGCGGCGGCGGCGTTCGCGTCCTGGTCCACCTGCTTGCGGAGGTTGTCGCGCCCGGCAGTGCCGTACGCGACGTACGTTGTGTTCAGTTGGGCGCTGAGCGTGGTGATCTTGTCGTCGAAGGGCGAAGCGTAATGCACCGCCGCGGCGTTCGTGTCGATAAACGCGTAACTTCCTTCGCCCAGCGTCGCGCCATCCTTCCACATTGTTGAGATTCCGTCTTGCTCGCCGCCGCAGAAGATGGTGTTGACGATGATGCCCCGCTTAACCGCGCCGCGCACGGTGGTTTGGTATGGGACATTCCCCTGTGTGAAGGGTTCATTGCCCGCGATGAGAATAACTTTGAGGTCGTCCTTCTCGCCGCTCCATTCAAGTTCGCTCGTCGCGGCCTGGATGACCCGCCCGCAGTATTCCTCGCCCCCCTTGGTCGTCAGCGCGAAAAGTTGCGCCGAGACCTCATCCAGGTCGGTGGTGAGGGCCAGCACGCGGCGGACAAAGCCATTCTCGCCGGAAAGTTTGTCGTTGCCGTATTCATAGAGCGCGACGCGCAACTCCGGCCGCTCCCCTTTCTGTTTCGCCGTGGCAAGCGTGTTGACGATGCCCCAAATCTGGCTCTTCGCCTGCGCGATCAGGCCGTCCATGCTGTTGCTGGTGTCGAGCAGGATCGCGAGTTGAACTTGCGGACGACGTGCGGGCTTGATCGGCTCGCCGACCGGCGCGGCGGCCTTGGACGGGACCTCCTGAACCGGCAGCGTGGTTGGTTGGGCGATGGCGAAGAAGGACGCGGCGAGGCCGGAAACAGCGAAGATGGCAAGGGAGAGACGCATGGTTGATTCCTCGTGAAAGGCCCGTGACACCGGAGACGGTTCGCCGCGGCGGTGTCGCCGGGTGGTGCTGGGCGATGATCAATCAGATGCGCGAAGTTCCGAGGGGTTTGTAACGGCGATGTAAAGCCCAGGCATTCCAGTCCCGGGCTTTCCGCGCTATTATTTGACGCTATTAACCCGACCTCCGATGACATCCAGCGAGTGACCGACGCGGTAGTTCGTGATTTCCACCCGCAGAGAATTATCCTGTTCGGCTCTCGCGCGTACGGCACGCCGCGGCCGGATTCCGATGTCGATTTGATGGTGGTGCTGCCCTTCGAGGCGGCGCCCATCACGATGATGCCGAGGCTGCTCGCGACCGCATACCAAGCGATGAAGAAGCAGAAGCGGCAGTTTGCCGTCGAGATGCATCCGCGCCGCCCGCTCGCGCCGGGTGCCCAGCCGGATGACGTCATGCGCGATGCGCTTGAGAAGGGCATTGTGCTGTATGAGGCGGCTGCATGAGCGCTGACCCAAAGGAATGGCTCGCAAAGGCCGAAGCGGATTTTCATAGCGCGAACTGGGGAATGCAGGCCCCATCACCCCCCGGCCCGAACCACGACGATACGGTTTTTCATTGCCAGCAGTGCATCGAAAAACTGATGAAGGGGGTTTTGGCGGCCGCGAACGTTCCCTTTGAAAGAACGCACGAACTCAACACCCTTGCACAAATGGTCGAGCAGACCCATCCGGCTTGGACTTGGGATTCGAACGCCCTTTCCATGCTTCAACCGGGCGCGGTGCTATTGCGATACCCCGGCGTCAGCGCTACCCGCCAAGCGGCGCTGGACGCCATCGCGGCGTGTACGAAACTTCGTGCTTCACGGCTCCCATACTACTGAGTTACGGCTGACCGTCCGCGATTGGCGCATCGCGCCGCATCGGCTGCACTTTCCAGTACGTAAGGCTCCGCCACACCCATTCCATCGGCCCCATCCGCCACCGCGCCAGGATGATCGGGCTGAGAATCAGTTGAATCGCCCACACCCCGATCACAAACGCCGGAAGCATCCACCGCTCGAAGGAAGCGAAGTAGCCCAGCCCCCAGCCGTAGAAGATAAACGTGCAGATAAGCGTCTGCATCAGGTAGTTGGTGAACGCCATGCGTCCCACCGCGGCGAATCTCGCTCTAAGCCCCGTCACGCCCCCGGTCTTGCACCAGAGCATGACCAGCCCGGTGTACCCCAACGCTGCAAAGAAACTCCCGAAATAGTTAAACTGGCCGTCGATCAGGAACGTCTTGACCATGTCGAACTTGTTCTCGATCGACAGTCGCGCCCCGATAAAGGCGAGCGGCCACCCAATGGCAAGCCCGACTGCCGCGAGCACGCCATAGAACTTCGTGCTGCGAGCTGCGCTGAAAACGCCCATCTTCATCAACCCCATTCCAATCAGCATAAGCCCGCCGCAGTGCCAGAGAATCTGGAGCGGAAGAAGGAACAACTGCATGAAAAACGAGTGCATGGCGGTGTGCTTGATGTTCTCGATCCACGGCCCGCGCAGCGCGATGACCTCCTTCTCGACACCCTCGGGACCCTCTCCCCAACTTGGTCCCCCGGTCGCCCACATGTCGAGCATGCTCTGTTCGCTTTGGGTCAACGTCCGGCCCGCCGCGACCGCCTGGCGGGCCTGCTCCGCCGCGCCGCGTGTGTATTCAAGCCCGAAACCCATGCCAAGAAGCAGCAGCGCGCCGATGCACATCAGGACAATCCCGATGGCGATCAGCCGCGCGGGCGAAAGTTTGCGCAGGGGATACAAAAGCAATCCGCACAATGCGTACGCCGTGAGAATGTCCCCGAACCAGAAAAGATAAGCGTGGATGAGACCAAAGAGCAGGAGCCACGCCAGCCGGCGGTAGTAAATGGCGGCAAAGCCGCGCCGGCTCGGATCGGCGGCGACAGCACGGCCATCCATCAGCACGAGCCCCGCGCCAAAGAGCATTGAGAAGATGGTCATCAGCTTCTGGTCAAACACCATGTACTGCACGAACCAGACGGCCTTGTTCCAGCCGGTGAACCCGCCCGCGTAGGCGTTGGCCGCGTCGTCCATCGGGGTCATGTACGAAACAGATGGCAGGGCGAACGCGATAATGTTCATCGCGAGAATACCCAGCACGGCGATCCCGCGCAGCACATCCACGGAATGGACGCGGGCTTGAGCGCTGATCGGGGCCAAGGGCGTCGGGGTGGAATATGTCATGGGCGAAGGGTACCGGCGTAGTCCCTCAAGAATGCGGCCCGGTTCATCAGAACCGGGCCGCGCCGAAAATCAAAAGATGCTGGGAAACTGCCCTTACTTCGGCCCCGGAATTGTCACCGGCTGGTTCTCAATGCCACTAAGGCCCGCGAGCGCGGTATCCACGCCCAGCGTCACATACCGCCGCCCCTTCACGGTCGCGATCTTGGTCGCCCGCTGTGACCAATACGGGTAGCCGTTCAACTGCCGGTGAACGTAGTCAGGAGCGTTGATGATGAAAGTATCCTGATAGAAACGGATCGTGGCGCCGTCGCCGCCGTTATCCAGCCACTGCTCGGGTTCCACCAGGTCGATCAGCAGTTTCTGCAACTCATCAATCCGCTCACGCAACGGCTTGACGTTGGCCGTTTGGTCACCCTTGTCGCGGAAGGGGCTTTGACCGCCGCCCCCGCCGCCCTGACCGCTGCTCTGCAGCACGCTCGAAAGATCGAAGTCGGGCGCGTTGGTGTAGTTGGGCAGTTCCATCAGCAAATCCCGCACTGCGTAAATCTCGACGCGGCGGAACTTGTTCAGGCGCTCACGCGGGCCCACCTGCAGCGTGCCGCTCTCGGACATCTGCCAGGTGTTGCCGCCCGAACCGGTCGATTCCGTGGTGGCCTTTTCAAGCACCTTCTCGATCAGGGCCAGCCCGGTAGTCTTCTCCACTTTCAGCGAGATGGTCTTTTCCTTGTCCAGGCCGGCGGAGTTCTGGTCATCGGCCCACATCGTCTCGATGTCGGCGCCGGTGACTTCCGCGATGAACTTCATCACATCCTGCAAGCCCGTGTCGGCGAAGGTGATTGTGATCGGGCGCTGCAGCCGCACCAGTGTGTCTCGCTGCGGCGAGCCGGTGCCCCGAATCACGGGCTGCGAATCCACCGCTTTCATTGTCGTGGTCTGTGCAGGGGCGGAGGTGGCCGGACCCTTCTGTTCGTTCGCAGGCGCGGTTTGTGCTGCCGCAAATCCGCTCAGTGCAATCAGGCACGAAGCGGATACGTATACCAGCGGAGCCGACTTTGAAGATCGCGTCATGAAAAGATCCTTTCATCTGCCGAGCAGACTACCTAATAGTACCGAGTCTTCCCTCTGTACGTTGCCTCTTGTGACGATTATCGTACAACGTTGTTCCCGAGAAAGTATGGAAATGTCTCGGATACTTCCAATCGCGGGTTTGTCTGATGGGTGTTCGGTGTTCAGGTGCCCCAAGCCCTCCCCAAGCCGGGATCCCAACCTCCAATAACAACGCGCATCGCCCCAACGCCAGTGCTTACGTCTTGGAACTCACAAACAACGACCCGTGACACAAAACTCATCCCGGCGGCGCAACTCGCAATGAGGATTCACCCTGCTTTGCGGACCACGATCAGGTTCACTTGCAGCATCTTGCCAGCGGGCGATTGGAAGCCCGGAACCAGATCAACCAGGGTAAAACCCAGCCCGCGAACATGGTCCAAGACATCGGTGAAAAGGGGGCCGCCCTCGTACAGCGGAGAGAGGGACGCCTCGAGCAGCATGGCCTGAATCCGCGGCATCAATCCCGTCGCGCCGCGCAGGACTTGCAACTCAAAGCCCTGTGTATCGACTTTCAGGAAAAGCGGGCCGGAAGTTCCTTCGGTGACTTCCGGGCATTGATCCAGGCGCCGGATGTCGGTGACCTCATCGCTTGTCATCTTTGAATCGGGCGCGGCGATTTCATGCTCCCGCAGCATCGGTAGAAGCGAACTGCTCTGCGAGTTGCCGGCCCGGTGGATGGTGATCTGACCGTTGCTGTCGCCGATGGCGCATCGGGGAGCGACCGTCCATGAGGCATGGGCTTTCGAGCATCGGGTAAGGGTGGCGTGCTCGGCTGTCAGCGGCTCGAACGAAACAATGCGCCCTTTGAATCCCGCTTGGAAGAGGCCCAGCGAGAACTGGCCCACGTTCGCGCCTACATCCACGATCGTTTTAAGCCCAAGTTCATTGGCGACCGCAAGCACGCGGGACTCCTCGAGCCGTTCGGGATGCCGTCGCGTCACCTCCAGGCCCGCGCGATGAAGAATCGAGTGGATGACACTTTTGATCACAGGCTCTCCGCGCTCGATTTGGCGATCATGAAGTTACCTCGCTGATGACTGATCGGATAATAGGAATTCCGGGCCTACGCCGGCGGGAACGTGAAACGGTAGGCGGGCGCTTCTATAGCGATTCCAACATCGTCGCCCATTGCTCGCACGCCGTCGCGGCGTCGTATCTTCCCATGAGCGCTTCACGCGCGCGGCGGCCCATCGCCGCGGCGGCGGGGCGATCGGCCGCGAGGCGCTCGATGCACTGGGTCAGCAACTTCACATCGCCCTCGCGGATCACAACTCCGGCATCATTCTCCGAAAGAACGCGGGCGATCTCGGAATCGGGGTGGCCGATGAAGAGCGCCGGCCTCGCCGCGGCCATGATCCCGAAGAGTTTGCTCGGAACGATCAGCCCTTCCATCCCCTCGCGAAGCGAAATCAGGTGGACATCGCCCACGCAGAGGGATTGGGCCAACCGCTCCCGAGGGACGTAATCGTGATACGCCGCGTTGGTGAGGGCGTGCCGCTTGATGAACGCCTCAATCTCCGCGCGACGCTTTCCCCCGCCGACAAACACAAAGCGGATGTCGGCCCGGTCTTTAAGGGCGAGCACCGCGCCTTTGATGGTCTCGGCATCGTGCCCCAGGCCGAAGTTGCCCGAATACATCACGGTGAAGGCGTCGCCAAGGTGCCACGAAGCACGAACGGAGTTGTCCTCGCGCGGGATCGGATGGACACCCGACTCATCCGACCAGACGGGGATGAAGTGGATTTTGCTTCGGGGAAGGCCTTTGGCAAGAAGCCGACCCTCCATGCAGCGGCCCAGAACGACGGTTGCATCGGATGTGCGGACCAGCCGCCGATGGAGCCACTCGAGCAATCGCGTGAGCGCGCCCCGGGGTTTGAGCATGCCGCTGGCGACGGGAACATCGGGGTAGAGGTCCATCGCCCAGTAAACTGCCTTGTTGCCGCGGAAGAAGCGGGAAAAGAGGGCGAGCAGTGCGATGTATGGCGGCGTCGAGAAACCGATCACGATGTCGGGCCGGGGCAACGTGACGAGTTTGAACGCCGCGAGAAGATAGAAGAAGCCGAAATCGAAGAGCCGGGCGATGGTGCCGCGTTTGCCGAAAATCGAGAACCCCACCCGGTGCGCCGTAATCGTCCCCTTCGCGCCGGGGTTCGATCCGCCGGGAACCGCGATCTTCTCCACCTTCGCAAGCACCGCACCGGATTTGCCATAAATTGAGCGCGACGCCACAGCGGAGACCGTATGGCCGCGGCGGGCCAGATAGTCCGCCAGATCCTTCGACATCTGGGCCGTGGCGACTACATCCGGGTAGAAGGCTTGATTGAGCAGGACGATGTGCATGCGCTTGAGAGACGGTGCGGCCGCGGCGTTTCGCGCCGCGGCGGAGGAAGGAAGAACGATCGAAGTGGTGGGTTCAAGCGTAGCGGTGTGCATCGGACGACTATTTCCCAGTTGTCACACTCCGGCGATGGACCCGCGTGACTTTACGGCGGAGGAAAGCAGACTCAGAATGCTCCCCGCCTGTTGCTGCTGGGAAATCTGCCGCGTATACGCCGCGGCCTGCATGACCTGCGCGCGGACGAGTTTGGAAGTCTCCTCGGCGTAGTCCGTGTCGGTGATAGCCGAGCGGGCCGAGGAAACGTTCTCAAGTTCGGTGAGGGAGATGCGGCGCTCGCTATCGAGGTCGGTCATCATATTGCCGATCGCCGCCCGATTCGCAGACAGTTGATTGACCGAGGCTTCGACGATCTTCTGGGCGTCTTCGAGGTTCGCCCCCGACAAGTTCAGTTCCCCGCCGCGGGCCAGGTCGGCGAGCGTGTGCTGATTCTCCGAGCCATCGGAGTTGGTTGCGCCAAGATCCTTGGCGCTGTACCCGGTGAGAATCTGCTGGCCGTTGAACGTCGTGGTTTGAGAGAGAAAGTCGATGGTCTGCAGGATGCTGTCGGCCTGCAACTGCATCGCTTGCTTTTCAGCGGGGGAGTTGCCGGCGCCATTGGCCGCCGCGACGACCAACCCATTGAGTTCCACGACATAATCCTGCAAAACGCTCACCGCGCCATCGCGAGCGCCAAAGTAGGCCCCTTCGCGGTCGATGCTCTCGATGCGTGTGCTCAACTGCTTCTCGCGGGCGTTGAAGTTCTCGGCCGCTTGAAGCCCGGATAGATCATCCCCGGCGCGGTTGATCTTCTTTCCAGTGGCGAGGCGCTCGAAGGATTGGTTGATGTCGTGTGTAGCGCGTCCATACGCGAGGCGCGCCATCGAGGCGGAAGGATTGGACATGATTCCCAGCATCCGTGTGCATCGACCGTTCTAGAGGACGGGTTCAGGTGCGATAACGCCGCGTTCAGTCCGTCCGTGGCCAGAAATACCCAACCCCACCAAATCACGCGCACACTTCCTCTTCTCTTTTCCTTTCGCTCTTCTTTTCTCCTCTTCTCCGCGTCCCTCTCCTCCCTCCGCTGCCTCTGCGTTCGCTCCCCCGACGCCGAGACCCGCCACCCCTCTTCGCTCTTCGCCGCCGCCCCTACCGTCGCACAATGATCGGACGCATCACCGGAGTTCTCGAAAAGATTGATGAACTGACCGCCACCCTGGTGGAGCCGGGCGGTGTGATCGCCTACGAACTTCAACTGCCAGCGTTTCTGGTTGAGCGCCTTGGGAATAGCATCGGCACCTCCGTCACTTTCACCACGTTTCACTATCTCGAAGGGCAGGGGCAGGGAGCATGGTTCATTCCCCGCCTCATCGGGTTTTCCTCAACCCGCGAGCGGGACTTCTTTGAACTCTTCACCACCGTCAAGGGCATCGGCAATCGCAAGGCGCTGCGGGCGATGGCCGTCGAACCCAAAGTCATCGCCGCGGCGATCATCGAAAAGGACTCCCGCGCACTCACCAAACTCCCGGAGATCGGCAAGCGACTGGCAGAGACCATCATCGCGGAACTCACGGGCAAGGTCGAGTCGTTTCTGGGTGCGGTGGACTTGGCTCCGCTGGACATCAACGCTCGTGGCGCAGCGGGGCGGGCAACGCCCAATCCAAACGTCGATGAGGCCATCATGGCCCTGGTCGCGCTGGGGGAGACAAGGGCCGACGCCGAGCGTTTCGTCGCCCGCGCGATGGAGCGGGCGCGCCGCGAAGGCACGGATGTGGGAACGGCCGAGTCGCTGCTCCAGGCCGTATTCGCGCTGCGGGCGGGCTGATGTTCCCATCGTTGTAGGAGATTGCCATGCGAACCATTGAAGTCATTGATTCTCACACCGAAGGCGAACCCACACGGGTCGTCATCGCCGGCGGACCGGATCTTGGCATCGGCACGATGGCCGAGCGGCTCGCGCGGTTCCGCGCCGGCTTTGATCGTGTCCGCAGCGCCATTGTCAACGAACCCCGCGGCTGGGATGCCCTCGTGGGCGCGCTCTTGTGCGAAGACCCGGCGGACAAGTCCGCCGCGGCGGGCGTCATCTTCTTCAACAACGTCGGCTTCCTCAACAT
>ENA-ORBV01015107-ORBV01015107.1-microbial-mat-metagenome-genome-assembly--contig:-NODE-15107-length-11423-cov-3.412568_pt1 | contig 11423 bp, 9 predicted proteins | sample MGYA00237777_ERZ505514 | MGnify/ENA primary metagenome ERZ505514 (study PRJEB26160, sample SAMN06269048) | microbial mat metagenome | isolation source: Oligotrophic lake microbial mat | place...
TAGCATGAGTGGTCACATGTCACTGCCGGACGGTTTGAACAAACGCAGCAATCACGACCGCATTACGGCAGAGTTAAAAACTTCGATTGATATCGCCGCCCAGCACGGCATCCCCGGCGTTATCTGCTTTAGCGGCAATCGCCAGCCGCACATGAGCGAGATCGAGGCGATCGAGGCCACGGCCGATGGTCTGCGCCAGATTGCACCCTATGCCGAGCAGAAGGGTGTCAATCTAAATTTGGAATTGCTCAATTCAAAGGTCGATCACCCCGGTTATCAGTGCGATCATACCGCCTGGGGCGTGGCCGTCTGCGAACGGGTTAACAGCCCGCGCGTCAAACTGCTTTACGACATCTACCACATGCAGATCATGGAAGGCGATGTGATCCGCACGATCCGGGAAAACGTCAAATGGATCGGCCACTTTCACACCGCGGGCAACCCTGGCCGCAATGACCTGGATGACACGCAAGAAATGAATTACACGGGTATTTGTCGGGCAATCGCGGCCACCGATTACGCCTATTATGTCGGACACGAATTCCGGCCCAATGGCGATCCCGTCGCCGCGCTCCACCAGACGTTTGCGGTCTGCAATGTAGGCGAATAAAGTGGTTGAATCAATGCGCAGCAACTGATTGCTGCGCGCGACCGGTCACCCCTCCGCATCAGCCAACCCAACTCGACATCATGAAAAAACTGGACCAGCGGAAAACGCATGGTCGCCGGCTACACGGCGATCCTCCTTGCGCAGACTGCGGCGCAGGCTCTCGCCGGCTCGGCCCTGCCATGAATTTCCTTCGCTCCATCGTCATGAAATCGAAACTCCTCGTCCTCTGCGCCGCGTTCGCCTTGGCGCTGGCATTTTCGTTCTCCACGGCCCGCGGCGAGGAACCCAAGCCCACCGCCACGCTCAAGGCCATCGAGGCCCGTTTCGCCGCGATGGAACAGCGCCTTGCCGCGCTCGCCGACGAAAACGGCGCGTTCCGGCAGCAGACCGCCGCCGATCGCGCCTCACTCGAACAGCTCGCGGCCCGCGGCGCCAAGACCGCGGCCGACACGAAACCCGCCGCGCCGACGCACAACACCGCGCGCTTGAACGTAAAGGGAAACGGTTGTCTGGGCATGTTCAGAATTGGTGAAGGACAACGTCTGAACAGCTCTACCCTTGCAACGCGCCTCGTGTCAAAACCTTCGCTTTACACCAGCAGCCCGATCAACGCGAACTCGCGCGGGGACACAATGCGTCAGGCGCCGACCAGCTCCATTCCCTGCTCCTTGGCCGCACGCTCGGCGCGAATGGCTCGCACAAGACTGAGCACCACGGGCACCAACAGCAACGCTCCGCCCCACAGCGCGAAATCCGCCACGTTGGCAACCACCGCTCCGCCCGCGAACCGAAAAGCCAGGAAGTCGGCCACTCCCTCGGCACCGACCAACATGCTCACCAGATTCCCGGTAGCCCCCCCGGCCACCAGTCCCAGTGCCCACGTGGCTCGGCGGTCCACTTTCGCGAGCTGACCGACTATTGCCGAAATCATCAGCACCGCGAAGGCGGTCACGCACACGTTAATCCACCAGGTGTACGGCCCCCATGAGACCCCGCCCGCTGCGCCCGTGTTGTACACAAGGAGCAGCGCGAAGCGGTCGCCTAAGGTGACCGCGTGGTCGGGCAGATACGTCACGGCCAACAGCTTTGTCACCCAGTCCGTGAGGCCGGCTCCTGCTGCTACCGCCAGGAACGGCCCCATCGCCCGCGTGTGGCTCGCGGCGCGACTGACTTCGGATGTAAAAAGGGAGTGTGCCATGAGCGCTCCTGCAACGGTGAGATCCTTCAGCGTCCGCTCGCCTGCGGTCGCGTCCGGTTGACTCTGACTAGAGCATCACTCGTGCCGTGGAAACGGGGGCCTGTCTCTGCCGTCTTGCAGTTCGGTCCGCTTGCTCAACTCGTTCATTCACAACGAGTTGAGTTTCGATCATGGGGGCGCGGCACATCTGGGGTCCACATGACATCCGTGGTTGATGCGTCAACGCCTGTGGCCCCGTTGCTACAAATGTCCCAGGTTGCAGGAATGCAACAGTGTGATTTTGCGGCTGGGGTCAGAGCCTGGGCGCACGAGGCTGGGGTCGCACCCCCTGACCGATTTACCCGTCGCGGTAGGGCGAATCGCCCTTCTTTGGCGCTATTCCTATGGGCTGCTTGGCAGTGCTTGGCGCCGAGCTTTTCGAACCCTTGGCCAGTGCTGCAACAAAATCTGCGGCCAGCACCTCTACCTGCCAACGCCGCAGTTCTGAAACGGTTGCGACCTCTTCAATAGATAAAGGGTTGCGCCTGGCTACCGCTTCCATGCGATCACGCGAACACAGGACGCCCGGATCGAGATCAAGGCGAACAGCGGCCGCATCGCGGACCGTCTTAAGGAGCGCCACCCGCTCGTCGAAATCCGGATCTTTGTCCCAGCGCGTACTTTTCGGAAAACGCGGGAGTTCGCTGTCGATAACCGCATCGCCATGCTTGACGGCATCAAGCGCCTCTGCCGCGCGCACGTCCGACATGCCGCGGGGGAAACCCTTCACGCCAAACAAGGCCTCGCGTGTAGCGGGAGCAACACGGGCAAGATCGAGCAGCACCTCATTGCCGGCCACGCGAAAAACCGCGCGGTCGAGCTCGGCAGCAATCGCGTCGCGCCATTTCACAAGTTCCCGAAGCCTGGCCAACTCGCGGCGGGTGAGATCGCGCGCGCCCTTGAGTCGCAGGAAACCCGTGTCCTCGGCCTCAGGGGTCCATTGGGTACCCTCGGCGCGGTCGAACTCCTCCTGCGCCCAGTGCATTCGCCCCTTCGCTTCCAACTGGTCCCGCAGGCGTTCGCGAAGAGGCAGTAGATACCGCGTGTCCTGCGCCGCATAATCCAGCATGTCGGCCGTGAGCGGACGCATGCTCCAGTCGGCACGCTGATGTTTCTTGTCCAGCTTGACCCCGAAATACAGCTCAAGCAGCGCTGCCAACCCAAATGAGCGCAGCCCCAGCAATTGCGCGGCCACTCTCGTGTCGAACAGGTGCGTCACCTTCCAGCCGTAGTCCTGGTGCAGGAGGCGCAGGTCGTAGTCTGCGTCGTGCAGTATGACTTCGATGGATCGGTCTTCGAGCAGGGCCCCAAGCTGGGTGGGCGTCCCAATCGACAGCGGATCGATCACCGCCGAATGGTCGGCCGTTGAAAGCTGCAGCAGATAAATGCGGTCGACGAAGCGATGAAAGCTCGCTCCCTCGGTATCGATACCGATGGCCGAGATGCCGCCCAGGTCGGCCAGGAAGCGGTCGACGGCGTTAGGGGTATCGAGGTAAAGGGGCGCGGATGCGGACACGAGTTGGCGGACGGCGAACGCAAGTACGGCGCACCACCTGATGCGGCGTTAAATGCGAGATGTCGCAAAGTACACCGCGGGGGCTGAGAGGTGACCCGCAACCCGCAGGATTGTGTTTCCGTGAGTTTTGCCCCTTGCTCCCCTCCGTTCTTTTCCTGACTCTTCGGCCTTCATGTCCAATCCGCCAACCGAACCCAGCGCCCCGGCCGAAGCCCTAGCCGCGCGGACGCCAACCGAGGCCGTAGCTGCCGCCGCGTCGACAGACAGTCTGTTGCGACGGGGGTGGACGGGCGCCGACGTGTTCAGGGCCGCCACGGTGGCGCTGGCCACGTGGGTCGCCATCCTGCTGATGTGGCAGGTGTATCCACTGGTGTTTCTTGTGTTTCTGGGAACGTTATTTGGCTTGGCCGTCGCGTCCGGCGTCGATGTGCTTGAACGCTTCCATATTCGACGCGGCATTGCATCCGCCCTCATTGTGTTCTCGGTGGTTGCGGCGCTCGTTGGAACGTTGGCGTGGACGGGTCCGACGATCGTCGAACAAGGCAAAGTGCTGCAAACGCAGGTTCCCGCGGCGCTGGAGAAGTTGCAGCACTGGATTGATGACCGACGCACTGGTGTGCTGGCCTCGGTGATCAAGAGTGCTGCCGCACCGGCACCGGGAGCTCCCGCGGTTGCGCCGACGCCCGTTCCCGCTAATGAAGCGGGACGGCGCGCTGCGGCCGCGCACGCCGATTCATTGGCGTTGCCGAGTGCCGCGATCAAGAAGAAGGCCACCGACCTGATGGTTGGTGCGTCGAAATATCTGTTCTCGTTCTCGCCAATACGCTCACCATTGTGGGTGGCGTGGTGCTGATCATCTTCCTGTCCATCTACATCGGCGCAGAACCAGAAGTGTACCGAGGATGGATACTGTCGGTGGTACCCGCGCAACATCGCGCGTACATGCGGCTTATCCTTGGCGAGATGTCAACAGTACTGCGCAAGTGGCTGGTGACCCAGATGATTGCGATGGTGGTCATTGGGCTGGCCAGTATGGCCGTATTGCTGATGATGGGTGTCAAGGCGCCCTATGCCTTGGCCATCATAGCCGGCCTGATGGAATTCGTGCCTACCATTGGACCACTCATCAGCGCAGTGCCCGCGATCCTGATGGCCTTTGTTGATTCTCCTCAATTGGCGGCGTATGTCGCGCTCGCCTATTGGGCCATTCAGTTTGTCGAGAACAATTTGCTTATTCCGTTTCTCATGCGCGGAGAAATGGATTTGCCGCCGGCCATCACCATTGTCGCGCAGGCGCTGATGACGGTGGTGTTTGGATTTACCGGTCTGATGGTCGCCGTACCGCTGACTGCGGCGGTCTTGGTGCCCGTTCGTATGATTGCCATTCGCGAAAACGCCCGCGAGAAAGCCATGGTGCGCGAAGCGCGCATCGCGAAAGCCCGGGCGGCGCTGGACAGCGCCACCGATGCGGAAGAAGTCATCGACGATGCGGACAAGGGTCCCAGTGCCGCATCGATTCGCGCAACGCGCCGAGGCAAGGTGGCCCGCCGCTCGGCGGAGTTGGGCAACATGACGGTGGAGATGGCCATTCCCAAAGCCGCCCGTCGCAAAAATGATGCGAAGGAGAAAACGACGTGAACGTGGTGTTGAACGGTGTGGAACTGGGTTACGACGATACGGGATCGGGCACCGCCGTGCTGTTCATTCACGGTTTCCCGCACGACCGGTCGTTGTGGTCGGAGCAAGCGTCGGCGCTCTCCACGCATGTGCGATGCGTAGTGCCCGATCTGCGCGGATTTGGGGAATCGTCAACCGACGGCCCGTATTCCGTCGACCAATATGCGGATGATCTCGCACAACTGCTCACGCATTTGTCTATCGAACACGCAGTAGTGTGCGGGCTTTCCATGGGCGGCTATATCGCAATGGCCATGTGGCGCCGGCATCCCCATTGCGTGCAGGCCCTGGTTTTGTGTGATACCAAGGCAGGCGCGGACACTGCGGAAGTGCGCGGCAAACGCGACGATTTAATTGCGACTACTTTGCGCGAAGGCAGCGCGAAAGTCGCAGCACTGCAGCTGCCTGGCATGGTTGGAAAAACCACGCGCGAGAAACGTCCCGACATCGTCCAGCGCGCCTCTGGAATGATGGAGCGTCAACCCGTACCGGGAATTGTCGGGGCGCTCACGGCGCTGCGAGATCGACCCGACAGCCGGGCAACGCTTGCGACGGTGAGCGTACCAACGCTGGTGGTGGTGGGCGACGAAGATGTGCTGACGCCCGTCGCGGAAGCAGAGGGCATGATGGCCGCACTCGGCCCGCAGACACGCGCCAAGCTTGAAATTGTGCAGGGCGCTGGTCATGCCAGTTGTATGGAGCGTCCCGCCGCCGTGACGCACGTGTTGGCCGATTTTCTGGCCACCCTCTCGGTTCATTCCTGAATATCACCCCCTTGAACACTACGCCTGGCGCCGTCAGCGAAGCGGAAAAATCTCCCGCCGCGCGATGGGGCGAAACACTGTTCAAAAATCGCGGCTGGCTTCCGGTGCCGCTGCTGGCGCTGCCGCTGTTGCTGCCGGGCCAGCAAAGTCGCGCCAGCTGGATTGCCGGGTTGTTGCTTGTGCTGCTCGGCGAGATGATTCGCACGGCGGGGGTGGCCGCGGCTGGCACCGTCACACGCCGGCGCTCGCGCAATGTGCAGCGGCTCGTGACCTACGGGGCGTTTGGGTGGTGCCGTAATCCGCTGTATGTCGGAAATTTTTTCGCGTGGATTGGGTTCACCGTCGTGTCGGGGGTGTTCTGGTTCCTTCCAGTTTCCATCGTGCTGTTTGCCGTGGAGTACACGCTCATTGTCCGGTATGAAGAGGGCGTGCTGGAGTCTATTTTTGGCGCGGAGTATCTGGAGTACAAAACGCGCACGCCGCGCTGGTTTGGGCGCCCGCCGTCGGGCGACAATTCCGGCCAGCACGACTGGAAGGAGGCCATCTGGAGCGAGCGCAGCACCGTGTTGCAGTATGTGGTGCTGGTCGCATTGTTTGTGGCGAAGGGAAAGTTCGCGTATCAGTAGCCCAATTGGGGTCTGCCCCCGCACACAAGACCACGGAACCAGAAACGCGGAATTCAGCTATTACACGGATGACCGACTACAAACATTTCCAGAAACCCGGTGATGCCGAGCTCAAATCCCGGCTCACACCCGAGCAGTACGACGTCACGCAGCGCGGCGGCACCGAGTGCAGCTTTCGCAATCCGTTTCATGACAAGCACGAGGCCGGCATTTACGTCGACATCGTCAGCGGCGAGCCGCTGTTCAGCTCCCTCGACAAGTTCGATTCGGGAACGGGCTGGCCCAGTTTCACGCGCCCGCTGCAACCAGACAATGTCAGGAATCTCGTCGACACCAAGTACGGGATGCGCCGAACAGAAGTACGTTCCACGCACGCCGACTCGCATCTTGGCCACGTGTTTGACGACGGCCCGGCACCAACTCGCATGCGCTACTGCATGAACTCCGCGGCCATGCGATTCATTCCCGTTCACCAACTGGAAGCTGAAGGGTACGGCGAGTTTGCGGCGGCATTTGCCGACGCGACACCCATGCACGGGTAGGGACCGTCGCGCCGTTACCAGAGCGCGTCTATGAGCGCACGGGTATGATCAAACACGCCCACCCGCAAAGTCGGCAATCAGCTCATACCGATTGCTCCCGGTCCAAACGGTCGTGCGTGTCCGCGCTGCTGGGACTGTCCGTCGCACTGCTCGCGTTGCCGGGCACACCGCTCGTCACCTTGATGGAGACGACGACCGACCTGGGCGTGCTCTTCGCGCAAAGCGCCCCGTCGTCGACTGGAGCAACCCGCGGCTCGCGGTTTCTACTCACCGACAGTTGGGCCTACGACGCCATTTCGCGCCTCCGGGTTCGTGGCCTGTTGTCATCTCTCGATCCGCTGTCGCAGCCATACACGCGTGACGAGGTCGCGCGCGCACTTGCTGCGATTTCAACCGCAGAGCGGGAGTCGCTGCCCAGACATGTGCAACAATGGATGCGACTGTTGCACGAAGAATTTCAGCCGGAATTGGCCCGGTTGGCCGGTCGTGATTCCATCGCGGTGGGATTCCTGGCCATTGGGGGCGCCGTCGCCAGTTCATCTCAGCGCCTCGACCCGCAGCTCCCCCTGCGCAGCCAAGCAGACGTGATGAATCGGGATGGAACCCAGCCGGTAGACCAGCGAATCTGGTCAAACTATGGCGTGGGCGGCTGGGGCGAACGCGGACGCTTTGCGGTAGAAGCACGACTGTTTCAGGATCGCTATTTGCGCGACGGCGATCCAGACGGCCGCGATCCTGGCGGAATCTGGTCAGCCATTCGCACCGATCAATCGTACGTAACCGTGCAGTTCGGAGCGGGCTCGTTCAGCGTCGGACGGATGCGCAGAAACTGGGCGCCCATTGGGACCAGCGGGCTGATGATCTCGGACAATGCGCTCGCCTTCCCGCAACTGAGTTTCGAAATTGGTGGGCGCAATCTCACGTTGCGATCGTTCGTTGGTGAACTCGATACGCTGCACGCGCGTGAGCGGTACATGGTGGCGCATCACCTGGAATACCGGCGCGAGAATTTCGCGATCTCCATCGGCGAATCAAAAGTCTATATCACGTCCAGCGGACCGCGACTTTCCAACCTGAATCCGCTGGAGATTTTTGCATTCGGCACCGATCGACAACCGGGTGAAAGCACAAACAACACGGCTCTGGACGGACAACTCTGGTGGCGACGCGGTCGGGCCACCGTATTTGGCGAAGCCTTTCTGGATGATATTTACGTGGCGGGTGATGTCGCACCGTTGCGCGGTGCCCTTTCGGCGGGAGCGCGTTTTGCCGGACCGGTGCGTTGGATGGAACTCGGCGCCGACTATCGCACCGTGCTGGCGTACACCTACTGGACGTTTGCCGATGGTAACCGCAATAACGACGATCAGTGGAGTTACTACCAACGCGGGCTAGGGGACAACTTTTCAGACTACGATCGTCTCTCGTTGCACGCGTCTATTTATCCGAATATTCCCGGGTTGCGGCTCACACCGCGCTTGCAGCTGCAGCGCAAAGGCGAGGGCGATTTTCGCATGCCGGCCATTGCGGCCAGTGCATTCCAGGCATCCCAATCGCAATTTCTGGGTGTGCGCGAACACAACACACGCCTCGCACTTGCAGGGCGATACCAACCGGTACGTCAGGTGTTCCTCGAATGGGATGCCGGCGTCAACTGGGTGAACAATGCAGACCATGCAGTGGGCCGAACCCTGCGTGAGTTCTCTGGCGTTGCGAGACTTGGACTGACGTGGACGGCCCCCCGTGCTCGCAGCCAGTAAGAGGGCACCCTCTGCACTGGTCCAGCGGTTTGCCCTGGTGCAAACGGGGTGGAGCGTTGCAGTGGTGGGGTTGTGGATTGCGGGAATGACGTGGCTGACCGCCGATCAGGATTACACGTCTGGCGAATTGCTGGATCATCTGATGGCGTGGAGGCAGGGAGAGCGTCTCTACTCCGATCCGCAGCAGTTGCCGTATCGCGTGTTCAATTATCCGCCATTGGGTATGGCCGTGGTGCGAATGTTCGCCGCCTTTGGTATGACGCCATTGCAGGCGGGACGTCTCGTTGGCACACTGGGTATTCTCGTGGCGCTGTGGGTGATTTACGGCTGGATGCGCGAGATGGGGGTCAGTCGCACCCTGGCGCGCGCGACCTTGGCGCTTACGGGAATGAGTTTTCCGTTGCTGTACGCAATGGGACAATTTCATCTGGAAGGATTCGCGATTGCGTCGACGCTGATGGGGGTTCGGTATGTATGGCGCAGCGCACGCGATACATCGCAGTTGGGTTTCGTCATTGGTGGAATACTCATGGCGGCGGCGGGCTTCGTCAAACAAACGCAAGTGCTGTCGCTGATGCTGGTGTTGTGTTGGTTGCTCGTGCATAAACGGCAGCACTTCCTGGCCGTAGCGGGTCCCGCGCTGGTGGTTGGCCTGACGGGCGCGGCCGTGATGCAATGGCTGTTTGGAGATGAGACCTGGCGGCACATTATCACGTACACCGTGGGGACCTACTCGCTGGGTAATCTCTCGTTTCAACTGACCTCGCACCTCTTGCCGTGGCTCCCGCTAGCGGTTGGCGCATGGTATCACACGTTCCGCAACGATCTGGCGCGTCGCCAACTGGCCACGTGGTATCTCGCAGGCGTCTCACTGCTGTTGCTCACGTCTGCGCGCACCGGCTCCGGTTTTCAGTACTTTTTGGAATGGCAACTGGTGGTACTGCTGCTGCTGGCACCGGCACTGCAGCAACTCACCATGTCAGTTCGACCGATCCGCCGTTCGCACGTGGTGGGCATTGCCACACTCATGCTGATGCTGAATGCGGGCACGGCTTCATTCCTTGTGTATAACTGGCAGTCGGCGCGCAATACCGAATTGGCATTCGAGAAACTCTGCGCACTTGCACCGAAGGCGCCCGCGCTCACGCCAACCGAAAACCCGGGGGCGGCGCGTGCCTGCGGGGCTCGCCCCGCGCTGCATCCGTTCATTATCGCAAATCTGACGGCGCGTGGGTTGTGGGATGAGCTTGCGTTTGTGGAAGACGTTACGGCGGGCCGCTACCCGGCACTCTTGCTGCCGTTCAATCCCGGCGGTGTGGTTGATCGCGTTCAGCACGAGCGATGGTCACCAGCCGTGCTACGCGCAATGCGGGAAACGTACCACCCGTTGCAAACCGATCGGGGTTGGTGGCTGTTGGTGCCAGTTCGTGGGACGCCAGCAAATTCCGTTGCCCGGTAGATAGCCATTTCAAGCGGAACGTTTCAGTGGCTCTTGAGCCCATGCACGAAATCGGCGCAATCGTACTTCCGCTTCAGCGGTGTCCGTCCACCTCGCGCCGCGACCCGCCGCGCACCATATCCCGCAGCACAAACAGCACGTACCCCACGCCCGCCGTCGAGACAAGCAGACACACGTGCTGCACAAGTGCGAGCCCGAGCGCCATTTCAAGTGGTAGCCCCGCCTCGCGGTACACGGTCATGGCACTCGCCTCGTAGGTGCCAATATTCGCGGGCGCCAGCGGCACCATGGTGCCAAGTTGCACCGCTGCCAGCACGACGATGGTGGTTGCTACGGAAACTTCCACACCAAACGCGAACTGCACGGCCATTAACGCGAGCAGTTCGCAGCTTTTGGAGAGTCCGCACCACCCCAGGCTCACCACGAAATTGCGGGGTTGGCGAAGGGTTTCCAGTGCCTGCACATACTGCTGCAGCCACCGCGACTGTCTGGCCAGCAGTAGCAGGAGCGCAACCAGCATCAGTACACCCAAACCCAACGCGACCAGCGCTGGCCACATCCATGTCGGCAAGGGCACCAGCACTGCCGCCAGGCCCAGAAAGCCGAGCTTTGTAGTGCCTTCCACCAGTTGATCAAGCGCCAGCACCGAAACGGCAACGCTGCGCGACACTCCGGGTTCGCGAGAGAGCAGCACCACCGCAGAAATCTGTCCCGAGGCCGGCGTGGTATTCCCCACCAACGATGTCATGCCGATGAGCGGCAGCATCCGGCGAAACGACAGACGGCTGGACGACGGCAGCAGTGCCCGCCACTGCTGTGTCCAACACAGCAGAATGAGCAGGTTGCAGACCAGTGCGGCGACCAGCCATTCCGGTGCCGCCTGACGCAGCAGGCGTGTGACCGCGGCCAGGTTGACCGTGCGCGCCAGCAATACCACAATACCAGTGGCCACCAGCCACGACCCAAGGCGCAACACACGGTGCGCGCGGGTCGACATATTTGAAGGATGTCGCACTTAGCTCGCGCTGCTCGTTGTCTGGGCTCCACACGGGATCACTCGCACGCGCGAAACGTAGCGCGCGCCCGCGCTCTTTGCTTGGTGCTGCTCCCTGCTCGCATTGGAAGCTGCCCGCTTCAAGCATGACCCGTATTGCAATGGTGTCGGACTCGTTTCTGCCGCGTTCGGGGGGCATTGAACTGCACATCCGCGATTTGTCCTGTCTCTTATACAC
>ENA-ORBV01015108-ORBV01015108.1-microbial-mat-metagenome-genome-assembly--contig:-NODE-15108-length-11422-cov-4.174350_pt1 | contig 11422 bp, 13 predicted proteins | sample MGYA00237777_ERZ505514 | MGnify/ENA primary metagenome ERZ505514 (study PRJEB26160, sample SAMN06269048) | microbial mat metagenome | isolation source: Oligotrophic lake microbial mat | place...
TCGCTTCTCAATATCCTAGTTTCGCAAACGCCCCGGTTTACGCCGGGGCGTTTTGCTTTTTCGATCGACGCGCGCGAATGAAGGACACTCCCCCGCTTGCCCCTTCCCCTGTCACGGACTAGTGCTTGGACCAGCGTGAATTCCCCACTCCGAGATCAACTCCACCGTCCGCTCCGGGATCTGCGCTTATCGGTTACGGACCGCTGCAATTTCCGGTGCGGATATTGCATGCCCAAGGAAGTCTTCGGGCGCGGGTATGATTTCCTCCCCAAGGAGTCGGTGCTGACCTTCGAAGAGATCGCCCGCCTCGCGCGCATCTTCGTCGGACTCGGCGTGGAAAAACTGCGCCTCACCGGGGGCGAGCCTTTGCTCCGCCGCAATCTCGACCGCCTCGTGGCGCAACTCGCGACCATCGAACACCTGCGCGATCTGACCCTCACGACGAACGGTTCGCGACTCGCAGAAGACGCGCCGCTCTTGCGCGCCGCCGGGCTGCGCCGAGTCACGGTCAGCCTCGATGCGCTCGACGATGAGATTTTTCGCGCGATGAACGACGTGGATTTCCCGGTACAACGCGTCCTGCGCGGCATCGACGCCGCGCTGACGGCGGGCTTCGCGCCGATCAAGATCAACATGGTGGTGAAGCGTGGCGTGAATGAAGGCGAGATCGTGCCGATGGCCGAACGCTTCCGCGGAAGCGGCTTCGTCCTGCGTTTCATCGAATACATGGACGTCGGCAATTCCAACGGTTGGCGCATGCAGGACGTAGTCCCGGCGGCGGAAATTCTCGAGTTGCTCGGCCGCAAGGTCTCCCTGATCCCGCTGCCAGAAAATTACCGCGGCGAGGTCGCCCGCCGTTACCGGCAGCACGATGGTGGCGAGATCGGGATCATCGCGTCCGTGACGCAGCCCTTCTGCCGCGACTGCACCCGCGCCCGGCTTTCCGCCGATGGTCACCTCTTCACCTGCCTCTTCGCCAGCACTGGTACGGATCTGCGCGCTCCGCTGCGCCACGGAGCGAGCGACGCAGAAATGGCCCACCTCATTTCTGCGGTGTGGCAGGCGCGCGGCGATCGCTACTCGGAGTTAAGATCGAGTCAGCCCACAACGCAGCCGAAAGCGGAAATGTCGATGCTCGGCGGCTAGGCGTGCCGCTTGTTGAAGCGAGCGACCTCACGGTCGGTCTCGCGTTTGGTGGCCTTATCCTTGAGATCCTGGCGCTTGTCCACGGACTCCTTGCCCTTGCCCACACCGATCTCAATTTTCACCCGCGAATCCTTCCAATACATGCGCAACGCCACGAGCGTGTGGCCCTTGATCTGTGTGAGACCGAAGAGTCGAGTGATCTCCTGTTTATGCAGGAGCAGCCGCCGCGAGCGCTTCGGTTCGTGCTGGTCGAAACTCGCCCGCGCGTAGGGCTGAATGTCCACGTCGTAGACAAACACCTGGCTGTTCTCGACACGCGCGAAAGCGTTGTTGATGTTGGCGAATCCACCCCGGATGGATTTGACCTCCGTGCCCTTGAGTTCGAGCCCGGCTTCGAATCGCTCGAGAATGTGGTAGTCCCGCAGGGCCTTGCGGTTGACCGAAATTTCCGCGCTCATGATGCGGCGCGCCCGGCGCGAACGCGCTTAGTTAGCGCTCTCCTCGGATTCCACCGTAGCTGGCGTAAACGTCAGCTTGCCTTCGATGATCTCCGTGAGGGCGATGTCCGAAAAGCCCATCCGTGGGCCGGTCTCCACCATCGGGCGATGACCAGCCGTCAACTGGCGGACGCGTTTGGAAACGACGTTCACGAGCACTTGGTGGCTGGGAATCACTTTGGAGGCTTCTTCGAGAAGTTGGCTGGTCATAAGGCGTATTGACACGTCGCTAGGGGAAAAGGGACGCGACATTGGTGGCCTTCACTGGGTTTGTCAACCGGAGATTCGGAAAAGTTCGGTCGCCGCGCGGACCGTTATTGCTCAGGCTGCGCGGACTGGCGCTTGCGCAAGGTAATACGCTTGATCCGGGAATCGTCCGGCGGGCTCCACGTCATCACTTCCGGGTCGTCCTTGAAGGCGTTGTGCACGATCCGGCGCTCGTAGGCGTTCATGGGTTCGAGGTGATAAGGCCGGCCGGTCTGGCGGACGATCTCGGCGATCTGGCGCACGCGATGAGCGAGCGCGTCGTCCTTCATTTCGCGCCAATGCTCGATATCGACCTGCACCTTGGGCGCGTTCTTGTCCTTGGCCTGCAACGTCCGGTTGAGCAGGAGTTGGAGGTCTTCGAGCACCGCGCCGTTGCGTCCGATCAATCGATCCTTGTCCGCCGTATAGACCTGCAGCGTGAGACCGTGCTCGTGCTGGATTTCCTTGATCTCGCAGGCGAAGCCAAGGAGCCCCAGCATCGTATCAAGTGTCTCGCGTGGGTTCAGGCTCATAGGAAAATTGTGACGCTACTTCTTCTTCCGCGGCGCTGCAGGCTTCTCCAATATCGGAGGAGCTTGATTGCGGGTCGCGTAGAGTTGCACGACAGAAAACAAATTCTGCACCGTCCAGTAAAGCGCCAACGCAGAAGCAAAGTTATAGCAGAAGGCGATAAAGATGAGCGGCATGAACATGAAGATGCGCTGCTGCATCGGGTCGCCGGATTTCGGTGAGAGCGCCATCTGCCAGAGCATCGTCGCCGCCATGAGCAGCGGCAGTACGTTCAGTGGCCAGCCGACGCTCGGGAAATGCCAGATCGTGTCGGGCTGCGAAAGATCCTGCACCCACAGGAACTTGCTGTTCCGCAGTTCCACCGCTTTACCGAGCATGTTGTAGAAGCCAAAGAAGATCGGGATCTGGATGAGCATCGGCAGACACCCGCTCAGCGGGTTCACCCCGTAATCCTTGTAGAGCTTCATGACCTCGGTATTCATTCGGGTCGGGTCGTCCTTGTACTTCTCCCGCAGCTCCGTCATCTTCGGCTGGAGAAGCTGCATGCGCTTCATGGAATTGGTCGCCTTGTTTTGCAGCGGCCAGAGCATTGTCTTGATGATCAGGGTCAGCACGATGATCGCCGCGGCGTAGGTGCCGAGTTTGCCGTGCAACCAATTCATCGAGTTGAGCAGCGTCTTGCTGACGATGCCGAACATGCCAAAATCCATGATCTCGGCCTCGCCATTCGGGAGCAGGCGCAGCCGGCCGTATTCACGCGGGCCGGCGTAGATCTGGAACTTCTGCGTCAGCGATTTACCGGGCTCGAGGGTGAAGGCGGGCATGCCGAGCGCGCCATCGACGGCGGGATGCTTCACGTTCTCCCCGCTGCTCGTCCGCCCCGCTTCTTTCCAGATCGGATCAGGCACATCGAACCGCTTCGCCCAGACCGAGGCGCCATATTGCCCGGACTGCGTCGGGGTTCCGGGCGACTCAACCTGCGGACTGATCACCGTGGTGAAATACTGATTGGCCACGCCGGCCCAGGAGATGTTCGGGTGCGACTCGGCAATGAAGGATTTGGCCTTGCTGAACCAGCCGCCGTCAAACGACGGGGCGTCGACGAACTTGCCGCCGAACCACTTGAAGCCCGTGTAGTTGGGCAGATCGCTTTGATGCACCGCCACTGCCGAACCGGTATGCACGAAATACGCCGGCACCGTGAGCGGTTGCGCGCCACGATTGGTGAAGGTCACATCCAGTTGCACGATGTAGTCCGTCTTCAGGTCCTCAATCTGCGGCACCGTGAAGCGCTTCGTGAGTTGGAGTTGCTTCGCGTCCGTGCGGTCGAAAACGATCGCACCCGAAGCGACCTCCAGCTTGGCGCTGAATGGCACCTTGATCCCCTCGCCCGCCGCTTCCGAGATCGCTCCGATCGGAATCGAGCCGAATTCGTTGAGCCACATCTTGGTGCCGCGTTCGGCTTCGTGCTTCTTGAGCAAGACTCGCGAGATACCGCCGCCGAGATTGGAAAAACTGTAGTCCACCGACGTCGACGGCAACACTTCGACCTGCTCGGCAATCGCCGGATCGGTCACCGGCGCGGGCGTCGCCGTTGTCGCGGTGGTCGGGGACTCCGTACCCGGAGTCGCTGGCGCACCCACGGGAGCGTCCTTGGCCGCTTGTTCCGCCGCGATGGCCTCCGCCTCCGCGCGTGTGGCGGCGATCTTCTTCATCTCGACGTTGTTGAAATGCATCCACAACACGAGCGTGATGATGGAGAGAGCGACTGCGATGATTCCTTTGCGATCCATAGTAAATTTAGAAATGCGACTCGCGGGCTCCGATCACCCGCACCGGCGGCACCGGGTCGAAACCCTGTCCGCCCCACGGCTGGCAACGAACCAGCCTTTTCACCCCGAGCCAACTACCGCGCAGCACGCCGTGCTTTTCGCAGGCTTCGAGAAAATAGTGCGAACAAGTCGGCTCGAAACGACAGCCCCCACCGGGGCCCGTGAGCAACTCCAGCAGCGGCGAGAGCAGCAACTGATACCCGCGGATGAAAATGCGGATCAGGAGCATGGGGCGAAGATCGCGCAGCGGCGGGCAAGCGAATGCCACTCGTCGGAGAGGGCCTGAAAGCTGGCCCGCGAGGCAGCTTGACGGGCGATCACGGTGAGCCAAGTGCCGGTGGAAATCTGTGGGCGAGCGGCGCGCACAATCTCGCGGAGGCGACGCCGCACGCGATTGCGCAGTACCGCGCCGCCGACTCTACGGGAAGTAATGAAGCCCACGCGCACCTCGGTTTCGGGCAGATTCTTCAGCACACTCAAGACCATGAGTTTGCCGTGGAAAGACTCGCCCTCGCGCTTGAGTCGCTCGAACTCGAAAGCGCGGGACAACCGCGCGGCTTTAGGAAAGTGGAGGCGTGGCACAGGAGGCAATTTTGAATGGTGAACTTTGAATGATGAATTTGGCCGAATGCGGTGGGCGCCGCTGCCATTCAAAATTCAGAATTCACAATTCAGCATTCGCCTTCAGGCCTGCGTGTGGCGGGCGTAGTGGATCTCGACGCCCTTCGGCAGCAACCGCTTGCGGCCCTGCTGCCGGCGACGGGAAAGAATCGCGCGACCGTTCTTCGTCTTCATGCGCGCACGGAAACCGAACTGACGTTTGCGAGTGCGCTTGGAGGGCTGATAGGTGCGTTTCATAGGCCGTGTGGAAAGTGGGGTTTTCGGAAAAGAGGGCGAAGATTAGCGACTGACCGCAGGCTGTCAACCGGGGAGACGAAGAATCTTGTCCGGGCATCCTGCTCCGAATCGCCCACCCGCCAAGCACCATCTGCGGTCTGTCATACCGGGACAAATGCCTTGCCTTCAGTTCTTCGGCTCTTAAGTTTCGGCCCCTTTTCTGCCATCTCATGATCGACATCCAGCCCAACTACGCCGCCGTCAAGCAAGGCCTCATCCCCATCACGCCGCAGGAAAAGGCGAAGCTCGATAAAGATGGCCTCGATGTCATCCACGACATCCACCGCTACGCCACGACGGGGTTCGCCTCGATCGATCCGGACGATTTCGACCGCATGAAGTGGTATGGAGTCTATCGCCAGAAGCCGAAAGACAGCGGCTACTTCATGATGCGCCTGCGCCTTCCCGGCGGGCAGATCAATGGCGCGCAGGCGATCAAGATCTGCGAGCTCGCCGACCGTTACGCGCACGGTTTCTCGGACATTACCACGCGCATGACCATCCAGTATCACTGGCTGCGCATTGAAGACGTCCCGACCATTTTCGCCGAGATGGACGCTGCCGGCATCGCCACCGCGGGCGCTTGCGGCGACATCCCACGCAACGTCGTCGGCTGCCCGGTGGCCGGCATCGATGCCGATGAAATCCTCGATGCCTCCGCCGACATGCGCGAGGTCGATGCGGGTGTGGTCAACAACAAGGAATTCTCGAACCTCCCGCGCAAATACAAGATCAGCATCTCCGGCTGCTGCATCCATTGCGCCCAGCCCGACATCAATGACGTCGGCGTCTTCGGCCTCAAGCGCACCGTCAATGGCGTCGAAGAACGCGGCTACGGCATGATGATCGGCGGCGGTCTCAGCGCCTCGCCGCATCTCGCGCAGATCCTTCCCTACTTCCTCAAGCCCGGCCAGATCTGGCCCGTGACCAAGGCCGTCACCGAGTTCTTCCGCGACGACGGCTACCGCCTCAAGCGCAACCGCGCCCGATTCAAATTCCTCGTCGCCGACATCGTCAGCGCCGGCGGCATCGAAGACCTCGCCGCCCGCGTCGAGGAGCGGCTCAGCTTCAAGCCCGAGCGGCACACCGACTTCCCGATCATCAAGGACCAGGAGACCGATCACATCGGCATCCACAAGCAGAAGCAAGGCGACCTTTACTGGGTCGGCGTCTGCTTCCCCGGCGGCCGTATGCGCAATGGCGTGCTCGGCAAGCTCGGCAAGCTCGCGCAGAAATACGCCGCGCCCGGCCAGGACCAGATCCGCCTCACGAACAAGCAGAACCTTCTGCTGGTCAACATCCCCGAGGCCAACCTGCCCGCGCTCAAGGCCGAGCTCGACGAACTCGGCTGCGACTACCAGCCCTCGAACTTCCGCAAGGGCTGCGTGAGCTGCACTGGCATCGAGTTCTGCAACCTCGCCGTCGCCGAGACCAAAAACCGCATGCTCGCCCTCGTCAGCGAACTCGAGGACACCTCCGGCTGGTATAAAGGCAAAATCCGCATCCACTTCAGCGGCTGCCCGTCGAGCTGCGGCCAGCACCAGATCGCCGACATCGGCTTCCGCGGTGCACGGACGAAAGTGAATGGCGAAATGGTCGACGCCTACGACGCCTTCATCGGCGGCCGCCTCGGCGCGAACCGCCGCTTCAACGACCTGCTCAAGGGCAAGATTATCGCCAAGGACGTCCACCTCTTCATCGACAAGCTCCTGCGCGTCTATGACTCCAAGAAGCAGGGCGACGAGAATTTCGCCGAGTTCGCCGATCGCGTGAAGAAGGACGAGATCCTCGCCGCACTCGACTGGAAGTAAGCGCGCGTCAGCGCCCCCCGCCGCGCCTTAAAACGCCACGCTTTTCCCGGCGACCGGGATCGCATACAGCCCGCGCTCATCCGGCGTCACTGGCGGTGCATCGGCCAGGCTCTTGATGTCCGGCGCGAGCACGTGCTGTGAATTCATCATCGCGTCCCACTCCACGACCTTCCCGGAGTAAGCCGCCGCGCGACCCATGATCGCCGTGAGAGTGCTCTTCGCGCCGTACTCGGCTTCGTTGTAAGGCAGGTCGTGGCGGATCGCGTGGAAGAAATTGTCGTGCTCCTGCTGATAGGGATTCTCCGCGCGTTCCGAGCGCATCGACCACGGCTTCTTCCCCGTGATGCTATACATCTCGCGCCCGTCGAGGAAGTCCGCCTTGCCTTCGCTGCCCACCGCGTGATTCGTCACCGCCGCCCAGCATCCCGGGCGCCGATCGCACTCGCCAAAGAGCCGCCCGCCGCTCGCGTATTCCCACTCGACCGCGAAGTGATCGAACAGATTCCCGTAGTCCGGACTCCGCTCGCTCAGCGCGCCCATGCCGTGACAGCGCACCGGATAGCCGCCGTGAATCCAATTCGAGATGTCGATCCCGTGCACGAGATTATCCACGATGAAGTCCGCCGAGAGCCACGAGAAGTAATACCAATTGCGGCACTGGTATTCGAGCTCGCCCATCTCCGGCTTCCGCACCAGCCCGGTGCGCAGCGGCGTATTGGCAAAGGCGCGCGTGTAGATCACCTCGCCGATGGCGCCCTCGTGGATGCGCTTCACCATCTCCTGGAAACCTTTCTTGTGCCGCCGCTGAAAACCCACCGCCACCTTCAGCTTCTTCTTCTTCGCCTCCTCCGCCGCCGCGAGCACGCGCCGCACGCCGGGCGCGTCCACCGCCACCGGCTTTTCGAGAAAGGCATGCTTGCCCATCCGCACCGCTTCCTCGAAATGCGCCGGGCGAAACGCACACGGCGTCCCGAGGATCACCACATCGGCCTCGGCCATGGCCTTCTGGTAAGCATCGAGCCCCACGAACTGCCGCTCCGCCGGCACGTCCACACGCTCCTTGTGCTGCGCCTGCAGAGCCTTCAGCCCCGTCGCCAGCTTGTCGGGAAAAAGATCAGCCACCGCGACCAGCTTCGTGTTGTAATCCGCCGTCAGCGCCTGACTCGCCGCGCCGGCCCCGCGGCCGCCGCACCCCACGAGCGCCAGCCTCAGCGGCTCCGTGGATTGGCCGCGACCGATCATCGGGAAGCCCGCGACTGAAGCCGCCGCGGCGGCCGCAGCGGAGCGAGTGAGGAAAGTGCGGCGGTTTAGGCGAGTGTCGAATTGGTTGCTCATGGCGGGGTGGTTGCCAGAAAGGATTCTCGAGACATGCGAAGCAAGCCCCGAATCTTCGCCACCGGATTGCGCCGTCCAACGCCCGCCTGACCCTTTCTTGCGAAAATCTCGCCTTTCCCACACGCCACCCTTTGCACCCGGCAAAAGTTGTGCGATAAGCGCGGCGCTTTGCCCATGGACGACGAACCACACATCGAACAGGCCACCCTGGAGGACCTCCCCCAGCTCACCGACCTGCTCTTCGACCTCTTCACCCAGGAGGCCGATTTCGTGCCCAATCGTTCCAAGCAAATGCGCGGCCTGCGGCTCATCCTCGAGCAGCCCAATCGCGGACGCATCTTCGTCCTCCGCCAAAACGGCACGATCCTCGGGATGATCAATCTGCTCTTCACGATCAGCACCGCCGAGGGCGGCTTCGTCATCATGCTCGAGGACGTGATCGTGCATCGCGAGTATCGCGGGCGCGGCTTCGGCGAACGCCTGCTGCAGCGCGCGATCGAATATGCGAAGAAGAAGGATTTCGCCCGCATCACGCTGCTGACCGATCGGATGAATGCCGACGGGCAGCGGTTCTTCAAAGAGCACGGCTTCGTCGAGTCGAGGATGATCCCGATGCGGCTCATCCTGAACACGCCACCGGGCTCCTAGAGCATGGCGGATTTCGTTGATCTGGGATTTGCCCGCGTCGATACCGACCGGGCACAGCGCTGCGGTTTTCCCGAGGTGGTTTTCGGCGCCGGCAAGACGCCCGCGCAGGTGGTGGCGATCGGGCGCGTTATTTTGGAAAAGCACGGCGTCCTCCTCGTGAGCCGCGCGAGCGAGGAGCAACACGCGGCGCTGAGCGCGGAATTTCCCATGGCCAAATGGCACGACCGCGCGCGCTGCCTCACGGCGGAGATTCAGCCCTGGCCGAAAAGCACGGGCACAATCGGCGTGATCTGCGCCGGCACCTCGGACCTGCCGGTGGCCGATGAAGCGGCGGTGACGCTGGAAATCTTCGGCCAGCACGTGGAGCGCATTGCCGATATCGGCGTCGCGGGCCTGCACCGCCTGCTCGCGGTGCGCGACCGACTGGAAGCGTGCAACGTGCTCATCGTCGTCGCCGGCATGGAAGGCGCGCTGCCCAGCGCGGTTGCCGGACTCGTGAGCAAGCCGGTGATCGCCGTGCCGACGAGCGTGGGCTACGGAGCGAGCTTCGGCGGCCTCGCCGCGCTGCTCGGCATGCTCAATAGCTGCGGCAGCGGCGTGACCGTGGTGAACATCGACAACGGCTTCGGCGCCGCCTACGCCGCCGCGCAGATCAATCTGCTGGCCAACGCCTCTCGTAGCTAAGGCACCGGGAAAAGTTCGTCGATCCGCAGACTGCGCAGGAAATCAAACGTCACGGCAACCTCCGGCGAATCAGCGACCGGTCTCGCCGCGAGAAATCCGAGCACCTGCGTCTGGCCGGGAGCGAGGGTGAGATCGAAGACCATTTCGCCGCGGCATTCTCCGGTGGGGGAGGTGACGTGCGCGACACTCTCCGGCGTGAGAGGACGTGGCGCGAAGGCCGACTCCGCGAGGATCGCGCCGCGCGCGGGAGTGTCGGCGACGAGGATCGGCTGGCCTTCGATGAAGAAGGCGTGGCGCTCAAAGGCGAGAGCACTCAGTGCTGGCCCCGTGAGCGAGGACGGCCGGAGGCGAACGATGACGGGCACGACGCACGGCTCGGTCGAACGGTTCGTCAGCGTGAGGCGCAGCACGCTCAATTCGACATCGGAGATGCCCTCCGGTCGGCGCACTCTCACCATCTCCAGCCGCGCCACGCAATCCGGCGCCACCTTCCACTCGCCAACTGACACGCCATTCACCTGCCGTTTGAGAAGTTCGTCGAGACGCACCTCGCCGCATTGCAGCGACACCACTCCCGCGCCGCGCGCGACGAGCAACTTCTCCGCGCCACGCCCATCCCCAAGCCCGAGCAGCCACGTCGCGATTGCCGCGACGATCGCTCGCCAGCCGTTCATTTCGCCGCGGGCAACGGGACCTGCTCCTTTTGGCGAAGGTAACGGAAGAGGTCTCGGACACCCTGTTCATCGAGCGCGAGCAGCAGGCCCTCGGGCATCATCGATTGCTCGCTCGTCTTGAGTTCCGCGATATCCACACGCTGCACGGTGATCGGATCGCCGAGCGTCTTGAGGACCACCGCGCGCTCGTCTTCCGAGGCGATGATGCCGGCGACGATCTGCCCGTTCTTCGTCGTGATGAACGTCTGCTGGTAGTCCTTCCCGATGGCCGCGTTGGGATCGAGGATGTTTTGCAGCAGGTAGTCCACATCCTCAAAAGAACCCGGCAGTTCCGGCCCGATCTTGCCGCCTTCGCCGAACATCGTGTGGCAGACAGCACAGACTTGCGTGTAGAGCTGCCGCCCGTGCGACGCGTCGGCGCGAAGGATGGCATCGGTGCCGAGGAACTTCTTGAACTTGGCGATCTGCTGCTGCTTTTCCGCAGACGAAGTGCGGACCGCACCCCAGTTCTTGGCGATCCACTGCTCGATCTTGGCGTCCTTGATGTTCTGCAACTGCCGGGCGAGCGGCGCGGTGATGTCGCTCTTCGGCACGGCCTTGTTGTCCACGGCGGCGAGCAACGCGCGGGCATTCGCCGGGCGCGCGACGAGCGTGTTCAGCGCGGCGCGTTTTTCGGCGAGATCGAGCTGGGCATAGGCCGCGAGAATTGCAGCGGGAATCTGAGCACTGTCGTACACCGCGAGGCCGCGGAGGGCAGACGAGCGCAAAGGTCCGGGGCGCGCAATCTGCGCGAGCACCAGCGGCAGCGCACCGGCATCCTGCGCCGCGAGAAGCGAATCGAGGGCGGCCTTGCGGGCGTCGGGTTTGGCCGTGGCGTCGCCGAGCATACGGCGCATTTCCTCCAGCGCGGCCCCGCCGCCGAATGTAACCGCCAGCGCCTGCGCCTGGCGGCGCACTTCCTCGTTCGGGCTGTCCTTGAGCTTGGCGTAGAGCGCATCCCAAGTGGCGGGCGCCTGCAGATCGCGCCGACCTTTCAGCGCCGCGTTGGTCCCGCGCAGGATGTTCGCCTGCACCGCCGGATCGTCGATCCGCCCGAGCTGTCTCTTATACACATCTGACGC
>ENA-ORBV01015110-ORBV01015110.1-microbial-mat-metagenome-genome-assembly--contig:-NODE-15110-length-11422-cov-3.988012_pt1 | contig 11422 bp, 8 predicted proteins | sample MGYA00237777_ERZ505514 | MGnify/ENA primary metagenome ERZ505514 (study PRJEB26160, sample SAMN06269048) | microbial mat metagenome | isolation source: Oligotrophic lake microbial mat | place...
TCGCCCAGCCGACCCGTGGCTGCATCAAACCGGGCGACCGATCCGCCGAGCGAAATGTAGAATGAAGAATCATCCGCATGGGCCGGCGCTTCCTGGCCTGCGGTGGTATCCAGACGCCGGCGCCAAAGCTCGGCGCGCCATTCGTCAGCGAGGAGTTCGCGCGCGTCGCTTTGGTCGCACCGACGAAGGCCAAGCTGACCGGCGACTGGGAGACGCTCGCCGCTGATCCGAAGTCCGGGAAGATCGGTCGCTATCTCGAGGGCGCGATCAATGCGCGCCAGCCCGGTGACGCGCTGGAGTTTGAATTCGAGGGCACCGCACTCGGCGCGTATCTCAATATCCAAGCCGATGGCGGGAAGTTCGAATGGACCATCGACGATGGTGTGAGCGCGCCCGGCGAACCGGCCTACGGCGGCCCACGCGGCGCGAAGAAGGGCAAATTCGATTCCGCGCCCGGCAAATACTTCCCGCGCTACAGCTACGCCCTCTTTACCACCGGCCTCGCCCCGGGCAAACACACGCTGAAGATCAAAGTGCTCCCCGAGCGCGACGCCACCAGCACCGGCCACCGCGCGCTCATCGGCTACTTCATGGTCGGCGGCCTCCCCGTGAAGTAACGTCGCGGAAATGTGACTGCGGCCGCGAAGGTGAGCCGAATTTTCCCCCGGTAAATCGGCGCCGAGCCGATACATACCTTGGCAGTGACCGAAGACTCGACTCCGCAAGATCCATCCGTCCCGCTGCCGCCTGAGCGGCAGGAGGAGTTTGTGGTGCTGCTCAATGGATCGCATGCACTGTTGCTGCGCTACGTGATGTCGCTGGTGGGGAATAGGCACGATGCGGAGGACGTGCTGCAGCGGGCGAGCGTGGTGATGTGGCGACGGTTTGCGACCTTTGAAGCGGGCACCGACTTCATCGCGTGGGCGACGACGGTGGCGTTTTATGAGGTGCGGAATTTTCAGCGGATCACCGGGCGGTCGCGGCTGGAATTCGACGACGAGCTGATGCAGACGCTCGCCGTGGAACGCGCGCAGCAGGTGCGGCAGTGGAGTTCGCGGATGGAAGCGCTGGAGGTGTGCGTGGAGAAGCTCGATGCGGCGAGCCGGGAGCTGGTCGAGGCGATCTACACGCGAGGCGTGGAAGTGGGGTCCTTCGCGCAGCAGCAGGGCCGGGCGGCGCAGACGATTTACAACAAACTCAACTTCATCCGCCGCGCGCTCGCCGAGTGTGTGCAGCGGCGGATGGCGGAGGCCGCATCATGAGGGATTCCCACGAATGGCAGCGACTTTTCAGCGCGGCGCTGAATGACACGATCACGGCCGGGGAAAAGGCGCAGCTCGCCGTGTTACTCAAGGCCAGCGCCGAGGCGCGCCAGCTCTGGTTTCTCTACCATGACAACGAGTGCGGCCTTGCCGAACTGAAGCCTCGCATGGCGGCGACGTCCGAACAGCGTCAGCCGGCTCGCGCGGGTGCATTTTCGTGGAGTCCGCTGACTGCGGCAGCGGCGGGTCTGGTGATCGGACTGTTCAGCGCCTCGATGGTTTGGGGTTATGTCGAGTCGTTCGCCGGTCGGGCGTTGACGCTGATGGCGGAGAGCTTCGAAGCGGGGCCGGTCCCGCAAGTGAGCGGAATGCCGGTAAATTCCGGCGTCTGGAGCGGGGATTTTTCGGAAGTCGTCGGCCACTTTCGCGGGGTGCAGCCGCTGCAGGGCGCGAAGATGCTGCGGCTCCGGCGCGCGGATTACGAAGGCAAACCGGTGCGAGATGGTTGGGTCGCGGATCTTTTCCGCATCGTCGATGTTCGTGGCGCGGAGTTCGGCGTGGCGCGCAATGATGCTTCGCTGCTGGTCGAGGCCAGTTTCTCCGCGCTGCCGCAGGAGGAACTCCGCGGACTGAGCTGTGGCGTGACGATCTACGCGCTGGATGCGCTGCCGCTGGAGGGCGAGCGCGACGATGCATTTCTCAAGCTCGCCCGCAGCGCGCTGGTCGAGGGCGCCGAGGTGTCCGAGGCCGGCCCGCGGATTCTCGCGACGGGTGCCCGCACCGAAACCGCGGACGCCACGGGCGAAACCTGGCAATCCGTGCGCTCCGAGCTGCGGCTGCCCGCCGGGACGCGCTATTGCCTCATCCACCTGCGCGCGCACCTGACCGGCGCGCATCGGCCGGAAATTCCCAAGCCCGTCGAGTTTGCCGGCTTGTTTGTCGATGACATCCGCGTAGCGCTCACCCACCGCGCCGCTTTGCCCTGATCCCGCTTCGTTTCGTGATTCCTCCCCATTCCTCCACCACTCCACTCCTCCTCGCCGCCCTGCTTGCGCTGAGCCCCGCCGTGTTTGCCGCCGACCCCCCGCCGCACGCGGTGATGCCGGAGAAACATCGCGCGCTCTTCAAAGACAACTGCGTCTCCTGCCACAATGCCGATAAGCGGAAGGGTAAGTTCCGCGTGGACGATCTGCCGTTCACGATCACGACGGTCGAGGCCGCGGAGAAGTGGCAGAAGGTGCTCAACGCGATGAACTCGGGCGAGATGCCGCCCGACGACGAGAAGCAGCCGGAGAGCGGGGCGAAGACCGATTTCCTCGACGACCTCGCGAACGTGATGGTCGCAGCGCGGCGCAGCCTCGGCGACCAGAATGGCGTGATCACGATGCGGCGGCTGAACCGGCGCGAGTATCGCAACACCCTGCGCGAGCTGCTCGGCGTGGAGATCAGCGTGAGCGAGCTGCCGGCGGACAGCGGCGGCGGTGGCTTCGACACCGCGGGCGTGAATCTCTTCATGTCGGGCAATCAGTTCGAGCAATACCAGGAGCTCGGACGCGTGGCGTTGACGGAGGCGTTTGTCTGGCACGCGGCGGCGGCGGAAGAGCGCAAGCTGCGCTACGAGGGCGAGACCTTCACGCCGGTGATTAGGAAATTCGTTGCGCATCAAATCGACGCGCGGGAGCGGGCGCAGCGCTGGGTGCAGGCGGTGGAGGAAGCCGTCGCGCGGCCGGAGAATGCGGCGATCGTTACGGAGCTGCGCACGAAGTTGAAGAATCCGAAGGACGATTCACAACTGCGCCGCGAGTGGGCAAAAATTCCCGGCGCGCCGAATCCGCGCGACTTCGGCTTTGACAAGAAAGGCGAGAACGACGCGGACCTCGCGAACGATTCACTGCGCGCGGGCTGGCTCGATTATCACCAGTATTACCTGCGCCAGCCGCTGGTCGATCAGGGCGTCTATCTCGGCCCGGAGACGCGGCATCCGGCAGAGTTGAATCTGAAATCGGTCAACGTGCTCGTGCCTTTCTCCTGGCCGCCGGGCGAATACACCGTGCGCGTGCGGGCCGGTGTCGCAAAGGACGCGCCGGCCGAGCGGCGCTTCCTCGATTTCGGCATCAATGCGCGGCAGGGTCCGGTGCTCGCGTCGCGCGAGATCACCGGCACGCTCGACACGCCGGGCATCGTCGAATTCCCGCTCACGCTCAAGCGGGCGAACAACAACCACGACGATCGCACGCTCTTCTTCCGCGAGAAAGGGGCGTGGGACACGAACGAGTCGGGCCTTCGTCGGCGCGAACAAGCGGTGAAGCGCAATGGCCTCGGGCCGGAGCTGGTGCAGTGGATCGACTGGGTGGAAATCGAGCGCGTGCCGCAGGCGGCGAAGCCCGTGCCGCCGGCCATCGCGGCGCTCCAGATTCCGCTCGATGATCAAGCGCCCGCGCCGTCCCCGCCGGAACTGCGCGCGGCTCTGGAACGCTTTGCCACCGAGGCTTTCCGCGGCACCACCCCGCCGCCGAGCTACCTCGACCGCCTCGCCAGCCTTTATGAAGTCCGCCGGAAAGCCGGCGACAAACCCGGCGCGGCGCTGCAGGAAACGCTCTCCGTCGTGCTCGCTTCGCCGATGTTTCTCTATCTCGCCGAACCTTCTCCCGACGAAAAGCGGCGTCCGCTGACCGGCGCGGAACTGGCCACGCGGCTCTCCTATTTTCTGTGGGGCGCGCCGCCCGACGCCACGTTGCGCGCGCTGGCCAGGAGCGGCGATTTGCAAAAGCCCGCGGTGCTCGCCGCGCAGACCGAGCGCTTGCTCGACGATCCGCGCGCCGAGGATTTCCTCCGCGCCTTTGTCCACCAATGGCTCGGCCTCGATCGCTTCGATTTCTTCGAGATCAATCGGCTGAAATATCCGCGCTTCGACCACGGCACGAAGCGCGCCGCGCGCGAGGAAGTGGACGCCACTTTCCTCCATCTCCTGCGGCACAACGGGAGCCTGCGCGACCTGCTCAAAGCCAACTACGTGGTGGTCGATCGGGTGCTCGCGCATTACTACGGCCTCACCGGCGTAGAGGGCGCGGGCTTTGAAAAAGTGGCGCTGCCTGCGGGCTCGCCGCGCGGTGGACTGCTCGGCATGGCGGCGATTCATTTCATGGGCAGCAATGGCGAGCACACCAGCCCGGTGGAACGCGGCGCGTGGGTGCTGCGCAAGCTGCTCGATGACGCGCCGCCGCCCGCGCCGCCGAATATTCCCGCGCTCACGCGGCTCGCGGGAAAGGTGCTGACGACGCGCGAGCGCCTGCTGGCGCATCAGGAAGATCCGCAATGCGCGAGCTGCCATCGCAAGATCGACCCCGTGGGATATGGGCTGGAGAACTTCGACGTGGCCGGCCAGTGGCGCACTGAGGACAGCTACCAGGCCGTCGCGGCCAATGGGAAACCGGACCCGAAAGCGTCGAAGACGTGGGTCATCGAAGCCGCCGCCGCATTGCACAAAGGCCCCGCGTTTCAGGACTTCTACGGCCTGCGCGATATCATCGCCTCGCGCTCGGGCGACTTCGCGCGCGGCTTCAGCGAAGCGCTGCTCGAATACGCGCTCGGCCGCCCGCTCGGCTTCCGCGATGGCCCGGTCGTCGCCGGCATCGTCCAGCAGGCCGAAGGAAAGAATCTCGCGATGCGCGAGTTCATCCACGGCATCGCCCGCAGCCAGGAATTTCACACCAAATAACCCGCGCCATGAACACCCGCCTCACCCGCCGCCACTTCCTCCGCTCCAGCACCGCGCTCATCGCGCTGCCCGTGCTGCAGTCGCTCGGCTTCCGGCGTTTCGCCTCCGCGGCTGCGCCCGCTGTTTCGCCGAAGCGCCTCGTTTTCCTCGGCTTCGGCTGGGGCATCACGGATGAAACGTGGTTTCCGAAACTCAGCGAGCCGGGGCCGGACTACACGCTGCCGCTCGGCCTCCAGCCGCTCGCGCGGCACAAGGCGGACTTCTCCATCGTGCAGGGGCTCTGGAACAAATACAGCGCCGACGGCCACGCGGGCAGCACCTTCTGGCTCACCGGCGCGAACCGCTTCGCGCAGCCGGGGCAGACCTTCAGCAACAGCATCTCCGCCGATCAGGTCGCGGCGGCGAAGCTCGGCCTGCACACGCGCTTCGCCTCGCTGCAGATGAATGCCGCCGAGGAAGGCGACCGCTCCGGGCACGGCACCGGGCTGTCGATGGCGTGGGACGCCAGCGGCAAACCGATCGCCGGACACAAAGGACCGATCGAGGCGTATCACCGGCTCTTTTCCCGCGACAGCACGCCCATCGAACAGCAGAAGGCGATGCTCGCGCAGAAGCGCAGCGTGCTCGATACCGTGCTCGAAAATGCGCACGCGATGCAGCGCGGCCTCGGCAAAACCGACCGCGCCAAGCTCGACGAATATTTCCAGGGCATCCGCGACATCGAAACGCGGCTGAGCAAGGACGAGCAATGGATCGGCGTGCCGCCCGTGCCCGCGCCGCTTCCCGAGCCGAAGCCCGGCCTCGCCGGACGCGAGGAAATCAAACTGATGTATGACATCATCGTCGCCGCGATGCAGACCGACAGCACCCGCGTGCTCACCTACCGCCAGCCCGTGAGCACGCTGCTGACCAGCATGGACATCAAAGTCGCGCCGCACGACATGAGCCACTACCACTCCACGATGGGCGAAAAACAAGAGGCTTCGCAGCGGCGCGACCTCGCCCAGAGCGAGTTGCTCGCGGGATTCATCGACAAACTTAAAGCCACCAAGGAAGCCGACGGCACGCGCCTCTTCGATCACGTCGCCGTCGCCTACGGGAGCAACATCCGCACGGAGCACAGCCTGGATAATTGCCCCACGCTCCTCACCGGCGGCGGCGCCGGGATCAAGCTCGGCCACAACATCGTCGTCTCGAAAGACACGCCACTCTGCAACGCCTGGCTGACGATGTTGCGCGGCCTCGGCATCGACGCCGAACGCCACGGCGACAGCTCCGGCGTGCTCCCGCAACTCGTCGCCTGACGCAAAGCCGCATCGTCGGAAGAAATTCCACCGCGCCGCTATTCTTCGTCCCTGACGATCTGGGCGTCTCGCGGTGGACGTTTCTCTTTCTTCTCCGGAACCTCATCGCCTTCCGTTTCGAGATTGGGGATGCGGGTGAAGGCGATGCGCATCGGCGCGGAATCGAGCGCGGTGTGGGCGCCGCCGAAATAGACCGTGTTCTTGCCGAGCCCGGCGTTGAGCGTGTCCACCAGCGCGTTCAGCTTTTTCCGCTTCTCATCCGCGAAGAGCGACGGCGTCACACTTTGCTCGGGCAGCAGGCCGTGGAGCGTCACGCCGACGAGCAGCGGCGGGCCGCCGTGCTTGGGCCGTTGTTCCCAGAGCTGATTGAGGACATGCGTGAATTCCAGGGTGTCCTGCGTATCCTGGAAACTGATCGCCTCGCGCCAGCGCTGCCCGTTCAGATACTTGATCGAAAGCCCGAGGCTGTTGGAGAAATACTGGATCCTCCGCAGCCGCATCGCCGCCTTCTGCAGCAGCCGATGCAGCACCGCGCGGGCGTCGGGGTCATTCCGCTGCTTCGGCGCGAGCACGTGCGAATGACCGATCGTGCGGTTCTCGCCGTGCAACCAGCGGACATTTTCCCCGCGCAGCGCGCGCCACATCCATTCGCCGGTCACACTTTCCCAGGCCGCTCGCAGCTCTGCGCGCGACGCCGCGCACATCTGCTCCACCGTCGCGATGCCGTGGGAACGCAGCCGCGCTTCCATGGCATCCGAGATCCCGGAAATGTCCTGGAGCTGGAGCCCGTGCAGCCGCTGCGGCAGTTCGTGTTCTTCGATGACCACCAGCCCATCCGGCTTCTGCAAATCCGACGCGAGCTTGGCCAGCAGTTGATTTGGCGCGATGCCGATCGAGCAGCGCATAAACTCGCCCACGCGCTCCGCGATGGTGCGTTTGATTTTGAGCGCCAGCTCGATGGCCTTCTCCCGCTGCCGCCACACGCCGGTCAGGTCGCACTCCATTTCATCGATCGAACCCACCGACTCGATGTGCATGCACGCATCGATCGCCTCCTTCAGCTCCTCGTGCATCTCGACGTAAAGCGGCGGCCGCGCCTGCACCACCACCAGCCCGGGACACATCCGCCGCGCCTCGGCGATCATCGTCCCCGTCTTCACCCCGAAAGCCTTCGCCTCATAACTCGCCGCGATCGCGCAAGTCGTCTCCGCCTTCACCGGCGCCACCGCCACCGGCCGTCCGCGCAGCTCCGGCCGAAGCTGCTGCTCCACCGAGGCGAAGAAGGAATTGAAATCAACGATGAGCGCGCGCAGCGGCATGGCCATTCACTCCTAGACGCAGCTCCGCCGGAAGGGAAATGCCGAGTGTTCATAACGACACTTTGAAAGCGGAGAAGTGCCCCGCGGAACGATTTCGTGCCGGGTTTGCCCGAAATCGCGCTACGGTCGCCGCCGATGCTCCACGGTCCCGAAAATCTCACAATTCGTTGCGGGCTGGAGCTGACTTACGAGGCGGTGGACCCCACCCACATCGTCCTGCTCATCCAGCCGCGGCTGGAAAAAGACCAGCGCATGGAAGGCGAGCAGCTCCGCTTTTCGCCCGAGGTCTCCCTGGAGGAATACGCCGACGTGCATCGCAATATCGTCCGGCGTTTCGAGCTGCCGGTCGGGCGCACCACGATCTACCACGACGCCTTCATCACCGTCCCAGCGCAGCCGGAAAGGCACGACCTCACCGACCTGCCGCTGCCCGTGCGCGAGATGTCGCCCGAGCTGCTCCGCTACACGCTCCCGAGCCGGTATTGCGACTCCGACGCGCTCATGGACTTCGCCTTCCAGCAATTCGGCCAGGTGCCCCACGGGCTCCGGCGGGTCGAGGCGATCTGCGACTGGATCCACGCGCACATCGAATATCGCTGGGGCGCGGGCAGCTCGCTCTTCACCGCCAGCCAGGTCCTCGCCCAGCGCTTCGGCATCTGCCGCGACTTCGCCCACCTCGCCATCGCCCTCTGCCGCTGCTTTAATCTGCCCGCGCGCTACGTCACCGGGCATCTCCCCGATGTGGCCGCCGACGACTCCGGCGTGCCCATGGATTTCCACGCCTACATGCAGGTCTACGTCGGCCACCAGTGGCACACCTTCGACGCCCGCTTCAATTCCCCCCGCATCGGCCGCGTCCACATCGCCAGCGGCTTCGACGCCGTGGACTGCGCCTTCTCCACCCTCTACGGCGCCGCCCAGCTCGCCTGGTTCAGTGTCTGGAACTACCAGGTCGACCGCACCGTGGTCAAACTCGGCGACCCCGTGGACCTCGCGCACCGCCTCGACGGCACCACCGAGCTGCGCTTTCCCCGCTCTGAGAAGTAAGGAACCGGTCGCTGCGCGCCTGCGCCGGGACCGCCGGGACTGTCGTGTCCAAGATCAAAGACATGGGCGATCTGAGGAGGCGGCGAGGGAGAGGCGGCGAGATGATCGAGAACCGTCGCGAGACGCTGGCGTGATGGCGCTTTCGCGCTAAGGTGCGCGACGCATGTTTCCCGCCCTCGCCCTCCGCATCCTCCGCACGACTGATCCCCGGCTGCTCGGAAAGTTTGCGTGGAATTTTGGGGTGAAGGGGATGCTCTCGGTGGAGCGCTTCAAGCATCGGATCAAGCGCGGGGAATACTTTCCGCCGTTCCTTTATCTCTCGATCCTCAACTCGTGCAACCTGCGCTGCCAGGGCTGCTGGGTGGACGTGGAGGCGGAGCGGACGCAGATCGATCTGGAGACGCTGAATCGCACGATCAACGACGCGAAGGCGCATGGGAACGCGTTCTTCGGCATCCTCGGCGGCGAGCCGTTCATGCACCCGGAGCTGCTCGACCTGCTCGCGGCGCACCCGGACGCTTACTTTCAAGTGTTCACGAATGGGCAGTTCATCACCGACAAGATCGCGAAGCAGTTGAGGAAGGTGGGTAACGCGACGCCGCTGATTTCCATCGAGGGGCGCGAGATCGTGAGCGATGAGCGGCGGGGGAAAAAGGAAGTCTTCGCGCGGACCTTGCGCGGGCTGGACGCGTGTTTGCGGGAGAAGATTTTGACCGGTGTGGCGACGAGCGTTTGCCAGACGAATATCGACGATCTCTGCACGGAATCGTGGCTGCGCGAGCTGATCGCGCGCGGCGTGCATTACTGCTGGTTTCACACCTACCGGCCGGTCGGGCCGAAGATGAACGCGCAGCTCGCGCTCACGCCGGAGCAGCTCGTGCGGGTGCGGCGGTTTGTGGTCGAGATGCGCGCCAAGGTGCCGATCGCGATCATCGACGCCTACTACGACGGCGAGGGCAAGGCGCTCTGCCCAATGAGCAACGGCATCTCGCATCACGTCAATCCACGCGGCGACATCGAGCCGTGCCCGATCATTCAATTCGCGACGGAGAACATCCGCGACGAGCGCGGGGTCTTCGCCACGATGCGCGACAGCACGTTCCTGAAGGACTTCCGCGAACTCAGCGCGCAGCACACCCGCGGCTGTGTGGTGCTGGAGCGGCCCGATCTGGTGAAAGAACTCGTGATCAAACACGGTGCGCGCGACACGACGATGCGCGGCACCGCGATGGCCGAACTCGAAGCGCTGTTGTTCCGTCGCGGTGGCGGGGCCGAATCGTTCGACCTGCCGGCCTACCAGGAAGTGCTGTTCCTGTACCAGATGGCGCGCGACTTGCACCAGGTCGAGAGCGCGGGCAGCGGCTCCGACGTCGACGTGCTGTTGCCGATCGGCGGCCGCTCGCTGCCGATGGCCGCGCCGGAAGGCACGATCGTGCTGCGCCCCGAGTTCAACGACGGCGAGCCCATGGCCCTGTCGCTCGAAGGGCCTGCTCTACCAGCACCCCTCGAGCCTGAAGGCGACCTGGACCTCGATCTCAGCACCCGGCCGGGCGATAGCTCGGCGGCGCTCACCCCGCTGCCCGCGATGGCGCCGGCGCCGTCGAACGACCTGTCGCTCGACCGCATCGACGACCTGCAGGAGCCTTCTCGCGACGAAGACTTCTGGGGCAGCAACCCAGAAGCCCGGCCCACGCGCTAGCTTAATCAGCGACCGCTACAGGCGCGCCAGGCGCTCCAGCGCGAGCGACAACGTGTCGTCGCGCTTGGCAAAGCACAGCCGCACGATGCGCTGCTCGAAGCCGGCCTCGTAGAACACCGACAACGGAATCGCCGCCACGCCGATCTCGGCGGTGAGCCAGCGGCAGAAAGCCTCTTCGCCGAGCTCACTGACCTGCGCATAGTCCACGCACTGGAAGTAGCTCCCTTCGCTGGGCAATGCACGCAGCCGGGTGGAGGCCAGGCCGTTGCGAAAGAGATCGCGCTTGCGCTGGTAGAACGCACCGAGCTGCAGGTAGGGTGCCGGATCGGCCAGGTAGGCAGCGAGGGCTACCTGCATCGGCGTGTTGACCGTGAAGACGTTGAACTGGTGCACCTTGCGGAACTCGGCGGTCAGCGGCGCCGGTGCGGCGACGCTGCCGACCTTCCATCCGGTGACGTGGAACGTCTTGCCGAAGCTCGAAACCACGAAGGCCCGCGCGGCCAGCTCCGGATGGGCCGAGGCGCTGGCATGCACTTCGCCGTCGAACACCATGTGCTCGTAGACCTCGTCGCTGATCAACAGCACGTCTGTCGGGCGCAGCAGATCGGCCAGGCGCTGAAGATCGGCGGCGCGCCAGATCGTCGCGCTGGGGTTGTGCGGGCTGTTGACGATGATCGCGCGCGTTCGGCTCGAAAGTGCTGTGGCAATGGCCTCGAAGTCGGGCCGGAAGGTGCCCGGTACCAGCGGCACCCGCACCACGCGCCCGCCCGCCATCTCGATGTTCGGGCCGTAGCTGTCGTAGCAGGGTTCGAGCACGATCACCTCGTCGCCGGGATGCACGCAGCACAGGATCGCGGTGAGGATGGCCTGGGTGGCGCCAGCCGTGATCGTGATCTCGCTGCCGGGGTCGTATTTCGCACCGTAGACCGCTTCGATCTTGGCCGCCACCGCCTCGCGCAGCGCCGGCACGCCGGCCATCGGCGGGTACTGGTTGTGGCCGGCGCGCATCGCTGCGTCGACAGCATCGAGCAGCGCCGGATCGCATTCGAAGTCGGGGAACCCCTGGCCCAGAT
>ENA-ORBV01015111-ORBV01015111.1-microbial-mat-metagenome-genome-assembly--contig:-NODE-15111-length-11422-cov-3.567827_pt1 | contig 11422 bp, 11 predicted proteins | sample MGYA00237777_ERZ505514 | MGnify/ENA primary metagenome ERZ505514 (study PRJEB26160, sample SAMN06269048) | microbial mat metagenome | isolation source: Oligotrophic lake microbial mat | place...
AAGGGACTTGCTACAGAGCTCAAGCTCTAAAAGAAGAATCCCAAAGGGATTTCGTCACACAGCCCAGGGTTGCTCGTTCGGGAGAAACCCTGGGTAAAACCCCGCTGACACACAACCCCAAAGGGGGTTGCGTGCCGGTCCGCATTTGTTTGTGGGGTAGGGCGTTGACAAGAAAAAGGAATCTTTCGTTCATGTCTGAAAAAATCACGTCCGGCCAACTGACTTTTTAAAAAAATTCCATGAAATGAGAAATTAATCTTGCCATATCATGACAAGTCAATAAATAGTACTAATGAACCAAAATTTGAATAGAAATGAAAAAACAGCTTTTATAATTGCCGTTGTGGCGATTTGTTTTGGGGCATTAGCTCTTTTTTGGAGTTTAATCGGTGGGTTATGTTGTGGATGGGCCGGATGGCCCTTTGGGATTATCGGTTTTGTGCTTTCGATCGTCTCCTTATGCTTTTGTAGAACGAAAGTAGGTGTTGTGTCCTTGTTTGTTTCGATAGGCGCATTTCTTTGGGTCTTGTTGAAAGCACTCCTTTTTACCGTAAACGTCGCGGCTCTCGGTGCGTCGACAATGCCGCAGGTACAAAGTTCTCTTACGGAAGCGCGTAAAAGCACTGTTAAAGCCAGTGAAAGATCAAAGCTGGTCGATGAAAAAAAGGGTTTCGAGACGATTATCTTGGGTGGGAATTTTAATGAAATGGATAAAAGTAATCTCAAAAATCCCTACCGATACAATCGCTCCAAAGCGGAGGAGCACAGGGTTTATTGTTGGTATGGTCCCGGGCCAGAAAATAGCGAGGCTGCCCCGTTGAATTGGAAATTTGGAAATCTTAATGTGCAGCGGATTCTGGTCGAGTTTCAGTACGATTTAGTTGCTAACATTATAGTGTACTTGGAGGGATCTAAGGAGGATCAGGAAGTGTTAATTGAGGCACTGGAAAATAAATATGGCCCCAAGCAGCCTTGGATTGGGACAAAGTTACATATTTACTTTGATCAAAAGGATTATTCGACTGGCCTTAGCCTTTTAACATTAGAGAGCAAAGTGGTGGAAAAGAATACAGAGGCTTTGCTGGAAAAAGCACAAGAGGCTTTAAAACGTGAACGACAAGGCAAGGCTTTGGAGTTTGAGAAAAGCATTTGAAGTCCATGCGGCGACTTGCGGTTGAAGTCAGTTTAACCACGTTTTCGATGATCGGATGCGTGGTCTTCCTAGCCAGTGCGGGGATCAGTTTTTTTCTATGGGACGAATATTTGAAGGTGGCGAAAGTGTTAGCCCGCGGTATTCATGAGCCTTGTGCGTTTTGTGGATTGTCGCGGGGATTCCGGGCCCTGTGGCTTGGGCAATGGGAGGCAGCAGCCACGTATCACCCTGCCATTTATTGGGTATTTGGTTCTTGCCTAGTACTGGGGATGTTGTCGCTGTTTAAGTTGTTTTTGATTTTGAACAAATCCCTCAATTCGTCCCGTAACCCGTCGGGCTAAAACGCCCAGGGAAATTTTAAGCGTCGTCTTCATCTTTGGAGTCGCCCTTTTTGACACCCTTTAGGAAGGCGGAAATGAATTCGTCGAGATCGCCATCCATAACCGACTGAACATCTGAAATTTTAACACCTGTGCGATGATCGTTGGCGAGCTTGTAAGGGTGGAAAAAGTATGAGCGAATTTGACTCCCGAAAGCGATGGCGTCTTTGTTTCCGAACTCTTTATCGAACTGCTCTTTGCGATCGGCTTTTTGACGTTCAAAAATACGCGCTTTCAAAATCTTCATTGCCGTGACACGATTCTTAATCTGAGATCGCTCATTTTGACAGGCTACTACGATGCCAGTGGGTAAATGGGTCATGCGCACCGCAGAATCGGTTTTATTAACGTGTTGTCCCCCGGCTCCACTTGAGCGGTACGTATCGATCTTGAGATCTTTTTCATCAATTTTAACTTCAATATCCTCCTGAACCTCAGGGATAACATCAACCGATGAAAAGGAAGTTTGGCGTGCAGCGTTGGCATTGAACGGAGAAATCCTGACGAGCCTATGGACTCCGGTTTCGGCTTTAAGGTAACCAAAGGCATATTCCCCGGAGACAATCGCCGTCGCGCTACGGATACCCGCCTCGTCACCCGGTTGAATATCGATGACTTCGAAAGTGTAGTTGTGACGTTCCGCGTACCTTTTGTACATGCGCAAAAGGAGTTCCGACCAATCACAGGCATCCGTCCCCCCCGCACCGGAATGGATGCTCAGGATCGCGTTGCTCGGATCGTTTTTGGCGGATAACACGACCCTCATTTCCAAGTCTGCCAGTTTCTTTTCGAGAGACTGATATTCCCGGTCCCATTCCATTTGAGCCGAGGCTTTATTGGTGGAGTCCGTTTCGGAGTAAATCAACTCCTGCATAGTTTGCAAGTCATCGAGGCGAGACTCCGACTCATTAAAAGGAACAAGCGTGGACTTAATTTGAGTAGACTCGTCGAGAGCTTTCCGAGCTTGTTCTTTGTTCGACCAGAAATTTTCTGTCGACATGATCTGTTCGAGTTCCGCTAGGCGTTTTACCTTCGATGGGACGTCAAAGAAACCTCCGCATGTGCGCAACGCGCTGGACCAGAGAGGTGAGATCAAAGTTTATTTCTTGTGCCATAACGAATACCTGAATCAAATATAAAAAGGATCACGCAAAATAGGACAAAAACATCGCCGTGTCTTGTATAAAATGTTTCCGAAATGATCCGCCGCAGTTCGACTTTAAAAGGAACGGGGAAACCACGGATAAAGGGTTGGAAAGTTTCACGAACCGCACCGCGCTCATCAATCCAGCAAGTGAACCCGGTATTGGTGCATCGGACCATAGGGCGCCGTGTTTCGACACATCGGAACACAGCATTGGCCGCGTGTTGGCGTGCGCCCGATGATTTTTCGTACCAAGCGTCATTGGTGAGGTTAATTAAGAACCTCGCCTTACCAAGGGCTGCCCTCCGACTGAGAGTTGCGAAGGCGTCCTCAAAGCAAATCAAGGTCGCGAAAGTGACCTTTGAATCATTGAGGGTGAACACGGGCTGAGCTATCCCAGGAACCATTTCCGTGGTGAAAGGGATGAGGGACCGTAAGTATGGAAAATATTTGCCGAGGGGCACGTATTCGCCGAAGGGAACGAGTTTGATTTTCCGGTAAAATTCAGCAGGGGCATTCGAAGACGGAAGAAAAGCCGCCGCGTTATACCAGACATCATCTTCGACATCGAAAGTTCCAACCAGCATGGGCACTTCATGCTTGCGCAAGTTGTTGAGGACATCCGTTGTTCTGATATCCAAATAAGCATATGGAGTGGCGGTCTCCGGCCACACGATGAGATCGGGTTTTGTGTACATCGCCGCTTCTGTAAGACCTGAATATATCTTAAAAATGTCTTGAGCGCTTTCTTCCGACCATTTTAAGTTTTGCGAAATATTAGGTTGGATAGTGGCAATGCGAATCGTGTGCTCCACAGGTTCGCGGTTTAAAAGGCGACGGATTCCATACGAAAAACTTAAACAAAAAAGAAGCACTGCGAATGTAAAATCAAAGTGTGGTCGTATTTTTCGAGACCCGATTTCCCTATTAAATCGCTGGAAAGTGAGGACAAAAGTGATGTTCATAACCATCACAAGAAAAGAAACTCCGTAAACACCGAATAAATCAGCAACCTGAATAAAACTGAGCTCCTCATGAAGCGCGCTCCCAATCAGGTTCCAGGGAAAACCCCCGATTAATTTAGATTGAATCCATTCACCTGTAACCCACACGGCTGCACCGCTCAGAGCCAAACGGATGTTAGGCCCGGTAAAAAGGGAATCGTGGTTCCTATTGAAAAAACAAAGCCATAAACTGAAGACGCCCCAATAAAGACTCAAATAAGCACATAAAACCAGCGTGCCCGCGATTGTGACGTGGCCGATCCATCCTATGGTGATTAATTGGGCGACGAACCCCGCGATCAACCCATTAATCAAGGCCAAACGTGGCGTAGAACGCATTGACGCATAGATCAGGGGGCAAAAGGCAAACCAGATCAAGTGCCCATTGGAGAAAGGCGGAAAGCAGAAGAAGTACATGACTGCCGAAGTAAGACTTAACAACGTAAGTGTTACCGGATGTTTTTTAACTGTGATGAAAAAACCTGTGCTCAACCCCACGCGGTTTACCGACTATCAAACCGGGTGCAAAGCGAAATGTTTTCGAACGATTTGAGGGAGGCTTAAGCTGGAGTATCTTTAATAGGCGTCCGGGCCGGGCGTGGAAGGTCACTGCGGATTTTGTCGAGGATGCCGTTTACGTACTTTCCAGATTCTTCGGTACTGTACCGTTTTGCAATTTCTACGGCTTCGTTAATCGATACAACCGGCGGAATATCATCCCTATGCAGCATTTCAAATATCGAAAGGCGCATAATATTTTTATCGACTTTGGCGATGCGATGAAAATCCCAATTTAACGAGTGCTTTTTGATGAGCTCATCAATTTCGTCGCGTGTACCTAGGACCCCATGGATGAGTTGCTCCGCAAAAAAGCGAACTTCGGTGGGTGCATCTTCAAGATCCCAGAAAGTATTCAGGTCACTTTGGATTTTGTCCGGTGTTAAATTGAAGTCGGATTGAAAAAGAAATTGGAGCGCTTTTTCGCGTCCGTCGCGGCGGATGGATTTTAAACTTTTTTTGGGCATAAGGGGACTCCTGCATGAACCACGTCTGGGAGTCAGGGCTGGGGCACTCTAATGCAATCAATGAAGTCGTCAAGGATGTCATTATCTCTTTCCCTCTTGTGCGCCTATCCGCAATCCGGTACGTTCTACCCGACTAAACAATATCCAAAATTAATTAATCAAAAAAGGGGTTTTAAATGGCTTATACTTTACCTGAACTTCCATATGCAAAAAACGCGCTCGAACCACACATCGACGCGCAAACAATGGAAATTCATCACGGCAAACATCATCAGGCTTATATCAACAAACTAAACGAAGCTGTTCAGGGCAAACCTGAGTTCGAAAACAAACCAGTTGAGGACCTGATCAAAAATTTAGACGCGATCCCAGAAAACATTCGCAGCGTTGTTCGTAATCATGGTGGCGGACATGCCAATCACAGTCTTTTCTGGAAGACAATGGGTCCTCAGGCCGGTGGAGCACCTACAGGTAAGCTCGGCGAGGAAATCACGGCTGTTTTCGGGTCTTTCGATTCTTTAAAGAAAAGTTTGAAGCCGCAGGTGCTGGTCGTTTTGGGTCGGGCTGGGCATGGTTGGTTGTAGGGAAAGACGGTAAACTTGCAATCACTTCGACTGCAAACCAAGATAACCCTTTGATGGAAGGTTTAACACCTCTTCTTGGGTGTGACGTGTGGGAACACGCTTATTATTTGAAGTACCAGAACCGCCGTCCAGATTACCTAAAAGCCTTCTGGAACGTCGTGAACTGGAATGCAGTTTCTAACAACTACGACGACGCTAAAAAGTAGTCCTCATTTCTTCCAACGTATCCGCATGCGCCCATCTTAAGGGCGAGCGGATCACGAGGGTTCTTCCCAAAAAAATAGTGAAGATTGGTCACGCTCTCGGATGTGAAGCGGCATACACCTTTTTCATTTTAGCCGTGCTGACATGGGTGTAAATCTGAGTCGCCGCGAGACTCGAATGGCCCAGCATTTCTTGAACGCTCCTCAGGTCCGCGCCATGGTTCAATAGATGCGTCGCGAACGAGTGCCGGAGTTTGTGCGGGGTTAAGTTCGGGTCTAGCCCTGATGCTTTTAAATATATCTTCAAGCGCGTTTGCACCGTCAACACGCTTATGGCTTTGCCTTGGGCGTTTTGGAAAACGGCATCGTGACCCGCGGGGTAGGCCGGAAGAGCAGCATGATATTTTGCGATGGCCTCCAGCGCTGGAAGACCGACTGGGATCAAGCGTTGTTTGTCACCTTTCCCCGTCACGCGCAGGACTTCGGCATCGGGTTTGATGTCCTGAACTTTTAGTCCGGTCAGTTCGCTGATGCGTAAACCGCAGCTATATAAAACCTCGAGCCATGCAGCATCTCGAAGCGCGACCAAAGGCGAAAGAGGCCTTCCGCGTTGTCCGGACTTTTTGCTTGCCTCAAGCACTTGAGCAGGGGCGTCCAATAAAGCGATCACTTGGGACTCCGTCATAAAAATCGGAAGGGGCCGTGCGCGTTTGGGTGATTTGAGCAATGTTAAAGGACTTGAAACTATGATCTTTTTTACAATGAGGTATTTGTAAAGCGAACGCAGAGATGAAAGGCGAAGTAAGATCGTCGAGCGGTGGAGGTCCGTGGAGAGATCAGCAAGATACAAACGGAAGGTGGTTACTTTAAGGGAATTCCAAGCAGGCGAAGAATTGTACTTTAATTGATGCCAAACTTCGAACTCGATGAGGTTCTGGAGATAGTTCCGGACTGTTTTCGGTGATGCCTTCCGTTCGATCTTCATGTAACGGATGAAGTCTTGAACTAATGGAGTAGCGGAGTGGGGCACAGTGACCACTCTAAATTATAAATCCAAAATGATAAATAACGAAACCCATGAATGAGGGTTGGAAATAAGAATTACTCAGCCGCCGATTTTGGAGAGGCCTTTTTAGCTCTGCTTTTGGTGGCACCCGGTTTTTTAGGGGCGCGGGGCTCGAATTCGAAACTCACCTTTTTACCGTCTGCGACGGACAGGTAAGCAGAAAAAGGCCGACGCGTGCGTGTTGAAATAAATTTATCTAGCAGATCCGTCTTTTTATTGGTGAGCAGTTTTTGCATCTGCTCACGAGGTATAGCGCGCTGGAGAATCACTTTCCCCGATTTAAACGTGCATTTACGTTCCGGGCCAACCGACTTCTCGCAGACATAACTCATGGCCGATTCGAACACTTGCCCAGTACAGAATGGGCATTTGCCAAGTGACTCTTGACCAGTGAAATCAATGGCGACCGAATTGGCCCCTTCTTGAGAATCAAAAACAAATTCGGCTTTAAACTCTGGGTTCAATCTCACCACAGCGGCGAACGGTCGGCCCATCTTGCTGCGAAACCCTTGCAATGGACCAATTTGTTTATGGGTGACCAAAGCTTCAATTTCGTGGGGTTCATAGGTTCGACCCGAAACCGATTTGAACATCGAAAAGTCACACGTCGCACATTTGTAGTGTTTGTAATCTTCTTTTACTGTTCCCCCGCATTTAGGGCAGGGGGCGGTCAGAGTTACATAATCTCCGGGGACGTTGTCGTTCTTGTACGAAAGTTTAGTTTTTTCGACGATCGACCGCGTCATAGCGGTGATTTCTTCCATGAATTTGTCACGGGTCAGTTTGCCCTGTTCTATTTGCTTGAGCTTAAACTCCCATTCGCCCGTCATTTCAGGGGAGCACAGTTCAGGGATTTTAATGCCTTTAAGGAGTGAAATCAGCGAAATACCTTTTGCAGTGACGACCAGTTCGCGACCCTCGCGGTAAATGTAAGATTCGAGGATGAGCCCTTCAATAATTGCCGCACGGGTTGCGGGTGTGCCCAACCCCTTTTCGCTCATAGCCTCCCGGAGATCTTCATCTTCGATAAGTTTACCCGCACCTTCCATTGCTGAGAGGAGCGTTGCTTCTGAGAAACGTGCGTGCGGTTTAGTTTGTAGCGAACGCACTTCGACATCGGATGTGTTGACCGTGACCCCGTCGCCTACAGGAACAATTGTTTTCTGCTGCGCTTCATCATCGTCGTCATCTGGTTTAGTAGAGGCGTTTGTAGGAGTTTTTCCATAAACCTCCATCCAACCAGCTTTAACCAGAATTTTCCCTTCTGTTTTAAAAGGCTCGGATTCGACACGAGTGATCCGCGTCGTGACCTCGAACTCTGCCGCAGGATAAAACACAGCGACAAACCTCTGGGAAATTAAGGTATACAAACGATTTTCCCATTCATCTAGTTTCGTGGGATTTTGGAGAGTGGGGATAATGGCAAAGTGATCTGAAATTTTGGCGTTGTTAAAAATACGTTTGTTAGGTCTTACCCAACCTTGATCGAGAACCGTGCGCGCAAATGTTCTGAGAGGTGATTTTTCAAGGCTCTCCATCGTGCGTTTCACCGTTGAAATATAATCTTCAGGTAAAGCGCGCGAATCTGTTCTGGGATAAGTGATGACCTTATGACGCTCGTAGAGAGCTTGGGCGATTTGCAGAGTGCGTTTTGCGGAAAAGCCGAACCTGCCATTGGCTTCTCTTTGGAGAGAAGTGAGGTCGTATAACAGGGGTGGCATTTGGGTCGTAGGCTTTTTCTTTTCAGAAACGATACCCGGTTTGTTGAGGCATTTTTTTTGAAGGGCTAAAGCTTCCGTTTCGTCCCAAATTCGCTCAGGTTTTTGTTCTTCAGCTTCTTCCAGGACATCGCTTTTTTTGAACTCCTCATTGAACCAACGACCCGTGTAAGAGCCTGATTTTGCTTCAAACGTGCCGTGGACTTCCCAATAATCTTTAGCTTTAAAATTGCGGATCTTGTGTTCCCGACTCACCAGAATAGCCAAAGTAGGCGTTTGAACGCGCCCGACTGTTGTGAGTTGGAAACCGCCGTCTTTCGAATTAAAAGCCGTCAAGGCGCGAGTGCCATTGATCCCGACGAGCCAATCGCTTTCCGACCTGCATACCGCTGCTTCGGCAAGGCTATTTAGGTCCTCTCCATTACGCAAGTGTGCAAACCCCTCTTTTATAGCTGCCGGGGTCATCGATTGTAACCAGAGTCGCTTTACCGGTTTCTTTGAACCCACCAGTTTGTATATATAGTGGAAAATCAGTTCACCTTCTCGGCCGGAGTCGCATGCATTAATGAGTGAATCGACGTCCTTACGTTTCATCAGTTTCGTTAAAACCTTAAAGCGGTCGGCAGTCCGATCGATCGGTTTGAGCGCAAACGCCTCTGGGATCACAGGCAGATTCTGGATACTCCATTTGCCTTTTTGCTTGTCCATTTCCGCAGGAAGACAAATCTGAACCAGATGCCCGATGGCAGATGAAATGACCATATCATCGCTTTCGACGAAGTCTTTGTCCTTTTTAAATCCGCCCAGAACGCGAGCAATATCTTGCGCGACGCTTGGTTTTTCTGCAATGACGAGAGTCTTTCCCATATGTTTCAGGACATCCTAAATGTTGCCTTGTGGGCTAAAAGGGTCAGGAACCTAACCTAGACTCTTTATACCCGCAAGCATCTTCTTTGCCCTGTCATTGAATTCCGTAGAATAGGCATCCTAGCCTCCGTTCATTGAGTCTCTTCGCATTCCAATGACTTTGAGTCGTTTATTGAACGTTAGACGGACTGTGTGGACCAAAGATTTTTAAACGAGTCGTACGAAAATCTTCCCCGGCAACTGCTTAACAAGCCGCTTAAGCTCTAACCCAAGCAAAGCTGAGGACACGCTCGGGGTTGGTAAATTACTTTTTTGGATCAGTTCATCAATATGCGCTTCCTCGGATTCAAGCAGGTCTAAAAGAGTCTTTTCGTTGGCTGGCAAATCCCTAGGTATGGCTTTTTCTGACTGAGCTGTGGCGACAAGTTCAAGTTCCGAACGAGGAAAAAGGAATTCAAACTCCGCTAACACGTCCTCGGCTTCGTCGACAAGTTTCGCTCCTTGTTTGATCAATTGATGCGTGCCGCGGCTCCTTGGAGAATCGATTCGCCCCGGTACCGCAAAGAGTTGTTTGCCTTGGTCTAACGCCATTCGGGCTGTGATCAGTGCCCCACTTTTTTGCCCGGCTTCGACGACGAGCGTTCCCATGGTCATGCCACTGACGATACGATTGCGCATCGGAAAATTCTGAGGCAAAGGTTTAGTGTTCATCGGGAACTCCGAGATCACCGCTCCATTTTCAACAATGAGTTCAGCCAACGATTGGTTTTCTGCGGGGTACACGTGATTCAGGCCTGAACCAATCACGGCAATTGTGCGTCCCTTAGCTGCGATCGCGCCTTGATGCGCGACAGTATCGATCCCACGAGCCAGCCCGCTGACGACAGTCACTCCGTTATAAGCCAGTTGGAAGGAGAGCTTTTTGGCGCATTCCAGCCCGTAATGCGAAGTATCGCGAGAGCCCACCACACTGATACTGTGCCGGTCTTTATCCATCAGCGTCCCACGCACATAGAGTACGAGCGGAGGATCATAGATTTCTCTCAGATGCGCCGGGTATAATTCGTCAGCCTGAGTGATGACATAAGCGCCCGCTTTTTTAATTTCTGCAAATTCAGATGCGAGATCCGCGTGCTTTTCCCAGTCGACAATAGCTTGGGCCGCCTCCGGTCCAATGCCCTCTATTTGCTGAAGGCTTTTCGAATTGGCAGCCAAAATGGATTCCGGGTCGCCGAACTTTTCGAGCAATTTCCGAACACGCACTGGGCCGATATGCGGAACCATGTTCAGTGCGACATAAGCTTCTTGCGGTGTCATGACTGGTATTTTAAGGCATTGAGAGTTTCTTCGGCGCTCACGACAATATTGGTTTTGACCGAGCCCAGTTTTTCAGCGAGAACAAAACGAATTTTCCCATCCTTAACCTTTTTATCGCGGTACATCGCATCGATGAACTTCTCTTGGTTGAGGAGGGGAAAGCTTACAGGTAAAGCAAACGCTTTTAAAAGATCGATGAGTTTACGTGTGTCTGGGTGAGGGAAGTTCAATTTTGATTCAGATAAAACAGCTTCGTAAACCATGCCAATGGAGATGGCCTCACCGTGAAGGAACTCGCCGTAACCAGCTGCGTTTTCAATGGCGTGCCCAATCGTATGACCGAAATTCAAAATTTCACGAAGCCCTAGTTCTTCACGTTCATCTTTGACCACGACATCCGCTTTCAATTGACAGCATCGGGCGATAACCGCATTGAGCGCGGCCGGTTCTTTGCACAAAAGATTCGAACTGTTTTCAGTGATAAAACTAAAAAACGCCTCGTCTTGGATAACCCCATACTTGACGACCTCCGCCAGACCAGACCTAAACTCTCGGTCGGGGAGGGTGTTTAATGTCGTGGGATCAATCAGAACAAGTCGAGGCTGATAAAAGCAGCCTACGAGGTTTTTACCTTCAGGCAAGTTGACCCCGGTTTTGCCGCCTACAGAACTATCAACCTGCGCGAGGAGGGTTGTAGGGATTTGGATAAAAGGAATGCCCCGCAGATAAATGGAGGCCACAAACCCACTAAGATCTCCGACGACTCCACCGCCTAGCGCGATGATAAAAGAGGTGCGTTCAAGCCGCGCATTTGCGAGCCGACTCAGGAGGTCTGCGACAAGAGCTAGATTTTTTGAAGATTCACCTGCAGGGACGATGCACTCAAGAACTTCGATCCCCATAGATTCCAACTGCTCTTTTACACGTCCCAGAAAATGAGGAGCCACGTTGGAGTCTGTGA
>ENA-ORBV01015113-ORBV01015113.1-microbial-mat-metagenome-genome-assembly--contig:-NODE-15113-length-11421-cov-10.182652_pt1 | contig 11421 bp, 7 predicted proteins | sample MGYA00237777_ERZ505514 | MGnify/ENA primary metagenome ERZ505514 (study PRJEB26160, sample SAMN06269048) | microbial mat metagenome | isolation source: Oligotrophic lake microbial mat | place...
TTTAACTGCTTATCAATCTATTCAACAAGCTCTCTCTATTGATGGCTCCCTTTTTTCCCCTAGTTGAGCAATTACAATTTTTTTAACCATTCGTATTTAGATCGACCGTAACTTTCGATGTGCACCCATGTATCAGCACCGCAAATCACGGCACAAATTGAGATGGTAATAATATCAATTAATTGATGGCGTCTCGTCCACTCAATTCTTGGATCTTCTAAGTCGGCAAAATGGTCAGCAATGGTAATTTTAGGCTAGAGTTTCATAAGAACTAACTCGGATTAAATGTTTTGTAGACACTCAAGAATTCTTCTCCAATATACCATATTCTGTTAACATCAAATTTAGATGCGTTCGCCCTGGTTGTCACCCCGTCAAGAAAAAACAATCAAAACCAGACAAAAAAGTACAGGGAAAATCCGGATTTGTACCGATTAGAGCCAGGTGGGTGATTGAACGGTCAAATGCTGGGATGGAAAGATGCAAAATTTTAGTCAAGAACTTTGAGAGAACTTTGGATAATGCGACTACCAAGCTCAACCTTTGTTTTATTCGACTGATGCTTAAAAAGCTTGCACCCTCTTCTTAGAGGTCAAATGGGTTCTATATTTCTGCGTCTCGGACTGATATAAAAAAAGAAACTTGAAAGTTTTGGTTTTGTTCCTCAACCTAACCTACACTATTAATAATTTGTTTAAGGGGAATGTTTATTGCCAATTCTCATTATTCACGACACGGAAGTTAAGGAAATACGGATAACTGTTGTTTTCCTTATTCTTTCTTATTTCTTGATTCTTCCTTCTTCTTTCAACGTCCCAATTCCTCATTACTAATTCCCAAATGACTCGCTTAGCCACAACAATAGAAGCCATACTTTACTTAAAAGGTCAGCCAGTGTCGATCGCAGAAATTGCCGAGATTGCTAAGTGCGATCGAGCCGAAGTGGAAGACGCCATCATCGAACTCATGTCTGACTCATCCCGCCGCGACAGTGCATTAGAAGTCGTAGAAACCCCCACGGGATACAGCCTGCAACTGAGAGATGAGTTTGCCAGTTTAATGCAAACTTTGATACCTCCAGAATTAGGTGTGGGAGCTTTGCGGACGCTGGCGGCGATCGCCCTCAAAGGCGGCATCGCTCAGCCAGATTTAGTTAACTTGCGAGGTTCAGGAGCTTACCAACAAGTGCAGGAACTTGTAGAAATGGGTTTCGTCCGCAAACGGCGGCCGGCTGAGGGGCGGTCGTATTGGTTACAAGTTACCGAGAAATTTCATCGGTACTTTCAAGTAGACCAACTCCCAAAACAATTGCAAATTGACTTTCAGGCAAATTTGTACCCAAGCAATGACGAGTAGTTTGAAGTAGAATGTAACCAGCCAGAAATTAAGAATCGCCAAATGGTTTTTCACCCTGACTTTGACACATCCAATGCCCAACAAACCGCAGTCAATCCACTGCTGAAGTACCTCCAACACCAATCCCCGGAGGTTCTAGCCCGAGTCGCCAAGTCCGTCAGCCCCGACATCAGAGAAATAATCTCTCATAACGTTCAAGGACTTGTCGGCGTTTTGCCTTCAGAAAATTTTAACGTCGAAATTACCACTGACCGCGAAAACTTAGCAGGTTTGCTAGCTTCAGCGATGATGACAGGCTATTTTTTGAGGCAAATGGAGCAGAGGATGCACCTAGAAGAAAATTTAGCAAGCACCAGCTCGATTCAACCAAACTCGCCCAAAGACAAGTAAAAAGATCAAGGGGTTGGGGAAGTTAGAAAGATGAAAGTTGTTCAAAAAAATAAACAGTCCTGGACGCACAGGGAATTAAGAAACCGGGCTGTTAACCGGGTATCCCTCGCCCTAGACCGAGGATTTTGGTGAAAAAACCCGGTTGCTGCGTCCAGGACTATAAAACATCAGATTTATCTTTCATCCTCTACCGTTTGCAACTAATACCAGTTTCAAAAAAGAATGCAACTGTAGGTAAGCTCGAAATCCTTATGCAGTAAGTCATTCCTAATTCTTTAATCGACAATCTCAAATGGTATTACCCACCGGCGGAGCTACCCGATAGGGGAAAAGCACCCGGACGTACTTTTATATTCTGAACTTGACCCAAACGGTTAATTTCCAGTTCGAGTTCTTTGCCCACAACAGTGTTTTCCACCCGTTCTTGCACGTCCCCGGGAGTGTTAACCGCAATTCCGTCAACTTTTTGAATGACATCTCCGGCGCGCAAGTCGGCTTTTTGGGCGGGGGAATTTTCCACGACTCGCGTCACGGCTACGCCTTGATCGAGGGTAATTTTATTATTATCGAGCTGTTTGTTGAGTTCTGCCTTGGTGGTGGCAGTCAAGCTGACCATTTGAATGCCGAGATAGGGATGTTCGGCTTTACCTTTGGCGAATAACTGATCGGCAACTCGTTTGGCGGTTTCGATGGGAATTGCAAATCCCAAGCCCTGAGCGTCCGCGCGAATGGCGGTATTGATGCCAATTACTTCGCCTTGGTCATTGAGTAGCGGCCCGCCAGAATTGCCGGGGTTGATGGCGGCGTCGGTTTGGATGAAGCGGACTCGCTTGTCGGGGATGCCGACTTGGGAACTCGATCGACCCGTAGCGCTGATAATGCCCACAGTCACGGTATTGTCGAGACCTAAAGGATTGCCGATCGCGATCGCCCACTGTCCCGGTACAATATTGTCCGATCGGCCCAAAGCCACCTGCGGTAGTTCCTTAGCATTAATCTTAACCACAGCGACATCCGTCAGCGGATCGACTCCCTGCACCTTACCCTCAAACTCGCGGCCGTCTTTGAGCGTCACCTTGACAGTATCCGTCCCGGAGACAACGTGAGCATTAGTAATGATGCGGCCGTCAGAAGTGAGAATAAACCCGGAACCCGTACCTCTCTTGACTCGTTCTTCCGGCTGCGGCAAATTCTCCCCAAAAAACCGACGAAACAAAGGATTTTTGAATGCTTCGGGGACTTGATTCGCCACCTTGGTTGATGCGTCAATCCGCACTACAGCCGGGCCGACTTTTTCGGCTGCTTCAGCAATAAAATTGGGATTGCTGCGATCGACCGCCCGATTTTCCAGAACTGGAGGAGACGCATAGGGGGGGATTTGCTGGCGCACTACTGGCAAAACCAATCCGGTTTCCAGATTGTTTGAGCCTTGCAGATAGCGATTCCCCAACCATCCCACGCCTCCGCCGATTGACAGCAAAGTCACATAAAGGGTCGCTTGCTTAAAAGATAAACTCATTTAATAACTCCCGCTAGATACCTCATCCCCGCAGACACGTTCCCAATCAAGCATTTTTGTCTTGGCGACGGGAAGGAAGCGGGGCGGGGCGTACCGCTTCCTCAAGAACATAGCTGTTAACAGGCAGGCGCCCATCGGCATCACAGGCAATTTTGCCGGATTTGCCAAGAGCGACTCACTCAAACTAATAATTCTCATCCTAACTTGGCTTAGCCTGGGATTTACAGTCTGGGGGGTGGCTAGAGCTTGGAAATATGAATCTTCACAGGATTTTAAAATTGTCAACTGTCCCAAATGAATACTTTTTTCTAGAGATAATGAGGTTTAAACGCTTATTTCCGCTGATTTCTGCACTAATTTGGTCGATCGCACCCGTTGGGAAAACGGCGGCAAATACCGAGATCCCACCTGCAAATCTTCCTTCAGGTACACCTGTAGAAAACCCCGATCCCGCCCGCGATTGCCCGAGTCCGGCTATGTCTCGGTTGCGGCGCCATACTGTGGCCCAGGGCGAAACCATAGAAAGCATCGCGCGGCAGTACAATGTGATTCCTGCGGCGCTGATGGGGATAAATCCGACGTTGCGGGGCGGTGAAGTATCTGCTGGAAGTGCGATCGTCATTCCTCCGTACAGTGGCATCGAGGTAGAAGTGCCTGCGGGCTGGAATTGGCAAAAACTGGCAGAAGCTTACAAAGTGCCCGCAGATTTGCTATTTGAGGCGAATGGGTGCAGGCCTTTGGGGAAAACGGTATTTGTGCCTGCGGTGAATAGGTCGATCGGGCCTTCTATCAATCCCGATGCAACGCCATCGGTGCAAGGATTTCCGCTGCCCGCCCCAGCAGTGGAAGCTTTGCGTTACGGGCGGCAATTGCATCCGGCGCGGCGCGAATTTTTTTTCCACAGTGGGGTAGATTTTTTGGCGTCGGAGGGTACGCAGGTTTTGGCGGCGGGCGAGGGAACTGTCGCCTTTGCCGGGCCGCAGGGGGATTACGGGAATTTAGTGGTGGTGAACCATCAAGCGGGGAAGCAAACGCGCTACGCTCATTTGAAAGATATTGCGGTAAAAGTCGGTCAAAAAGTGCTGTCTGGAGAAGTTTTGGGAACTGTGGGGACGACTGGAAAACGGGACATTCCGCCATCTCATTTGCATTTTGAAGTTCGGTACAATTCGGGTTTGGGTTGGGTTGCTGAAGACCCGCTGCTTTATTTGCAAGCGACTATTAAAAAATAGGATTGTTAGTGTGCTGGGGGGGTGACAACCCGCCCTAAATCCAGACGGGGTAAGGATTGATCTATGTGGTGGTAAAAAAAGATAGGCAGCAGAATTGTTACACGCTTGCCTATCCAAAAAAATATGTTACCAACATTTTACCAGACTCACTTACCAAAACAAATGACGCAAGTCAGGTTATTTTACTGACAATCTTTTTGAAGCTGATACAATCCGAGAAACAAGTGAGGTTAGAGAGAAAGAGTGCGAGTATTTCGTTACCCAATTACTACCGAAAGTCTTGCCAAGCAAATTACAAAGATTTCTCGATTTACCTCAATTAACGATCGCACTAATTGAGTTCCCATTAATCAATTATTGGTTAACAACTTATTGCCCGATCGCCCATCAACCCAAAAATCCGATCGCCCCAATCAACACAAAAATCCGGCGGTTGAAACCCAAAAAACCCGGCGGTTGAAACCGCGGCTACAAAAACAAAACCCGCCTTCGCGGGTTGAAGATTGTGTTATTTCTTAGTCCGCGGAGGCGGACATCGTTTGTGTAGACGCGGTTTCCAACCGCCGAGGATTTCAAATTAGATCGCCCATCCACAAAAAACCCGATCGCCCGTTGGCCAAAAAGTCGTAGCGTAGGCGTAAGCGATCGCCCATCCACAAAACCCCCAGCGGTTGAAACCCAAAACCCCCGGCGGTTGAAACCCAAAACCCCCGGCGGTTGAAACCGCGGCTACACAGACAAAACCCGCCTTCGCGGGTTGAAGATTTCACCCGATGATTTTCAATCTCCGAATATCCTCTTCGTCCGCGCACCATCCGGACATCGTTTGTGTAGACGCGGTTTCCAACCGCCGGGATTTCTTCGTTACAACCCATAGATTTGGGCAAAAACCCGGTTTCTTTGTTGGGAGTGCGTAAATCCCGATCGCCCATTTCCCGATCGCCCGATCGCCCGATCGCCCGATCGCACATTTCCCCCAAAATCGCCCATTCCCCGAAAGAACGCCCGCCCGGATGCGACAATCGGATGAAACCACCGACAACACCGCAAAGTCCGACACCGCACCGTACCGTTTCCCTACCCCAAAAATTCATCGCCCATTGCTCTCAAACATCGCCCAAATCCCCCATTCCCTCCAAACGCAGGAAATGCACCCGGCCAGACTTATCCCCCGCTACAACTGTCACTCCATCAGACGCAAAAGCACAGCCATTAAACGCACTATCTCCTCTGAAACTAGCAACCTCTTTACCGCTGAGCAAATCCCAGATTCTGAGGGTGTTATCCATTGAAGCCGAAATAGCGATCAAGCCGTTGGGTGCGATCGCTACTGCTAGTACCCAGAAACTATGACCGATGAGGGTTTTCAGTTCTGAACCTGTCTCGGTGTCCCAGATTTTCAGGGTTTTATCCAAGGAAGCGGAAATCGCGGTTTTTCCGTCAGGTGCGATCGCCACTGCATTTACCGCGTTACTATGACCAGTGAGAGTTTTCAGTTCCCGGCCTGTTTCGGTGTCCCAGATTTTCAGGGTTTTATCATTGGAAGCGGAAATCGCTCTTTTTCCGTCGGGTGCGATCGCCACTGCACTTACTCCGGAACTATGACCCATGAGAGTTTTCAGTTCTGAACCTGTCTCGGTGTCCCAGATTTTCAGGGCATGATCATTGGAAGCGGAAATCGCTGTTTTTCCGTCGGGTGCGATCACCACTGCTAGTACCTCGGAACTATGACCCGTCAGAGTTTTCAGTTCTGAACCTGTCTTGATGTCCCAGATTTTTAGGGTTTCATCCCAGGAAGCGGAAATCGCTGTTTTACCGTCCGGTGCGATCGCCACTGCAAATACCCAGTCACTATGACCAGTGAGAGTTTTCAGTTCTTGGTCTGTCTCGGTGTCCCAGATTTTCAGGGCTTGATCATCTGAAGCGGAAATCGCTGTTTTTCCGTCAGGTGCGATCACCACTGCTAGTACCGGGTTACTATGACCAGTGAGAGTTTTCAGTTCCCAGCCTGTCTCGGTGTCCCATATTTTCAGGGTTTTATCCCCGGAAGCGGAAATCGCTGTTTTGCCGTCGGGTGCGATCGCCACTGCACTTACCCAGAAACTATGACCTATGAGAGTTTTCAGTTCTGAACCTGTCTCAGTGTCCCAGATTTTCAGCGTATTATCATGGGAAGCGGAGATCGCTGTTTTGCCGTCCGGTGCGATCGCCACTGCTGTTACCGAGTTACGATGACCCGTGAGAGTTTTCAGTTCAGAGCCTGTCTCGGTATCCCAGATTTTCAGCGTATTATCCCTTGAAGCGGAAATCGCGGTTTTTCCGTCGCGTGCGATCGCCACTGCATTTACCGATTCACTATGACCCGTGAGAGTTTTCAGTTCAGAGCCTGTCTCGGTGTCCCAGATTTTCAGGGTTTTATCGTATGAAGCCGAAATCGCGGTTTTGCCGTCCGGTGCGATCGCCACTGCTAGTACCACGCTACTATGACCGTCAAGAGTTTTCAGTACCCTGTCGCTCTCTATGTCCAAGACTTTTAAGGTTTTATTTAAAGCCAAAACTGCTGTCTTGCCATCGGGTGTGATCGCGACTGCATTCACCTGATTCTTATAATAGAAAGTTTTGAAGGAGATCCCGGTGTCAATGTGCCAGACCGTTAGGGTACGATCCCCCGAACCCGAAACCGCTATTTCGCCAGACGATGAAATCGCGACTGTATTTACAAAGCCAGTATCATCGCCGAAAGTTCTGAGCGATTTGCCACTGTCGATATCCCAGACTGTTAGGCAATGTGAAGCGGAAATCGCTGTTTTTCCGTCGGGTGTGATCGCCACTGCTCTCACTTGATAATAATCATCACGAGTGATAGTTCTGAGTTGACCATCGCTGCAAATGTCCCAGACTCTTAGGGTGTTATCAGATGAAGCTGAAACCGCTATTTTGCCAGAGGGTGCGATCGCCACTGCTGTTACAGGCTTACTATGACCGTTGAGAGTTTTGATCGAAGTGCCCTTATATATGTTCCAAACTTTTAGGGTGTTATCCTCAACCGAAACTGCTATCTTGTCAGACGGTGCGATCGCCACTGCACTTATCTCCCAAGTATCACAAATGAGAGTTCTGATTTTGGTGCCACTGTCAATGTGCCAGACTTTTAGGGTGTTACCGTCAACCAAAACCGCTATTTTGCCAGACGGTGCGATCGACGGTGCGATCGCCAGTTCTTCGCACCAAGTAGGAACGCTGAGAGTTTTGAGGCTTCTGCCACTGCCGATGTCCCAAATTTTCAGCGTATTATCATCTGAAGCGGAAATCGCTGTTTTTCCGTCGGGTGCGATTGTCACTGCTGTTACCAAGTCAGTATGACCGATGAGAGTTCTGAGGGTTCTGCCATTGCTGATGTCCCAGATTCTTAGAGTGCGATCCCATGAAGCGGAAATCGCGGTTTTTCCGTCGGGTGCGATCGCCACTGCTAGTACCACGCTACTATGACCAGCTAGGGTTCTAAGTTCGGTGCCGCTTTTTATGTCCCAGATTTTCAGGGTATGATCCCGTGAAGCCGAAATCGCTCGTTTGCCGTCTGGTGTGATCGCGACTGCTGTTACCGAATCAGTATGACCTGTGAGAGTTATAAGGGATCTGCTACTGTCAATGTCCCAGATTTTCAAGGTATGATCCCATGAACCCAAAATCACTGTCTTGTCATCCGGTGCGATCGCCACTGCTGTTACCAAGTCAGTATGACCGAAAAGAGTTCGCAAACATCCTTCTCCTGGCTGTTCTAAATTACCCCTCAAAGGCCGCAGCCAAGGACGATCTTTCCACTCCTTTGCTTGTCCCAGCATCCCCTGAATCTGGGGCATTTCAAAATCCAACAACCTACCCAACAAATGCCCTGCAAGCTGTGTTTTATCCTTCTCCAAAACGTGCGCCGAATCGCGAATTGCCCCTTGAATCAATCTCAGACTTTGACTTTGCTCATCCGACAGCAACACATCAGAAATTCTCGCCAAATCGTAATCATCAATTAGCGCTTGTACCCCCAACACCTCCAGTTTCTCAATAAAACCGAAATCCGTCAACCAAGCACAATAACGATCGAAATCCTGCAACACCTGAACAAAATCCCTGGGTTGATATTTCAAAAAATATTCCCGATCGCTTTGACTCTGCTGCGCCAACCACGCACCTAACTTGCTCATATCGGCGATCCTTCCAACCTGTTATTAATACTTTGGCGGTTAATCTCTTTCACATCCACTCCAGCAGATTGCACAGTTTCATTTTTTTCCAGAAACTCGCGAAAGGTGTTGTGATAAATGTTGTAGCGAATTTCCCCGTTTACCTGTTCCTGTCGCAAAAAAGAATTCCATTTCTGTAGTACCTGCTGTACTTTAAAATCCGTCTCTCGCACCGATTTAGCAATCCAGCCGCGATCAACAGCTTCGTGAGCTTTCGACAGCACGTAGATAATCTTAACTTTCAATTCCAGCAGAGGATCGTCTTCACTGCCTATCATCTGTGCCCAGTGTTTTTGATAATATTCCTGCAAACCCGCTGGCAAATCGTTTAAATTCACATCATTGTAAGTACCGCCTTCAATTTCATCCAGAATGTAGCGGAGATAGATAAATTTCTTTTCACTTTTTTCAGCTACCGCCGTCACAAACTGTTCCCGCTGCAAATTTCGACCCTTAATCCAATCCTGAATTAACTGGCTTCTCTCCGTGCGTTTTGCCAGATAAGCCTTGACATCTTCCAGACTTTCTGCACTGTATTTCATTAAATCAAAAACCGTCTTGTTAGCTGTCGGCATTGTCAGAAATTCCGGTCGCTTGGAAACAAGAAAATAAACGTTATCCGGCAAATCATTAGGCAAATACGAAACATTGCTACCGCTAGTTTGAGCCTTCCAATCAACTTCATCCAGCGCATCCACCACAAAAATTATTTTTTTGTCCCTGCTAGACTTAGCGCTAACTTCCTTCAGCAAATCACATAGAAAGATGTTATTTTTCAGGGCATTTGTCGGCAGTCGCGGATACTTATCTTTAAGGCCAAAACCTTCAATCAACTGAGTGCAAGCATTTTCCAAAAAAGTTTCAGCGCTGACAATCCCGTCCGGTTGCGAGTTGAAATGAGTAACGCAGCGTCGCTTCAGCATCACCACACAAGCAGCCATAATCGCGCTTTTCCCAACTCCCGGTTCCGCCTCCAAAACAAAATAGCCATTCCGTTTTGTCTTCAGAAACTCATTAATTGCTTCAAACACAAATTTCCGACCGGTAAAGTCTTTAATTCGATCTTTAATAATCGTCTCTGACTTAACAGGAATCGGCAAACTCGGCGCAGCAGGATCGATATATCTTTCCAGCAATGCCCGAATCTGCGCCAAATCGTCGCGGATGCCAATTTCCATCGCGCCCAATTTCGCCATCACTTGACAAATATGTTCGCGAGTCGCCACCGCCTCCAACTTGTCCAGAATCTCCCGATTTTGCAGCCCCAAATCCTTGAGATCCGCCAAAGCAATTTGGTGCAAATTCAACAGCATCGCCGCAAACTTTTCTCCTCCATGCGCCGCATCTTGTTTCAGCACTTCCCGGTACGCCTTCGGAAAAGTTTCGTACAGTCTTTGCGCCACAAAATCCACGATCTCTGCATCAAAGGATTTCCCCTCGCTGCGGGCGAATTCCCCGATGAATCTTGCCCAATCTGCCGGTGTCAATCCCGTCACCCGATCGAACTCCGCAGCATCCGCCGAAAAAATCAGAGTCAGTTGCTCTTCGGAAATATTTAAACCCCTTGACAAATCTGCCCCTTGTGTGTTAATATTCTGCCAATATTCAGGAGTCTTCTCGGCTAATCGATCTAAATCCTGTTCTGGATAGGGCAAATTTTTGGTTTCGGCGATCGCAATTAACTCGTCCGACTTCGCCACATCCTTGAGAATATAGCCGATCGCCTCACCAGCAGCCTTACTCAAATCGTGATTATCAAGAATATTCGGATTTTTTGCCAATTTTTCAGCCATCCGATTCCCCAAATCATTAGCCGCCATATTCCCCGCGATACCGCCCGCGATCGTTGCTAAAATAGCAATGCCCCCAACGACGGGATTAGCCATCACACCCAATGCTGCTGTCACACCCGGATTGGCGATCGCGCTAGCAATCATTGGCGCAACACCCATCACCGCACTGCATCCAATAACCCTAACTTTAGTATTAGCTAAATCAACTAACGACATAATTTAAATATTCCCCGCACTTTGCAACAGTTTAGCGCGGTCAGATAATTAGTACAACGGTAATTAATATCACCTATTCAGTCGTCTTCAGACAAATTTAGCTATCAAAAATGGGTTTTCAACCCCTGGCGGCCCCGCAACGGGCTGGCGGCCCCATTGATGTCAACAAACACGTCAAACGTAGTCACAGACTGCTGTTTACCGCCGAGGCCTGATCCCCCCTAGCCCCCCTTAAGAAGGGGGGGACAGGATTTCTATCAAAGTCCCCCGACTATCCGGGGGGGGACAGGATTCCGATCAAAGTCCCCCTTCTTAAGGGGGATTTAGGGGGATCTGGCCTTAGCAACAAACCAGAGATACAAAAAAGGTTCCAGGCTGAAGTTGACAACAAGCTGACCGCGCTCGCTCTCCTATTTGTAAAGTTTTTTATAGATTCGATCGCACAGCTTTCATTTGACGGATAATATGAAGTTATTTATTTTTGTCCCCCAGCGATCGCCCACAAAACAACTTTACTTTTCTTTACAAACCAACAACAAAAAACCGTGCAGGAAACAATAATTTCGTTACAGACTTTAAATGCGACGCGCGATCGACTAGAGTAAAAACTGTCTCTTATACACATCTCCGAGCCCACGAGACTAAGGCGAATCTCGTATGCCGTCTTCTGCTTGAAA
>ENA-ORBV01015114-ORBV01015114.1-microbial-mat-metagenome-genome-assembly--contig:-NODE-15114-length-11421-cov-5.257317_pt1 | contig 11421 bp, 7 predicted proteins | sample MGYA00237777_ERZ505514 | MGnify/ENA primary metagenome ERZ505514 (study PRJEB26160, sample SAMN06269048) | microbial mat metagenome | isolation source: Oligotrophic lake microbial mat | place...
GGTCGGCCCCAGCGGCGCTGGCAAGACGACGCTCTGCAACCTGGTCGCAAGATTTTACGATCCGGTCGAAGGGCAGATGTTGCTCGACGGCGTCGACTTACGGCAAATTGACGTCGGCAGCTTTCGACGTCTGCTGGGCATCGTCGAACAGGATGTGTTTCTGTTCGACGGCACCATCGCGGACAACATCGCTTACTCGAAACGTCACGCTACGCAGGAGGAAATCCGCCACGCGGCGGAGATTGCCAACGCCGTGGAATTCATCGACCGCCTGGAGCACGGCTTCAAGACAATGATCGGCGAGCGCGGCGTCAAGCTCAGCGGCGGGCAGCGGCAACGGCTGGCGATCGCCCGGGCGGTGCTGGCCGACCCCGGCATCCTGATTTTGGACGAAGCGACCAGCAACCTGGACACGGAAAGCGAACGGCTGATCCAGCAAAGTCTCGGCGAACTGATGCGGGGTCGCACGACTTTCGTGATCGCCCACCGGCTGAGCACGATCGCCCACGCAGACCGGATCGCGGTCCTTGAAGGGGGACGAATCGTCGAAACCGGCACCCACGAGGAATTGATGGCCATCAGCGGCCGCTATCGGCAGATGGTCTGGGTGCAGACGGGATTGGCCCAAGCATCGTCGGGGGGTGGCAATGGGCACTCCATGGCAGGCGGCCCCGCACACCAGCCAACCACTGTAAAGAGTAAGCATTCGGCCGTGTGACTTGGCCGTCGGAGCAGTGCGTTCGACTTCGGCCGCCCCGGTTTTTCGCCCTTTGCTAATTGGCGAATCTGTGTACGATAAAGGATCGGCGATTTCGCAGCCGCTTGCGCTGAGGGTGTCGACAAACACCCCCCGATGGAAGCGGACTGCGAGAGCTTGCAATGCGCGTTCGGGCCGCGGGCTGTTTGGGGCGGCAATCGGACGCCGGCGCTTGATTGGCGGCGGGGCGCGGCGAAGGATTGTCGCATGACCAGTTGTGCCGCGCATTTCGGTCGCCCACTGGCGGCCGTGAAGCCCTGGACGCCCGTCGCTGGATTGCGGCCCGCGCATTGAAGTACAGGAATTGGAAAGGACCACGCTTTTTGAGGCTTTCGTCATGGATCTGAATAGACTGCGGAACATCGGCATTTCGGCTCACATCGACTCCGGCAAGACCACGCTCAGCGAGCGAATCTTGTACTATGCCGGTCGTATCCACCGGATTCAGGAGGTGAAGGGCGAAGGCGCCACGATGGACCACATGGATCTGGAGCGGGAGCGTGGTATCACGATCACCAGCGCCGCCACCACGGTGGAGTGGGACGAGAATACGATCAACCTGATTGATACGCCGGGCCACGTCGACTTCACGGTCGAAGTGGAACGCAGCCTCCGCGTGCTGGACGGCGCCATTTTGGTGCTTTGCGCCGTGGGCGGCGTGCAGTCGCAGTCGATGACCGTCGACCGGCAGATGAAGCGCTATCACATTCCGCGCCTCGCGTTCATCAACAAGATGGACCGCACCGGGTCAAACCCGAAGCGCGTCGTGCAGATGATCCGCGAAAAGCTGAATGAAGAAGCGGTCGTCATGCAATTGCCGATCGGCAAGGAAGACAACTTCCTGGGCGTGGTCGACCTGATCAAGATGAAGGGCTACTACTTCGACGGCAACAACGGCGAACATGTCCGCGAGGAAGAAATTCCCGCCGACATGGTCGACGAGTCCAAAGAAGCTCGGCAGGAAATGCTGGAAGCCCTGTCGATGTACAGCGACCAAATGATGGAGCTGTTGCTGGCCGAGCAAGAAGTACCGGAGGACTTGATTCACGCGGTGACGAAAGCGGCCGTGCAGGGCCTTGACGTCACGCCCGTCTTCATGGGTTCCGCCTATAAGAATAAGGGCGTGCAACTGCTGCTCGACGCCGTGGTGCGTTACTTGCCGTCGCCGCTGGAGCGCGACGTCAAGGCCAAGCAATACAAGAACCCGGACGAAGCGTTCGACCTGACGCCCGACCCGGCCAAGCCGTTCGTCGGGATGGCGTTCAAGATCGTGGAAGATCCGTTTGGACAATTGACATTCACGCGAATCTACCAGGGCACGATCACCAAGGGCGAAACTTACTACAACCAGCGCACTGGCCGGAAGCAACGCTTCAGCCGCATCGTCCGCATGCACGCTGACAAGCGCTCGGAGATTGATTCCGCCGGCCCCGGCGACATCGTGGCCGTGATGGGCATCGACTGCGCCAGCGGCGATACCTACGCGTCGACCGGCGAGTATTGCACGCTGGAAAGCATGTTCGTGGCCGACCCGGTCATTCGCATGGCGATCGCTCCCGTGAACCGCGACGGCGCGGACAAGCTCGGCAAGGCGCTCAATCGGTTTTCCAAGGAAGACCCGACGTTCCGTGTCAACACGGACGAAGAGACTTCGGAAACGTTGATCGCCGGCATGGGCGAGTTGCACTTGGAAATCTACGTCGAGCGGATTCGCCGCGAGTACGGCGTCGAGGTCGAAGTCGGCGCGCCGAAGGTCAGCTACCGCGAGTCCCCGACGCGCAACACCACCTACGATTTCAAGCACAGGAAGCAGACGGGCGGTTCCGGCCAATACGCCCACATCAAGGGCTCGTTCGAAGTACTGCCAGAAGAGTCGACCGAGGCCTTTGAATTCGAGGACAATGTCGTCGGCGGTCGTATTCCGAAGGAATACATCCCCGCGGTGCAGAAAGGCTTCCGCGATTCGATTGCCAAAGGCCCGTTGGGGCAGTACCCGATCGTGGGCGTGAAGTGCATTCTGGAAGACGGCTCCTATCACGAAGTCGATAGCTCCGACATGGCGTTCCAGATCTGCGCCCGGAACTGCTTCCGCGAGACCTTCCTGCAAATGAAGCCGGCCTTGCTGGAGCCGATCATGAAGCTGGAGGTCGAAGTGCCCACGCAATTCCAAGGTGCGGTCACGGGCGAGTTGAACAGCCGCCGCGGAATGATCGTGCAGACGGAAATGCTCGGCCCGATTGCCAAGATCGAAGCGGAAGTTCCGCTCTCGGAAACCTTCGGCTACTCGACCGACCTCCGCAGCATGACGCAGGGCCAAGGCACCTTCACCATGGAGTTCGCCAAGTACCGCCGCGTACCTGGCAACATCCAGGAAGCGATCCTGGCCGAGAAGAGAAAGCAGCAGTTGGTCGGCGCGAAGTAAGCCGGTCAGAACTCAGCAGTAATTCTCCAGCGGAGCGGTTGGCCTTGGTCAGCCGCTCCGCTTTTTTGTTGCGCCGCGCCACGCGCTTTGGCGAAATCGGCAAGGCGACCTGTAACGGCGAATTCGGCCCAATTCTCGTCCGGTCCCTCGCAATATTTAGTTAAAGCAAAAAGCAACTATCAAGTTTCCGACGCCTACAAAACGATGTAAAAATAGGCACGATTCGAGGATAATCCGTAGAAACACCCTTCGGCATGCGGCGCGCCTCGGGATTGAAGGCTTTTGCCAATCGCTTTATAATTCGTAGTTGAACCAGTTTTTGGCCACTAAGTGCGCGGTCGGATATGTTCAGCTTGGAGGACGAGATTGTCCTGACGCTCCGCCGAGTCTCCCAAGCCGTCGATACGCATTCGCGATATCTCTGGCAGGAATACGGGCTTACGGCGCCGCAACTGGGAACTCTGCGGGAACTGGACCAGACGGACAAACTGACCCCCACCGCATTGTCGGAGCGCATTCATGTGAGTGCGGCGACGTTGGCGGGAATCCTGAAGCGGCTGGAGGCTCGAGGCCTCATTCGCCGTAAGCGAGACGAGGCGGATCGTCGCAGCCACACGTTGAGTCTCACGGAGGAAGGACGGCGATTATCGCGTCAGGCCCCCTCGCTGCTACGCGACCAGTTCCGCACGAAACTGGCGAAAATGAAACCTTGGGAACGAACTCACATGCTGGCGATCCTGCAACGCGTCGCTGAGATGATGGATGCGCCGGACGACGGCGAGGCGCCGTTCTTGTATCACGAGCCGGCCCCGCCAAGCGATTGATACAGACTTGTTACGGCGAAGAACTCCACACCAACATTCGACCATTCGAGAGACAGAACCGCGGTAGCTCGAAACCACGCCGAGCGCGAACTAACACACAGGTTGAGGCGCATGTGTCGCAACCGACCACCTGCGGAGCCACGGTTCCGCCAGACTAAGGGGAAGACCGCCATGCAAAACAGCACTCCGCGAAAGCGCATCCTCATGATTTCCACGCATGGGTATGTGCAAGCCGAACCTGTATTGGGCAAGCCAGACACCGGCGGCCAGGTCGTTTACGTGCTCGAGCTTTCCAAATGCCTCGCGAGAATGGGTTACCAGGTCGACGTGTTGACCCGTCAATTCGAGGATTTGCCCGCCGAGGAGCCCGTTGCTGACTGCGTGCGCATTCTGCGATTTCCGTGCGGCAGCAATTCCTTCATTCCGAAGGAGACGCTCTGCGACGAGATCCCCGAGTGGATCGACCATGCATCGCAATGGTTGCGCGGCGTTCAAGGAGAGGTGCTGTTCATCAACAGCCACTATTGGGATGCGGGTCTGGCCGGCGCCGGCTTGGCGCACCGGTTCAACATTGCGCACGTGCATACACCCCATTCGCTGGGCGTGTGGAAGCGCGACAGCATGCCGGGCACGTCGCAGGAGAAGGAGTCGCGCTACAACTTCCAGCGCCGCATCGGGGAGGAGACGGCCATCTACCTCGGAGCGGATCTGGTTGTCGCCACCACCACGCAACAACATGAACTTCTGACGGCGCCGGAGTATGGCGTCGATCCCGATTCGATCGTCGAGATTCCTCCGGGCTATGACGACACTCGATTCTTCCCAGTTTCTCCGGCCACGCGTTATCTACTCAAGGGAGACCTTGGTCTGCGCGGCCGCGTAGTGCTCGCGCTGGGGCGCATCGCTCGCAACAAAGGTTACGACCTGATGATTCGGTCGATGCCGCCGGTATTGGAGCGCTTCGCCGACGCACAACTGGTCCTGGCGATCGGCGCCCCGGATCCCTCGCCCGATGAAGTCCGCATGTTGACCGAGTTGCAGTCGTTGGCAGCCGAACTCGGCATCGCGGAGCGCGTTGTGTTCCACGACTTCATCCCGGGAGAGCAGTTGGCCGACTACTATCGCGCTGCCGATGTATTCGCCCTCAGCAGCCGCTATGAACCGTTCGGCATGACCGCCATCGAAGCGATGGCCTGCGGCACGCCCACCGTGATTACCACCGAGGGCGGGCTCTGGCACTACGTCCAATGGGGAGTGGAGGCCATTTACGCCAACCCGAACGATCCGGAAGCCTACGGGCATTCGCTCTGCGACGTCTTGGCTTTTCCCGAAGTGGCGGCGCAGCTGGCCGAGAATGGCGCTCGCAGAGCTCGCGGTTCGTTCACCTGGACCGCGGTAACCCAAAAGTTCCTTAATGAGGCCTCGGCCGCCGTCGAACATCGGCGGTCCACGGTGGCGCGTTCGCTGGGTGTACCAGGCCCACGCAAGTCGACCAAGAGGGCGCCCACAGCTGTATGAGCGCTCCTCGGATGTTAGTCACCGATCTCGACGGCACCGTCCTTGGAGACGTCCAGGCGCTCGAGCGCTTCCACGCTTGGCGCTCCGGCGTGGGACGTCATTACGCGGTCGTCTATGCCACCGGACGCACGTGCGTGGATGTGGCGCGCTTGGTTGCCGGCGGACAACTTCCCGCACCGACTTACACAATCGGCGCGCTGGGTACGGAGCTGTCGGAACACGCCGCTGGCGGCAAGGCCGCCATCGGGCCACCCTTCGGAGACCAAAGCTGGCAAACGCGCCAAGTGAAACGCGTACTGTCAGCGATGCGTGAATTGGAAGTACAGCCGGAGGAGTTTCAATCTCCTTACAAGGTGAGCTACTTCCTCGAACGTGCGACTACCGAACAACTCAAATTGGTGGGTGCGGCGCTGTCGCAGGCGCGGATTCAGTTCGAAATGATTTATAGCGGCGAGCGTTTTCTCGATATCCTCCCGCTGGGCGTGAGCAAGGGAGCCACCGCCAAGATGCTGGCGGCGAAGCTCGGCGTTTCGCCGCGCGAAGTCATCGCATCCGGAGACTCGGGCAACGACGTTTCCCTCTTCCGGCACGGCTTCCGAGGCGTGCTCGTCGGCAACGCCGAAACCGCTTTGGCTCGCGAGGTTCAGGGCGATATCTATCACTCGCCGTTAACCCATGCCGATGGCGTGCTGGACGGATTGAAGTACTGGGAGTCTGTCGCGAAGAAGCAAGACTCAGACTGTGGCGCTCCGAGCGCCGTTCATTCGTGATGATCGACTGACGACGGCTCCAGATGCAGGTCGTGACAGGCCTGGATGAAGCTCGCGGCGCTCCATGCCTGGTAGGCTTTACCCATGGGACGCCCGGTGACGCCGTGATGCCACTCATTGAACTCCCAGTCGTGTTCCATGCCCATGGCACACAGCTTGGCAAGCTTCACCATTTCGCGGCGCGCGACGTCGACGAGTCCCAGTTTGTGGATGAATCGCACCCAGACGCCGCCAATGAACGGCCAAATGCCTCCGTTGTGGTAGTGATTGGGCAAGTTCAAGAGGTTGACCGTGAAATACTCGCGCCATTCCGGATCGCCGGCGAAGACGGGCGGGTAGAGATTCCGGCACGGTCCAGGCTCGTTGGCGCCGACGCCCCACAAGAAGCGAAAGGTCATCATCGCCTGTCGCGTCGAGATCAGGTCGTACATCAGATAAGCCAGCGTATTGGCCAGCACGTCGCAACGCCAGCTGAATCCGAAGGGGGATAGTTGCGCCACCAGATATCTGGCGTCGCCCAGACGATCTTGGGCCATCGAGAACGCGCGCGGCCCCCCTTCCGGCGACGGATTGGTGCTCGGCCAAAAATTGGTGAGGATCATCGTGCGGACGTGCCGTGATCGGACCCGGAATTCCTCAGCCTCCTCGCCCATGCCGAATCGGGCCAGAATGTTCGCGTAACAGACGAGACAACGGTACCACAACACCTCGTCGTAGAGCACGTGATAACTGCGTGCGAACAAGTCCGTCCAATCGCCCGCCTCAGGAATTTCCAACAGCCCGCAGTTGTTGGAGTCGTGCGCCAATAGCCAGTCCATCGTTCGCCGCAACTTCGGAAAATGGTCCTGGACGATCGACCAATCGTTGGTTTCATTTGCGTGACGCCACAGAGCGATGACCACCCACAGTGCGCTGTCCATGGAGGCAATGCCGCCGACCCCAGCGTATTCCGGCACATCGGAGTCAATGCGCACATTTGCAGGAATCTGACCAGATGCGGTCTGCTGGGCCAACAAGGTGCGCAACGTCGCAGCTTGACAGTCGCGTATCTGCTGGTCCGGGATATCTAAGGTCCACACGATGGTCATCGCCCCGTCGCGTGCCCAGACGGAGCGGTAGTTTACATCGGTCCCGTACACCTCGTTATCGGTCAGGGAGCAGGCGGAGAAGCCCTTGGGCGTGATATTCTTGCGCAGTGCTTCCAGCGCTTTTTGATAGCCGGTCTCGAGCAAATCACGTTCGGCTGGGGAAAGATCACGATACTCCGAGGGGCGGAACAGGATCGGATGTTTCATGGCAGGCAACGACCGGCCTCCGAAGTGGTGAACTCGTCCCGAACCATCCTAAGTTTACCGAGTTATGCGCAATCCTTAAATGGAGGCAAAAGTGCACGGTCATCTCGACAATCGATGAATCCCCAAAGCCGGATCGTGCTCACTCAATGCCAGCGATTCCACGGCACGCATTGAAGGGCGGTAGGGGTCGGAGATGACAAGCGGAGCGGTTGGCCTTGGTCACCCGCTGCGCTTTATTTATTGCTCGCGCGGCAACGTCGCTTGCGAGACGCGCGGGCCAGCCTCGCGCGAGGCTTGAATCGCCAGCCATTGTTGGTCGCGTGACCACACGAGCTGACATTCGACCGGCGCTCGATCCTTTCGATCGGCACGTTCCTCCAGGACATCGTCTAGCAATGCGTTGAACAGGTTCGTCAGCACTAAGCGCGCGGCGGGGCCAACGACGATGGGAGTCACCGACGGCGTGTGTAAGAGGATTTCCACGTCGGCGTCGCTCACGAATTCCGGCGGCGTGGAAGGATGCGACGGTTCGGCGCTGGCAAAGGCGAATTCCAGATAGTCGTTGGTCGAACGGCTAGTGACTTTGGCGTCTTCGAGGCCTAGCGCTTCGCTGAATCGCTGGTGATGGCGTGACAGGAAGTCGTCGGTGCGTTTCAGCGATTTTTCCACCTGGCGATCAATATCGCGGGCGACACGATCTCGGTTATGCGCCGCGGAAATCCGATCCGCCTCAGGGCGCGATTCCTCCACGCGACGGGAGGCGATATTCGTGGCGATGCGGCCGCGCAGTCGCGGGAGTGAAGTGCTGATGCCCGCGGAACGGCTGCGTGACGTGGCGGTAACTTCCGCCGGCAGAAACGTCACGCCGTCCGGCGTGATGTTGACCCGCTTCGTACCGACAAAGGTTGTCGTGGAACGGCTATGAATCCACACGGGGTGATGCGTGCCAACAGTGCGCGAATGCGCCACGCCGCGGACTTTTACCAGGAGCGCTCCGTTTTCTTCGGCCGGCGTGGCCACGATCGTCACATCGCCGTCCACGTCGGAAGTTCCGCGAATGGGCGTGCCGAGAATCGTATCGCGCACTGGCACGGTGCGATCGATTTCCCGCGCAAAACGGCGATTCAAATACGCGTTGCCGAGGCGGATATGCACCGCGTCGGGCGTAGGAAATACGTCCGCGGCCAAGGCTTCGTCGCCGTTGAGCCAGCCCTGCACGCGCGGGGCGATTTGTGCGGCCACAGGTTGCCACGACTTCGCCGATGACATGCCTTGTCGTTGCCAGGCGGCCAGATAGTCCCGGTCACCTTCACTCAATCGTGCGAGCGGCACGTCGACCAAGCGGCCATTCGCTTTCTTCAACGTGGCGGTTTTTTCGCTTGCGCCCACGAGTCCCGCCCGTGTTTCGAAACGGCCGGTGTTGTCGCGCCAATGACGGACTTCGCCGGGGAGCAGATTCTTACTTCCGGCATTGAACAGCGCCTTCATGGCTCCCGCGGCGGCATTAGGCACGTCGGCGGATTTCGCCGGTTCCGCGGCAAAAAGCACGGACGACGCTGGCAGCGCGACAACCAATGCGGCAGCGAACAAACCAACCAACGTGTTGATGCGAGGGATCATAGTGGTAGCGCGCGGGAAAAGGGTTCACAGCAGGGTTCCAGAAGCCCTTTCCGCTAAGCTACGCAACTCCCGGGCCATTCGATTTCCGAAAAACACTAACCCGTAGCGCCAGCGAGGGAGCGAGGGAGCGGAAAGTTTCAAACGACCGAACTCTCAGTTGCTTCGAATCAACGCAACCGAGAGTTTCGTCTCGATTGGCGACCGACGTCAACTCTCCCTCGCTGGCGCTACGGGCTGGTGTGGAAGTGTTCGAGCAATGCGTCGCGGTCATTCTCAATCGCGCCGTCGATGGTCATCAACTGCACCAGCCGGTCGCGCGGCGTGTCGGTGCGGAGGCGCCAGACTTTGCCGTCGAGAAAGATCACGCAAAAGCTTTCGTCCGAGGCGCCGAGTTGCGGCACGCGCCCCGGGTCGCTCGCCAGAAGGTTGCGATAGTCGAGGTCGCGTGGCTGCATCCAAGGGATGTCGGAGTTGCGGACTTCGATCGCGCAGATCAGGTCGGCCAGGTCGGCGCGCAGCGTTAAGGGTTCGCTGCGCTGCGGATCGAAGGCCGCGCCGGGGCCGACGATGCCAAGCACGTTGGTGGAATGTTCTTGCCCGGCGTGCGGCGATTCGTCCCAGCAATAGACGAGATTGCGCTGCTGTCCGAGGAGTTGATTGCGCGGCGAATTCCAGGCTTCTCGGTAGTCGTAGTCGGCTTCGCTGTAATCAATCAGCGGCGCCAGTTGCAAACGCCAACTGTGCGACGGTCGTCCCGTTGTCACGGGGATGACGGCTCTGGGAAACTCGCCCGCCGTGCCTTCTAAGGTGCGCAGAGCCAGTGCGATCTCCCGCATGTGCGCGAAGGCGCGACTCCGCAGTTCGGCTTGTTGCCGATCCCGCACGAATAAGGCCGCGACCGCGGCACACGCAACGAGCAACAATAGCCCGCGGAGGGTGAACTTCGGCCATGACCGTTTGGTGAAGTAGATCATCGCGGAGATCATCGCGTAGCGAGTCGAAACCGGGCGTCAATGTATCCTATCGTTTATCGCGAGCGCAATAAAAACGGCCGCCGGGTCTTCACTGATGCGGGAAAGCGTATTCGCTCCCGTTCAGCGTAGCCCGACGGCCGTTGAAGTTAGTTCTTAGCGAGGATCAATCGCCTCAAGCCCGTCCGTCTGTAGCCGAGGTCTGTGACCTCGGTGGATCGGTCCACAACCGCTTCCTCTCCACCGTCCTCAAAGAGGCCGGCTACAGTTGACCTTCTGCGAGACTGTCTTAGAAGCGATACTCCGCCCCGACATTGAAGCCTTGAGCCCAGAAGTCGGAGTCGTTCATCGTGAAGGCCGGACGCGCGGCGCCGACCAAGGTTCCCGGCGGGAACTGGCTCGGATTCAGGCCCAAGTCGATCTGATCGCCGGGGCGCACCACGTTGCTCCAGTAGATGAACGTGTAGCCGACCAGGGCCCGCAACCGCGGCGTGACGTTATAGCCGATGTTGAGGCTGGCTTCCGGCACGATCGAGAAATCGTCACTCTCGTAGGCGCCGATGTTCGTCGCTTGCGTCAGCAGGCCGCCGGAGTTCGTGGTCGTCGGACCATTTGGAACCATCGTGGTCGTGCTGCCGTTGATCGTGACGCTGTTGTGGACATTGCCGACGGCGGTCTTGCCGAGTACGTCCAACGTCCAGCGGCCGCGGCGCCATTGGGCCATCATGCCAAAATCGGCGCCATGGAATTCGCTGTCGGTCTGGAAATTATCTTGCACGTCGAACGTCGTGCCGAGCGGAATCACGCCGCCGGAGTTCGTCGACACCAGCATTTCGTTGATCATCACGCCTTCGTCCAAACGCATGTAGCGGTAGCCGGCCAGCCAGTCGAGGCGATACCCGCCGCGAATCATTTTGTCGCAGCAGTCGCCGGCGGGCAGGCACCACTCACGCTGGCAGTAGTTCTTCACGAACCGCAAGCCACCGGATTGGAAATCGCTGTCGGCGTTCACATGGACGCTGCCGTTGACAACGCCTGGATAGCAGACCAACTCCGAATCCTGCAGGCCCGTTTGAACATTGAAGAACGGGCGATTCAACGTGCCGCCCGGCGGGCAGAAGGCGTCGTAGCTGTCGGTCTTGGTGTCGAGTTGGAAGTACTCGGCTTCAATGCCTGAGCACATGCAGCAATCGAACCAATAGCCGGCGCGGAAACGGTAGCCAGAGCGATCTTCGTTGTTGACG
>ENA-ORBV01015117-ORBV01015117.1-microbial-mat-metagenome-genome-assembly--contig:-NODE-15117-length-11421-cov-4.340709_pt1 | contig 11421 bp, 7 predicted proteins | sample MGYA00237777_ERZ505514 | MGnify/ENA primary metagenome ERZ505514 (study PRJEB26160, sample SAMN06269048) | microbial mat metagenome | isolation source: Oligotrophic lake microbial mat | place...
TTCAAGCAGAAGACGGCATACGAGATTCGCCTTAGTCTCGTGGGCTCGGAGATGTGTATAAGAGACAGTTGTTTGCCTCTGCCCCGCGCGCACCGTGCGGCCATGGCTGCCGTCCCGACCACGGACCTCCGCGAAGTCCAATTCGACGGCCTCCCCGGTCCCACCCATCACTTCGGCGGCCTCAGTCACGGCAACCTGGCCAGCACCGGCCACGCCGGCTTCCGCAGCCATCCGCGCGCGGCGGCGCGCCAGGGCTTGGCGAAGATGCGTGCGGTGCTGCAGTTGGGCGTGGTGCAAGCGTTGCTGCCGCCGCTGGCGCGGCCGGATCTCGATTTCCTGCGCGGCTGCGGCTTCGCTGGCAACGAGCGCGCCGTGCTGCTCGGGGCCGAGGCCGAAGCACCGCGCCTGCTGCGCTGGTCACAATCGAGCGCGGCGATGTGGACGGCGAACTGCGCCACCGTCGCCCCGGGCATCGACAGCGACGGCACCACGCGCCTGGTGGTCGCCAACCTAGTCGCCACCGCGCATCGCCAGCTTGAGGCCGCCCCGCGCGCGGCGATGCTGCGGCGCGTGTTCCGTGACGCGCCGGATGTGGCCGTGATCGACCCCCTGCCCGCGCTGGCCGCGCTCAGCGACGAAGGCGCGGCCAATCACAGCCGACTCGCCACCGATCACGGGCATCCTGGCGTGCACCTCTTCGTGCACGGCCGCGCCGAGGGCATTCCCGCCGACCGCCTGCCCGCGACATTCCCCGCCCGCCAGCAGCGCGAGGCCAGCGCCGCGGTGGCGCGGCTGCTGGCGCTGCCGGCGCCGCGGGTGCTGCATGCGCGCCAGGATCCACGCGCGATCGATGCCGGGGCGTTCCACAACGACGTGGTCATGGTCGCTGATCGCGACCGCGTGCTGCTGCACGAGCACGCCCTGGTCGACCACCAGCGCGTGCTCGTGCAGCTGCGCGCGCTGGTGCCCGGCTTGCGCGCGCACGTGGTCGCGGCCAGCGATCTGGCGCTGGCTGACGCGGTACGCTCGTACCTCTTCAACAGCCAGCTGCTGGCGACGCCGGGCGGCACCGTGCTGGTCGCCCCCGCGCAAGCCGGCGATGGCGCCGCCGGGCGCGTGGTGCGGCGCCTGCTCGACGAGGGACTGATCGATCGCGCGCTGCACCTCGACCTCGGCGAGAGCATGGCCAACGGCGGCGGGCCGGCCTGCCTGCGCCTGCGTGTACCGCTGACCGCGGCGCAGCTCGCCGGGGTCGCGCCGGGCGTGGTGCTCGACGAGGCGAAGATCACCGCGCTGGAAGCGTGGGTTGATCGCCATTATCGCGAGACGTTGAGCGCCGAGGATCTCGCCGATTCGGCATTGCTCGACGAGGGCCGGCGCGCGTTCGACGAGCTGACCACGCTGCTGGGGTTGGGCGCGCTCTACCGATTCCAGGGTGGCCCGTGCTGATCTCGCGCAGCCCGTGGGATTGGGCGACGGTGGTCGCTGAGGTACCCGAGACGGCGCCCGAGCGGATCGACGGCGCGGTGGCCGCGATGGCGGCGGCGTTTCCAATCTGGGCCGCGCGCGACGACCGGCCGGAGCGGCTGCGTGGATTGGCGGCGATCCTGATTGCGCGCCGGGCCGCCCTGGTCGATCTGCTGGTGCGCGAGGCCGGCAAGTGCCGCGCCGACGCCGAGGCCGAGGCCGATCTGCTGCCGCGCAAGATCGCGATCACCCTCGATCAGGGCTTGGCACGCACGCCGGCATTCGCCGCGCCGCGCGCGGGCGAGGCGACCATCGCCTGGCGACCGCGCGGGGTGGCGGCGGTGCTCGGGCCGTTCAACTTTCCGCTCCACCTGCTGCATGGCCTGGTGGTGCCGGCGCTGGCGGTGGGCTGCACGGTGGTCGCCAAGCCGAGCGAGCGCTGTCCGGCGCTTGGCGAACTCTACCGCGCCTGTTTGTCCGAGGCCGGATTGGACAGCGCGGTGGCGGTGGTGCACGGCGGCCGCGCGGTCGCCGAGCGACTGGTCGATCACCCGGCCATCGCCACCGTCGCCGCGGTGGGCGGGCGGCCCACCGGCGTCGCGCTCAGCCGACGCCTGGCGGCGCGGCCCGAAGTGGTGCTGGCCCTGGAGTTGGGCGGGGTCAATCACGCGCTGGTCCTGCCCGATGCTGAACCCACGAGCACGGCCGCGGCGGTCGCCGATGGCGCGTGGAAGATGGCCGGCCAGCGCTGCACCGCGACCCGCATCGTGCATCTGCCGCGCGCGTCGCTTGACGCGTGGCTCGATCGTCTCGCGCTGGCGCGCGATGCGTGGCTGCCCGCGGCGACTCCGGCCGGAGCGTGCGGACGGATGATCGCGCCGGACGCGCGCAACGCCTTCCAGGCCCCCTATCGCCGCCTTCCCGCTGGGTTCGCGCTGGTCGCCGGGCGGGTGGACAGCACCGAGTCGGACGACTGCACGGCCGATCCCCTGCTGATCCTCGCCGAGGATGGAGCGGATCACCGTGATCCGCTGATCAGCGACGAGCATTTCGGTCCGGCGTTACTGGCGCTGCCCTACGACGACCCGGAGCAGGCGGTCGCCCGCGCCGTTGCCAATCCCTACCGGCTCGCCGCCAGCGTCTTCACCGTCGATCCGTCCCTGTTCGCGCGCATCGCCGCGCGGCTGCCCTACGGCCAGGTCAACCTCAACCGCCCCACCGCCGGCGCGCGCAGCGACCTGCCTTTCGGCGGCTGCGGGCTGAGCGGCAACGGACGACCGGCGGCGGTGGCGGCGAATGCGATCTTCGCGGAGGAGACGGTGGTATGGGGCTAAGCCGCCCGACCCCCTGGCAATGGATCGGTGCCGCCGTGATTCTCGCGGTGCTGGTGGGCCCATTCGCGTGGCTGATGTGGCGCTCCGCTCGCTATGGGCACGCTGAAACGTCATTCCATCGCAACGCGGAGGTCCTCACCGCAGCCTTTCTCTATCATGAGGAGCACGGCAGCTATCCCGACCAGCTATCCCTCATTCCCGGCGAGGATCCTGTCCCGAGCTACCGTCGTGCCCCCGACGGAAAGACGGCAACGGTCACGCTCAACCGGTCATATGTCGTCGATCTCGACGCCACGGGCTGGCACTTCCGTAAACAGCGCTGACCTATTGCGCGTCGTACACCTGCACCCGGCTCCACTGCTCGCGGCAGTTCGCCAGGAACGCCAGGTGCAGCGCGTGCACCTGGTACGCGTCATGGGTCGCCAGATCCGGCATCACCGTGATCAGCGCGACATCATAGCTGGCATCGATCACCGGCCGCGCCTGGGTCGCCGCAGGCACGCCGACGTGGCAGGCGGTCAGCCCTGGTATTCCGGCGAGGGTTTCGACCTGCCGACGGAAAGCTACGCGATCAACGCCAGGTTTGAGCCAGAAGAAGACGGTGTGAACCAGCATGCGCGCACGGTGACGGATCGCGCGCGCAGGCAAGACCCGTGCGGGCCGCGGGTGCTCGCGCTTGGCGCAATGAAGGCCGATCGCTACCGTCCCCGCCATGGCTGCACCGGTCCTGATCCGTCCCGTCCGCGCCGATGACGCGCCGCAGTTGCAGGCGCTGGCCGATCTGCTCGACACGCTCAACCTGCCCGATGATCCGGCGGTGATCGCCGGCATCGTGCGCGACAGCGAGCGCAGCTTCGCCGCGCTGGCGACCACGCCGCGATTGACGCCGGACATGGATCCCAAGCACGCGCACTACACCTTCGTCGCCGTGCAGGACGGCAAGCTGCTCGGCACCGGATCGCTGTTCGCCTACCACGGCATGCCCGACGAGCCGCACTACTATCTCACCGTGGTCGATCAGACCGTGCACTCGAAGCAGCTCAACGCCGACCGCGCGCGCCGCTTGCTGCGGCTCGGGCGCGATACCGAACCGTGGACCGAACTCGGCGGCCTGGTCGTGCATCCCGAAGCGCGTGGCGCCGGCGTCGGCAAGCTGCTGCTTGCCGCGCGCTTGCTGCTGATGGCCATGCATCCGACGAAGTTCTGCCGCCGGGTGATCGCCGAGCTGCTGCCCGCGCGGCGTGAGGATGGCGGCAATGCCTTCTGGGACGCGGTGGGGGCGCCGCTGACCGGCCTCGACTATTACCGCGCCGATCTGCTGTGCCGCACCGACAAGGAATTCATCGAGGCGTTCTTCCCCAATGACGAGCTGGTCGTCGAGCTGCTGCCGCCCGCGGCGCAGGAACTGATCGGCATCGAGGGTCCGGCGACCACACCGGTGCGCGCGCTGCTCAAGCGCGCCGGCTTCCGCTTCCTGGGCACGGTCGACCCCTTCGATGCCGGCCCGCACGATGGCGCCGAATTGAAGGACATCCTGCCCATTCAGCGCAGCCGTCAGCTCGTGCGTCTCGACCTGCCGCCCGAGCAGGGCGTGCGCCACCTGGTGGGCAGCCACGCCACCCACGCCTTCGCCGCGCTGCCGTGCTTCGCGGTCAACCGCGGCGTGCGCCTGAGCGAGGACGATGCCGCTGGGCTGGAGATCAGCGTCGGTGACGAGTGCTGGGTCATGCCGCTCGACTGGTGAGCCTGATCGCTTTCGCTGCCGAGACGTGCCGGCCGAGCTCAGCTCGGCGATCCCAGGCGCTGGTTCCGCCACACCGGGCGTCCGAGGCGCGCGGACGGCGTCCTGGGATCGCCGTGTTGTACTCGGCTGCCTGCGACCCACGTGAGGCCGAGCGCAGCTCGGCGATCCCAGGCGCTGGTTCCGCCACACCGGGCGTCCGAGGCGCGCGGACGGCGTCCTGGGATCGCCGAGTTGTACTCGGCTGCCTGCGACCCACCTGAGGCCGAGCGCAACTCGGCGATCCCAGGCGCTGTCGACGAAACCCGCCAGCCCACGCTCCTGGCGGGAAGGCAGGCCCGCGCCTTGATCGTGCCGGTCACCACGTACCCTCCCGGCCATGCGTCTGCGTGGAAGCCTGACCGCCCGAACTAGCTGCTGAGGCCGCCGCAACGCCGTTGCGGGCCTCTCTGCCGTCGCTCCACCCGACCCTCCCGAGAATCCCATGCCCGTATTGACGCTCCCCGACGGCAAGCAGCTGTCGTTCCCCGCCCCCGTGTCCGGCCGCCAGGTCGCCGAATCGATCGCCATGGGCCTCGCCCGGCGCGCGATCGCGGTCAAGCTGGGCGATGAGATCCGTGATCTCGACCGGCCGATCGAGCACGACGCAAAGCTTACCATCATCACCGCCAGCAACGAGGACCCCGACGCGCTGCGCGTGCTGCGCCACTCGTGCGCGCACGTGCTGGCCGAGGCGATCTGCACGCTCTATCCGCAGACGCGCCTCGCCTATGGCCCGTCGATCGACGACGGCTTCTTCTACGACATGGCGATCGTCGACGCCAAGGGCGAGAAGCACGCCCTGACCGATGCCGAGTTCGCCGCGATCGAGGCCAAGATGGCCGAGATCGTCAAGGCCGACCGGCCCTTCACCCGCCGCGACTATTCGTGCGCCGAGGGCCTGGCGCGTACCGCCAACGACGTCTACAAGCGCGACAACGCCGAACGCGCCATCGCCAAGGGATCGACCAGCATCTCGTTCTATTCCACCGGCGAGCCCGGTCAGGCGTGGGAGGATCTCTGCGCCGGCCCGCACGTGCCGCGCACCGGGTTCCTCGCGGCGTACAAGATCATGTCGGTTGCCGGCGCCTACTGGCACGGCGACCAGACCAGCGATCAGCTGACGCGCGTCTACGGCACCTGCTTCGCCGACGCCAAGGGCCTCAAGGCGCATCTCACGCGCATCGAAGAGGCGAAGAAGCGCGACCACCGCAAGCTCGGCAAGGAGATGGATCTCTTCCACCTCGATGACGAGAATCCCGGTCAGATCTTCTGGCACCCCAAGGGCTGGTCGATCTACCGCGCGCTCGAGAACTACGTCCGCGCCATGATCAGCCCGCGCGGCTATGTCGAGGTCAAGACGCCGTCGGTGATGCCGAAATCGCTATGGGAACGTTCCGGCCACTGGGCCAAGTACCGTGAGAACATGTTCACCACCGAGGCCGAGAAGCGCGAGTTCGCGCTCAAGCCGATGAACTGCCCGGGCCACATCGAGATCTTCAAGCAGGGCCTCAAGAGCTACCGCGAGCTGCCGCTGCGCCTCGCCGAGTTCGGTTCGTGCACGCGCAACGAACTGTCGGGCGCGCTGCACGGCATCATGCGCGTGCGCGGCTTCGTCCAGGACGACGCCCACATCTTCTGCACCGAAGCGCAGATCCCCGGCGAGGTCGCCGACTTCTGTACCCTGCTCAAGGATATGTACCGCGACTTCGGCTTCGGCGAGGATCGCATCATCGTCAAATTCTCGACCCGCCCGGCGACCCGCGTCGGTTCCGACGAGACCTGGGACCGCGCCGAGGCCGCCCTCGCCGACGCCTGCCAGAAGGCCAGCCTCGCCTACGTCATCGCACCCGGCGAAGGCGCCTTCTATGGCCCAAAGCTGGAATTCACCCTGGTCGACGCCCTCGGCCGCCACTGGCAGTGCGGCACCATCCAGGTCGATTATCAGCTGCCCTCGGCCGAACGCCTCGACGCGACCTACATCGGCGAAGACGGTCAGAAGCACCACCCGGTGATGCTGCACCGCGCCGTGCTCGGCTCGATCGAGCGCTTCATCGGCATCCTCATCGAACATTTCGCCGGCAAGTTCCCGCTCTGGCTGTCGCCCGAGCAGATCCGCATCCTGCCCATCACCGACGATCACCTGCCGTGGGCGGATCAGGCCGCCAAGCGCCTGGTCGAGGCCGGCCTACGCGCCTCGGTCGATCGCCAGCCCGAGAAGCTGGGCGCCAAGATCCGCCAAGCGCGCAACGATCGGGTCAGCTATTTCGCCGTCGTCGGCGCCCAGGAGGTCGCCGACGGCACGGTGGCGCTGCAAAACCAGGCGGGCGAGAAGCTGGGGACCCTGACGTTGGAGGCGATGATCGCCAAGCTGCAGCAGGAAGTGGCGGAGAAGCGTTTGCCCGTTCAATCGGCCCCAGCCGATTGAACACCCGGCAGACGGATGCGCCATCCGTCGAGAGGGTAATCGGCCCCAGCCGATTGAACGGAATGGCTGCTTCGAGTCGGGCGTGATCCCAGCGCAGGCGGTTGATCCGCGTGTGACCCACGACCGCTAGACTTCGCGCAGGTCCCGTCTCACCCCTCGCTTATTCCGTCCATCCACTGGCGGCATGTCCGCAGCGTCCCCCTCTGATCCCGCCGCCGTCACCGAGGCCATCCGTCGGGTGCAGGCGGGGGATGTCGAGGCCTACGGGGTGGTCGTCGCCGCCCATCAACGGGCGCTGCGCGCGTGGGTTGCTCGCTGGTGCGCGGCGGGCATCGATCCCGACGACATCGCCCAGCGCGCATTCGTCGCCGGGTACCGCTCACTCGCGCGGTTCAGCGGCGCCGCGATTCTGCCCTGGCTGTGCACCATCGCCCGACGCGAACTGCTGGCCGAACTGAAACTGCGGCGGCGTGACCCCGCGCGTCAGGCGGGGTCGCTGGCTGAATTGGCCGAACTCGAATACGCAGCGGCCGAGCACGATCTCCCCAGCGCCGAACTCGATGAGCGCCGTTCGCGCGCGCTGCGCACCTGCTTGGAACGGCTCAGTGGCGACGCCGCCGAGATGCTCGACCGCCGCTATCGCCAGGGACAGTCGATCGCCGGGATCGCGGCCGCGCTGGGTGCCAGCCTAGACGCGATCAAGGCGCGCCTGCACTGGCTGCGGGGCAAGCTGCACGACTGCGTCAGCGCGCGGCTGGCGGCGGAGGACCGCTGAATGGACGCGCATGAACGGGCTCTGGCCGATTGGCTCGACGGGGAGGCGGATGCCACCACGGCCGCGATGCTGGTCGCCACGACCGGTACCTCCGCGTCCATCCGACTGGTCGAGTTGGCACGTCTTGAGCGCGAACTGGCAGCGGTCTTGGCGCCGGTCGATCTCCAGGCGCGGGTGCGCGCGACGATCGTCGATGACAGCGGGCAGTATGCCGCACGGGTGATGGGCGAAGTCCGGCGCCACGCGACGCGGCCATCGGCTCGCCGTCGGGCGGCGCGGCGTAGGCCGGCGTGGTGGACGCTCGGCGTGGGCGCGCTGGCCGCGGCGGCGCTGGTAGTCGCCCTGCTGCGCTCGTCTCAGCCGACACCCGTGCCCTCGTCGCCGACGATCGTAGCGACGCCGATGCGCGCCTCAGCGCATGCTGAACTCGCCATCGCCACCGGGCCGCTGCGCGTGAACCGTGACGGTACCAGCCGCGACCTGGCCGCCGGCGGCCGAGTGCTGGCCGGCGATGAACTCCGCGCCGTATCCGCCTCTGGCGTGCGCTGGAGCGATGGCACCACCCTGTTGATCGCCGCCGACAGCGTGCTGGTGCTCGACGCCGATGCAGCGGGCCAGCGCATCGACCTGCGCAGCGGCGGATTCGTCGCTGCCGTCACCCCCCAGCCCGCCGGCCGGCCTCTGCGCCTGATCGCGCCGCGCCTGCGGGCGGTGGTAGTCGGTACCGAACTCGATCTGCGCAGCACCGCCACCGGCGACCGCCTCGCCGTGCGCAGCGGACGGGTCGAGGTGCAGGGCGAGGACGGGGCCAGCACGACGCTCGGCGCCGGTCAATGGGCCGCGGCGCGCCTAGGCGCCGCGCTTGTCACCGGCGAAGGTGGCGCCTGGTCGCTCGGCCACGCCTGGGTCGAGACGGTGACCCTGGGCGAGGTACTGCGCGATGCCGCCGGGCGCGCCAGCGGAGTACGTTCGGTGCCGGCGGATGCGCGGCAGAACAACCAATGGTTCGCCCCCGACCAGACGATCTGCATCCAGAGCGACCAGAATGACCCGGGCGGTCCACCGTATCTGGCCCGATTGCCGGCCGGTTTCCGCCTGACCCTGCGCGTGCGCGCTGAGCGCGCCGGGCGCATCGCCGTGACCCTGGCCCCGCCCCGGCATCACGCGGAGGCCTCCGACGCTGGCGCGCTCGATCTGCCAATCGGCCCGACGTGGAGCGAGATCGTGCTCACCGCCGACCGCTTCACCGGTGGCGGTGCGCCTCCGCCCATGGCGGGCTACCCGCTGTGGACGCTGTGCGTCTTCGGCTTCGCCGCCGGACGCCTCGAATTGACCGTCGTCGCCATCGATCCGCCGCCCGCCCCATGAGGTCCACCATGCGCACGCTCCTGCTTCCCTTCCTGCTCACCGGTGGCCTGTGCGCGGTGGAGACGGTCAGCGTCGATGTCGCCGCCGACCGCCACCCGATCGACCCGCGCATCTATGGCGTGGCGTGGGCCGAGGCCGCAGCGCTCAGCGACCTGCGCGCGCCGCTCAACCGCTGGGGTGGCAACACCGCCACCCGCTACAACTGGCAGCAGAACGCCGACAACAAGGGCGCGGACTGGTACTTCCAATCGATCGCCGGCGGGTCCGCCACCGCGGGCGCTGACGCCGACGCCTTCATCCAGCGCAGCCGCGACGGTGGCGCGGTACCGATGCTGACCGTGCCGATGATCGATTGGGTGGCAAAGGTCGGCCCCGGACGCGCGAAGCTGTGCAGCTTCTCGATCGCCAAATATGGCGCGCAGACCGGTTCCGACTGGCAGTGGTTCCCGGACGCCGGCAACGGCGAGCGCAGTGCCGGCGGTTTCGTCACCGGCAACGATGCCAACGATGCCAACGTCAGCAATTCGACCACCTTGCAGCAGGGCTGGCTGCAGCACCTGGTTGCCAAGTGGGGAACGTCGAGCGCAGGCGGCGTGCGCTGGTACTTCCTCGACAACGAGCCGAGCATCTGGCACTCGACCCACCGCGACGTGCAACCGACCGGGCTGCGCATGGCCGAACTGCGCGACAAGATGGTCGCCTACGCGACGATGGTGAAGGCGCAGGATCCGGCGGCGCTGGTGGCCGGACCCGAGGAGTGGGGCTGGAGCGGCTACCTCTATTCGGGCTACGACCTGCAGTGGGCGAGCGTCAACGGCTGGGGCGGAAGCCTGCCCGACCGCGCCGCCAACGGCGGCGCCGACTACCTGCCCTGGTTGCTCGCGCAGTTGAAGCAGGCGTCGACCACCGCCGGCAAACGCCTGCTCGACGTGTTCAGCGTGCACTACTACCCGCAGGGCGGCGAGTACAGCGACGACGTCAGCGCGACGATGCAGGCGCGGCGCAACCGCTCGACGCGTTCGCTGTGGGACCCGACCTACACCGACGAGACCTGGATCGCCGACCAGGTGCGGCTGATCCCGCGGCTCAAGCAATGGGTCGCCGCCGGCTACCCCGGCACGCCGGTCGGGATCACCGAGTATAGCTGGGGCGCCGAGAACCACATCAGCGGCGCCACCGCCCAGGCTGACGTCTACGGCATCTTCGGCCGCGAAGGCCTCGATATCGCCAACCGCTGGGGGACACCGGCGGCGAACACGCCGACCTACAAGGCGATGAAGTTGTACCGCAACTACGATGGCGCCGGCTCGGGCTTCGGCGAGACCAGCGTGCGCGCCGCGGTCGTCGATCCCGATCGCCTCGCCGCCTTCGCGTCCGAGCGCGCTGACGGTGCGCTGACGGTGATGCTGGTGCACAAGGGGACGGCGGCGCTGTCGACCCGGGTCGCCATCGCCGGCTTCACCGGCGGCGCGACCGCCCAGGTCTGGCAACTGACCGCGAGCAACGTCATCGCCCGAGTCGCCGATGCCGCGGTCGCCAGCAGCGCGGTCACCCTGACCCTGCCGGCCCAGAGCATCACCCTGCTGGTGGTGCCACGCGGCGGAGTGCCGCCGGCCAACCGGGCGCCAGCCATCACCACGCCCAAGCCCGCGGTGGCGACCGTGCTCGAGGATGCCTCGGGCAGCCTGGCAATACAGGCGACCGATGCCGATGGCGATGCACTGGTGTGGTCGATCCAGAGCCAGGGCACCAAGGGCAGCGCCACCGTCGCGGCGAGCGGATCGCCGACAACGTTCACCTACACGCCCGCCGCCAATGCCAACGGCAGCGACACGGTGGTGGTGCAGGTCGCGGACGGCCGCGGCGGTACTGACACCATCACCGTGAACCTCACCATCAGCGCGGTGAATGATGCGCCGCAGGTGCAGACACCGATCCCCGACCAGGTCGCCACGGTCGGCGCCGCATTCACCTACGTGCTGCCGACCACCACCTTCCGCGATGTCGATGGCGATGCCCTGACCTATGCCGCCAGCGGTCTGCCGACGTGGCTCGGGTTCAACCCCTCGACCCGCACCTTCAGCGGCACGCCCACCACGGCCGGACCGGCGACGGTGACGGTGACGGCGAGAGACCCCGCCAGCGCCAGCGTCGCCGACAGCTTCGTGGTGACCGCCAGCGCTGCCGCGCTGCCCGCCGGTTGGAGCACCGCCGACATCGGCGCGGTGGCGGCTGCCGGTTCAGCCTCGGTCACGGGCAGCACCTGGAC
>ENA-ORBV01015121-ORBV01015121.1-microbial-mat-metagenome-genome-assembly--contig:-NODE-15121-length-11418-cov-8.069218_pt1 | contig 11418 bp, 4 predicted proteins | sample MGYA00237777_ERZ505514 | MGnify/ENA primary metagenome ERZ505514 (study PRJEB26160, sample SAMN06269048) | microbial mat metagenome | isolation source: Oligotrophic lake microbial mat | place...
CGCGTAGCTCGTTGAGAACGCGAGCGCGGGCGTTGGCGGTGTCGTTACCGGGCCGGTGGGGATGATCGAGAGCTGCTTGCCCGATCCCGAGAGGACGAGCCGCAACGGCGCCGTGGTGGAGGTGGTGTTCGGAGGGGTGGGAACGGTTCGGAGGACGATGTTGGCCGCAGTGACGGTGGCGGGGTCGAGAGCGACCGGCGAGGTCAGGGTGAGGGGTTCGTTGACTTCCACTCCAATGGCGCCCGAGGCCGGCGTGATCGTGGCTTGAGTGACCGTGCCCTCCAGGGCGATGTCGGCGGTGGTGGGCGTGCCGTCGATGGCGGTGGTTTGGGTGACGCCAATGAGGCTTTGGCCCAGGACGCGGGCGGTGAGTGTGACGGGGCCGGGGACCCCGGGGATGACGTAGTGGCCGGATGTGTTCGACGTCGCTACGAACGGCAGCGTGTTCGTTGAGACGAGCGCCCTGACGGGCGTTTGTTGTTGAGGCTGGCCTCCCATGACCACGTAGGTTGTCCCGACGACGAAGCCGATGGGGCCGGCCAGTTGGAGGAGGACGTAGCGGCCTTCTCTGGTGATCCCGTCGAGCGCCACCCCGGGAAGGCCGGTGTCGGCTCGGCTGACTGCGCGCGTCTCTCCGTTCGCTGTCAACACGTCCGCGAGGGCTACCACCTGGAGCCTCGGGATGCCGTCGTAAGCCGCACGGTCGACCCGTGCCACCACGAGGGTGTCACCGGGGGCGGCGGCGATGTTGTTGAAGGTGAGGGCCGCCGAGGTATTCAGAGTGGACGACGCGAAGTCCACCGTGACTTCACCCAAGGGGATAATCCCGTTCGTGGCGGGAACGAACGGAGAGAAGGTGTCATAGGCGACAAGCGCAATGGCGGTGTCTTCGGCCAGGCTTCCTGCGGCCACGTTCAACTGGACCGTGCCGGAGGTGACCGTGGTGGCCTCGTTGCCGCCCACCACGCCGCGCGCGTTCTCTCGACCGGCGAGGAGATCTAAATGAACCCTGCCCTCGCGAAGAGCGCTGGTGGCGTAAGTGCGGGACGGCGTGATCGGGAAGGCGGCGCAGAGGTGCTCGGCCGGCGGCGCGTTCGGGTCGGGCGCGGTGGTGGGCGCGCAAGTCGGGTCACCGGTGATCGGTGGCGTCTTGAAGACCAGAATGTCCGTCGACCGCTTGGCGGCGCTCGCCTCCTCGCCCGACGCCAGAGTGTACGTCTCTTCGACGTCCGCCTGGACGACCGTCCCAGATGGCAGGCTGGACGGCGAGTCGAGGCGCAGGGAGCCTGTCGCCGTGCCGCCCGTCGGCGGCAGCACCGCGGGATCGACTCGGCTCTCCGAAGTCGCCGTGGCCGGGATCGAGACAACGCCCAAGCCCGAGAGGGCTTCGCCCGCGGCGCCGATGACTAGAGGCGGCGTCCCCCAAGGGGAGGCTAGCAGCGGATCCGTGAGGGTCCCCGACACCAGGGCGGCGCCGATGATGAGGGTTGAGGTGAGGTCGATCTCGGGCGCCCCAGGACCGCCGGAGCGCAGGAAGACGCGCACGCTCGAGAGGTCGAGCCCAGAGGGGGGCGCGGTCGTTCCGCCGATGTCCCGGCCCACATCCGCGACGGCAATCCGGATGTCGGGCGTGTCGTCGTTGGTGAAGGAGTTGTCGGTCGGCGTCTCGAATGAGGCGGTGGGCGCCATGGTATCGATCAGGAAGGAGGCCTCGGCGATGCTCGAGTTGGAGGCCCGGTCACTGACCTCGACGCGCAGCGTGTGGTTCCCATCGACCAAGCTGAGGCGAAGCGACGCGCAGGCGGCTCCCCTGGCCCGGCGAGCTGATGGAAACCAAGGGCGCGATGGTGTCGGTGCTGAATGGCGAACTCGTGACCGCGCGGTTGCCGGTCAAGTCACGGATCTCCGCGTCGATCAGGTGCGCGCCTTCGGAAAGCGCGGCCAGGGTTGGCAGTAGCGGCGTCCGGGCCGATGGTGAACATCCCGGTCCGATCGATGCCGTCAATGGACACCCGAAAGGTCGCGATGTCGACGCCCTGATTGTCGCTGTATTGGATGGCCACGTAGGGGGTGGCGGTTGGAAGGAGGTACGAGGGGGCGGGCTGGTCGACGACTAGGGTCGGGATCTGGGTGTCTACGGTGAAGGTGGACTGAGCGGTGGCTAGATTGGAGGCGCGGTCCGCGATGCTCGCGGCAAAGACGTGCGCCCCACGTCTGGATGATGGACTCTACCTTCGTCAAGTCGTTCTTCAACCACCTCGACCTCGGCGCGGCCGCGGTGTTCGATGGCCACTCCAGAACGCCCCTCGTGGTACAGGCCTTCCACGGCAAACCCACAGGATCCATGATGGCGAAACTCCTCAAGCGCGCCGTCCGAGCCTTCGAAACCCCGAAGTACCTGATCACCGACCAAGGCCCCGAGTTCGCCTCGAAGATCTTCCGAAAAGCGTGCGCCAAGCTCGGAATCGGTCTCCGATTCGCATCCAAGGAGAACATCCACGCCACCGCGCGGCTCGAACGCTTCTGGCGAACCCTCAAGGACATCACGAAACTCCGCGCGCCTTATCGGGTCCTCGATCTCGAAGACCTCGAAGAGCGCCTCGGGGCATTCCTCACCCACTACGTCTTCTTCCGGCCCCATCGCGGGCCCGGCATGGACGGCGCTACTCCCGCCGAAATCCACGCCGGAGTCGAGCCCGCGGTCAAGAGAACCAAATCGCCGCCCCGGGGACGGCCCGGCGAAGGGCCAACCGACCTCGGACTTGATATCCGATTCGTCGCGTCGAAGACAAGGAACTACCCGTTCCTCGTTCCGGCGCTCGCCACCTAACCCAACATCACAATTCATCGCGAAGGACCGGAGTTCGTCGGAACTTCAACGCGAGAGACCTGTCCGCTCGTTGAGGTCTCCGATGAGCATCGCCGGTCCGCGGCGCGCAACGACCCAATCTCGCCCCGCCCGAGCCTCATCCGGCCCTCGTTCATGGCTCTGATCCCCTTCCAAACTCCCATCGCCACCTGACCACGCCGGCAGATACGAACAGCTTTGTCTCCGCCTTGTCCGAGAGGGCCTGTACGACTCGACGTCCCTTCTACTGGCCGCCCCGGAGCGTCCGGGCGACTACCGGGAACCTAACCCGGAACTCGCTTTCAGAGCCCTGGCTGCTTCGATTGTCGGTCGTGTGTCGGCTGTGCTGGCTCTGGAGCCATAACGAACACCCGCGATCCCGAACCAGGGCCCGAACATCCATCACCATTTTGTCGGGGCGGCAGGCCGGGGTCGATTCGTGCCGAGGAAGTGCCGATGCCAGTCAGGCGGGCGTGAACCTTTTTTCGGCTCTGTACCAGAATCTGTAGAGAGTCCAATATTCACGCGGCCCTGAGGAGCCTGGCCGTCGCCGTGGATTTGCGCACTTTCAGGATCAAGTACTCGTAGTCCTTGTAACCTCGGCCTCGTCTGATGACGCTCCGGATGTTGGCATTTCTGGGACACAGGGCTGAGAGAAGTACGTTCAGGCTTGCGCATAACAATAGAGGGACGGCGGGAAACGGGCGTCCAAGCTAAAACTAGGCACGTAGAGGCGGCCACCAGAGATAGCCGGCACGCCTCCGGAATAACCCGTGGTTCCCTTGGGCTTCTGGTGCCATTCTGGCCGACCGGTCTCTCGGTTCAAGGCCCAGAGCGTTCCGTGAGGATCACCAGCCCAAATGTGGGTCTCAGAAGCCGCAATATCCGTTGATATTCGATCGAACCTTCGCTTGCTCCGTTTTTCCATCTCGGGAGCCAAGTCGTACTTCAGCTTCAACCCGCCGTCGAAAAGATCGAAGGCATAGAGGTGGGACCACTGATTCACGTAGACACTATCTCCGTAGACAACGCGCGCACCCCACACGGGCGTAGACCAAAGGCGTCGTCCGGTCTTCTCGTCGAATGCCGCCGTCCAGTCCTTGGTGGCCACCACGCACACGCCTCGACTATTCATCGGGAAGGCGTCACGCGACAATGCACCGCCTAGATCTCCAACTGGAGCCCTCCACAGCTCGCGGCCCGTGTCGAGATCGAGGGCCACGATATTGGGCGGCAGACCGACAAATATGCGCCCATCGGAAACGGCAACATGCTGCGAATAGAGATCGTCCCATGATCCAGACACCGTCGAGCGCCAAAGCGGCTCCGCACCTGTCCCACTTATCCTAACTGCACTGAGACTGCTCGCAACAGCTTCGCCAAGTGCATCAGTCCGCCCGCAGACACCGACATCCGGGACAAGCGCGTGTAGGTAGCCTTCTCCTGGAAAAGAAGAAGTCAAGCCCCCTGTTTCGACTCGGATTCTCTGCCACTCTTTCGGCCCCTCGCCCCGATTGGTCGCGTTGAATGGCTCGCCGCGAACGACAATGAGATCGTCGCCACAAAGGTGGTGACCTTGGGCAAAATCGCCGGGCAATCTCCAGCGAACTGCTCCAGACTCGTTGAGAGCCACGAGTTCCTTGGTTGCCCACACCAACGCGCCGCCGGCGGCAACTAAGGGGTAGTGTCCAATAGGAGCAACGCTGGAACGCCACTGAAATGCCGGCACTAGCGGCGGAGACAGGTCGATGTCGACCTGGACCCGGGTGCAGCCCCCAAACAGGTCTGGGTACATCAGCGGAACTCGAACAGCGTAGCGGCACCGGCCCTTAGGTCGGCCAGCGCGCCGCCAAATCCGCGATTCGATCCTCTAAGCGCTTCTCTCGCAATTTCACTATTCTCAATGCGCGCCAAAAATAGTTTCGTAACCTCTACTCGATGCGACTCCGGCAGGGAAGGGAACTTCCACCGGAGTTCCTTGATCGCTAATCCCTGTTCTGTGAAGTGTGCCACGAAGTCCCGTTCGAACTGATCAAGTGCTGCGTTGAGCGACCGACTCGATGGAGGGAAGCTGGTCCACCGCTTGACCTCGTAGCGTAGCCTTCCAAACGCTCCCCCGGTTCCAAAGGGTCCATCGACGACGAGATCATAGATGCGGCTGCGGATGTTGCCTTTGGCGGTTCGAAGGGCCGCAATCTTCTGGCCTTCTTCGAAGGCGAGCTTGGTGGCCCTCTGTGCAGCGGGCCTCTCGATGAAATTGACCCCTAGGTCGAGAACTGCCTGGGCGCCGAATGCCTTGAGGTTGTTGGGATGAGCCAAATCGCTGACGAGTCGAGATGTGTTTTGGGCGTTGGCCGCATAGAGCTTGCCCAGTCGGACTACGACATCCTTTGGCGCATCAAGGTTGTTTGCGGTTCTCAGAGCGATTTTGCCGAGGTACGCCGCCGACGCTCCTGCATCAAGTGCCTCGGCCCAAGCGGCAATCGCTGCGGCGTCGTGTATGGGGCAGCTCGCGGATGGACCGCTCTCGGCAGCCGCCCCAACCGCGCAAGCCCCTGCCACAGAGAGTAGAACCTTGAATCGGTTTCGGGGCAGTGTCTGCTCGGCCTCACCAAGCGCCCTGACGAGCGCCTCTTTGTCGGGTGCGTTCTTCACCAAGGTCTCGACCTTGTCGAGCATGCGGCCTTGATCACCGACGGCGCCCAGGACGTTCCCAAGCGCCTGCTTGCCCGTCGTGGAAATGGTCTCGGCCGCCTCGGCGACGTTCTCGAGTGTCTTGCCGCCAGGCAGGTCGTCGACGACCTCCTTAATCCCCTTCAGGAGCCGCTTTCCGAGCACCCGGTTGGCCTCCTCGGCCGGCCCGAAGGCCTTCAGAAGCTTGGGCAGCTTCCTGAACTTGCCCAGGATGGCGGCCTTCTTTGAGAAGACCAGCGCGGCCGCTCCGGCCGCCGCCATGGCGATGGTCAGGACCTCGAACTTGTCCGCCTGCCCCTTTCGCGCGTGATCGAAGGCGTTCCACAAATCGCGGGGCGTCGAGATCGCCTGGACAATCGTCCCGAGCACCAGGTCCCCGGCCATGACGTAGGGGTCGTCCGGCGGCCCGGCGCCCCAGATGCCGCCGATGACCAGGAATGCCCGGGCCAGCATGTCGGAGGCGGCGACTCCAAGGGGCGTGGTCGCGCGTTGCGCCGAACCCTCAAAGATGGCGTTCACATCGACGACGTACCGGCCGAGGGTGTCCTGTGTCGCTGTCGTGGGCTCTCCCTGGGCGAGGAATTCGCTCTCGAAGAACCGCGACGGGTTGCCCGCGAATGCGAATCGGCCAATGGGCGTGTGAGTACCGGCGACAAGCGCCCCGCCCGAGCGAATTACGGTCTCGAAATTTCCTGACGCGTCGGCCACACCCTGAAGCTCCGTTGCGCCGCCGGCAAAGGTCAGGAGCGGACCCTCCCAGAGATCGAAGAATCTGATTTCGTCTATGGAACCGATGAACCCAGGACCGATCACAACCGGGGCGGTTGAACCCATCGGGCTGCTCGACAGCACGATGCTCTCTTCGTAGTCCCCAACGATGACCTTGAGGGTCGTCCCGTCGAACTTGGCGCCGAGCAGCGTCCATTGATCCGCCAGGACCGGCTGCGCCGAAGTGACGGAGGCCTCGCCTGCGGCTCCGATGGCCGCGCCAGTTTGGACGGAGAACCGAGGATGACCATCGACCAAGTCGAGGCGGAACTGGCCTGCCTTCTCGACGATCACTCCATTTGATCCCGGCGGCGGACGAATGGCGGCTTGCACCATGAAACCACCCGGGAACGCAAATACGGGGTCGTGCGCAATGGTGATCGTGCCCGTTCCGTTGAAAGCGTAGGCGGGGCCCAGGAACCCGTCCGCGACGGCCTGAACCCCCTGGCTCGCGTCACCATCGTGGCGAGCCAGATCATCCGGCGCCTGTCCGTTGACGATGCCTTGTGTCGCCGAGTAGTAGGAGATCGGAGCCATATTCGGCCTGGCGTTCGATCCCAGGGAGAGAGCGACGCGCTCGCCGGGAACAAGGCCCGTTACTCGGTAGGTCGACTGGGCTGTGTAGGGCAGCGCTCTCGTAGAGCCATCGGGCAACTCCAGGTCGAAGGAGCCGTCCTGCGTCTTGTCGCCCGCGATCACGGCTGGGAAAGTGGAGGCCACTGGGACAACCTCGCCACCGCCCGGGCCCTGTGCCGGAAGAGTATTGGCGCTTGGGCCGTGGAGGATCTCATCGTCCCTTGCGCCAAAATCAGCGCCTTGTCCTAGCGGTGCTAGCCGAGCAATCCAGGGGATATAGGGGGAGCTCCCTCGCGCATCCGCAACCGCGACGCTGAACCCCAGCGCTTGACGATAGAGGCTGCTGGCGGGCTCCCAACGCGCCCGAACCCGGCCATTCGCCAGAGGCTCGGTAATCGTCACCTTGCCGGAGCTCGAAACTACCGAGACCTCGGCGTTCGGGGACACGACTCCTCCCTGGCTGGTCACCGTCGCGGTGATTCCGATGGCCAGGGTGTCTAGGAAGGCCTCCGTGCGGTCAAGCGCAACCGACACTTGGAGCGGGTGCTGCTGAAGGGTCACGGTCTCCTCGACATCGTCGATGCGGGCGGTGATGGTGACCGGACCCGCCTTCCCCTCACCCGCCCGATACTTGACGGTCGCCTGACCGTTCGAGGTTGCTTCCAAGGGTTCGACAAACTCCCCATCGCCGTCCGTTTCCCAAAACACCCCAGTGCCGTCTAGGACCAGATTGCCTCGGACATCGCGCGCGGTGAGGGTGATTGTGGTCTCACTGGCGCCATCGAGCGGCAAGTCTGGCCTGGAGGCCGACAGGTCGATGGTCTGCGCCGGGCCGGGCAGGACCCCAGCCGAGTTGGATATGCCCAGGGTGACGGGTCCGATGAAGGCCCGGACCTGATGGCCCGCAGCCGGAACCGTCAAAGATGCGAGGGAGGTCTCGAATATTCCGTCGCGGGATGACACCTCGGCCGGGGAGACGACGCCGGCAGGAAGTACGGAGGCGAACGACACCACCTTGAAGGACGGGAGGGGTTCGCCCTTGTCGCGTGCATCGGCATAGCGCCGATACCACTCAGCGCTTACCGCGCGGACCTCCACTTCGGGCTTGTCGGCGGTGACGTCCTCGTCTTCCTGGTCGTCGTCGAATACCAGTTCTACGGAGGGCTGCTCGTGCCGCCATGACTTCAGCGGGCCCACGATCTCCTCCCCTTCGGCTGTGGTCACGGAGAGGCGTGGTCGAGCCACGTTCTCACCCACTGCTGGGAACGTGAATCCGACCGGGAGAGCGAGTTCACCCCGGCCATCTGCGTTCAGGGCTACGTTGACCGGGTCGCCGACCGTCGCGTCTGCTTGCCGATACTCGATCTTCGCGGTCGCTACTTCGGTGTCCGGAGGGAAGACGCGGTATTTCAGCTTGAAGTCCTCGGCTGCGCGCGGGCCTTCGCCGACCACGACGACGTTCGGACTCGTGCCATCAACCAAGGCGAGGGTTCCGAGAGCCGCAGTTCGGACGCCGCCAAGGCCATCGATGGGCGACCCGAAGGTGCTCGTGGTGGCCCCGTAGAGCAGCTTCCCGGCGATGGCCAGTCGCCCACCCACGCCATCAACGCGGCCCAGGTGCGCGATATTCGAAGGATCGGATATCTCGAACACCTCCACTGCCACGGCCGCCGGGGCAGTCGTCCTCTGGGTGGAGACGTAGACGGTCGATCCAGTAACGAGAACATCGACGATGCCTAAGTCGGTCACCACCTCACGCACTCCCTGCACGACGGGCAAGGCAGGGTCGGTGACGTTTACGGTCATCAAATACTGCCTCCCGCCGAAGACCCCGGCGACAACCGCGAGGTCATAGCCGCCGACACTCGCCACATCGAGCGCGGTGCCGTAGTCGAGGATGATGCCGTCCTTCGAGGGCTTCCAGACCTTGAGCGCCGCGTTCGGAGACGACTCCTTGGCGAGCGCCAGGCCAAAATTCCCGCTCGCCACGATCAAGGGATCGGAGCCCTGCGGTATGGACTTGATGCCCGTGAACGAGGCGAGTTGACCACCAGGGCCACTCACCGGAACGCTGGTGATCAGTGCCTCGGTGGCGTAGCCCTGGCCGTCGAGGTTGAGGTCGCTGAGCATCCTGAAGTATTCGACGGTGCAGCACGGAAGCAGCTTGTTCTTCAGGAAGTCCACGTCCACGATCTGAATGCCTCGCCGAAGCGTTCCCGCATAGATCCGGTTTCCGCGGAGGTTGACCCTTTGCACCGTCCCCTGGTTCGCGGAGTTCGCCAGGGTGGCGGAGCCCATCCACTTTGGCGCCGCTGGATCGCTCACGTCATAGAGGTGCACGTTGGAAGGAATGGAGCGGACCCCTGGGGCCGTGCCTACCACCAGCGTCGTCCCCTCCCCTGCCACGTCCATGGGCCGACCGAAGATTTGCGTGGTGGTCATCTCAGACGGATTCACAGGGTCGGAGATGTCGTACCCAGTCAACAGCGAGAACCAGCTCGAGCCCGCGATCTGGTGCTTCAACGACCACATCGAAACCGGCTCGCCCTCCTGGTTTTTCGCGACATAGAACCCGGTCGTGGTGTACGACTGAGCCCCGCCCTCATCGGGCGGAATCGACTCTGGCCCGAACGTCTGGAAGGTGGTCGTGTACGGAACCAGGCTCTTGGGCGCGGGTGAGCCCGACACTGTGTCGAGATCCTGAATGCCGTCGCTGAGGGTCAGGGTGTAGAGCTGCTTGTATTTAAGCCCGAACAGCGGCTGGATGGTGATGGCGGTGATTGGAAGGGTCGGCGCCTGCGAGACATCGTCGATCACCTGGCCTGAGGCGGTCACGCCGCTGATCTTGAACGCCTCGTCGGTGGTGGCGGGGGGGACGGGACCTGGAGTCAGGTCGGCGCGGGTGAGACGGACCGTCTGAAGCGTCACTCCCACAACCGGCTCGGAGAAGGCGATCGTCGGGAAGATCGAGGTTTGAACGTTCCTGGCATTCGGCCTCGGGTAGGTCCTCTGCCCGAGAACGCGCGGCGGCTGAGTGTTGTCGGTGTCGATGCCTCCGCCTGCGGCCACGATGCGCACGGTTGTGGAGACTGGAACCGAGCCGCCTATTGGGGTGATGGCGGTGGTTCTGAGGAGGTAGGTGCCCGGCTGAGTGGGCGTCCACGTGTCCTGGGTGATACCGGAAAATGTGCCCGTCGGGTCAACGGTCACGACGAAGTTGACGCCGTTGATGTCCAGGCTGCTGATGGTGGCCTGCTCGGCTGGGCGATTGTTCCTGAAGGCAACGCGGAGCGGCGTGCCTACGGTTGAGATCCCGCCCGTATCCACGCGGTCTGAATCGCGCAGGACTCTGGCCTCCACATCCGGCGCAGGTAGTGGCGGCTGTTGCGACTCGAAAAGGACGTCGACGTGCGCCTTGTTCGCGTAGAACTTGAGCGCCGGGAAGGGGCCCTAGCTCGCGGCGGTGTCTTGTGGGTTGCCCTCAAAACCCATGCCGCTGCCCGTCTCTGTGCCCAACTCCGCATGCACCGTGACGGTGCCGCCCGTGTAGGTGGAATCCCACAGGGTATACGTGCCGTCGCCCTGCGTAGTGGTGAAGAGGGCGTTGGCCGACTGAAGCGCATTGCCGCTGCTATCCGACCCGAACACTTTGGCTCCCCGCACCGCCTCATAGCGGATCTGGCCGGCCTGTTCTTCGGTCCCCCACACCTGACGGCGGACACGGCCGACCACTGCACCGGCGAGCGCGGCCCGGGACTGCCCGGCTGCCCCGGACCAATCGTAGGTCAGGATGATGTAGGTGTCGCCCTCAATGGTGCCGGTTAATTCCGGGAACGGAGGTGAGGCCGTCTTCACCTTGAGTTCCGATGGGTCACAGATGGCCGTGGGGGCCGACTCCTTGCCCGGCTCATCGCCCGGACACACGGCGAAGGCATGGTCGAGAACTTCATAGGCGGTGACGCCACTCGGGAGCACCGACCGCTTCAGGGTGTAGAAGACCGCGTCCTCTGGATCAGCACCTGGATAGTTGGCGGCGAAGTTTGCTGGGACGTTGAAGGTGAGCTTCACCGGCTTGAGGAATGAACCGGGCTCGGCGGCCGAAAGCTTCATCACCGTCCCGATGGGCCGGGCGCCAAACGCTGGGTGTTGATTCGGGAATTGTGTGTCGTACTCCTCTGGCGTCAATGTGGCCAGCTTCAGCGCGAGGCCCTTGGCCAGAGCGCCTTCGGGGATGGTGAGGGACAGGCCGTTGGGGCCCTCAACGATGCCCCCCTTCGATCCAATCGCGGTTTCGCCCGTGGCCGGATTGATGAACGTGCTCGTCTCGAAGCTGGTGCTGTTGCCGAAGGGATCGGTGACGGTTACGAACAGAGTATCGGAGAGCGTTGCTGGCAGCGTGCCCTGCACCTGGCCGTCGTTGCCCGCGGTGAGGCCGAGGACCACGCCGTTCCCGGAGTTGATGATGAGAATCTCGGTGCCCGGCGGGAACGTGCCGTTCGGGGCGCTCACCGTGACCAGGCCATCGGCATCCG
>ENA-ORBV01015122-ORBV01015122.1-microbial-mat-metagenome-genome-assembly--contig:-NODE-15122-length-11418-cov-5.239485_pt1 | contig 11418 bp, 14 predicted proteins | sample MGYA00237777_ERZ505514 | MGnify/ENA primary metagenome ERZ505514 (study PRJEB26160, sample SAMN06269048) | microbial mat metagenome | isolation source: Oligotrophic lake microbial mat | place...
TCGAGGTGATCGCCAGGATGTCGCCGTCTTCGAGGATGCCGTCAACCGCGTCACCGATGATCGTCACGAGGTCGTCACCCGCCGCGAACTCGGGCAGCCCGCCCACGGCAAACACGGTCAGCATCACCGGTTTAGTTTAGGCGCGGGCTTACCGCACGAGCTTCGGCAGCACGTCGCGGCCGAACGTCTCGAGCCACTCCCGCTGGTTGCGGCCGGCGTTGTGCAGGTAGATCCGGTCGAAGCCGAGATCGAGAAACGTCTGGATGTGAGCGCGGTGCGTTTCGAGGTCGGCGGTCACGAGCATCCGCCCGTCGAAGTCCTCTGGTCGCACGAGCTTCGCCAACTGGTCGAACTCGAACGGCGAGCGGATGTCGCTGCGCCCGAACCGCATGCCACCGTTCGGCCACTCGGCAAGGGCGTTCGCCATCGCCTCTTCGTCGGTGGCGGCCCAACTGAGGTGTAGGCGCAACACACGAACTTGGGTGGCCGGATCGCGGCCTGCTTCCTTGGCACCTTCGGCGAAGCGCTGCAGTAGCAGGGCGATCTTGTCGAGGGGTGCGACCTCGGTGATCATGCCGTCGACGGTGCGCCCAGCCCGGCGCGCGGTCACCGGGCCGGACGCGGCGACGAGAATCTCGGGCGCGTGCTCCGGCATCGTCCACAGCCGGGTCGATTCGAGCTTGAAGTAGTGGCCGTCGTGGCGAACATCCCGCTGGGCGAGCCCGGACGCGAACAGCTTCTTGATCACGTCGACCGCCTCGAACATTCGGTCGATGCGCTCAGGCGCCTCCGGCCAGTACTGCCCGACGATGTGCTCGTTGAGCGCTTCGCCGCTGCCGATGCCGAGCCAGTGCCTGCCGGGGTAGAGCGCCGCGAGGGTTGCGCTCGCTTGCGCGGTTGCCGCCGGATGCGAGCGGTAGGTCGGCGCCGTCACTCCGGTTCCGAGGTCGCCCTGCGTTGTCTGACCAAGCGCGCTAAGGATATTCCACACGAAGCTCGCTTGCCCTTGCTGTGGCGTCCACGGTTGAAAGTGGTCCGTGGCCATCACTCCGCGGAAGCCGTGCGCTTCTGCGAGCGTCGCCAGCTCGACTGCCTCGCGCGGCGGGAAGCGCTCCAGCATGGCGGCATAGCCGATGTGCGGGGCGGATGACGCGGAGGGCATGCTCTATTCTTGCGCGGCGTGTTGGGTTGAACGGCCAGCTATCGCAGCATCTTGTCCATGGCCGCGACAAGTCGCTCGGCATGCTGGATCGCGTCGGCCGCCTTCGCGGCCGTGACCATGCGCGGCTCGTAGGCGGCGTTGTTCTTGAGCGAAATGAGCGCCCTCAAGTGGTTCGCGGCTGCCTCGCCTTCGTGGGCACGTCTGACGAGGGTGACGGCATCCGCATGGTTGTATGAACTGGACCTCACTGCAAGTGCCTTCCCACAGATTGCGTCCGCCGCCGCAATGCCCGCGAAAACCGCATTGGAGGCTGCGACGTTCGCTACGGCATGGTCGCCGAGGGCCGCGGCGAACTCGACTGTAAGTCGGGCTGCTTCGAGGAACGAGTGCGCTTGGGTCGCGCGCGCATCGATGTCGGAACTCGACATGGGCGAAGTGCCACCGCTAGCGCGCGGATTCATCCGAGTCCGTGGAGGTGCGGTATCTGCCCGCGCCCGTCAATAGGGCGGGCGTTCTGACTCCAGTCGCGCACGATAGAGGAGTCGTGCGCTACGAGATTGCTCAACTCGTGCTCGCTGATGTCGACGACTTGGCACGCGTTCCCCGTTAGCTTCTCAACGACGTCGGTGAGTGTACTCACTACCGCGGACCGAGCCTCGGGTGATATGGAGTTATCCACAATGAGAAGCAAGTCGTAGTCGCTGTCCGGTCCGGCGGTACCAGCCGCCACTGAGCCGAAAACAGCCACTCGCGCCGCGGCTCCAAGCTCGCGCGCCACGAGTGTCGCAATCTCCTGTTCGATCGCTGCCGGCGCAGCGAGAATTGCTTGAATCGCATCCCAGAACACGTGCGTGCGATTGAGCCGATACAGGGTCGCGGATGGCGTCTCTGTCGCGAATACGAGGCCGATGCGCTTCAGCTTCGCGAGGTAGCGCTGCACGGTGGAGTTGCTCTCCGCCCCAGCGAGCTTGGTGAGTTGTCTACCGCTAACGGGATCAGTCAGCCTCGCTAGGGCGGTCAGAACCTGCGATTCGGTCGGACCGAGCAGGTCAGATCCAACACGACTAAGTTCCATCCCACAAGTGTGTCAGATTCGAATCAAATGCACCATATTTGAATCACTTCGCGCTAGCCGGCGCCGCAGCCGCAACCGCGGCAGGAGACTCTTTCAATTCCTGCTCACAATCTGGACGAGGTCGCCCCACGCGTCGTCGAGAGTCGCCGTGGTCGCCGGGCCGAACTCGGTGGGCGGCAGCAGGAAGGCGACGCCCCGCGGCACGTCGGCATTGGGCACGAGACCGAGGTCGTCGGTTCTCAAGGCGAGGGGCTTGGCCTCGTCGTCGACGAACCCGCCGGCAGTGATGTTCATCACCATGGCCTAGGGCGTGTCTCCCAATGATTGTGGGTGGCGTCGCCAATGCTCAAAACATGTCTCGTTCGGCTGTTTTGAGTGATGCCCAGTGGGCTCGTGTTCAGCCGTTGCTGCCGTCGTCGTCGGGACGGGCGGGTTGTTGAGGGGATCATTTATCGGTATCGGTGCGGGCTGCCGTGGCGTGATGTTCCTTCCGAGTTCGGGCCGTGGCAGACGTTGCGGAAGCGGCACCGCCGCTATAGCGGTGATCGGACTTGGGATCGGGTGCTGGCGCGACTGCTGACTTCGGCTGACGAGGCGGGGATCGTGGACTGGGCGGTGTCGGTGGACTCCACCATCAACCGTGCGCACCAGCATGCGACGAACCTGTCCCGCCACACAGGGGGACCTAGCGAATTACACGAATGTGCGGGTCGAGCCTCCTGATCATGGAATTGGCCGGTCGCGGGGTGGTTTGAGCACCAAAATCCATGCGTTGAGTGACGGGAAGGGTCGGCCCCTGGTGCTGCTGATCGCCCCGGGGCAGGGCGGTGATGCTCCGATGCTCCCGCACGTCATGGGGCAGCTGCGCATCGAACGGGTCGGTTCCGCTAGGGCGCGAACCCGACCCGAGCGACTCCGAGGCGACAAGGCGTATTCGTCCCGTGCCATCCGGCAGCATCTACGGGACTGCGGAATCATCGCCGTCATCCCGCAGCCCTCCGACCAGATCGGACACCGCAAACGCCGCGGCTCCGCCGGTGGCCGGCCACCCGCGTTCGACGCCGACGACTACCGGGGCCGCAACGTCATCGAACGCAGCTTCTGCGACCAGAAACAATGGCGCGGCATCGCCACCCGCTATTACAAACTCGCCATCACCTACCGCGGCGGTGCCGTCCTCAGTGCCATCACAATCTGGCTCAAAGCATTAGAAGAGGCGCCCTAGTCGCCGCTGCCCTCCGCGCCCTCCGCGAGCTCCGCGACCTTTGCGGGCTTCGGTCCAAACTTGCGATGGGCCGCCTGCCTAGAGGTGTTGAGCACCATGGCGATCGAACCCCAACAGAGTCCAGCTGCCTTCGCTGCCTCAACGGCTTGCTCGAGTTGAGTCTCGGCGGCCTCAGTCGCGTAGAGCGCCTGGCCAATAGCTCGAAGCGGTGCGGCGTCCAAGACCACCAGATCCTTGGGGTTGAGCTGGTCCAGCCACGCTTCGAGGTCGAAGTCTGAATCTGTCTCTGTTGTTGGCTTCGTCTTCGTCTTTGTCATTGTCATTGTCATTGTCATTGTTTATGTCACCTCTTGTCGATGAGGAAGAACTACTTCGGACGAAGTCGATCCGCCTGAATAACGAGAGCAGGATCCCGCGCGGGCAGATAGACCCCCTCCAACAGCACGCCAGTTATGCCCGCGCTTGCGGCGAAGTCGATCGCGTCGACAGAGTGATGACGCTCCGCACCGACTCGGGAATTGGCAATGTTCGGGGAAACTCGCGCCGTGCCACTCCTGCGATGGTGAAGAGCTGCGTCGTTGCGCTACACCCCGCGATCTACTCGGCGCGGCTCCGCCCGGGACTATCGTGTCGATATGCCCAACGCGATCACGACCATCACCCTCTTCACGGAAGATCTCACTGCAACCAAGGCGTTCTACTTGGCCGCGTTTGATCTTCCAGTGCACTATGAGGACGAGGACTCGTGTGTGTTCGACTTCGGCAACACGCTCGTCAACTTGCTCAAGATTGAGAATGGGCCTGAAGTCGTGGCGCCAGCAGTCCTGGGATCGGCGCTAACTACGCGCTCGCTCATCACGATTACGGTTGACGATGTCGACGCCTCTGTTGAGGCGCTGACGAAGAAGGGCATCAGGGTCATCAACGGCCCGGTCGACCGACCATGGGGAGTGCGCACCGCGGCCTTCCAAGATCCAGCGGGCAACGTGTGGGAACTCGCCCAGCCGATCTAGAGAGAAGCGGCACATGCACCGGCGGTGTGTCCTGCCCTGCGAGCAGCACAGCTGAGTCTTCGTCTCGCTCTACCGGAATTCACGCGGTGTTCACAGTGCAATAGGTGCTGGCACCCCGAACCCCACGAAGATGAGACCGTGGATTTCACCGAGCACTTCTGGCTTGTCGAAGACGGCCATGGGCACTGGATCATTCGGCACCAGATCACCGATATCGTCGCCGGCGCGATCCTTCGCACGGCGGGCGGATTCCGGCTCAAGAACGAGCACGGACGCACGATCGGCAACTTTCCCACGATTGAGGCGTCGCTCGCGGGGTTGTACGAGCGGGTCTGAATTGCGGGGTTAGGTGTCTGCACTGTCGACGATGCCGACGAAGTGGGAACCGATGCTGTCAGACTCGGCCCGTCGCATCCCCGACTCTGGAGCTGGCAAGTCGAGCGGTGAGTGTTCGGTGCAGCTCAGGTAGGTGAAACTCGGCCACCACTTCTTGGGGCGCGCTCGTTCGGATGACCCGCAAAGGTCACAGCGCAGCTCGACCCACACAGACTTGGCGCCGGTGCGATTCGCTCGCGACTGGGCGAGCCACGGCGGCGGGTTTGTATCGAGCGCGGCGAGCTCTTGCTCGGTGATGCGGGCCGGAATGCCGTGCCGCTGTGCCATTTCAAGCGGGATGTCGAGCTGTTGGGCGGCTCCGCGCCGAGAGATCACCCAGCCTCGGTCGCGCGAAGGTCGCGGATCTCGGCTTCGATTTCGGTGAGGTTCTCTGGAGCCGCAAGACCGCACTCTTCGAGTTCCTGCGAAACCTGCAGAGTCAGGCCAGCCTTGCCTGCGGTGTGCGCATCGGACACCGTGCCGGCGTAGATCTGGTTATCAGCGGACTCTTGGTTGACCGCGGATGTATCCGCGCACAAGTGATACACAGTTCCGCTGAGAGTCCACGTGACTGCATCCGCTCCCGTGAGCTGTTCGACAATGCTGGTGTACTCATCGATCTGGCCCTCGTTCGCGACCTGCTGCGCCGTCTCATCCTCGACCGAGTTGGGGCTGAAGTCGGCGCTCAGGAGCCCTGCTGCAACCAACAGAACAATAGCGATGCCGCCAGCGACGCCCTTCTGCTTGCCGTCCATGTTCTTATTGGTGAAGATCAGGATGATCAGTGGCAGGAAGGCGATGATCGAGATGATGACGCCGAGCTGATTTTGTACAAAGAACCGCACCGGCTCGGACTTCTTCGCTGGATCGAGATCGTTGGCTTTCTTCCAGAACTGCGAGCCGACGATCGCAAAGATCGCGATAACCACGAGCGCGCCGATGAGCGCCCACAGGAACCAGCTCTGGGTCGTGTCCTGACGCAGGAGCCAGAAGATTGCGACGACTTCGATCGCGATCGCAATGACCCAGCCGATGACGGCGATGACGCGGAACATCGTCGCCTTGCTCTTGGCCTCTGGGGTGGGCTTCCACACCGCGTCGGTGTCGTTCTTCACGGCGTCGGCGGCGAGCTTCTTCGCCTTCTCGCTCGGCTCCGACTTCGGGGCCTGAACGATCTTCTTGCCGGATCGGCTCTTCTCTTCGGACATTTTCGACCCCTCCGCTAAAATTTATCAGGTCGAGGTTATAGTAGCGGGCTTCGGGCGTTCGTTGGACAGCCCGCGGTTGCATCGAGCGTTCGCTGAGGAGCACGGGTATCCGGATGCCACGGTCAGGGCGGGAGTCATTGTCGAATGGCCCGCGCGCGAGGACGGCCTCGGACGCGGGCACGCAGTGGGCCTTGCGCCTCTGAATGGCAAGGAGGCGCGGTATAAAGCCTGGGGTCCTGCCTGAGGTCCTGGCTGAGGTCCTTCCTGAGGTTCTGCCCGAGGTTCTGGCTGAGCTCCTGGCTGCGGTCTTGCCTGAGCTTCTGGCTGAGCTCCTGGCTGCGGTCTTGCCTGAGCTTCTGGCTGAGGTCAGCGCTCGCTCCTCTCCGCAAAAAATCTGTGGAGAGAACTTCTCCACATTCACTAGAACACATGTTCGAACCGTGCGAAAATGGATGCATGTCCATCCTCGAAGCGCCAGTGGGCGTCCTGCAGATTGCTGCGGACGAGCGCTCCAGCGCGGTTTCTCTTGAGGCCTCAGGCGTCGCCTCAATCGAGGTCTCGCTTGCCGCTCTTGATGCCGTTGCACGGGAATGTGCGGTGGGCATGCAGAGCGGGGCGGCCGCAGCGACAGATGATGCACTGCTCGACTATCAGCGCCGGCTCGCGGCATCCGCTCGACAGCTCGAACTCGCGGCGGCGGCGGCCGCAGCAGAGATCAGCCACCGCTCGCGACGGGAACTTGGTTACAGCGGGCTCGCGCAAAGGCGCGGGGCGCGTACCCCTGAAGCGCTCGTGCAACGGCTGACTGGAATGAGCGGGCAAGCGTCGCGGCGACTTGTGCGGGTTGGCGCGATGGTTGCCGAGCTGATTGGGAGCGGAGATGGCACCGGCGACCTCGGGATCGCAAAAGAGCCGACCACTCCCGCATGGCTTGCGCCCGCGATTCGAGCGGTTGCCGACGGCAACATCTCAAGCGAGGTGGTTGATGCCATTCGAGCCGGACTGGGTGACCCGAGCGATTCGGTGTCAACCGACGCTCTCGCAGAAGCGGCCGAAACATTGGTCGCGGAATCGGCATCGCTGACACTTGAATTGCTGGCGAGCCGGGCGCGCGAACTTCGCGATGAACTGGATGCCGCCGGGGTCGCCTCGCGCGAACAGGAGCGGCGCGACCGGAGGTACCTACGGTTGTTCCCGCAGGCGGACGGCATGACCCGAATCGTCGGACTGCTTGATCCCGAGTCTGCCGCGATCGTTTCCGGCGCGGTCGACGTAGCGACTTCGCCTCGGCGCGGAGGGCCACGTTTTGTCAGTGCCGAGGATCGCGGCCGAGAAGAACGGATTGTTGCCGACCCGCGCACGACCGAGCAGCTCGCGCTCGACGCGCTCGTCGAAATGGTGGATGCCGCGGCACGCGGAATCGGCACCGAACGTGTACCTCGCCGTCGCGCAGATGTGCGGATGGTGGTTACGAAAGAAGACCTTGACCGCCGGAATGGCGTCGGCTTCATTGACGGACAGACCGCTACGGTCTCGGTAGCGACCGTCGAGCGGCACGCTTGCGATGGCGGGGTCGTTCCCATCATGTTCGACCGGAGCGGCAAAGCCTTGAACCTCGGGCGAACCCAGCGACTGCACAGTCCTCGACAACGAACAGTGATTGCAGCGCGAGACGGCGGATGCCTCGCCCCGGGCTGTGAACGGCCGCCGAGCTGGTGTGAAGTTCATCACATCCACGAGTTCGCGATGGGCGGCGAAACGTCAGTCGACGACGGGGTCTTACTGTGTCGGCACCATCACATGCTCATGCACAATAACGGCTGGAGAATCGACAGACGGTCGGACGGCTACAGCCTGATCCCGCCGCCCGAGATCGATCAGCGCCAAACGCCGATACCGCTGAAGAGTAAGAGCGGTGCGATCCGCCGACTGATAGGCAGCGCTCGGAACTAGCGGTGCTGGTGCTGGTGCTCGTGCTGGTGCTGGTGCGGCGCTGGCGCCTGTGCTGCTGCTAGTGCTGCCGGTGCGATGCCGGTGCGATGCCGCGGGGGTCAGCTATCCCCAAGTGCCCTCGGGGGCGGCGACGACCGGCACCGGGGCACACGACCGGGTGGCCGCCGTTGGCGTAGTGGCCAGAAGGCCACGGGGATGCCCAAATTGCCGCCTCGATGACCTCTCTGTGGGGGCCGATGCCGCAAAGGCCTCAACGATCGCGCTGTAGCCGCTAACGCTGTACAAGGCATCCGCCGGGTTCTCCGCCGCGTTCTCTGCCGCGATCGCGAGGGTGTCGTAACTGCCCAAACCGCCACCCCCGCCAGAACCCCAGCCGTTGTTGAGTGGATTGTTGCGGTTGAACCAGCAATCGGCCCCGCTCTCTTGGCGCATCCACCGGGTGAGGACGGTCACGTTGCTGTCGGTAACAGGGAACCCTGCGAACAGCATCACGAGTTTCGCCCAGTCTGGTTCGTTCCTCCAGCGACGTAGGTCGCAATGCCCGCAGTGGTCGAGAACGCGTCGCGAGTGACAGCACGAGCACGCCAACAGTGACCACGATCGACCGGCGCGATCAGGGGAACCGCTCACTTCGCGCGCGAGCAGGCACGCTGCGATGGAGTTGCAGCGCCTGAATCCGTGCCCCCACGCTTCGCGCCCAACTCACACCAGCACCGCGAAGGTCGAAACGCCGATGGTGCTCAGAGTTCCTAGAGTTGGGATCCTAGATCCGCGTCCGACCGGTTGGCCGAAGCGCACAAGGGATCGAAGCTACGTGCGTGACATGGGAGCGGCCTGAGCGGATGCCGCGTGCGCACGCAAGCGAGGCGCGAGGTCGCGCTCGAACAACTCGAGAAAACGCTGCTGGTCGTGGCCCGGGGCATGAAAGATGAGGTGATTCAGGCCGTAGTCCACGTACTTGACAATCTCTGCAACGACCGCATCCGGGTCAGTGCCGACGATCCAACGGGATGCGATCTTCTCGATCGAGAGCGCGTCTGCCGCGCGTTCCATCTCGATCGGGTCGGTGATGTCGTGCTTCTGCTCCTTTGACAGGGCGAGCGGTGCCCAAAATCGGGTGTTCTCGAGAGCGACTTCATAGTCAGTGTCGTAGGAGAGCTTGATCTCGATGGTTCGGTCAATGCTCTCGAATTCGCGCCCGGCCTGCGCTGCGCCCTCTTTTACCGCGGGAATCAATTCCTCGGTGTAGAGCCCGACACCCTTGCCAGATGTGCAGATGAAGCCGTCGCCAGCTCGTCCCGCGTATCGCGCGACGACCGGCCCACCGGCAGCAATGTAGATGGGGATGGGCTGCTCGGGTCGGTCGTAAATGCTCGCGTCGTGCGTCGAGTAGTACTCCCCTCGGAAGTTGACGCGGTTGTCGGTCCAGAGCGCGCGCATGAGATCGACGGATTCTCGCAGGCGAGCGAACCGCTCCTTAAACTCGGGCCAGGTCTGCTCGCCCGCACCGCGGAAGCCAGTCGCCACCTCATTGAGCGCCTCTCCCGTGCCGACGCCGAGAAAGATGCGCCCGGGGTAGAGCACCCCGAGGGTTGCGAACGCCTGAGCAAGCACCGCCGGGTTGTAGCGGAAGGTCGGCGTCATGACACTGGTGCCCATTTGGATCGAGCTTGTGCGCTCCCCCACCGCCGCGATGACCGCGAGCGCGAACGGCGCGCGCCCACCCTCGTTGCGCCATGGCTGGAAGTGGTCGCTCACCGCGAAACTTTCAAAACCGCGAGCTTCAGCCGCAACACCGAATTCAACGAGCTCGCGGGGGCCGAACTGTTCGGCAGATGCCTTGTATCCGAGTTTCAGGTTCATCAGCCAATTCTGACATCTGTCGAGCGCTCGACACGACGTAGCAAGCGCCAGATTTGACAGGTCGAGGCCTGATCACGAAGCGTGAGCGCGATCCTCAGTTCATCTCGCTAGTCGAAGGCTGGCGACTTGAGAAAGTCCGAGACGGCCGTCGGAACGTATGGGCTGACATCCCCGCCGAGCGCAGCGACTTGGCGTACGAGCGAACTCGAGACGTGGGCGTGCGCTGGATTGGGCAACATGAACACGGTCTCCACGCCGGCAAGGTCGCGGTTGACGATTGCCATCGGGGTCTCGTACGCCACATCCACTTGAGAACGGATGCCCTTGACGATGACACTCGCACCGACCTCGGTGCAGTAGTCGACAAGGAGACCGACGCTCCAACTGGTGACGGTGATCGAACCGGGGAGGCCAGCATCCCGAATGGCCTGCTCGATGAGCGACACGCGCTGGGCAATTGGCAGCAGCGCAGTCTTGCCCGGGTTGTGCACGACGAGCACGTGCACCTCGTCGAAAATGCCCGCCGCACGCCCGATCACGTCGAGGTGGCCCAAGGTGACGGGGTCAAAGGACCCAGGAACAACCGCGATCCTGCTCATGAGTTCACGATAGTCCGTCAGTGTTACCGGTTCGTGACAATGGCTGCTGGTATGCCAACGCGGGGGCCGTTGCGGTCGCGGTCGCGGTCGCGGTGGCGTAGCTCAGTTCTTGGCGAGGAACGCCTCCGCGGCGGCATCAAGCCGCCGGTCGAGCGCCTCGCGCAGCGCGGGCGCGCCCTCGAGGCCCGGATCGCCTTCGAGAATGGCTGCAGCGAGGTCACGCGCGTCGAAGATCAACTTCGCGTCCTTGACGACGCGCAACAACCGCAGGCTCGACCGCCCACCCGACTGCCCGCGGCCGAGCACGTCACCTTCCTGCCGCAACTCGAGATCGCGTTGCGCAAGCTCAAAACCATCGAGGGTGGATGCCACGACCTCAACCCGCTCACGGGCGAGAGTGTCGCCCTGTGCCCCGGTCACAAACAGGCACAGTCCTGGCACCTCGCCTCGACCAACGCGTCCGCGCAATTGATGCAATTGGGACACTCCGAAACGGTCGGCGTCAAGAATGACCATCATCGAGGCGTTTGGCACATCGACACCGACCTCAATCACAGTCGTCGCGACGAGCACGTCAACCGCGCCGCTGGCGAACTCCTGCATGACGCGGTCTTTCTCCTCGCTTGACATGCGCCCGTGGAGCGCCTCGATGCGCGCGGTCGAGAGCTGTGGGAGCGCGCGGAGGTGTTCAAGTGTCGCGAGCACGGTGGCCGGCTGGTTTGGCTTGAGCGATGCCGATCCAGGGCCTCCGCTCACCGCAAGCGGCGCACCGGTACCTCCTGAAGCCAACTCGTCGTCACTGTGGGTGGCATCGATCGCCGGACACACCACAAAGGCCTGGCGCCCCTTGCCGAGCTCTTCCGCCAACCGCTGCCAGACCCGTGGCATCCACCCGGGTTTATCAGCAAGCGGCACGACGAAACTCTCAATCGGCACCCGGCCGCT
>ENA-ORBV01015123-ORBV01015123.1-microbial-mat-metagenome-genome-assembly--contig:-NODE-15123-length-11418-cov-3.666872_pt1 | contig 11418 bp, 10 predicted proteins | sample MGYA00237777_ERZ505514 | MGnify/ENA primary metagenome ERZ505514 (study PRJEB26160, sample SAMN06269048) | microbial mat metagenome | isolation source: Oligotrophic lake microbial mat | place...
ATATCACCCTCATCCCGCCGCGGCTTCTTAAACAATTCCACCTTCCCCGGATCCACGGCAAAGGTCAGCCGAAACGGTTCTTTCTCAAACACGCCGATTTTTCCGGAAAACTCTATCGGAGTCCCCGCCACCAGCGGCTTTCCTTTCCAAGCCCTGGTCAACCGGACCACGACCTCCGCCGTCTTCCCAGCCGTGACACTAACCAGAAACTCCCCCGCTTTCACCGCCAGCACGGCCCCGTGATTCTCGGCAAATCGGTCCCATTAATTTGCGTCGCGTACGCTTCGCCGTCCTTCCCCTCCAGCGCCTCCCGCATCAACTTCCAGAGTGTAGCGCCAGGGTTTCCCTTCCGCATAACGCAGATCGTGTCCTTGGTGACAACAGCCGCCACCACCTGCGCCGCCACCGGCACGCCAACCAGAGTCGCCGCGAATAAAATCCCGATCCGCACGCAAAAATCTTACCAGTACCGGATGTTCAAAAACCGCTCTTGATCGTCTTCGATCACCTATCCCACACATTAATGCCGTGCACTCAGCATCCCACCCCGAGCTTCGACAGATCACTCGGAGCATTCGCCGCGAGTAGCTCCGAGCCAAGTTTTTTTATCAATTTTCAAGTTCGAGCCGATATAACTATAATAGAGAAGAAACAGCGAACATGCGTGCGAAACATCATCGCTCTCTGCCCGTTTTCACTGGCATGTCTAAAGATCCGTGGACGGTAACCAAGAGTACTCGGCTAGAATGGACAAGTTCGGCCGTCATCATGTATTTACTCTCCACACTAGAGATTTGTGCCGGTGGCCAGGAATTGGCTATGAGCAAGCGGGTATCGACGATTTTCAGGTCACCGCCAATGAGTTGCCTCGCCTCAAGCGACTCGGAACTGCCGCCTGCTCGTGAAAATGAGCCGCTCTGAATACAAAAGAAATGGAGTCTAAATATCGTGAAAAGTCTCGCCTCAAGGAAACCCCGCCTACTCGATCTTTTCTGTTGTGCAGGAGGTGCCGGTGTCGGGTATAGCAGGGTGGGGTTCGATGTTGTCGGAGTGGACATCGCACCACAGCCACACTACCCGCTTACATTTATGCAAGCCGATGCCATGAGACTCGATCCAGAGTTTATCGCGACATTCGACGCGATACATGCCTCTCCGCCCTGCCAGTCCTATTCCGATCTGGCCAAGCGCAACGGAAACGCTCACGAATGGCCGCGCTTGATTGAACCCGTCAGGGACATGCTGACGAGATCCGGGCTTCCCTATGTAATTGAAAATGTTGACGGCGCTCCGCTGCTCAATCCCGCAATCCTCTGCGGAACGATGTTTAAGGGATTGCGGGTCCTGCGCCACCGATTGTTCGAAACAAATTTTCCGGTACTCACACCGCCGCATGGAAGGCATCCAAAGTGTCATACCATGGACAAGCGCAAGGCACATTACGGGAAGACGGACGATATGCGCGATTTCGTGTCGGTTAACGGCGGCGGAAACTGCAGCGTTGCCGCAGCTCGCGATGCCATGGGTATTGATTGGATGAACAAGAACGAACTAAACGAAGCAATTCCGCCCGTTTATACGCAATTTATTGGAGAACAGTTGATTGCCCAACTGTTTGTTCGAAAGCGATCACACTCGAAATCGCGTCGCAATGCGTAGGACGGGAGCGAAAGTACGGATTCGGCAATTCCTTCTAGCAAACATTGGGAACGTCGTAACATCGATTCAAATTCGCGACGCCGCTGGCACAGAGGTTACAGCCTGGGCGCGGCGTTTACGTGAACTACGCGAGCAAGAAGGTTGGCCGATACTTACGCACCACGATAGCGCGGAACTATCGTCGGGCCAGTATCTTCTGAAGGATCTGCCTCCGAACCATTCTGATGTGACGTTCGTCCGCAGTATCTCGATGAAGCTCCGCGCGGAAGTCCTTGACCGCAATGGCTTCACTTGCCAAATGTGCGGTCTGACTCCGGGGGATTTTGACCCGGCAACTGGTCGCACAGTCCGCCTTCACATCGGACATATCAAAGATAAAAGCCTTGGCGGTAAGGATGAACTCTCAAACCTGCGCGCGCTGTGCTCCACTTGTAACCAAGGAGCGAAAAACATCACTGGGGAAAAGCCAACAGGCATTTGGCTGCTATCTCAAGTCCGACGAGCCGGGCTTGATGAGCAACGCGCCGTTTTTGCTTGGCTTTCTAAGAAATTTTCAAAGTAGACAGCCGCCAAGCAACACGCTTTTGGGGAACTCTCGGCCTCTTTTTGCCCTCAAGGATGTAGCCCTCGGCACCCATATGCGTTAACTTAAGGTGCCGAAGGGCACTTTTGGCGCTTTCGGCGCCCTCCAAACCACTACATTTTCGGTTGGAAATGTTCTTAAGTTAACGCTTATGCCCTCCGCACCTATACCTTCGATGTCGCCTGACAAGTGCTACCGATGACGGACCACCTATCTCCCGAACGTCGATCCGAAAACATGCGCCGCGTCCGCTCAAAAAACAGCTTACCGGAAATGGCGGTGCGAAAACTAGTACACGGACTCGGCTACCGGTATCGACTCCACGCAAAAGACCTCCCTGGGAAGCCGGACCTCGTTTTCCCGTCACGTCGCTGTATCCTGTTTGTCCACGGCTGCTTCTGGCACGGTCACGAGAATTGCCGCAAAGCACAGAAGCCGGCCACAAATCAACAATTCTGGGTCGCCAAGCTGGAAAAGAACTACGAGCGAGACCGCTTAAATCTCAGGGCCCTCCGCCGCCTCGGTTGGCGAGTCATGGTTGTGTGGGAATGCCAAACAGAAAATCTAAACAAGCTCACCCCAAAATTGTGTCGCTTCTTGAAATAGAGTTCAGTAAAATTCCCAGACATAATTCACGAAGTCCGATCTGGCCCATTATAGTTGTGCATTCGCGCGCTGGGACCGGGCGGCCAGGGATCAGTCATCGAGTTCCATCCATGGGCTCGACCGGCCTGAAGCCTAAGCAATTGGGGGACTAAGAATGAAAATCATTCGCATTCTGGCGGTTCTGATTCTATTCTGGAATAGGGTTCGGGCAGCTGGCAACGCATAGCACTTTTGAATGACGCTCACCAGCGATCCAGGCACTTCTCGCCATCACGCGATCCGTAGCACATTCACCGAGCCCCACTCAGTCGAGCGGCTAACCGTGATGAAATACGGCGTTGCGGGAAGCATCTTTTCGGCAACCGGGACGTGCGGTTGGACCGTCCTGCGGGTTCGCCCCGGGTTCGCCCCTCTACCGCCCCGCAAACGAAACCGGATCCAACGACGTAACCATCTGCACCGCAAAAATATTCGCCGCCGTCCCCGTCTTCGAATTACGCAATCCCGTATAACCCGCCTTAATAAGCTGATATCGATTCGGCCGGAATCCCGCCGTAATCTCAAACGAGTTGTCCCCAGGAAATGCACTGGCGCGCAAATACCCCGGCCGAATCGCAACATACCATCGCGGGTGAAGTACGCGGCGAACTTCGAAATACCCAGGGTCGGCGCCGCCTCCAATTCAAACTGCGTACCTGAAAACTCACGCAACAGTTCCCCAGCCCTTTGAGGAGACATTCCCGAACGGTAAAGCCGATCGGCAGTAATCGCGTCATATGCATCCAACTGCGTAGGGAAAGGCGGGGGTGAGATTGCCCCAAAGTTTATGGAAGACCACACTCACAACCGGCAAGCCTTTGCGCACGAGAGCCGAAGATAGCCCGGCCCTCGCTTTGCCCGTTTTCGGGAGTTTAATCGCCGGTTTGGGGAGTGCTCGGCGGCCGCCAACTTCCGTTTGTGGCCGACCAAAGCAGGCCATATCGCCAACTTGGCTCTTCGCACGCTGGCGGCTAGTTCTTCCGGTTGAGAATACGCCAGAGAGTGCCGTTGAAAACGTTCTCCTGGGACGCGGCAGGGACGCCGCAGACTTGGAGGAGTTTGCGGTAGAGGTCGAGTTCCCGGTCGAATTCGGCGATCTCGCCGCCGAAGACGTCGGAGCCGAAGACGAGTTTTTCGAAGGCGCTGACGTCGGTTTTCGGAGTGTGGGGGCTGACCAGGTTATCCCACCAAAAGATGGTCTTGAAGAAAGCCAGGTCGGCCTGCTTTTTATAAAGCGTGGAGCCGGAGACATCGAAGAAGAGATTGGGGTTCCAGCGGCCGAGTTCGGCGGCCCAAGCGTATTCCGGGTTTCCGAGGTGGGCGGCGATGAGGGTGAGTTTCGGGAAGCGGCGGGCGATGAGATCGAGCGTCATGACGCGCATGCGGTCCGAGCTTACATTCATGGGTTCAGAGAAGTTCCGGCGGTTGACGATGCCGGTGTGGAAGATGATGATCATGCCGTATTTTTCGGCACGCTCGTAGATGGGCCAATAACGTTGGTCGTGGTAGTCGGCTTCCGGTCCGGTTAGCTCTCCGAGGCCGCGGAATCCAGCGTTGTGGAACATATCGACAAGTTTGAGCGCCTCGGGATGATCGAGCGACATCTGGCCGATTCCGTAGAGACGACCGGGGTGAGCGTCGATGAAAGCTTTGACGCTGGGAACATCTTTTTCGGCGGTAATAAGGAGTGCCTGGCCGTCAACGGATTCGAGCTTGGCGTGGAATTTGGTGAGAAACGCGGGATCGCCGTTATGGTGGACATGGGCGTCAATGAGCTTGGGCCGCCGGGGTTCGGCGGCGTTGACCGCGGCGATTAGGGACAGGGCGAGGAGGATCTGTTTCATTTACTTACGGCGGCCGAGGAACCAGCCGGCGAGAACGCCGGCGAGAAGGGCGCCGCCTCCTGTATAAAGAAGGGCCGATTTCGCTTCGTCGAGCAGCACGTTATTAAAAACGTTAGCGGAGAGATGGAGATGGATCACTTTCCATTCCCCGTTGATTCTGGCGATCGTGGTGGTCCATTTTCCGCTGAGACTGAAGGGTCCGCGGATAACCGGCGTGAATTCGTCTTCCATAGTGCCATCGGCGACGGCAACATCATTACCGAGGAAGCGGGCGTGGCCGTGGAGTGCGGCTTTCGTTGTGTATTTGGTGAGAATGCGGCCGGAACCCTTCACCATGCGGTCATAGTAGGCGAGGACCTCGGCGGCACCACGGGAGACCTCGCCGTTCGCCCAGACGACGGTGCCGGCGGGGTCCATTTGCTTGACCATGCGTTCGAGACTTTGCTCGTTGATGCTGGCTTCGACCTCGCTGAAGATCCTGAGCAGAGCTTTTCGATCTTCGGCGTGAGGGTCGGAATCCGGTAGGGCCGCAGGTTGGGTGAAAGTGGTGAGGGACATGATGAAGAAACAGGGTAGCAACGATCGCATGGGGATTCTAATCCAGTATGCATTCTAGTATGCGACGGGATTTCGAACACCGGACAATCCGCGCGGTTGCGAAAGATTAATCGGGAATGGAGGCGATGTCGCGAGGCTCGACACGCGGTTGGACATTCATGGCGTGACGGAACTGCGCGGATGCTTCATAGGCTCGGAGTCTTGAACGCATGATGGAACCGAGGGGCCGGTGGGCTTCAATGCCTTGCCAGGGGTTGAAGGAGAGGACATCGTCGGCATAGACGCGGCGGGCGGGACTGTAGGCGTCCTGCGTCTTGAACGTCAAAGTCCCCAGCGGGAGATGTTCTCCCTGCCATTCGACGGAGGCGTCTTCAATGGGCATTTTGCTGATGTCCGTGCAGATTTGGGCTCTGATCTCGTACGTGGCACTTTGCGTGTTGAAGAATTCGACGACGAGGTCGCGGTAGACGGAATCGTTGCCGGCGGTATCTATTTCCTGGCCAGTTAGATCCGCGACCGAGGCGGACAACGGCGCGATACTGAGCTTGGCGATGTACTTGCCGAAACGGATGGCGGCCATGGTGTGGAAGGTTTCGCCGAGGATGTGGTGGGCGGAGGCGCCCACCGCTTCCAGAATCCGGTTGGGAAGTCCGACGGCCTTCAAGGCCTCCGAGGCGGCGCTGACCATATTCGGAATCAGACTTCCCGGAGATTCCTTGCCGCCGGCAGCGTCCTCGCGTTTATGCTGCATTTCAAAGTAGGATTTGACGTCACCGAAGGGGAGGATGGGTAGATTGACGAGAAGAAAATCCTGCGTTACTTCGCCGGCGGTGTCCGGGAGAAGTCTCGGTCCTTCAACGCCGATCACTTTGATCGCGATGCCCTTAAGCGATCTAACCTCGTCGGAGTGGATGTCGCCGGGCGCGCTGGAGAGGCGGGCGACGATGGGGTATTCGCGGCCAGATTGAAAGATGCCTTGGGCCAGCGATTCAGAGAGATCCGAATAAATGGATAGGGTTCCGGTTAAGATACCGTGACTTTTGGCGTGGGCATCGCGGAGCGCGTGACGGTGCTCGTCGAAGACTTTTCGGTTGAGCCGTCCCATCGACGCGACGATCTCCTCGATCATCTCTTTTTCGCCGGGCTGTTCGATTTCGATGCCCTCGTGATACCCAATCCAGGGTGTTGTCATTGCGGGTGCCTCGCTATTCCGTCTCACGTTCCCACACTTTGCCAAGCTTGGCAAAGCCGAGGAACTCTGAGATGGACTTCGAGCCCTTTAGCAAGACGATGCCGGGCGACTCCGCCAGACCGGACTTCTGCATGAGTTCCGGGACACCTGCGAGGGCGATGGCTTTCAGATGGCGATTGGCATCCATGGCAAAACTGACGGCGTCGGGATCGGCGGTTAAGAGTGAGTCGCCGGCAGCACCGGCGAGAATAGCAACGGCTTCGAAAATGACGGATGGGGCTGTATTAAGGGCGAGATCGGCTGGCCAAAATGTACCGGCGGAATCGGTGACTCCGGCCACTTTGGGCGCGATAACGGTAATCATCGCGCCTTCCTTCCCCAGGGATTTCTTCAAAGATGTTGCCAACCCGGCATCGAAGCCGGGGGCCAGCAGCATTCCCACTTTTCGTCCGGCTAACGATGGCTCATAGCGGCCGTGCAGGCGAACGGCGGGACTAAGAGGGATATCGATTGGCTCACGGGCCGGACGAATGGTCTCGGCCTGTCCCGCCATCCCAAGTTTGTCGGCTACGGATACGCCCAGTTCCGGATCGATTAGATTGAGATGTCCGAGCATACGGCGGCGAATCGCGACAGTTTCCACTTTGCCGAGTTCGAAGGCCAGCGCCAATCTCATATGGCGCTGTTCTGACGGTGTGACGGAACGATAGAACATACGCGCCTGGGAGTAATGGTCGGCGAACGAATCGGAACGGAGCCTGACTTTCTGCCCATCTACTGGGGCTTCGAAGGTGCGGAAGCCGCGCGCCGCGGACTCGCGGGGAGCATTGGGATCGAGTGAGTTCGGTTCGTAGTTCGTCCTCCCTTTTGGCACTTCCATTTGCATGTGCCCGTCGCGCTGCCCGTTGGCGAAGGGGCACTTGGGACGATTTATCGGGAGTTCGTGAAAGTTGGGACTTCCGAGGCGGCTCAACTGCGTATCGAGGTAGGAGAAGAGGCGACCCTGGAGGAGCGGATCGTCGCTGAAGTCGATACCGGGAACGATGTGGCTTGGGCAGAAGGCGACTTGCTCCGTTTCGGCGAAAAAGTTGTCCGGGTTACGATTCAGCGTCATCTTGCCCACCATTTCCACGGGGATTATTTCCTCGGGAATGAGCTTGGTCGGGTCAAGAACGTCAAATGGCAGCGCGTCGGCTTTCTGCTGATCGAAGATTTGAAAACCAAGTTCGAATTCGGGGAAGTGACCTTTCTGAATTGCCTCGTAAAGATCGCGGCGGTGGTAGTCCTGATCGGCTCCGCAGATTTTGACGGCTTCATCCCAGAGAACAGCGCTGGTGCCGTGGACCGGGCGCCAGTGGAACTTGACGAAGTGGGTTTCACCGGCGTCATTCAACAGGCGGAAAGTGTGAACGCCGAAGCCTTCCATCATGCGGAGGGAGCGGGGGATGGCGCGATCGGACATGGCCCACATAATGGTGTGAAGCGACTCCGGCATCAGGGAGATGAAATCCCAGAAGGTGTCGTGGGCCGAACCATTCTGTGGATAGCCGCGGTCGGCCTCCATTTTGACGGCGTGGATGAGGTCTGGAAATTTGATCGCGTCCTGAATGAAAAAGACGGGGACGTTATTGCCGACGAGGTCGAAGTTGCCTTCCTGGGTGTAGAACTTGACTGAAAAGCCGCGGATGTCGCGGGGAAGGTCGACGGAGCCACTGCCACCGGTGACTGTGGAGAAGCGGGCGAATACGGGGGTTTGGACTGAAGGGGCCGAGAGAAAATGGGCCTTTGTGACGGCTTTCATGGATTGATAGGGCTGAAAATGACCATGGGCCGCCGAACCGCGCGCGTGAACGATGCGCTCGGGAATTCTTTCGTGATCAAAGTGAGTGATTTTTTCGCGGAGAATGAAATCTTCGAGAAGCGTTGGTCCGCGCTGGCCGCCTCTTAGCGAGTTCTGGTTGTCAGAGATGGGCAATCCCTGATTAGTCGTTAACTCGGCGCCGTCGGCAGCTGGTTTCTGATGGGTTTCGGCTCGTTTCATTCAAACATCGCAAGCAATTGGATGGCCGAATGACGGAGGCCTTAGTTTGGTCCGTCGCGTGCATTAGCAAAAACCGTGAGCATAACGCAGGAAACGAACGGCGTGATCGAAGGATTGATCGAAGCGCTGACGGACGGAGAATTGGGATTCAAGGTGGCGGCGGAGGATGTGTCCAAGGCCACTTTGAAGCAGTTTCTTCTGGGACTAGCAGCGCAGCGAGCGCAGTTCGCCAGGACGCTGCAATCCCAGGTGGAACGCCTGAACGATGAGTTCGACGACTCGGACGATACGGCGGGGAGTGCGCATCGAAGTTGGGCGCAATCTGGCCGCGGGGACTTACCCGACGATCCTGGACTTTTGGGTGAGTGTGAAAAGTCAGAGGAGTCCGTTTTGGCGGTTTACCGGGGGGCGTTGAAGGGCCAGTCATTAGGCGAAGCCCGCGCTATGGTAGCGGACCAATTCAACAAGATACGCATGGCGCGCGATCAGATTGCTGCGTTGCGGGAGTCGAAAGCACCGGAGGTGTAGAGAAGCTGCCGACCCTACTTTTGTAGAATGGTTGGCAATATGATTCGCAGCTCGCTGGTGATGTGCTTTGCTGTGACGGTATTCTCGCAGACACCGCCGCATGTTTCACGGGCGAAGGAGATTGTTTACGGGGCGCCCGAGGGACTGGATGTAAGCATTGGACTGCGGGCGTACATTGAGCGGTACCAGACGGACAGGGCGGCCTTGGCGCGATATTACACGATCGGGGAGTCACCCCAGCGGATCAAGGCGTTTCGCACCTTTAATGAAAACTGGTTGAAGATGCTGGGAGCGCTTCCCTTTTCTACTCTGACCCATGATGCGCAGGTGGATCATATACTGCTGAGCAACATAATCCGGTTGGATTTGCGGCGGGTGGAGCAGATTGAGGCGCGTCTGAACGAGGCGTTGCCTTTGCTTCCGTTTGCTCCGGCAATCTTTGAGTTAGTGGATAACCGGGTGCGCGTGGAGCCGCCGGATTCGGCGAAAATAGCGGCCACGCTGTTTCGATTAGAGAAGGAGATTGCGGGCGCTCGCAAGGAAATTCCTTCGCGAAAGGGGCCGACCAAGCCAGCCACGGCGAACCGCGCGGCGCGATTGACACGAGAGTTTTTGGGCGCGTTGAAGGAATGGAACACGTTCTATAGCGGCTACGACCCGAGCTTTTCGTGGTGGACCGCGGAGCCATTCGGCAAATTGAACAAGGCGATGGAGGCCTACGCCGACGACCTTCGGGAGAAACTGGCAGGCGTACCGAAGTCGGACAATGACACGATTGTGGGCGACCCGATTGGCGACGCGGCGCTGCGCGATGAATTGCGATTCGAGATTGTTCCGTATAGCCCGGAAGATTTAGTAAAGATTGCCGAGAAAGAGTTTGCCTGGTGTGACCGGGAGATGTTGAAGGCTTCCCGGGATTTGGGTTTTGGGGACGATTGGAAGAAAGCGCTGGAGCATGTGAAGAATCTGTACGTGCCGCCGGGGCAGCAGGCGACGCTGGTGCGGGATCAGGTATTTGAGGCGATTGATTTTCTGGAGAAGCGGGATTTGGTTACGATTCCGGCGTACACCAAAGACATCTGGCGGATGCGGATGATGACGCCGGCGGAGCAGCGGATCAGTCCGTTCTTTTTGGGTGGTGAGCAGATCATTGTCAGTTTCCCGACGGCGGAGATGCCGCACGAGGCGAAGTTGATGAGCCTGCGGGGGAACAATATTCATTTTTCGCGGGCGACCGTTCATCATGAGGTAATTCCAGGGCACCATTTGCAGACGTATATGACACAGCGGTACCGGGCGTACCGGCGCGCGTTTTATACGCCCTTCTGGATAGAAGGCTGGGCGCTTTACTGGGAGATGCGGTTGTGGGATCTGGGATTCCCGCAGACGCCGGAGAACCGGATCGGCATGCTGTTCTGGCGGATGCACCGGTGTGCGCGGATTCTTTTCAGCCTGAATTTTCATCTGGAAAAATGGACAGCGCAGCAGTGCGTGGATTTTCTGGTGGATCGCGTGGGGCATGAGCGGGAGAATGCGGCGGCGGAGGTGCGGCGGTCGTTTGAAGCGAATTATTCGCCGCTTTACCAAGCCGCCTATATGCTGGGCGGGTTGCAATTCCGAGCCTTGCATGCGGAACTGGTTGTGTCCGGCAAGATGACGGAACGCGCATTCCACGACACGATATTGCAGTCCGGGAGTATGCCGGTTGAACTGGTGCGGGCGAGCCTTTTGAAGCAGCCTTTGGCGTCCGGATTCCAATCGAGCTGGCATTTTTACGGGCGACCCTAAATTTATGACAAAACCAAACTGGCACGGGGTGTTTCCCGCGGCCACGACACACTTCAAGCCGGACTACTCACACGACATTCCGGCGTTTCAGACGCACCTGGACAAGATGATCAAGGCCGGGGTGCATGGGATGGTGGTGCTGGGCTCGGTGGGCGAGAACGTGGCGCACGAGGACCACGAGAAGATGATGGTGCTGGAAGCGGCGAAGGAGGCGGTTGGCGGGCGCGTGCCGCTGTTATCGGGAGTGGCGGAGACGACGACGGCGCTGGCCTGCCGGTATGCGCAGGACTGCGAACGGCTGGGGCTGGACGGGCTGATGGTGCTGCCGGCGATGGTCTACAAATCAGACCCGCGGGAATCATTGGCGCATTTCCGGAGTGTGGCGCGGGCGAGTTCACTGCCGGTGATGATTTATAACAATCCGCCGGCGTATGCGGTGGACGTGACGCCGGAAATGTTCGTGGAGTTGGCGGATGAGCCGACGGTGGTGTCGATCAAGGAGTCGTCGGATCTGTCTCTTATACACATCTCCGAGCCCACGAGACTAAGGCGAATCTCGTATGCCGTCTTCTGCTTGAAA
>ENA-ORBV01015126-ORBV01015126.1-microbial-mat-metagenome-genome-assembly--contig:-NODE-15126-length-11417-cov-4.530335_pt1 | contig 11417 bp, 11 predicted proteins | sample MGYA00237777_ERZ505514 | MGnify/ENA primary metagenome ERZ505514 (study PRJEB26160, sample SAMN06269048) | microbial mat metagenome | isolation source: Oligotrophic lake microbial mat | place...
GTCATCTCAACTTGCCAATGTCACATTCTTGTCGCCTCACACGAAACAACTCGCCGTCAATCGCAACTTTGCGATGTCATTGCCGACGTGCATTGGCAATGCTGGCGCCATTGTTGTCATTGGGCCTTGCTCAAGAGACCACCCAGAGCAATCAGCGACTGCACCAACAGCGCGCTTGGGCTCATGACCTGTCAGACCACAAATCCAGGCTGGTCATGGTCGAGCAGCAAGCAAGGTGGGATGCAACGAAGACCAATCCGATCGGACCGCGCACAGTGCGAAACGTCGAAAGAGCGAGCTCTTGTTGAGCGAGTCTCTTGAGATCATCCCAATGCGGTTGCATCGTTCGCGATCGCGCTTCATCCGCAGATGGCCGCTCGTGACGCAACGTGCATGGGTCTCGTCCGCAGGTCGCACAACTGGCCCGCTGACAAGTTGCGGAGCAAACAAGAAGCGAGACAAGAAATGCGGTCTGCTTCCACCTGAGCCCACTCCAGAAGTTGTTCCGTGGCGCGCGTTGTGCATCGACTTGGTGCGTCCACGCACACTCGGGAACAAAGACAAACCCAAAATGCACACTGAACTTTGCTGCATGACAATGACAGACCCTCCAACAGGGTTCTTTGAAGCAGTCGAAATCGGTAAAAAGGCTGCAAGCGCAGTGGCCCACTGGTCAGAAATCCACTGGCTCTCTCAACATCCCTGATGAGGGATCAGAGTTGGCTGCAGAAGCAAGCGACACTCTCAAAAATGAATGTGGTGTTGATCGAAAGATCACCTGGTGAACTTCATGTTGACTTTTTGAGAACCCCTGGAGAGCTTGTCTGGCAGACGCACAGCTTTCCGGCTGGAGACGTTTTCGAAATCATCTCTTGTGAGCAGAAATATTCTTGTGAGACGTTTTTGCAAATTGTCTCTGCTGAGTGGAAATTGTCTCCATGGAGACGATTTTGAATGATCTCCACAGTGGAAGCAAGCAAGACGACTTGGATTCAACCAGCAAAACGCCACGATGACAAAATCAACTCTGGAGATGACTTCTTTTTGAGAGACGATTTTTGAATCATCTCGCCCCTCACAAAATCATCTCTCATGTGCCAAAATGATCTCTCCTGAGCACAAAGCGTCTCGAGACATTTTGCGAGAGGTTTTTTGAGAGACACTGTGCGCACCACCGATTGGACAAGTCTCCTGCAAGCTCCGGAAAAGTGCGCCGACCCACAACTTCAAGAGCTTCAAGCGCTTCAGCAGTTTCAAGTGTTTCAAGAGATGGCAACACATTTCAAGAGTGTTTCAAGAGACAGCAAGAGTCGTCAAGAGTTTCAAGAGTGCGTTTCAAGAGTGAAATTCAACGTGCGCGCAACCGCGCGCGCAGCAATTTCAAAATCGAATTTGGATTTTGAAATCGAATTTTGAAACCCTTCGCTGCGTTTCAAGCGTTTCAAGAGTTTCAAGCGTTTCAGCAGTTTCAAGTGTTTCAAGAGACAGCAACTCATTTCAAGAGTGTTTCAAGAGACAGCAAGAGTTGTCAAGAGTTTCAAGAGCTCGTTTCAAGAATGACTGACAAAGCACGCCCCGATTCTGTTTGCCCCACCTTCCTGGCCAGCTGGCTGGTGTCACGTTTGGAATTGACGGAAAAAGAAGATGCGCTTCCGCGAAAAAGAAGATGCGCTTCCGTTGCGTTCACTTCCGGCATCCACGATCAATTGCCTGCTGCACCAGCAAATGTCAAAAGCATCTGAAACCAAACACAAGGAAAAGTGCCGATGGTCATGTGCTTAACCGAAATTGCATAACCAATGACAATTAAGAACATTTCACTTAAGTCTGGTTTTGGAATCGGTTTTCAAATTAGTTCTGATGTTTGAATTGTTCTGGTTCTCACATTCATCCAAAGTGGAGACAGTGCTAACCAAAGCTTAACGCCAATCCTAAACAGTGGTGCTACGCACCACTCTTTAGAAAGAGTGGACTCATGTCCTCATCTTTATTCAAATCGATGGTTCTGCGTTGTTAGCTTTAACCAAGTAGCCATCTAGTTGTTCTTATTGGCTAGTCGGTGTCTTATCGGACATGTTGTGTGTTGATGATGTAGCTTGTAGAGTCAATTAGATGGGTCATCTGCAGCGGCAAAGAGAAGCCCGTGGATTCGAAAATTCGGCATGCAATGCTCAGTCTACATGGCAACTGAAGATGACAGGGATGGAAGCGCCGCCAGTGACAACCGTGCAGACCTGGCCGTCGGTGACACAGTCAGGGAGGTGATCGATTGTAGTCAACTTGTTGTTGGAGCTACTGGTCATGGTTTAGCTGCGCCTGAAGCTGGACAGAGACAAAGCACGAATGAACTCATCAGAGAACACATTGATGCTGCTGGTACAAGATTGCCAGCACAGGCGGCAGTGGTTGCTAACGAAGCAGCTGTTTTACCAAAGTTGTCACGGAAGACGCTTGCAAGATCTGAGAAAACGTTCATTGGCCGGGAAGGTCAGGCCGAATTCACTGGTGACGCGAGCATTGTGTCACAAGGACATGTTGCCGAGTGCCCCAACAAAAAGACCAACGAGGGTCGCTTCAGGATTGATTGGGAAAAGAACAATTCTTTCTCTCCATCCGCAACCCCAGCAATGCTGCGGCAATGGTTTCCTGGCAGCAAAGCCTTCCGAGACGATCTTGATTTGGCCATTGAGCGATGGCAAAAAGAAGCAACAGCCCAGCAGAAAGAACGAGCGGCACCAAAGCGGAAGCAAGCAACAGCTGTCACGGAAGGGTCGCGTTCTACAAGACCAAGTGCACTGTCAACGCCGCCTGCACGGCTGGTTATGATGCAGGCCCGAGCTGGTCTGCGCACGGAAGCATCGACAATAAGTTCCCTTAGCAGCAGGAGTTTTCATTTGCCTGGGCCTTCTAATGTTTCTGGATCGGAAGATGCAGCACCCAGCGATGATGATCGCTCAATTGGTGCATCTTCAACACGGTCATCCAGGGCCATTGATAGCGACAGCGAAGATGGGGATGACCTGGATGAAGAAGACAATGCCTACGAACAGCATTCCGACAGCGACAATGACGAGGAAGAATTTCGTCCCCATGCCGAAGCACCTGATTTGTCTGAACGAGCGCGTGCTTCACTAGGTGACTACCTCAAGGCCTTGGTTTGGAAGTTTGAAGTTGTCACAGCAAACACGCCAACCGTGAACCCGCATCGGCCACACTCAGGAGATCATGGCATGCGGCCGGGTGTGTCGCGACGATTTACTGACCCACTCAAATGTTTCAGTGAGTGTGGTGGAATGAACGTGCAGTTCATTGCTAGGTTGGCAGCCAACAGCAATGACTGTTGCTGGACCAAAATTGAGCCTGGTCTCGGACGGAATCTGCACAATGGCATGGTCTGGAAAGACACAAGTGCAGACGAGATGCATCACTTTCTTGGCATTGTGTTGAAGATGTCTCTGTCTCCCATCGATGGTGGAGGGTGCAGCACATGCTTTGCCACGGACGACAAAGTGACACATGCAGACACCAGTCGCAACCCAGTGACAATCCAGATCAAGAACAGCAAAGGTTGGGCACAGGAAACAATGCCTTTGCATCGCTTCAAGCAGATGCGGGGAGCGTTCCACCCAGAAGACAAGGTCGCATCGCATGGCAAAGACAAGCGCTGTCAGCTGCGACATGCCTCAAATCGTTTGAATGCAGCTGCTCTGTCCACCTTTGTCATGGGACCGAACATGTCGTTTGATGAAGGAGGTTCTGCATGTCGATCTCACATGTGCCCCGTCCAACAGCACAACAAGGACAAGCCTGACAAGCACCGAGTGGATTTCTTTGTCCTCTCTGACTCTCAGCATTGCTTCATTTGCCACATGGATGTCTACCAAGGAAAGAACGACCACAATTGTTGCATCGATAAGCGCGCAGCTGAACTCCCTGCAACCCAGAAAGCTGTGGCAAATGCTTTGCACAAAACAGGGCTTGATGTGTGGTCACCCTTTGGACATCGCCATGTGGCAACTGACAATCGTTGTGGATGCTGCGAACTCGCTGCTGTTTGTCGTGATTGCTTTCGAATCTACATGTCTTGTGCAGCGCGGCAGAAGCGGAGGGATGGAACAAAGACATCATGACCTTAATTGAAAAAGATGCAGTGCGAGGCGACTGCCTTCTCGCATGTGACAAAGACAATGAGATGATCTGTGGTCAGTGGAGAGACTCAAAGGTTGTCAGTCAACTTTGTGTTGTCAGCAAAAGACTTAAGCATTGGAACGGCAAAGCGACAAGTTGGCAGCCAGCAGAAGAGGTTTCCGTGCCCAAATGTTGTTTTGCTGCACAACACAACTGTGTTTGGTGTTGACAAGGGAGATCAAATTCGCATGCACGGTGGAGGGTTTGCTCGGAAAGCTCACTTCAAAAAGTGGTTTAAGAAAGCTTTTCTAGCCATCATTGATTGCATGCTGTTGAATTCCCTTGTTGCTTGGAACCTAGGCTGTGAAGAATGTCGATCCAACAGACGGCCCTTGAAGAGGCATGAATTCCACACGTGGGTCGCCGAAGCAATTGTGGTGCATGGTGATCCATCAATCATTGCTAGATCTCCGGAACAAATGCGGGCAGCAACTGCCGGCCTTTGTAGAGGCCTTGAAGTTCATCGGCCAGCACAAGCTCCAAAAAGATCACGCTGTGCCGTCTGCAAACTGGATTCGAACTGTGACTGGAGTGGCAGTTGTGCGCTTCAAAGTTGTCAGCGAATTGGGCACAATGGCTTCTTGCAGATCCCACGGAAGATGCACCAAGTGTCAGCCTTTCTCGGAATGACCTGCTTTGAAATGTTACACTCGGAGGTAGGCCGTGAAGTGTTGACACACAAGACCACCGAAAGATTGACATTCAAAGAAAAGCTGCACTCTGTCAACCACAGTCATCCGGCAATGAGAGAACTGAGTGTGCTTCATGGCCAACCAGCTGTTGCGAGTAGAAAAAGGAAGTCATCTCAGGATGACGATGATGATCTAAATTGTCATGCTGACAACGAGGAGAGTCAGAGCCAAAGAACTGATCAGATTTTAATTTTGTTAGAACAGTGCCAACAACCAACTTGCATGTCTTTTTGCTTTGGCTTGAAACCTGTGCGTTCTTCACCTTCCTTAACAAAATGTTCATTGATCCAATTGCAGACACAAGTGGGGAGAATCCATCTCTTCTGCGTGCAACCAAGGTGATGCGCGCACATCCTGCAAAGAGGATGACGACACTCCTTCATTGTTGCCTCCTGGGCAATCAAATTGTTAACAATCATCCTACCTTCTTCGACAGTCTCATCGTCATCAACAATGCACAGATCCAACAGACACCACTTGCAAGCATTTGGAGGCATTTTCTTGGGTGACTCCTCCTCACCCTCATGATCTTCCTTGCGAAATCCTTTTGCCTCAACCAATTCATTAGTTGGCTTGGCCTTCTTGCGTGGAGGGTTCTCAGTCTGGCTGTCTTCCGAACACTGCGAGCAAGGTCCACTTTCCGTCCCTTGACAGAAGATGTTGCAATGCTTCACCTCCTCTCCATCTGATGTCCATGTGGCATCATCAAAGAATTGGAAAGGCTTGTTCCTGTGCTTGGGGCAGCAGGCCTTCTCGATCGCATCCTCACATGTCCTTACCTCTTCATCCTGCTTTATGACATTCTTGTCAATCAGCTTTAGGATTTTGTCCCATTTGATAGGCTCAGCGGGTTTCTTGCCTTCAGCCATTGCATCCACAAAGTCATCATCCCAAAGGACGTCACCTCTTGTCAACTGATTCAAAGGATGATCAAAAAGAGGGTGAGGTTTGCTTTTCTTCTTCTGAGACATGATGCCGCAACACAAAATGAGACCATGCGGAGCCTTCCAACAACACGTCCACCCTCACCATCAAAGAAATGCCGCGAAGCTGTCTCCGTTGCTGACAATGATGGACCAAACCTAACTGCATTGTCTGTTGAACATCAGTTGCAAAGAGTGCTGCCAAAATTGATCTGAACTAAATTCTGCGTTTCCAGCCCGATTCTTGGCAAAACAAAGAAAAGGCCAACCAGCTGTTAGCACGTTTTGACTGTTTTGGCTGCGCGAAGGTTGGCTCAAATCCTCATCTCAATGGCCGGTTGAGGCTAAAGAGTGGTTCCGGGTCCACATTTTGTTGTCAAAGAGTGGGCCCGGTGTGCGCATTTTTGTCGCTGGTGTGCGTGCTGCCTGAATGGCGTTAAGCATTTTTGTCCCTTCCAAGACACAAGTCATTTCGAAACTCTTACAACAGGTCAAATGAATGCACTTGAGAATGGCACGTTCACCGCAGTTCAGTTCCATCGACTTCTCGCTGGGCATGGATGAACAAGCAAGAAGCCCAATTCTGCATGGCGCATGCATTTTTTTGGAATGTCGCTTGCTCACGACCAATCAAGTTGTGGAGTCAATTCGCCAAATCAAGAAATGCTTGCCCCTGACCCCAAACAACTGCCATGTTGGAGGGAACCCACAGGTCTTTCTTTGCCTTGTTTTGCACCCTACCAAAAATCATGACAGGGATTGTGACATTGCCAGTGTTGACAGTGCATGTGTCAGTGCCAGTGTTTTCTCCTCCCAACAATGAACAAGGTGGCTGGATTTCCAGTTGGAGAAAAAGAGGAAGCAAGCTGACGAGAGACAACTACAAAATGTCATCAAGCGCACACATTTTCCCAAACCTGAGAAAGAAGGGACCAAAATGTGAAACCAGTTGTGATCTGTGACATCATGACTGACATTGAAAAGAACAAAACACAAAGCTTGGCACAATTGCACCAGCAAATGAAATGCATTTGGCTGGATGTGGAAAGACAAACAACAGAACACACTCAAAACCACAAAGTCAAATGAAGAAACTCGTTGCCAGCAGAATGACAAAAAAAGTTTAGAAAATTCCTCCAAATGTGCAGACTGCTGCCAAAACGACACATAAATTTTGCAATGAACAAATCATTGCTGAAAAACGTGCTCTCGTGTGAGTTGTCATTGATGTGCACTGCATGAAGGAACAGAACACATTGAACTGAAATGGTTGTTCATGACATTGCTTTGGCTCAGGGCTGACATTGAGGCCATCTGTCTGAAGATGCAATTTGATTCAAGATGTGAGAGATCTGCAGTTGTCTTTGATCTGATGATCCCACACCCAATGCTGCTCATGACTGTTTGCTTTTTTTAGTCATGTGTGGTCAGTCTGCCCTGACAAAAAATCACGAAACTTCAATTGAACACAAGAAAAAAACATGAAGAGCAAAAAACATCAACATGTCCGCAATGACAACGTTGACATGTCCCAGACTTGGAAATTGATGAAGGCAATGATTTCTTCAATTTCCCGTTTTTGATTTTCAGTTTGTGTTCTCTGTTTTGTTGATGCATGCATTTCATTTTGCACAGGAGCACTGTTTTCATTGATTGTCATTTCAACATGTTCTTGATTGATTTGTCATTTGTTGTCAGATGATGACAATGCATGTCTTTTTTGGGTCTTTTTGCTGATGCATGTGTCTGATCTGCACCATCAGCATGTCATTGTTTGGGTTGTTGTGGAAAGGTTGCCAATGGCAAAGTGGAACTCAAAGTCAGCTGCATGCAATGCAAGCAATTGATGACACATGGACACCTCAGTTTTGCGGTTGTTTTCAACCTCAAGTGTGACAGGAAATCAATTGAGTGTGTTCTGCTTGGTTTTGCATCACATCTGTGTGTGATTCCCCACTTCCATCCCCGTTCGCCACAACCCACAACATTGAACCATCTCATGTCTCATGCACGCAACACTTCCCAACTTGATGATGTGGCATGTCCAATGCAGTGTTCTGGCCCTGTTGGGCAGGGTCTTCACGCCACATGTGTGCTGTTGCCTGAAATTCTCGGACACGAACAAGTCCATGATCCAACAGTGGGAGTCTGTTCTTCAATTGCAATTGGCATCTGATTTGGGTTCCTGTGATTGTCTGGCCAAAGTGATCTGAACAAAACCAAGTCTGTTCTTCCACAGTTTCTTTTGGTGTGGATGAGGAACCTGTTGCATGTCACAGTCCGCTTGCTGGCAAGCACTGACCCCCAGAAGACACAGAGATGACAGACCCCAAGCCGTGGACGACCATTCAAATGAGTCTTGTTCCCCAGCGATGACAAGTGTTGGAAGGAAGCACGGACACCGACATTCTTGATCTGCAGCCATGCTGGTTTTGTGGTCCTTCTTGTCAAAATTTGCATTCCCCAATCAAGACATGGAAGGGTGTCGGAACAGTTTCCTCAATTCCATGTCAGAGCACCACAACAGAGCCGCTGCCACAGCAGCAGCCGTGCCACTTGTGCGGTGGCTGATCAGCAACATTTCTTCCATTTTGCAGCATGTGGAATCGTCCAATGCAAGCAGCCAAAGGCCAGCAATGGCCTCCGAGCCTGAAGATTCACATCATTTGCCCAGTGGATCAGCCCTCACAACATCTTCAAAGAAAACTTCTCCTCCTGGAAAAGTGCAAAAAGACGAACAAGAAGGATCCAAAAGAAGAACTTGCATGTGATTTGTCGATGACACTTGTGCACGGAAAGACTCGAAGCGCTCAAACCATTTGGCTCAAGAAAATGACAATGTCTCGTCCTTTGCTAAGAAGGAGGACATTTTTTCTCCATTTGACCTTCCAGAGCAAGTTCACTCTGTGATTGAGCAACAAAGAGAGACCATTGCTCCGCTAAATGGGGAAGTTGCGAGCTTGCGGGAGAAACTGCAAATAAATCAAAACACCAGCGAGGTTGCGAGAGAAGCAACGGAATGCATCCAAGCGATGCCGGAACACATCTAGGCTAAGCCAAAGACCATCGGTGTGGGGGCTACTAGCTAGCCGTAAATTTATGTAACTGCACTTCAGTAAACAATGACACTGCACACCTAATTGTCATTACACACACATTATGTTTCAATGTCACAACATGCCAATGTTTGGCTACAGATTTCCTGTGCATGTAGACAATTTGCGATTCCGGCGCGAAGCAGCGGGCCCCATGGGGGCTTTTGATTAAATTTGTTGTGGCATCATCAATTGAGATTCAGTTCGGGCCAGGCACTTGTCCATGCGGTTCTCATTTCGTTGCTAAGCTGTGGATGGTTCTGCTGGAATTCTGCAGGTGCTTCACAGTAGCAAACGATGACCGTGTTGACGGCACTGGCGACAACGCCAAGAGCGATGGAAGCAAAGAGGTAGCCCATTAAAAAGCCCATACCAAATGCCATCATTCCTGGCTCTTCCACACCTGCGTTCGACATGGCGTCCGAGCCCATGAAGAGCCCCGCCAAGCCTCCAATGAGGCCAATAAGTACGCTCATCATGAACAACACATTGTCCACGAGGTCATCCGTGATGATTACCTGGTGGGTGGGTGGCGAGAGAAAAACCAGTGGTTGTGTGTCAGAATCGATCATCTCCGTTTTTAGTCAAGATAGTAAAATGCCGTAAACATAACATGCTTACCGTCCATCCTTTCTGCTGGAAAAGATTAATGACTTCTCTGCCTGCTGTGAGGTAATCCATGCCGTACAATCCCACATACACATACGCCCATCGGTTGATGTAGTCAATCATATCTTCAATACAACGCAAGATACACTCAAGGATGCAGACTAGGAATTGAGCATCGTCATTTTGCCTGGCGTACTGCAGGGTGACACGGAGCGCTCGGACCAGCGCCACAACAAAGGCCCCGAAACAAATGCTTCCAAACGAGTAGGTTGTGGCTCGAACCATCGAGTCCTGAAGTGCCGCGGAGAAAAAACTGGATGCCTCCGCAGGAGCAAACCACCATGTGCCAACCACACCTGAAGGACAAGGAAGAATAGTATTATGAATATGAGAACGTGAGTCCATAACGAATTCAAAAAGGAAGCATATAAAGCACACCACATACATGCAGGGTTGCTCAACCGTACAGTACTACTTTCATAGTCTACTTACCCGCACAGACGACATGAACCGTGTACTGGAGCACCTGATGAACCCAGTAGTAAGACACCAACCAACAAAAGAGCACCGGATAACTGGCTTGCTGCATGGAATTTCCAAATCCCAAAAAGAAGAGAAGGGACCAACCAAAGGCCAAGACCATGAACAAGTAGGCCACCACGACCAATCCCATGTTGGATCTGACAGCCGACAACGCAGTCCGAAGATTGGCTGCCGCAAAGGGAAGTCGGTGCCACACCATACTGGCATAACAACATCCAATGGCAAAGGATGCCGCTCCTAGAATGCTCATGAGCAAGTTGCCCGAGAGAATTCCAAAGACGGCAATCAAGGCCGAAAAGAGGACGCTAAAGACCAAGGAAATCTTGACGAGGACATCGGCATGTCGCATCATTCCTTCCAGCGAGAGACTGGACAGTCCGACACTGACGAGGGCCACCACGGACAACCAGAACAAATGAGGCCCGACATTGATGGATGGTAGGCTATTTCCTCCATTATTATTGTTCTGTCCTTCGTCACTGGAAGACGAAAAGAGGGCATACAAAATCAAGGGAATGAAATGGAGGAGGAACAGAATCGCCCAAAACACATCCTTCAATTGATTGGGCTGTTTTTCGTGTTGCATTCCTGGCTGTTGTTGGAGTAGATTGCCGTGAAAGTCCTCTGCCTCGACAACGGTGGTGTCATTATAGTTTTGATAAGGATGGGCATTGGCGGAGCTTATATTATTTTTTCCGGAAGGACCTTCGGCCACAGCGGCAGGAACAATGGGAATGGTGCTCATTTTGATACAGTATTGTATTGTTGGCTGTAACTCTTTTGGAAATCACTCACTGAGAGGGAGAGGGAGCAGTAATGTAACGACGGCTACCGTAATTAATTGTCGATCAAAGGAAAGATGCTTGGGACGATTCTTTCTGCAGTGGCCGGTGCTATACTAGTAGTATAGCGGAGTCAATTGTAGGTTGGTCTTGGAGGGTCTTGCAGGGCCTACTGAAGTAGTATCGGTCGCTGTGACTCGACTGGAGAAAATACTAGTAGACGCTGCTAGTGCTGCGGTAGCAGAAGGTTGACGGCTATGCTATGGAGGCTTGTGACTGCGATGCGACTTGATGGAAGACCGGTACTAGTGGCAGTCGACTCGGTTTAAAGTCTATCGCTATCGCTATCGCTTCGATGGCACTAGTAGGGGTTAATCTTGATGTTCTTGTAGGCTAAATGGCCATGTGTAGTGTGGCACTTGCACTTGTGGCCTTCCTTCCCACACTCAATGGTGTGATAAGAATCATGTCGTAGTGTTGTTTCGTTGTTTCGTGTTCACGACGCGATGATGTTGCTGGGTGTCGCCGAATGGAGGACCGGCCTGCGATTGAGTGGCATTGAAATAGTAAGTAAATAAATAACTG
>ENA-ORBV01015128-ORBV01015128.1-microbial-mat-metagenome-genome-assembly--contig:-NODE-15128-length-11415-cov-5.710355_pt1 | contig 11415 bp, 8 predicted proteins | sample MGYA00237777_ERZ505514 | MGnify/ENA primary metagenome ERZ505514 (study PRJEB26160, sample SAMN06269048) | microbial mat metagenome | isolation source: Oligotrophic lake microbial mat | place...
ATCTGATTCACTGCAGCATGGTCGATCGCCGGTTTCAATTCTTGCTTGGCTGCCTTCTTCAAGTCATTAACATTCTTAGGAATTGGTTCAATTTCAACAGACTGGCCTGCCGGCCGTTCCTTGCCCTTGTAGTGGAGCCGAACCCAAACGGATTGATTGCTCATGGTGCTGTTGGTGTTCGTGTTGTGGTCTTGCTGCTGTTCCTGTTGTGCATTGTTTTGTTGGCGTCCCTTGTTGTTGCGCTGACGCATTTGCCGCCGTGCTGCACTGCACGTAGCTAGTGCTTGCTGATCAGTATGTGATACTAGCTAGCTAGCACCAACCCGCACCAGTCAATGCACCGACAGCATCTTGAACGGGAGGTCTGCTTGCACTAAAAACCCGGGATAGCTCCACTGATACCACTTAATTAGCTGGTACAACGTAGCTGTTGTTGTCGTGGATCAATCGCACTTGACTGGGGCTTGAATCTCTGCGTTGCTGTTGCTGTCGCAGCTGCGACTGACGCATTTGCCGCCGTGCTGTGCTGTGCGTAGCTAGTGCTTGCTGATCAGTATGTGACGCTAGCTAGCTAGCACCAGCCCGCACCAGTCAATGCACTGACAGGAGGTTGGCTTGCACCAAAAAACCCGGGACAGCTCCACTTGATTGTTGTTGTCGTGCATCAATCGCACTGCATGGGGCTTGAATAATCTATTGCTGCTGCTACAGCAGGCGCCCGTTTCACTTTTTGACGACAATAAACGAACGAAGTCGAGCATTTGATCTAACCAGTTTACGTGAGACGCGTATTTGATCTAACAAATGGAAGCTGAAGTGAGACGCGCATTTGCCCACACACATGGTTCTTGGTGATGGCGACGTCAAACAACATGTTCTTCTCAAGATGAGAAGAATAGATGACAACTTACTAACTTTGTCATTACAGTAGTATGATGTGTGAAGAATGCACAAGCGAGACGGCAGAGAGAAGAAATGGGACTACTATATTTTTGAATGATTGATGAGTTCTCAAGGTGTCGTATCAAATCGATCAATCATCAGATCTCGTAGCAGAGCTCAGTAATAAAAGCCCTCGTTTGTAGACACAAAAAATACCTTCACGTTTGGTTGTTGAAAGACCAGACCAAGAACAATTATTATTAATTAATCAGTGACCATGTCGTCCGCAAAATCCTGCGTCGGTAGTATCGTTGAAAAGGACGGCCTTGTCTATCAAACAGGATTTGGCAATACGTTCGAGAGTAAATGCATTCCCAATGCTCTTCCCAGAGGCCGAAATAATCCTCGCAAGGTTCCTTTCAACCTCTACGCGGAGCAGCTGTCGGGGACGGCTTTTACGGCACCCCGTTGCGAGAACCGACGAACCTGGCTCTATCGGATTCAACCCTGTGTGGCCAATGGTCACGATGACACGGACACTAAGGTAGAAGAAGAACACCCATCTTATTTTGGCGGGGTCCACCCAGAAAAGGATTTGGTACTGACCCCACGTCCACTCCGGTGGAAGCCCATGCCTCCTCCAAAAACCTCTTGTGATTTTGTCACGGGAATGAAATTATTGGCGCGAGGAGGAGGATCTCCTCTCAACAAAAGCGGGTTGGCAATTTACATGTATTCCTTCAATACGTCCATGTCCACCACACAAACCCACATGTACAACGCGGATGGAGATTTCCTCCTTGTTCCACAGCAGGCAAGTCTGTTGATTATTACAGAAGTAGGTAGGTTGGTGGTTCATTCGCAAGATATTTGTGTCATTCCTCGGGGCATTGTGTTTTCCGTTCATTTTTGGAAAAAAGAGGAGGCCTCCTCTTCGTTTGCCCGCGGATATGTGCTGGAGATCCACAAGGGTCACTTTCAACTGCCGGAACTGGGACCGATTGGAAGCAATGGACTTGCCAATGCCCGCGATTTTCTCTATCCGACAGCCAGTGTAGCCTTCGACAATGTCCAAGATTACAATGCCAAGAGTCACGCAGGCACGTTGGTGCGAAAATTTGGATCCCAACTCTTTCGCAAGAAACTGGTCCATTCACCCTACAACGTCGTCGCATGGCACGGCAACTACTTGCCCTTTGTCTACGATTTGAAACGTTTCTGCGCCGTCAATTCCGTCACCTACGACCATTTGGATCCTTCCATTTACACCGTCTTGACGTGCGTGGGATCGGAACCCGGAACGGCTCTGGCGGACTTTGTCATTTTTCCACCGCGCATCATGGCCACGGATTCCAATACGCTGCGGCCTCCATGGTTTCACAGAAATACCATGACGGAGTTTATGGGATTAATACAAGGACAGTACGATGCCAAGGAGGGCTTCCAAGCTGGCGGGGCGTCCTTGCATTCTTGTATGACACCCCATGGGCCGGATACCATGTCCTACAACAAGGCCGTTCTGGACGAATGTGAAATGCCCACCAAGTTTGAAGGAGGTCTGGCGTTTATGTTTGAAACTACCTTTATGATGGAACTCAGTAAGGAGGCGTTATTCGATTGCTCTTATCTAGACGTGAATTACGAGCAGTGTTGGGAAGATTTGAGTGAGAATTTATTCACTGGTTGGGACGAATTGAAGAAGAAGGAGTGATTATAATCGCAATGCTTGTGTAGAGATCAGCTTCCACCACGACGGTCGTACCAACTACCAGTTCCTATACCAGTATAGCTAGTATGAATAGAATTTGATTTACAATTACTCGTCAACCCCGCTGTGTAGCTAGCTTGTACAATGCATCCAGTTTATGCTTGCGTTGACCTGATATTGCGAGTGAGATAGGATGAGTTGTCGGCCACTCACGCTGCAGGAATTCATATTGCACCAAATACAAATTATTGATCATGGAGGATGCCCATGGGCTCCAACCAAGTGCCATGTGGAAGAAATGCTTGGTGACAATGTTCTGCACAAGGGAAATACATTAGAATTTCTATTATTGGATCATCTAGTGGATTGCAGCTTCTTCACATTCTCCTCAGACATCGATGGCAAAGCCGCATGCCATTCACTACAGTAGAAGCTAGCTAGGCCGCCTGAGTATTTAAATTTAATTTTTATTGCTCATGCAAAGTTTACAAAATATAGAAAGCCTCAAAAACATATCAGACTTTCAATCCTTTTCTGACTTCTAATCAAAATAATAATTATCAACGAGTCAGCCACAACCCCAGAGAAAGCAGTATTGAGATGGAAAGACAAGAACTGACAAGCCTTGACGCGGAAGAAATAATGGTGCTAGCGTCAACGTAGTTGTTTTGTTTTTTCTGTGCCTCGAGATAGGAATCTGCAGGTTCGTACTGCTTGATTCCTGGGCGGTTTGAAGATACGCGGCCAACATTCACGTTTGTGTCCGTGTTCGTGTTGATATCGGGACCATTGACATTGACATTCGTTTCCTGCTCAGATAGGTCGCTGTATCCTTGGTTGAGGACAGCTTGAATATCTGTACCATCCACCATGGCACTGTCTTCAGTCGCACTAGTGACAGATCCAGAGACATCAATGGTGCCCTCTGCACTAGTCTTTCCCTCCTGGATGCTCGAACCAGAACCACCAGTCATAGTTTGTTGTGAATTATCATATTCAATGGCGTTGGGTACTCCTTCGGTGGATTCTTCCAGTGGAACATCTCCCTCGGCCAAGGTGTTACTGGTGGGACTAGCTGTCACACCCCAAATCTCATTCTCTTCGTCCGAAGTTTTTCCATTTACCTCATCAATGCACGGCAACAAATTGACCAAAAAACTAGCTCGATTGGTATGATACGAAAAGACATTGTCAAATCCCACCGCCACGACAAAGACAGAAACGCCATTGGAGTTGATGCTGGGTTCTCCCTCTTCCTCCAGAAACTTGGTAAATGTGAGGATAGTGTGCGTGCTGTTTTGAACAACAGTCGAATCCGGTCCCAGTGTTTGTTGTTCACTAGGCATCAAGGACACCAACGATTGAGCTCGACCACCCAAGAAAAACTTGGAAGGAACCGTCGAAACTGTGCGCTTAGAAACTTCCGCATCATAGGCGCCTGGGATTCCTACAATGGCGACGGTTCCGTTCATCCCCCCAGTGGGAGAAACTCCAAATCCAACCCATCCTTGTCCTTCATATACAACCTTTGCGGAAAAAGTTCCTCGGGTTCCTTCTTCCGCATTGACGACATAATGAATGGTCACGGGCATGTCAGGCACCTTGAATTTTTCTTGATATTCGGAACAATTGACCGGTCCAGGAATGGGGGTGGGAGCAAAGGTGGGGTAAATACTCGGGGCACCGGTAGGTGCTGACGAGGTTGGTTGGTCGGTTTTGGGTTCTTTGGTGGGCTTGGGCGTTGGCAAATGTGTCGGAGCATCAGTGGGCTGGTATTGTGAATTATGGTCCAAAAGTAAGAAATAGAAAAGCATAGAGTGAGAACATGAATGGTTGGTAAAAAAAGACAGACCAAATCAGCATGACAAGACGAAAGACCATGACTCTAATAAGGAACTTACGGATACGGTTGGCCATTTCGTAGGATGAATTGTTGGTAATCTGGTTGGAAACGGTGATGGTTCCGCGGTGGTGGGAGAAAGTGACGGAGCATTGGATGGGCTCGTGGTGGGTGCCGAAGACCATCGCTTACAGGATGTGGCAGGATCCGCCACATATACTTGCATGGCGTCCAAAGTGGGAGGGTACATGGTAACCACCATGGCCATGATTTCTACGTACAATCCACTAACGAGAGTTCCATCTTCGGCACAGGTCTCACAAACTCCAACTTCTCGAGCCAAATTGATAAAGGGCGAATTATCTCGAAATCGCCATTCGGGAACATACAAGACTTCACCATTTTGGGGTTCTCTTAGCAAGTAGAAATCACTATTGATACTTTCTTCTCGATCGACGAGATCGGCCACATTATACATCCATGGCTGTTTTAGTACCGCTTGACCACTTTGGGGCAAGAAACCTAAATACAGTACAGGAAACAAAGTTTTTGATGAGAATCATGAGTTAGGCTTGTGCAAGTCAATCATAGATTTGACTAAATTAATGGTTGGTGCTTATGCATCCAGTCAGTGAACATATGCCTTACCTTCCTGGATTCGATTCATATCGACAATATACCCCGAATGACAAAACATCTCCCCTGGTCGTTCACCATGAACGACTCCCACCGCCAGCATGAGCACCGCCGTAAGGGTGGCAATTATTCGATCACACATCATTGTTTTGCTTGTTGTTTTCAAGCTTGTTTGCTGTGGATTTTTGAGCGTTTCTTGTCGACTGGTTGATTGATAGCTTCCGTCAATGAAATGTTGCTCTTGTTGCTGCTGCTGCTGATGATGATGGTTAGCTCGTCCGCTAGCTAGGTAGCTAGCTAGTAAAAGGGTACGATTGAGTACTGTCTTGATCTGTATCGATACCCTTCTCTTGAGCTTTTGTGTGGTCAGTTGAGAGCCCGAAAAAATCTCATTTTTTTCTAAATAGGTGCGCGTTACGGAACATTTCACTCATTTTTCATAGCGATGTCAGCGAGAACCGAAACTTCGTTCCACTAGTTTTTTGAATTTTTTCCAGGTAGCGTTCCGATATCTTACCTCGAGCAACTCGAGAATTTCTCATACATACAGTATCCTTGCGACAACAACAATGAATGCAAACCCTCTACTCGATAAAATCTACTAAGTTACACTAGGCAACTAACAATGATGGTAGATATCTCGTATCGTTATTGCACATGATAAATGACGACGACAACGACAAATAGCAGTGAAAGATGGCTGATCCAACTAGTAAGAACCACAACAAGGTCGTTTTGGTAGTAGGAGCTTGTTGCTTGGATCGACTCTTGTCCGTCGCGACATTTCCTATCGCGGATTCCAAAATTCGCACCACGGCGCATCATGAAGTAGGAGGGGGCGGTGCCGCCAATACCGCTGTGGCCATGGGACGACTTTGTAGGTCCTCCTTCTTGCGCGAGAACAACGCTGGATTTACCATAAAATTATTGACCAAAATGGGCGGTGATACGATTGGACATCAGCTTCAACAAGACTTGAAAGATAATGGAGTGGATACTTCGCAAGTTCATCGAGGAGGTCCAGGCACCACCACGGGTCTTTGTACCATTATAGTGTCGCAAGAAGAAGCACCTGCAGAGCCTACCAGGACGTGTCTGTGGACACCTGGAACCTGTGGGGATTTGTCCTTGCAAGATTTAGGATCTCTGGAGGAGCTGTTTGAAAATGTCATTCACTTGCATTCGGATGGTCGCCACATAGACGTGGCCTTGGCATTGGCAAAAGAAGCACGTCGACGAGGCATATCCGTCACGGTGGATGCTGAAAAGGACCGAAATAGCACAAAACAAGATGCATTGTTGGAGTTGTCAACCTGCCTCTTTACCAATGCCGGGCAATTGGAAGATTACTTCAAGAGACGAACGATGGACTTGGAGGAGGAGCACGGAACACAGCAAAAGATGACGACGTTGAAGGAACTACCAAACGAGAAAGACTGCACTATTGAAAAGGGCACCCGTAATTTCAAGATCAAGTCCATCTTTGGCAAGTCGATAAGGCCATCGTCGTTCTATCTTCTGTGGTATGGTGCCTCACAGCTACAAAAGAGTGTTGTCATCACCAAAGGCCAGCTTGGCGCACTCCATATCCAACCAATCCAATTGCTGGAGACAATTAAAGAAGATGATTCTTCTTTTGTCCAATCTGTAACCCCAATTCATTTCGAAAACGGTACTCTACAAACAACATTTGTCATTGAGCAGATACAACAAGCCAGCACCAGCAGCGACGGCAGCAAAAGAAGAAAAACCAAGTCCCAATTCAAGGTGAAAACTACTGGAGTACTCAAGGACTTGACAATGGTGGACACTACTGGTGCTGGCGATGCCTTCATTGGTGGGTATTTAGTGTGGAGATTGCGATATACCGAGGATGATGATGCGTTGGCCTTGCAATTTGGTGCTTGGGTTGCCGGTCAGAAATTACAAGGACCAGGAGCACAAACAGCTCTTCCGACTGCCGCACAAGTCGATGAACAACTTGGAAGAACCAAAGAAGAAGTAGAGTGTTCGCTCCACAAGCTCATTGGTGCATTCGGGGACAATATCTGACTGCTGAACAAGACGCGCAGAATTCGGTCCTGGATTGGCTAGACAGTGCGGATATTTGAAACCTACCTACGTAAGCGCGAAAATAAAATGTCTGGCCCTCCTAGTTGCTAGCTAGCTTAACCTACTAGCTACTAGTAGAAGCGACTTGCTCTTCTTTGTTCTGCAGTCATGCTACTACTACTACTACTACTAGAAGCTACTCTTTGTAGAAGATAAGTGCTGTTTAGGAGTCGTGTGTTATTACTGATAGTCTGATGGGGATCCCATGCCATTTGATTGATTGGCTTCAGAGTGCAGTCGAATCTCTTGGATTTCGATGGAAGAGTATGGAAGGTCGCGCAGCTCTTCCGAAATCCAAAACCTTCCACGGAACAAAACAAACTGTAACTTCGTTTTAGTGAACCTTCGCGGCAACTTTGGTGTTCATAAATTCAATCGAAGACAAACAAATACATCAATCGACATCATCCTAAAACACAAGAAAATCAATTACAAAAAAATTACAATCGTGATGATGAGTAACATTGTTAATAGCCAGGACAAAAAAATGAACTTGAATATCCGTCCAAACGAAGAGGAAAGCAGCAAGAGCCAGCAACAGGGCGGCTTGATGGAAAAGGTGCGTGATACCATCCACGAAAAGGTAGCTACGAAAGAGCAACTTTACGACGAGAAGCCTCGGGTGGAAAAGCTCAAGGAAACCATGCCAAGCGATACCAAGGAAGCAGTGGACATGGCCAAATCTGGTGTTACCAGTGCGATCGACGACGTGAAGGAGAAATTCAATGAGCGGATCGATGAAGGGATGCCACGCGAACAGCTTCACCACGAAAACAAGAAGGACGGCTGCGACAAGGGGCTTCTCCAAAAGCAGATTGGAGAGGTTAAAAATTCCATCTACGAGGCAACAAAGAGCCCCGATGTCAAGGAACGAGAAGAGTTCGAGAAAATGCCTATTGTTGATAGGCTTAAGCATCTTCATGAGAAGAGTGCCGGAGGGTCGCCGGATGCTGCCATCATTTTGGACTAAGCAAGACACGCATGCGAATGGAGCTGGCTATATAGCTAGGAGCGACTATCTTCGTCGTACTTCCATGGTAATACAGCCTGATAAGGAATAAAAACAAAAATGACAAATTTATTACGTACGTTTTTCGATTCAACACAAAATGAGTGTCCTCCTACTTCAAATGAAGTAGAAGATAAATTGGAATCCTCCAGACTCCCTTCTGTTGTTTTCCCTTCCCTTCCCTTAGCCTTCGCTCTCAGTTGGTGTCAGAGGGACACCACGGTGCTTTCTGATTGATTGTTGGTACTAAAAGCTTCGTTAATCAAGAGCTATTGGAAGTGATCTCGTTGGGCAGGCAGCTCTTTTTGTAACTATTTTAGACTTTTTGCTTCTTGCTGGCGGGGCCGTTTTGCAGGGACGATTGCATGGTCGTTGCAAAGTCCGAGGTTGCAACATTGCTGGCATATTGATTGTACGATGATATCAAGCGTTCCTTGCCCACCAAGGTATTAGCCACCGACGGGCGCTGAGACACGGCGTCCCACCACTGATTCAACCGATCAAAGGCTGCATCTTTGGGCAGGCTCAAGTCACGATAATGCTGGCCTACCCACAAGATGCGCTGCCAAAAGGGAGCCAAGGCAATGTCCACCGCCGAAAATTGTTGCCCCAAAAAGAACGGACCGGGCTGTAATTTCAGGCGTCCCACCAGTGCTTCTTGCGAGACCTGAGACAAGGTTCCGACATCGACACGCTGCATCGTACCAGTGGTTTCCGTCTCGGCATGCATTGCCTTTTGGGTATCCTTTAAAATCTCTTCTGGTTGAGGATCAATCGAGTTGGGAGCCATGGCGCAAGCCAAGGCACGACATTCCCGAAAGAACTCTTGTTTAACCTTGGTTTGTTGTCCGTCAATGTTTGTGGGTGTCATCAAGAACTGATAATACGCCTTTTGAATCCGAGAGGTACAATGATCAACATTGATACGAATCAAAGCCGCGGCTTCGGCATCTTTGTTATACAATCGGTTATCTCCATAGACTTGGTCGAGATATTCCATTACAACAGCCGACTCCCAAATTCGTTGCCCCTTCACGTCCTGAATAGCTGGTACTAGCCCCCGTGGTGATGTGTCCATAAAGTCCGGTAATAACGCACGCTTTTCTATCATCGATAAACTTTGTTTCGTGTAGCCACCCGGTTCCTTGGGGTCTACTTTGTAGGGATTGACTTCGTGGTAGTGATATGGGACGCCTAGTTCTTCCAGCATAATCCAGGCTCTCTGAGCAAATGGACAAAACCAGCTACAGTAACACTGCAACATGACGTTGTCGCCATCTTTGTTGTTCTTGTTGGAGTGTTTGCGAATGGTAGATTCTCCCGCCCCTTCTGTCCACTCCTTTAACCACAATGGGTGGGAGGCGTCCATGGCTGCTGTGCCGATATCATCGCCATTTCTCGTTGTACTTGACATTTGGGCTTTGGCACTTGCAGCTGTATTGGCGAAGTGAAGTAAAAGGATAGGGGTCGTGTGCAACGACTTGCTGCTCGAGGACTAAAACGCAAGTGTGATGCTACGTTGTGTGCAAGTACCAGTACCAATTGTACAAGCCTCCTCGACCCTCATTTATCGTCGATACCAGCCCATCAGTACCAGGTACTCGTAGCTAGCTAGCTAGTTAAGTAGCTAGCTAGCTAGTTGTTGTTGTCAACATGGATACTCTACTACTAGTACTAGCTAGCTAGCTAGCTAGTAGTACCGTATCGTACGATGTGGATCCATTGTGTGCGTCAAAGAATCTAAAAGATCTTAAAGGTAAGGAAGGATAATTCGAGCGTGCTTGCCACGCGCCACGTGCACATACAGAACAGCTTTGTGATGAAACTCAGCCTAATAGACTGACTATCAGTAAAACAGTAGGTAGGTGGCATTCAGAACAGCAAAACGTCGTCTACAGGTACACGTACCGGCAATCAAGACGCACACCAGGCACAGGATGAAACTGCAGGACATGTACAGGCAAGGAGAGACCACCTAAGTACGACGTATCAGTTAGCTACAGAAGTGCAACTAAGTACTGGAGTAGCTGGTACAATTGAAGTAGTAGCTAGCTAGCTAGCTAGTAGTAGTGGTTCCGTAGTTTAGCTACAATTATTGTAGCCGCTTGTGGCTGTCAGCACACCTGGACTTCGTCGATTTGCCTTTGTGTCCTTGATGATCTTGCTCTGACTGGATGCTCAAATCCCGGCTTCAGTTGACCTGACCTGGCCCGGCCCGCACCCCAATAAATACCAGGAGTAGAAAGCTAGAGAGCTAGTGCTAGCAACACCGACCCCAGTCTACCTGCTAGTAGGGCGGTCGGCAGAGTGAGCTACTGTATCTAGCCGGCTAGCTAGAGCTTCAAACTTAACTGACTGATGAGGCAAGCTACCTAGCTAGCGCTACCTGATTCGGAAGCAGGTCTCCTTGCTTCGTTGTTTCAGTTGCTCCAACCTTCTCAAACTGCTTGCTCAGATACTGTAGTGCGGCACCATGACGCACAAACTAAAATGCCTTGATTTTATTTGCATCTCGGTCCCACGAAATTCTTCAGAAAACAAAACCAGAAAACAAAACTTCTTTCCATCCAAGGCTGGCTGGCTAGCCAGCAAGTACCTAACTTGTTTGCAGCAATCTAACTTTCTTATCCCTGACGCACCAACTGAAACTGCCTTGTTTTTGCTTGCATCAACAATAAGATTTCTTCAGAAAACAAACTTCTTCCCATCCAATGCTGGGTAGCAAAAGATTACCGTTGTTCGTAACCAAAGACAACCAAAAATCACTGACGGCAGCGAACTTTATCGTAAACCAATAGCAAAAGACCCACCAACTACCAATTCCATGAACCATTCTGAGCAGCTGGTGGTACGGTATTCCGAGTGATAAACCAGCAATTGATATACAGTATCTACGTACAGCATATCGACAGTGAAGCCGTTGAACTGAAGCCTTGAAGCCTCCAGTCTTCTATCTGTCCAACTAAACTGCCCGCTTTAGTTGAACTCTGAGTCTACTCTGGAGTAAGAAAATAAATTCGTGTTTTGCCAAGGAATCACCATTGATGCTGCCGGTCTCAAGAAGGAGGCGCCACAAATGTCTCGCGGATCTACAAGGAATCGCTTGGGAGGAAGCAGGTCCAAAATGGCTGCTGATTGGACCGGGGTGGGATTATTGATGGGACTTAGCTATTACTCCGAATCTTTATTAATAGTACAGATACACATAAGCGAACCCCCCGGCGCCGG
>ENA-ORBV01015130-ORBV01015130.1-microbial-mat-metagenome-genome-assembly--contig:-NODE-15130-length-11414-cov-18.479051_pt1 | contig 11414 bp, 9 predicted proteins | sample MGYA00237777_ERZ505514 | MGnify/ENA primary metagenome ERZ505514 (study PRJEB26160, sample SAMN06269048) | microbial mat metagenome | isolation source: Oligotrophic lake microbial mat | place...
CGCCGTGAGCGGTCGCTGGGAGCAGTACTGGGAGCGTCGGGCCGCTTGACCCTACCCACATTCATGTCGCACACCCACGCGGTCCCCATCCGGTCCTTGAACCCGGTAATCTGTCGCCACTGTGGGCCTTCACCCCGAGTTCCCAAGATCGCCATACGCAGAGCTGCTCCCCGATCACCGCTGGTTCCCGGCGGACGAAGTTCTCCGCGAGAAGTCCTACGAGCGACTGATTCCGCCCCTCGTCGCGCGGATTCGCGAAGAGATCCATGCGTGGCGCCGTTCCGATTACGCAGGCGCCTCTGAAACTTCGCGCGCCCTCCTGAAGTGGTGGTTCCACCAGACGCACCCATTCGAGACCAAGGATGGCCATCTCGATGACTTCCGCTACTACTTCGCCCAACAGGAAGCGGTTGAAACCGTCATCTGGCTCTACGACGTCAAGAAAGCGCGCGACAAGTTCGACCTTCTTCGCTTCACGTCGGCTGATTCCGTCTCGCCCAAGATGTTCGCCGAGCAATGGCCACGCTATGTGGTCAAGATGGCGACCGGCGCTGGCAAGACGAAGGTGCTCTCCCTCCTGATCGCCTGGAGCTTTTTCCACAAGCTCTACGAACCCGATTCGGAGCTAGCCAGGAACTTCCTCCTCATTGCCCCGAACATCATCGTTCTTGACCGGCTCCGCGCCGACTTCGAGGGCCTCAAGATCTTCTTCTCGATCCCGTCCTGCCCGACAATGGCGTTTCCGGCCGCAACTGGCGAGACGATTTTCAGATCACGTTGCACATCCAGGACGAAGTCCGCGCTCATCCGAAGACCGGAAACATCTTCCTCACGAACATCCATCGCGTCTACTTGAGCGATGTTCACGAGCCCTCGCTCGAAGACAACGATGACCACCGATTCGAAGACCGACCTTGGCGAGATCGTGCGGGAGATCGACGAACTGGCGGTCTTCAACGACGAGGCGCATCACATTCACGACGAGCGCATGGCCTGGTTCAAGTCGATCGAGGACATCCATCATCGGATGGTCCAGAAAGACATGGCGTTGTCCCTTCAGATCGACGTCACGGCCACGCCGCGGCACAACGACGGGGCCATCTTCGTTCAGACGGTTTCCGACTACCCGCTGGTGGAGGCGATCTACCAGAACGTCGTGAAGCATCCGGTCCTGCCCGACGCTCAAAGCCGCGAGAAGCTCGCCGAGAAGCCGAGCGCCATCTTCTCCGAGCGCTACGACGACTATCTTCGTCTCGGCATCGAGGAATGGAAGAAGAGTTCGGAGGAGCACGCCGCCCTCGGCAAGAAGGCCGTGCTCTTCGTCATGGTGGACGACACCAAGAACTGCGACGAAGTGGGCGCCTACCTCGAACGCATCTGCCCCGACCTTGCGGGCGCGGTTCTGGTCATTCACACCAAGAAGAACGGCGAAATCTCCGAGGCGGGAAGCGGGCGAGACAAAGACGAACTGGACCGACTGAGACGGCAAGCGAACGAAATCGACAGCCCGACGAGCCCTTACAAGGCCATCGTCTCCGTCCTGATGCTAAAGGAAGGCTGGGATGTTCGGAACGTCACCGTGATCGTCGGCCTTCGCGCCTACGTTTCGGAGGCGAAGATCCTGCCGGAGCAGACGCTCGGCCGGGGCCTGAGGCGCATGTACTTCGGAACCGACACGCAGGAAACCGTCTCGCTCATGGGCACTCCAGCTTTCATGGAGTTCGTCGAGTCGATTCAGTCGGAAGGTGTCGACTTCGAGCGGAAGCCGATGGGCGACGGTCCGTCGCGACGCGATTCCCTGCTGGTTGAAGTGGACGATACGGGCGAGCACGACAAAGACATCGATGCCCTCGACATCTCGCTGCCACGCCTCACACGTCGCTACAGCCGCGAGTTCAAGAATCTCGAAGGCCTCGATCCCGCAACCCTTGGCAATCCCCGCATTGCCTTGAAGCCGTTCAGCGAAGAGGAAACAAGGGAGATCGTCTTCAAGCGGATGATCGGCGCCGAGATCGATCACACGGTTCGGCTGGATGGAACCGGAGTGATTGACCATCGATCCGTGGTCGGCTTCTTCGCCCGCCAGTTGTTGAAGGACCTTCGGCTGGTGGGTGGCTACGACGTTCTGTACCCGCGGGTTCGCGACTTCATGACGAGCCACTTGTTCGAAGGTTCGCCGGTGAATCTCGATGACCCGCAAGTTCTGAGGAACCTCTCGGAGCCGGAGCCCGCCAAGGTGCTCTACGACTCGTTCAAGAAGGCCATCAACGCCCTGACCATCAGCGACACGGGGACGTCTCGCATCGAAGATCACATCAAGCTGCGCGACACCCGGCCGTTTCGAACCGATCACCGGCCCTACCTCACCCCGAAGAAGTCGATCTTCAACAAGATCGTGGGGGAGCCGAATGCGGGCGGCTTTGAGCTGGCGTTTGCCGCCTTTCTCGACAACGCACCCGATATAGCGGCGTTCGCGAAGAACTACCTCGCGATCGGATTCAAGTTCGACTACGTCCGCGCCGATGGCGATCTGTCGAACTACACGCCCGACTTCATCATCCGAACCACTGGCGGGACGGTCTTCATAGCAGAGACGAAGGGGCGAGCCGAGATCGACCTGCCCCAGAAGATGAGGCGGTTGAAGGAATGGTGCGCCGACGCCACTGCAGCAAGCAAAGCGATACGCGGCCCCGAGTACCGCCATCTGTTTGTGGATCAGGCAGGCTTCGAGAAGCACACACCACGCGACTTCGCCGGACTGGTGAAGACCTTCCAAGAGTTCCAGAAATGAAGAAGCCCCGCCTCCCGCGTCCGCCCAAGACACGCGAAACCGAAGGCCCCGCGGGCGAGCTGGTCCTCTATCAGACCGAAGATGGCCGAACTCGGGTCGAATGCCGGTTCGAGAATGAGACGATCTGGCTCACCCAGGCGCTGATTGCGGACCTTTTCCAGGTAGCCGTGGTCACGGTGAACGAGCATCTGTCCGGCATCTACGCGGACAATGAAGTCGAACGGGCCGCAACTATTCGGAAATTCCGAATAGTTCGAAGTGAAGGCAACCGCACGGTTTCCAGGGACATCGAGCACTACAACCTGGCTGCGATCCTGGGGGTTGGATATCGGGTTCGTTCCGATCGCGGCGTGGCCTTCCGTCAGTGGGCCACCGCCCGTCTCTCCGAATACCTCGTAAAGGGCTTCGTCATGGACGACGAACGCCTGAAGAATCCAGATCCGAACCGCATCGACTACTTTGACGAGGTTCTCGAGCGCATTCGAGACATTCGCTCCAGCGAGAAGCGGATGTACCTCAAGGTCAAAGACATCTTCACGCTGGCCGCCGACTATCGCGGCGACCGTGCTCTCACCCACGAGTTTTTTCGTGTGATTCAGAACAAACTGCATTGGGCGGCCACTGGCCACACCGCGGCCGAACTCATCGCTGCACGCGCCGACCCGGCGAAGCCGAACATGGGGCTCAACGCGTGGAAGGGGACCAAGGTGCGCAAGGCGGACGTGACCGTCGCCAAGAACTATCTGCGCGAGAACGAGATTCAGGAGTTGAACCGAATCGTCACGATGTATCTCGACTTTGCCGAGGATCAGGCTCGCCGCCGGCGCGTGCTCTACATGAAAGACTGGCGCGAGCGACTCGATTCCTTTCTGAAGTTCAATGAACGCGACATTCTGGACCACCCGGGTAAGGTTTCCAAGGAAGTTGCGGACGGACTGGCCGAGGACCAATACGACAAGTTCCACGCGCGGAGGCTTGCCACCGACGCGAAGGCGGACGAGGATTCCTTCGATGAGGTGGTTCGACGCCTGCCGCCCGGGCCCGGCGCCCCCAGGCCCGCCTCACCGAAGCCCGCCCCACTGAAGGACGAGGAGAAGAAGTAGGAATGGCCAAAGGACCGGCGTACGACCTGACCGACGCGGAGAAGCGGGACCTTGTTCAGCTCATCCAGGCGGGGAAGCCGCTGCCCGAGAAGTATCGCTTCATCCTGTTCGAGGACAAGCGCGAGGTGGAACTAGTCTGGAACGGGAAGACGCGCGACGTCTGCACCACCGTGCTTCCGTTCCAGTCGCTGGAGCACGTCGATGAGCCGCGAAAAGACGCGGTCAAAGAGAAGGAGACGCTGCCTCTCTTCGACATGCGCGGGCGGCAGATCAAGGGCTGGACCAACAAGCTCATCTGGGGCGACAACCGGCTGATTCTCTCGTCACTCAAGAGCGGCGCACTGCGCCAGCAGATTGAAGACGCGGGCGGGCTGAAGCTGATCTACATCGATCCGCCCTTCGACGTCGGCGCCGACTTCTCGATGGACATCGAGATCGGCGGCGAGACGTTCCACAAGGAGCCGAACCTTCTGGAGCAGATCGCCTATCGCGACACGTGGGGACGTGGAGCCGACTCGTTTATCTCGATGATTTACGAACGTCTGATCCTGATGCGGGATCTGCTGGCGGAGGATGGCTCCATTTATGTTCATTGCGATTGGCGCGTAAATTCACTGGTTCGTCTGACTCTCGATGAAGTGTTTGGGACGGGAAGCCACCTAAATCACATCATCTGGAAGAGGACGCCCTTCGCAGGAAGCAGTAAGGCGCGCTCGAACAAGTTCCCGGTGAATCAAGACACCATTCTGAGCTACGCCCGAACAGACCGGTATCAGTTCAATCAGCAGTACGTTGATTACTCGGAGGCGTACGAAGAGCGCTTCAAGTACAAGGACGCCCGGGGCCTCTACCGCAAGACGCTCCTCAAGACCTATTCGGCGGAGACCGAGAAGCGCCTCAAGTCCGAGGACCGCTGGATTGATCCGGTGAAAGTCGGGGCCTACCCGTCTTATAAGCAGTACCTTCACGAATCAAAGGGAAAACAGGTGGAGGATATCTGGACGGATATTGATCTTGCCAACCCGATGGCCCTTGAGAGGCTCCAGTACCCTACTCAGAAACCCGAAGCGCTGGTTGACAGGATCCTCCGGGCGAGCAGCAACGAAGGGGATCTGGTGGCAGACTTCTTCTGTGGCTCCGGCACAACGGCTGCGGTCGCCGAGAAACTTGGTCGGAAGTGGATATGCGCGGACCTCGGCAAGTTCGCGATCCACACCACACGCAAGCGCCTCATCGGCGTCCAGCGCCAGCTCAAGGAAGGCGGCAAAGACTTCCGCGCCTTCGAAGTCCTGAACCTCGGCCGCTACGAACGTCAGGCCTACCTCAACGTCGGCGGACGATTGAGCGGACCGCAGAAGGAAGAAGCGCTCGCGCAGAAGGAACGCGAGTTCCGCGAGTTGATTCTCCGCGCTTACAAAGCCGAGCCTCTCGCCGAATCGGGCCTGAGTTTCTTCCACGGCAAGAAAGCCGGTCGCCTCGTCATCGTCGGCCCGATCAACCTCCCCTCGGACGGATCTTCGTGGAAGAGGTCATCACGGAATGCCGCAAACGCAGCCTCACCCGCGCCGACATACTCGCGTTTGAATTCGAGATGGGCCTCTTCCCGGCCGTTCTCGAAGAAGCCAAGGCGAAGGGCATCGACCTTCAGCCGAAATACATCCCGGTGGAAGTCTTCGACAAGCGCGCGGTGGAGAAAGGCCAGGTCGTCTTCCACGACGTCAGCTTCGTCGAGGCGATCCCGCGCTACGACAAGAAGCGCAAGCTCGAAGTCCACATCGAACTCACGGACTTTTCGGTCTTCTACACCCAGGGCATCGCCGAAGCCGCGATCGAAGGCCTGAAAGAAGGAAAGAGCGAGGTCATCTGCGACCAGGGCCAGCTCGTGAAGGTCGTGAAGGACAAGAGGGGCGTGATCTCCCGCGAAGTCCTCACCAAGAAGTGGACAGATTGGGTGGACTACTGGGCGGTCGACTTCGACTACATGAGCCGCAAGGAGATCGTCCGGGTGCCGCGCAGCATGGAGTTGCAGGCAGAGGTTCCCGGCGCCGAGCCGCCGCAGAAGGCGCCTATGGACTTCGTGGAGGAGTGGACCGGCGGCTACATCTTCGAGAACGAATGGCAGAGCTTCCGTACCCGGCAAGACCGCGACCTCGAACTTTCAAGCGCTGCTCATGCCTACACAAAGGCGGGCCGCTACACGGTTGCCGTGAAGGTCATTGACATCTTTGGCAACGACACGATGACCCTCGTGCCGGTGAACGTCGGATAGAACTCGAACCCATTGGCGGAGGCCGGCAGGCAAGGAACGTCCCATGAAACTTGAACAGAACGACTATCCAGGCAAGTGCGAAATGTGCGGGGCTGATTGTCCCGCCGAAGCATGGTGGCGCACGTGCTCGCGTGCGCGGCGGAGCACGACAAGGGCGGGCCCGGCGAGCCCCTGGTCCACCTTCACATAACCACGCCCGGGGGGCCTGAGTATTGGCTATACGTGGAGGCCCGTCCGAGCGCATCTCTGAAGCAGTTGGATGCTCTGCTGCGCCGCTTGTGGCTGGAATGCTGTAGCCATATGAGCGAGTTTCGCCTGGGCCGCGCCGAACTGAGCAAGGCATCGCGCATCGGAGACCTGAAACAGAAGGGTCGGGCCTTCGACTACGAATACGACTTCGGCTCGACCACGTCGCTCACGGGGCAGGTCCTCGGCAGTCGCGAGGGCTCACCGGGACGACACGCCGTACGCCTGCTCGCGCGGAATGTGCCTCTTCCCTGGGTCTGCGCCGAGTGCTCAAAGCCCGCCGTGCTCGTTTGCTCCCTCTGTGCCGACTCGGCCCCTTCGACATTCTGCCGGGTCCATGCCCCAGACCATCCCTGTGCGGCCGACGAGGCCTTCCTCCCCGTGGTGAACTCTCCCCGCATGGGCGTCTGCGGCTACACGGGGTGAATCGTCCTGAACCGCCCTGCTAGCCCGCCGCGCTGATGCTCGATCATCTCGGCCGGAAGGAAGAAGCGGCAAGGATCGATAAGGCCGTCGCGGAGACGGTCAGAGCAGGCGAGACCACGGTCGATGTCGGCGGAAGTCTGGGCCCAAGAGAATCCGCCGCCGCAATCGTTCGACGTTTGAGGTCGTAACGCCGAACTCGATCACGATCACGCGCCAGATCGTCGCCACGCGAAGTCCGACGGAACGGTCGAGACCGAGCTGACGGCGCGCCGCACTTCCAACGCGCCGTCATTGCGCTCCCGCCAAGACGTCACCCCGGCGAAAGCCGGGGCCCACTTCCCAACGAGCTGCTGATGTGCACAACTTAGCTCGTCATTGCGAGGAGAAACGGCTCGACGCCGTCAGGCGTACAGTCACCCCGACAACATGATCGCGAGGTTTCGATGACCACCCCTGAACGCCCGGTCGATTGGGACAAGGTCGCGGAGATGACCCTGGCCCTCATGTATCTCACCTCATTCGATGAAGGCTACGGGGGGGCGAGGTCCTGGAAGGGCCATTCGTGGGATGCCCTGAAGCGCCTTCACGACAAGGGTTGGATCGGCAACCCCGTAGGCAAGGCGAAGTCCGTTTCGTTCACGGAGGACCTCGGTGGACACCCAAAACCGGCCATTAGTGGACGTCTCAAAACCGGCCATTAATCGGGCGGCGCCCGGGACATTGACAAGGTGCAGAGACTTGGTGTCTCTGGACCGGAATGACCAATGTCTTGAGCGACGAGAAGAAGAAGCAAATACTGGCCTTAGGCAGCCTCGGCTGGTCCTTGAGAAGGATCGAGGAGCAGACAGGGGTCCGTCGGGAGACGGTTGGGACCTACCTGAGGGGGGCCGGGATGGCGGTTCGGGGGCGCGGACGCCCGGAGGAGGGTCGAGCCCCAAAACCGGCCATTTCGTCGGAGGTGTCCACCGACTCTGATTCAAGACCGGCCATCCCGGAGGGGGTTTCCACCGACCCAGACGATTCAAAACCGGCCATTTCCACGGAGGAGGTGTCCACCGACTCTGGGTCGTCCGGAACGCCTGATCTGGGGCAGCCAGAGCCTCCGGCACCTGGCCTGGCACCGAGCGGGAGTGGTTGCGAGCCATTCCGCGAGTTGATCGAGGAGGCCATCGCCCGGGGCCGGAACGCGATGGTGATCTACCAGGATCTGGTGGACGAGCACGGCTTTAAGGCGCGGTATTCGAGCGTCAAGCGCTTCGTCGTGAAGCTCCGCGGTGTCGCCCCGGCGGAGGCGCGGGTGGTGATCACGACTGCTCCGGGGGAAGAATGCCAGGTCGACTATGCCGGGGACGGGCCGATGGTGAGGGACGCCGCGACGGGAAAATACCGGCGGACGCGGCTGTTTGTGATGACGCTCGGCTACTCCCGCAAGTCGGTGCGGCTGATTGTGCCGCGGTCGAGCACGAAGGTATGGGCAGAACTCCACGAACGCGCTTTTAGGCGGCTCGGTGGATCCACGCGCATCGTGGTGCTCGACAACCTCCGCGAAGGCGTGACTCAGCCGGACATCTACGATCCCGCGCTGAATCCGCTCTACCGCGATGTCCTCGCGCACTACGGCGCGATCGCCATGCCCTGTCGGGTCCGCGATCCTGACCGCAAGGGCAAGGTCGAATCCGCAGTGGGCCACGCGCAGCAGAAGATCAAGGGGCTGCGATTCGAAAGCATCGATGCGGCGCAGGCATATGTCGATCGCTGGGAAGAGCGCTGGGCGGACACGCGCATTCACGGGACGACCAAGCGCCAGGTCTCTCAGATGTTTGAGGAAGAAAAGCCAGCACTGCTCCCGCTCCCCATCGAGCCATTTCGGTATTACCACTACGGCGAGCGCTCGGTGAACCTCGATGGCTGTGTCGAAGTAGAGGCTTCCTACTATGGCGCGCCGCCTGGGTGGATCAGCCGCAAGGTCCAGGTGCAGTGGGATGAACTCAATGTCCGCTTGGTGAATCCTGGCACGGGCCAGTTGCTGCGGGAGCACCTACGAGCCGCACATCCGTCGAGCGATTCCCCATTCATCGTTTGATTCCAACTGTGTCAAGGGCGTTCTGACGGATGAGTTGAAGAAGCAGCTTCGAGAGGTCATTGACGGTTCGCGTCAACTCAGCAAGACCGAGAAGGCTGGCTTCTTAGACAGCATGCCGCAGGCGTAGCGCACGAGTCTTGTTGTCGTTCCCACTCATCTTTGCGTTCGAATCCTTCCTGTTCCAACTCAAGAGCGGGTTGGAAATGCTGGTCAAGATCCTCGATCTGACCCTCTTAAGAACCAGATCTCAACCGAAACGTACGGCAACAAGGCCGAGAGGGTTATCACTGGCCGGGCGTGAATCGCGATCGCGGTATCCTTTGGATTGGCAGAGACCGCCCATGACCGCTTCGCGCTAGCGGCTGGGCGGTCGCCGCACCAGCACAGCCGGGGTGCGGCAGGGTTCACCGCCGCCCGTTCAACTTCCTCTTCTCCGAACCAAGCCAACTTCCGCCTTACCTCATCCTCGCTCATGGCCGGCGGTGCGAACTCTGGCCGTGGCAATGCGAACGGCGTTTCCGTCCAGATCAAGGCCGGCACATGCGTGCGGATCGCCGCGTCCATCAGTGCATAGCCGTGATTCATCAGAACCGCCTGCTCCACTTCTGAGAAGGCGTCGAGATCCGTGCGGATGTTGGCGATGATGTCCATCGCAAACGCCTTGCTGTAGGAGCCCGCTTCGCGGCCTCCTCCACCTCGCCGGTCCTCCGGCCCTTGCGTCGAGTAGCCGGGCTCCCGGGCTGCGGCGTAGCGGGCGGTGGAGCTGCCCACTCCTATGTACGCGCCGGAGATGGCGCCGTTGCAGTAGCCCGAGATGAGAAAACGCTTGCGCACGCCGCGGGCCTGGGCTTCCTGAATCGACTGATATCGCTGGATGCGCCAGAAGAGATTCTTGTCGGCCTCGGCGTCCATCAGACCTCCGGCGTCCGAGACCAGGACCACGCGGTGGCTCTTCCACACCGGTTCGAGGCCCATGTTGCCTGCGCTGAGCCTGTCGAAGCGTCGTACACGCCGCCGTCCGTCACTCGGAGGTCGGACAGAATCTTCCTTCGCTCGCTGGCCTTGATGCCGGAGCCTCCCTTGAAGCGGCTCTCTGCATTTTCGATTCGCAGCGGTCCGAAGAGCGGCGGGAAACAGGCGGAGGCGGCCACGGCTTGGGCAAGCGTGAACTCGTTCGGCGGAGCGTAACCCGCGAGGTACGAACCCACGCGTTCCCGGTCGAAGACGAAGTTCGCTCCGAAGGCCATGTCGGTTCCGCAGAAGACGAAGCGCGGTTGCTCAGGGAGATGGTCGAGGGTTCGTTCCTTGAACGGGAAGGCGGCTTCGAGCCGCGAGATCATCGCCTCGACTGCGACGTGGCCACGGAACCAGTTCCAGGGAAGGAGATACTTCTTCGCCATGGCTCCCGAACGAATGTTCGTGGCGGTGAGGGCTTGAAGCGGGCCGGCGATGTCGGCTTGGAAGTCGACCGTCTTCTCCTGCGCTTTCGCGTTCACCAGGGCGATGGCCCATTGCGCGGATGTGAGGCTGCCGCCTGAGACCGAGGCTATGGTGTCGAAGTCCGGGCGGGCGGTGATGCCGAGTTCGAAGAGGCGGCGGATTGCGCCGAGGTGGAACAGCGTCGCGCGGAATCCGCCTCCGGAGAGGCAGAGGCCGTGCTCCTCGATGGCATCCTGACTCACATTCGCTGCGTGGGATTTCCGACCGGGGTCGTCATCCACGAAGCCTCCCGACGCCGGCTGACCCTCGAGTCCCGCGCCTAAACGGACCGCAAGAACCGCGGGCCGCGCGGCTTCGCCGGCTTCAAGCGTTTTTTGGGCGGTTGCCTGGCACCCTCTATAGCTCGGTCGCGGAAAGCGCGCTCATCGTCACGTAGTAACCGTCAGGATCCCGCAGCGAAAACTCTTTGGTTCCCGTGTTGGGGTTCAGGTGAGGCTCTTCCTCGATCCGCCGGACGAGAGCGCGAGCCCTTCGCAATGCCCTTCCGTAGTCATCGACGCGGAAGAACAAGAGGAGTCCGTTGCCGGGTGTCCCGGCCTCGGGACTTCTTAGAGAAGGATGGTCCTCGACCGTCCATTCGTGAAGGCAGAGCAGCACCGTTCCATCAGAATCGAGGATCTGACCAAAGTAGGGATGCCTTGGAGCCGTCGCCCGCTGGCCGAACAACGATTGATACCATCTGAAGCTCAGCGGGACATCGCGAACTCCAATGATCGTCCATATGCGCTTCATGGCTTTAGTTCCTCTTGACACCTGACGTTGCCCCGTCACTCCGAGTTCGTGTAGTACTCGGCGAGGGTTCTTCATTTCGGCTCTCGATCTTAGGGCGGGCGGGCTTAGAGATAACTCGCTTCGGCGCTCCTTGACCCCCGCGAACCAACGGCAGAGCGGATAACAGATCGCAAGGACCAGCAGCCATGCCCTGTGTGCCAACATGGCTGAGACACCGCCCGTCGTTCTAATTAAGCAGCAAGACAGGGCGTAGAAAGACATGTT
>ENA-ORBV01015132-ORBV01015132.1-microbial-mat-metagenome-genome-assembly--contig:-NODE-15132-length-11413-cov-4.105769_pt1 | contig 11413 bp, 9 predicted proteins | sample MGYA00237777_ERZ505514 | MGnify/ENA primary metagenome ERZ505514 (study PRJEB26160, sample SAMN06269048) | microbial mat metagenome | isolation source: Oligotrophic lake microbial mat | place...
TACACCTCTCTATTCGTCGGCAGCGTCAGATGTGTATAAGAGACAGGCCCTGAATGCCGTCCCGTCTCGTCCTCCTTGCGCTGCTGTTCACCCTGGCCGGCTTCGCCTTCCTGGTGCGGCTGTTCCAGCTGCAGGTGCTGGAGGGCAGCATGCACGCCCTGGCGGTCGAGCGCTCGCTGGTCGTGGTTGAACCGCTACCGGCCCGCCGCGGCCGCATCCTTGACCGCACCGGCACGGCGATGGCCGAAACCAAGCCGATGTACCACCTGTCGGTCGTGATGGCCGAACTGGAGATCGAAGGACGCGCGCGTCGCGAGCAGGACCTGTGGCAGCTGGACCGCCGCCACTTCGACGCCCTGGTCGGCGACCTGACTACCCGTTTGCGCTGGGTGAATCGACCGAAAAGTCTGAAGGACACCCTACTCGACGACATCCTGGCCCATCCCGGCACCGCGGTCCGCCTCGGGGCGCGCGCCGAGAGCGGCACACTCGGACTGGTAGCGGTCGAACGGTCTCTGCTCGCCCCCGGCAAGGGTGATGAGGATGCGGTGCGCCGCCTGGTCGAAGGCGATCTGCTGACCGAAGAGCCGCTCGACGCCCTGGTCCGCGAGATCCATGTGCGCTGGCAGATCGAAGCCCAGGCAGTGCCAGAGGCGGGATTCATCGCTGCTTGCGACGAGGTCGATCGCGAATTGGATCTGGCCGGCGACCACGCCGCCAGCGTGCTCGATCCGTTTACCGACCGCTGCACGATGTCGTATCCGCTGGGTGACGGACGGAACGAGACGGTAGCCCTACGCTTGATCCTGTCCGAGCGCCGCCAGCAGGCCGAGATTACCCTCGCCCGGGTGAGTGGACGCGAAGTCGAGGTGATCCGCGAACGCCTGGATCGCGCGCTTAGCCGGGCCGCCCGCAAGCCGCCTGTGGGCAGCCGCTATTATGCCGCGAGTGCCGACGCCGACCAGGTTGCTCCGTTGCTGCCGATCGACGCCGCCCTCGACGAGATCGACTTGCCCGATGTGGTCGGCGCCCGCGAACGCATCATCATCATCCAGGGCGATCCGCAGGGCAGCGAAGGACTGCTCACCCAGCTTTCGCGACGCTTGGCAGCAAGCCTGGGGACGCGCGATCCAATCCTGATCCAGGCCCTAATCGAAAACCATGCCGAGCGCATCGGCCCTGCCGGCAGTGGTCGTGAACACCGCATCTACCATCTGGTCCTGGACCCAGAGAAGCTCTCCAGGCTGATCGATGGCTTGGCAACCCGGCTCACGGCCCAGGGTCGGCCGATGCCGGCGATCGAGATTGCACGACGACTGGCTGAACTGCGACGGTTGGCTGAGCGTGAATTGTCAGGACGCACCCGGCGTGACCCCATCCCGATTCTGCGCGACGTACCACACGCCCTCGCCGTACGGCTGTGCGGCACCGGAGGCCAGCCGCCAGACAGCCTGCGCCGACTGTATGATGGCGCCGACGCGGCCCTACCGGGGCTTACAATCGCGACCGATGTCGGCCGCAGCTACCCCTTCCCGAAGTCTGCCCCGCACATCATCGGCATGCTCACCAGATCGGGCGACGGCTCGGACAGCTTGCGCGGAACCAATGGGCTGGAGGCACGCTACGACGCGATCCTGCGTGGCTCTCCGGGAGGCCGCATACGCGCTCGCACCCCAGACGGATTCGTCACCCTGCGCGACACTGATCCGTTGCCTGGCACCGATCTGCTTACCGAGATCGACATGGAGATGCAGATGCTGGCCGAGGACAGTCTCGAACGCTACATCGAACTGGCCGGAGCGTTGGATCCCGATGGCAATACCGAGAAGATGCAGGCAGCCTTCGCCGTTGGCAAAGGACGGGCTGGATTCTGCATGATCGATTGCCGGACCGGGGGCATCATCGCTCTGGCCTCCAACCCGACCTTCGAGTTGGCTGGCATTGCGAACCACTACGCCGAACTGCTAAAGGATCCGCGCCAACCGCTGATCGATCATGCCGCTGTCGCCGAGCAGCCACCAGGCTCGTCGTTCAAAATACTCACCGCATTATGCGCCCTGGAGAACGGCCTGATGGTGCCTGGGGAAAACGTCTGGTGCCAGGGCTACATGGCGATGTCGCACGGCAAGCCCGTACTGCGCGACCACGCCCCGGCCGGCACCTATGATCTCGCCGAGGCAATCCAGATCTCGTCGAATGTATATTTCGCGATCATGGCCGACCGCATCGGCAAACGCCTTGGTCAGGCCGTTCTGCCTGAATATGCCCGCAGAGTCGGCATCGGCTGGGTCAATGCGCTGGACGTATCCAGCCAGCGGGTCGGCCCGCTGGCTCTGCCGACGCCGGAGAATCTGTCGGTGATCAGGCCCAAGGAGCCGAACTGGTACCCCAGCGACACCTGGCGCATGGGCATCGGCCAGAATTGTCAGGCCTCACCGCTGAACGTCGTGCCGATCGCGGCGGCAGTGGCCAATGGTGGTCATGTCGTACGGCCATTCCTGGTCCGACCCGACACCGGTCCGGTCGTCACTGACCTGTCGATCAAGGCGGCCTACCTCGATGATGTGCGCACCGGCATGGAAAACGTCACGAGCAACCTACCAGGCGCCACGGCCAAGCGCCTTCAGTTGGAAGGCGAAGCGGCCGGCATCAAGGTGGCAGCGAAAACAGGCACAGCCGAATGGGGCAGTCCCGACAGCCGCGCTGCCGGCCGCACCCCAGATCATGCCTGGCTGATCGGCTATGCCCCGGCGGATAGTCCAACCGTCGCCTTCGCCGTGTTCATCCATAGCGGCACATTTGGCGGCAAAGCCTGCGTGCCGGTGGCCAAGCGCGTACTAGAGCGCTATTTCGCCAAGTACGGCAAACAGGGCCATCCCGCGGCCGGCACCCCGCTGCCCGGCAGCGGCGCATGGTGACGCTGGCCCTCGCCATCACGGCGTAATGATCGCGTCATGCGCTTCTGCCTCCTGCTGCTCGTCGCCGTCTGCGCGGTCAACGCAGCCGAGGAAGTCAAGCCGGTCGTCACACTCCCTCCTGTCAAAGTTCCAGGGGCCATCAGGGTTGGGCCGAACCCGTCTGCTGTAGCATTTTTCGAATCAAAAATTAGGCCCGTCTTGGTCGAACACTGCCATGAATGCCATGGCGGCGGCAAGCGCAAAGGAGGTCTCAAGGTCGACTCCTTTGAAAGCCTGCTTGCTGACAATGAAGCGGGTCCAGCAGTTATCCCAGGAGACACCGTCAACAGCGCCATGCTCAAGGCCCTACGGTACGAAGGCGACAGCGACCTGAACATGCCGCCCAACAACCAGTTGCCCGCCGAGGTGATCAAGGACTTTGAGCACTGGATCGCCATCGGCGCGCCGTGGCCTGATGCCAGCGCAACCGTGGTCGTAGCTGCGCCAACTCCGCCCAAGCCTCCTTTCCTGGGTCGGCTGCACCCGGTGTTCGTGCATGGTCCGATCGCCTGCCTCATGCTGGCGGTCCTGGCCGAATTTCTGGTCTTGCTGCGCGGCGAGCGCTGGAAGCCGGCAACCGCCATCCTGGTGACCTGCGGCACCGCCGGCGCGGCCTTGGCCATACTGTCGGGACTCCAGTTAAAAGGTGCACAGGATCCGCTGATGTTGGAGCGTCACGAATTGCTTGGTTGGCTGACCTTCTCGGGCGCCCTGATCGCCTCCGGCATGCTGATCGCCATGCGCTGGGTACCATTGAAGCGTTGGCCGCTGTTCGCCGTCCTGGTGTTGACCGCAGCGCTGGTCGCCTGGACCGGCCACATCGGTGGAGCCATGGTGTGGGGCGAGGACTGGCTGCAGCCGTGACGCTGCGCAGACTTAGCCAATGACCAAGTTGCGTACCTGTACCAACGGATTCATCGGCATCGGCGCGCCCTCGGCGATCCGCTTGCGGAATGGTCGCGGACTGAAGCCGTAGGCCGAGCGGAAACGACGCGAGAAATGGAACTGGTCGCAGAAGCCGCACAGCCTGGCGATCTCGTTGATTGGCAGGTCGGTTCGCGCCAGTAGGTGGGCCGACCGATCAAGCCGCAGGGCAAGTTGTGCCTCACGCGGACTGGCTCCGAAATGCCGCTGGAATGAGCGCGCCAGATGCTCGCGGGAAACCCCGGCCGCGCGCGCCAGGGCGCTGATCGACAGCGGTCCCCACAACTCGCCACGCCACGCCTCGCGCAACCGTTCGAGGGCCCGCGCTACCGGCTCGGGCGGGTGCGGCAGCTCGTCGCCGGAAACGCCGTCCCCGCCAGCCAAAAAGGCGAGCAGGATCTGCCGGGCCGCGCCCTGGGCGAGTTCCTCCCAGGCCGAACCGTGTTCTTCGATCAGACGCAGGAGATGGCGCAACAACGGAGGCACGACGCTGTCGGCGCCGTAACGCCGCAGCAGCGGCCATTGCTCCGGTGGCGGGCAATCGGCCCCGGACAGATCGACCGAAAAATGGACGAACCCATGCCGCGAATCACGCTTGGCGTCCCAACGGTAGCTGTCGCGCATGCCCGGACGGACCAGGGTGACAGTCCCGGGTGGAGCCGGATGTTCGACCCCGTCCGCGATCCACGTCACATCACCATCGATGATCCAGACCAGTTCGAAGTCGCCGATGGTGCGCGGGCCGAAATTTGCTCCTGCCGGATAGACCGCCAAGCCATGTCCGCCCCACGAAAAGCGCACGCGTTCCCAGCCACGATACGACCAGTTCATTTTTCCATCATGACGTCAGCGACCGTGCTCAATCGTGCGACACGGTGCCCCAGCACAGGCTTGCAGGAGAGCAGCCCGCGGGTGTAGGCGTGCTGCGGACGGGCGAACACTTCAGCAACTGTGCCCTGCTCGACCGCCTCGCCATGACGCATAACGACCACGCGATCGGCCAGTTCCCGCACCAGGCCGAGGTCATGCGTGATGAACAGCACGGCTAGCCCCCGCGACTTCTGCAGCGCCTTCAGCAGGTCGAGGATCTGCGCCTGGATAGTGACATCGAGCGCCGTGGTCGGCTCATCGGCGATCAGCAGCTGCGGTTCGCAGGCCAGGGCCATGGCGATGCAGATACGCTGGCGCTGGCCACCGCTGAGTTCGTGCGGGTACGACGCCACCCGACCCGCCGGTTGGGGTATGCCGACCGCTGCGAACAACTCGACCACGCGGGCCATCCTTGCAGCGGCATCCAGACTGGTGTGGATCTCCAAAGCTTCCTCAACCTGGCGGCCAACCGTCATGGTGGGATTCAACGCCGTCATCGGCTCCTGGAAGACCATTCCGACTTCACCGCCTCGTAGGCGGCGCAGGCGTTTGGCCTCCATATGCAACACGTCTTCGCCGCGCCACAGGATCCGCCCGCCGGGATAGTGTGCGGGCGGTTCCTGCAGCAGTCGCAGCACGCTCATTGCACTGACGCTCTTGCCTGAACCGGATTCACCAACCAGGGCGACAACCTCGCCGGGTGCGACGGTCAGCGACAGTCCATGCACTACTTCGGTCGGGCCAAAGGCGACGCGCAGGCCGTCGAAGGTAAGGATCGGATCGGTCATGGCGCTGCTTTCGGATCGAATGCCTGACGCAGTCCTTCGCCCACGGCGTTGAGAGCGAGGACGAGGACGAAAATGGCGAAGCCCGGAGCATATATCAGCCAGGCAAAGGCCGGATTCTCACGACCATGATTGAGCAGCTGTCCCCACGATGCCACACGTGGATCACCCAGGCCGAGGAAGGACAGGCCGCTCTCGCCCAAGATCGCACCGGCTATCCCGAAGGTCGCGGTGATCAGCAACGGTGCCATGGTGTTGGGCAGGACATGCATGAACATCAGTCGACCTGACGACAGGCCAAGACTGCGACCGGCAGTGACGTAATCGCGCACCGATTGGGCGAGGAATTCGCCGCGCACCAGCCGGGCGATGCCAGCCCAACTGGTCAAGCCGATGACCAGCGTGATGACAAAGATGTCCCGACCAGTCATCGCCACGACCGCCAGGATCAGAAGGAAGGTCGGAAAGCACATCATGATCTCCACCAGCCGCTGCAGCACGAGATCAATCCAACCGCCAGCAAACCCGCTGATGGCTCCAATGAAGGTGCCGATGAGTAAGGCGATGCCGGTGGCGATGAAGCCAATGGTCAGACTGATCCGACTGCCGAAGAGCATGCGCGCCATCACGTCATGCCCGGCCGGGTCGGTGCCAAGCCAGGTCCGTGCCCCAGTCGACGGGTTGGTCCAGCCCGGCGGTTTCAGCACGGCACTGGGATAGGTGGCGTCCCAACGATGTGGAATCGGGGCGAGCAGACACCAGCGAGCCGCACCGGCATCCCGATGCACCGTGGTACTCGTTCGCTGGGTCGTTGGCCGCTCTGCCCACAACGCCTGGTAACCACCGGATGGCCGCGGCAGCAGCGGAACCTGGACCACCGCCCAGCAGGCCAGCAGGATCAGCGCGCACACGCTGATGCGTCTGCCGATCGTTCGACCGGGCAGCATCCGCCAGAGCAGCACGTAGACCGGCAGCAGCAGGGCGAACAGATTGAACAGCAGTTCATGCTGTTTGCCGAAGGTGTTGCGGTTGAACAGATCCGCGATCACCGGCAAGCTGATGCCGCCGGCGTCCCACCAGACGATCGCCGCCTCATTGGCGAGGAACGGCGCATAGACCGCCAGTAACACGAACAGGCCGAGCATCGCGCAACCAAGGCGGAACCAGGAATGACGCCAGGCGGCGGCGAGCGCGCGCTGTGCGGGAGACGCCTCAGACATAGCGGCTCCGGATGCGCGGATCCGCTACGGCATACAGCAGATCCGCGATAAGTATGCCAACTAGCAGCAGGCCGACCGAGACGACCGTCGCGGCCATCATCAGTGGCGCGTCCATCTGCTTGGCGGCCTCCAGCGTCAGCATGCCCAGGCCGGGAATCGAGAAAACGTACTCAACGAAGACGAACCCGCCGAACAGTTCGGCTAGCAGGCCAGCCCCTAACGTGATCATCGTGACCATGCTGTTGCGCGTGGCGTGGCTCCACACCACCACATCCTCAGACACGCCCTTGGCTCTGGCACTGCGCACGTAGTCGGAGGCCAGCTGTTCCTGGACGTTGGCGCGCAAATAGCGGCTCAGCGAGGTGAACGACCCGTAGGTCAGGCAGAACAGCGGCAACGCCGCGTGCCAGGCCAGATCGGCTAGGTAGGCTGGCGTCGACAGCCACAGGCTGTCCGGACTGGACAGGCCACGATTGGGGAACCACGCCGCGCCGGAGGCGTCCTGGGTGCAGAAATGATGCAGCAGTACGGTGGCGACAAAAAAGGACGGGATCGACCAGAGCGAGAACAGCAGGCCGGTCACCGCGCGGTCAGCGAACGATCCGGCCCGCCTGGCCGACCACACCCCCAGAGGAATCGACACCGCCCAGGCGATCAGAATGGACAGCAGGTTCAGCCAGGCGGTCACCGACCAGCGCTCGGCGATGACGTCGAAGGCCAATGCCTTGCGCGTCTCCGAGTAGAGCCGGCCGGTAAACAGCCGGTGGGCGAAGTCGACAAAACCGGTCTCGGAGACGATTGCGCTCCAGCGCCGGCTTGAACGCGAGAACTCGAACGCATCTGCATGCAGCAAAGCGATCAGCGCGTCTCGTTTTCGCGCAGCTTCGGGGTCAGCGGTGATAAAGCCCTGCTCCCGATCATTGCGGTAGGCGATGCGGAGCTGCTTGAGGCGCTCGTTGCGCACGCGGATGCGGTCCTGCTCGGCCGGCGCCAGCAGGTAGGCATCCTCGGGGAGCAGCGGACGGTACGCGCACAAGGACAGCGCCATGCTTGCCGGGCCATGCAACCGCGCCGCGCCGTCGTCCTTCAAGACGGCCAGCAATGGTTCAACTAGCAGCGGACCCTGCAACCACAGGTCCTCCAGCTCGGCCCGGCTGCGCTTCGCTTCGTCAACCTGCGGGCCGCGTTCGGCAGCCAGCAGTCGTCCGCGCACCCCGTCGCTGGTGGTGAATCCCCGCAGGTTGATCAGAGCAGGCAGATCGTTGCCGGTGCGATGGAAACGGCCCAGCCAGGTCTCGATCGCTTGGCTGGCGCTCTCCGCCTTGCGCTCGCCATCACCCTTGCCCATGCCGCTGGCGATGGTGTCAGTGAGCGACAGACCCTGCATGCGCAGGACGGCGAAATTGATCACCAGGATCCCGAGAAAGGTCGGGATCATCCACAGCAGACGGCGGAAGGCGTAGGACCACATGTGGATCTGCTAGGCCATCACTCGCGAACGAAATGCCACAGCAGCGGCGAGCGGTTGAACAGCGGATGGTAGGCGTCAAGACCCTCGGCGACCCCGGCCAACCAGCGGTCTTTGGCCGGCGCACCACGGTTTTGCCAGACGAAGACCGAGCCGGTGGACATGAAGAACAGGTAGGGTTGATCCTCGAAGATGATCGCCTGGATCTCTTTGATGATTGGCATGCGCGTCTCCGGCTCGAAGCTCTCCCGCAGACGCAGCGACAGTTCATCGACCCGGGCATTGCGGAAGCCGACGTGGTTGGATGAACGCGGCTCATCGGCGCTGGCCGAGTTCCAAACCTGGACGAAGTCGGGTTCGAGGCTGCCAAGCTGCCAGCCGCCGACCACCGCATCAAAGTCCTTTTCTTCGTAGATGCGCAGCATTTCCTTCCACTCGTAGGTTTCGGTCCGTAGATCGACACCCAGGCGCTTGAGCTCGTCGCGATAGACGAGCAGGCCGGCCTCCCAGGTCGGGCGGTTGGCGAGGAATTTCAGCGTGATGCGCAGCGGCACGCGCTTACCGTCGATCTCGCGATCGAGCCAGCCATCATTGTCGCTGTCGCGCCAGCCAGACTCGCTCAGCAACGCTTTGGCGCGCGTCGGATCGTAGGCGAAATCCTTGATTTCGGAATTGAAGTACGGGTTGTCGAGATGGACCGGTCCAATCTGCGGACGTCCAAGGCCGAACCAGATCTCATCGATAAGGCGCTGCTTGGGCATGGCACAGGCCAAGGCTTGGCGCGTGCGCTTGTCGGCAAAGATCGCCCGACGAAGGTTCCACCCGATGTACGAATAAGAGTTACCCTTGACCTTCTCCCAACCCAGCTCGCCGGTCCGGCCGGCTTTCGGATCCTTCGGATCCGGGCGGGCGAAGCGCGACTCGCCACCGTCGACGATCTGGCTCTTCCATTGGGCAGGCTGCAGGGTGAGGCTATGCACTTGGCCGTTCTTGAAGGCGACCAGTTGTGGATCGGGGAGTTTCACCTCGGCATCCCACTCCATCGCATCAAAGTGATAGGTCGCTCCCCAGTAGGTGGGATTCCTACGAAAGCGGACCAGCTTGTCGCTCTCGTTAACGTCCAGGGTGTAACCACCAACGCCGGCAATGCCGCCGAGGTCGTCGAACCAGTGCTTGTTGAACACCGTGCCGATTGCCTTGGCTGCGATCGGTGAACCGTCGCGACTGAACGCGTAAATATGGCGGGGCAGCGGCGACATACCGAAGCTAAATGACATGCTGGTGAAGACTTTCTTCTTCCAGTGCAGGACGATAGTGCGATCGTCGGGCGTTTCGATCCGTTCCAGATCGTCATAGTATGACTTCAGCTGTGGGCATTCGACCTCTGGGTTCTGCACCATCTCAACATAGAAGGCGAAGTCAGCCGAGGTCAAAGGAACATCACGGTCCAACCAGGCGAACTCCTTCTGCTTGGCGCAGTTCGGCCGCTGCCACACCACCCCGGGACGCAACCTGAAGGTGTAGGTCTTCCAGTCGTCTGATACGACCACCGACTCGGCAAGACTTTCGCTCCACAACTGGGGAGTCGCCGGATGGGACGTGCACAAACTGTCGTTGACCAAACCCAGTGCTTCGTTTGCGTCAGCACTGTTCTCGACGATCGGATTGAACCCTTTCGGCGTGACGTTGAATTCCCGGATAGTGCCGCCGAACCAGGCGGGATGGACATGAGTGCGGTCGTAGGGCAGGAGGAAGTTCGCACCCAGGCGCGGCTTGCCATCGCGCTTGTCATCGCGCTTGTCCGCTGGCGACAACGGCTCGACTGCCGCATCATTAGAAGCCGTGGCCGACCGCCGGGCTAGTTCGTGGCGCATGGCCTTCAATTCCTGCAGCATGCGCTCCTGGGCGCTGGCAGCACGTTCGCTCGCATTCATCACCGCTTGTAGCTGGGCCGGTTCCCGCCAACGGTCGATGATCTGCACAACAAGGAGAAGGGCGACAACGGTGAGCAGGGCGAGCGCGGCCTTGGACATGCCGGGAAGATGGCTGGATGTGATGCTTTGGGAAGGGTGCACTGGCTGGTCTGAACCCGACGACCCCAATAACGGCTAACGCGGGTCGGCAGTCGCCATCGCCAACGCCGTCGTCGCATCCACCGCCAGCGACAGGGCGCTGACCACGCCCAGGGTGCCGTCGAGGAATCCCGCCTTCAGGACGTAGCTCTTGAAAAATCCGGCCCCTGCGCGCGCCACCAGCCATGGGGCCGAGGCGGTTCGACCACGGCTGCGATAGCCGTCGGCCTTCAGGCGCTCGCGGACCATGTCGCCGTTCATCATCAAGAGTCGTTGCGGGATGGTGCCGCCACGGCCCTCGAACTCGTCCTCGCCGCTGTCGCCGTAGCGCTTCACGAACTCGTTGGTTTGCCCGAACTTCATCAGCCGGGTGAAGACAGGTTTCAAAACAGCCAGCGTCAAGGCCTATCAGAAGGCCGTGGCCAAGCACTGGGGCAAGGAGCCTCCGGGCTATCGCGATGCCCATTTTTACGCCGGGGCTGGCTACGTCGATGGCGGAGCCGCTTTGCTGGGCGAGCTGCTTCAAAAGCCCGGGGCGATGAACGATGTGCCGTTGGCGGTGGTGGCCAAGCATGTGATGCCGAGCGGCTTTTCTGCGCTGCTGGCCAAACCCGATGTTCCCACGTGGCTGGTGGGCTCACCGGCCGAGCTGGCGCTGTTCAACGCACTGGTGCCAGCGCCCAACGAGGCTTACACGCAGCTCTTCTGGCCCTACAACACCGACAGGTTCGACCAGTTCATCGAGCAGAAGCAGGCGGAAGAAAAGGCGAAGAAGGCCGCACTGCTGGCCACCCGCCGCGCCCAAGGAGTAGCCCGTTGATTGATCTGGCCGCCATTCGTTCGGTCCAAGCGCTCATGCATCGTGGCTACGCTGCTGATGCGTCGCAGAGCCTGACCCCCTTGCTCAAGGGCATCGCCCACCCGGCGGTTGGCGGCTGGGTCGCCAGCCGGCGCGTGCTGGCTGAACGCCAGATGCTGGCCAGTGACAACGAGCTGGTGATGGCTTTGCTGGCACTGGAACCGGGTTTGCGAGTGGGGTGGCTTCGCATTGCCGCAGCTCGTTGTCGTGAAGCTGCGCAGTTGGCTGATGAGGCACCCTTGATGGACATGGTGTCCC
>ENA-ORBV01015133-ORBV01015133.1-microbial-mat-metagenome-genome-assembly--contig:-NODE-15133-length-11412-cov-5.409440_pt1 | contig 11412 bp, 12 predicted proteins | sample MGYA00237777_ERZ505514 | MGnify/ENA primary metagenome ERZ505514 (study PRJEB26160, sample SAMN06269048) | microbial mat metagenome | isolation source: Oligotrophic lake microbial mat | place...
CCTACTACATCACTGCCTTCAACCGATGCCCCAACTGCTTCCCCCACTCTGTCTCCAACGGAGACGACTCAAACTGAAGAGCCCACAGCTTTTCCTACTCTTGCTCCAACAGAGACTGAGACCGAAGAGCCAACTGCAGCCCCGACTAATGGCCCCACAGCCTCTCCTACAGGATTGCCGACCCCTGTTACTACAGGATTCCCCACGGCAATCCCTACTACTTCACCCACGGACAACCCAACTGGAGTGCCAACTAGATCTCCAACTGGAATACCCACCAGCACACCCACTGGATTACCAACATTTGGCCCCACTGTCAGTCCCACCGGACCACCATACACAAGTCCAACCGAGTCACCAACTGGAAGCCCCACAGGATCCCCAACCAGAAGTCCAACAGAGGAGCCTACTAGCACACCTACAGAAGGACCAACATTATCTCCAACAACTCTCTTACCAACAGCTTCCCCAACTAGTGCACCCACAAGAGCACCAACACAAGAGCCAACTGGGAGTCCCACCGGTTCTCCTACTGCCGGCCCAACAGAAAAGCCTACTGCCTCTCCCACAGGCACTCCTACAAGCACCCCAAGCACAGTTTCCCCTACGACATCCCCAACTAGCACACCTACTAAATCTCCAACAGGTGGCCCAACTGCCAGTCCCACTGCTTCACCTACCAGTGGCCCGACAGATGCCCCAACGGAAGTTCCAACAGGGCACCCCACCAGTCCTCCAACAACCAGTGCACCAACTGCTTCCCCTACTGGAGTGCCAACTAGGCTGCCAACAAGTGGTCCAACCACTAGTCCTACTAGTGTTCCAACTAGTGGCCCAACTGGGTCCCCTACAGGCAGTCCCACGAGCGCACCGACAACCGTTCTGCCCACGAGCTCTCCCACTGGATCACCAACTGATGCCCCCACTGCAGGTCCAACTACATTACCCACAGCAAGCCCTACTAGTTCTCCAACTGATGTGCCCACAGAATCCCCTACAGGTGCCCCCACAGGCAGCCCTACTAAGCTCCCAACGAGAAGCCCCACTGCTTCCCCAACTAGCACCCCAACTGAATCACCAACTAGTGACCCCACTGGTCTTCCCACAGCTTCTCCAACATCTGGCCCAACATCAAGTCCAACTAGTGCTCCTACCAGTGGCCCAACAACACATCCTACTACAGGAATCCCAACAAGCTTGCCTACTGATAGTCCCACGGCTGCCCCCACCAGCTCACCGACTGGAGCACCAACTGATGGACCAACTGCCACTCCCACTGGTGTCCCCACAGTTGAACCCACCAGTTCTCCAACTGATGGTCCCACCAAAGGCCCTACAGGAGCTCCCACAGACAGTCCCACTGGCTTTCCAACAACAGACCCAACTGCATCCCCAACTAATGCTCCTACGGGGTTGCCAACCAGTGGCCCGACTACAACGCCCACAGCTGCACCCACAGGCAGCCCAACCGCTGGTCCCACAAGTTCTCCAACAGCTGGTCCCACGGCAAGCCCAACTGGATCTCCAACAGCTGGTCCCACAGGCGTGCCAACAACGGTGTCACCCACAAGCACTCCCACCACAACACCCACCCTACCACCCACTTCGGGGCCCACTGCAGGGCCCACTGGAGGGCCCACCTCAAGACCCACTAGTTCTCCAACATCCGGTCCAACAGAGTCCCCAACTGAAAGCCCCACTGTTTTGCCAACTAGTGCACCTACAGGTGGCCCCACCAAGGGTCCCACAGGCACCCCTACAGGATTGCCAACAGACAACCCCACGAAGTCTCCCACGGGAAGTCCAACAGAGTCTCCAACTAGTGGCCCCACTAGCCCCCCCACAGGACTACCAACATCAGATCCAACAGTATCTCCCACTTCTGCTCCCACTGACAGGCCCACAGGATTCCCGACCGCAATTCCCACCGAAAGTCCTACTGGCTTGCCAACCCTTGGGCCAACAGGATCCCCAACAACTGGCCCCACAGCCAGTCCCACTAGTGCTCCCACAACTGGCCCTACCGGTGCTCCCACGAGATCACCAACGGGTGGCCCCACATCGAATCCAACAGTGTCCCCCACCGGATCACCAACCAGTGGCCCCACATCGAATCCTACCACTCTGAGCCCCACAGCTGCTAGTGGCCATCCAAGCGCAACACCAACCACTGCTATTCCCACGACCTCCCCTACTGATGCCCCAACAGGTAATCCCACACAGAGCCCTACAGGTGCACCGACTGATTCTCCTACTGTTTCTCCCACAGGTGGGCCAACAGGTTTGCCCACAGCAGGACCAACTGGATCCCCAACTGGAACCCCAACTGGAGGTCCAACAGTGGCTCCCACTGGTGCCCCGACAGGAGCTCCCACAGCAGGCCCCACTGATGCACCTACTGGTCCACCAACTAATGGCCCCACTTCTTCTCCAACCGGGCTGCCGACGTCTACGCCTACAGGATTCCCAACATCAAGCCCAACTAACAGTCCAACTGAAAATCCCACAGGTTCTCCAACTGGTGCTCCCACTGGTACTCCCACTGGTACTCCCACTGGTGGACCAACAATATCACCTACATCCATCCCAACAGATTTGCCCACAAGTTTGCCAACAGCAACCCCAACAGTATCACCCACAGGTGGGCCAACAGGATTCCCTACATCTAGTCCTACAGCATTCCCCACTAGAGTTCCTACCATGTCTCCAACAGGTGGCCCTACTTTAGTTCCCACAGGTCCACCCACAGACGGCCCGACTCTAGCTCCTACAGGATCACCAACAGGTGGCCCCACGAAGGCTCCAACTGGTGCTCCCACAAGCAGCCCTACGGTTCCTCCTACAGGAAACCCAACCGTGACTCCTACTAGCAGCCCAACGGCATTACCCACTGTCTCACCCACTGGATCTCCAACTTCTTCACCAACAGGAGGTCCAACTGAATCCCCAACTGGATCTCCAACTAGATCTCCAACCGCATTGCCAACAAGGAGTCCCACCGGAATGCCTACTGGTAGCCCCACAGTGGCCCCTACTACTTTGACTCCAACAGCTGCAAGTGGTCACCCAAGTGCCACACCAACTACTGCTGTTCCCACAACTTCACCTACTGCTTTGCCTACAGTTCTTCCAACTGACTCGCCAACTGGTGTCCCAACAAGCGGTCCCACTGACTCGCCAACTGGTGTCCCAACAGGGGCACCCACTGCATTACCGACTGGATCCCCAACAGTGTCTCCAACACAAAGCCCCACAGTGGCCCCCACTCAGGAGCCTACAGGATTGCCAACACTAACTCCCACTGAGTCCCCTACCAGCAAACCAACAGGTGCACCAACGTCACCACCCACAGGTAGCCCCACAGGAAATCCTACTTCTGCACCAACATCAAGCCCAACAAGGGCTCCTACTGGTGACCCAACTGGATTGCCTACTAGCTCACCGACTGAAGCCCCAACAGGTGAACCCACATTGAGTCCCACTGCAAGCCCTACCAGCGCACCTACAGGGCGTCCCACAGAGGGCCCTACAGTAGCACCAACAGGATCTCCCACGCAGATCCCATCAAATGTTCCTACTACAAACTTGCCCACTCAATCGCCCACAGGTGCTCCCACTGGTTTACCAACTTCTGGCCCAACTACCGATCCCACTAGCGGTCCAACAACCAATCCTACTGGTATGCCTACTAGTAGTCCGACCTCTAGCCCGACAGGAAGCCCCACCAGCAACCCCACAGCAGCGCCCACTGGCATCCCAACTCGAGTTCCCACTCGAGTTCCCACTGGTGCCCCCACTGGAGTCCCCACTGGAGTCCCCACGGGAGTCCCCACGGGAGTCCCCACGGGAGTCCCCACGGGAGTCCCCACGGGAGTTCCCACAACAGTGCCCACTAGCATCCCCACCAGAGTCCCTACAGGAGTCCCCACTGGCGTCCCAACTGGAGTCCCCACTGGCGTCCCCACCAGAGTGCCCACTAGCATCCCCACAGGAGTCCCCACGGGAGTCCCCACGGGAGTCCCCACTCGAGTGCCCACTGGTGCCCCCACTGGTGCCCCCACGGGAGTCCCCACAGGAGTCCCCACAGGAGTCCCCACGGGAGTCCCCACAGGCACACCCACTGGCACACCCACTGGCACACCCACGGCAGTGCCAACTGGCATCCCTACCAATGTCCCAACTGGCATTCCTACCAGCATCCCTACCAATGTGCCAACTGGCACTCCTACCAGCATTCCTACCAAGGTGAAAACTGGTGCTCCCACCAGCATCCCTACCAGTGGGCCAACTGACGCTCCCACCAGCATCCCTACCAAGGTGGCAACTGGCCCTCCTACCAGCATTCCTACCAGTGGGCCAACTGGCGCTCCAACCAGCATCCCTACCAGTGGGCCAACCGGCTTCCCTACCAGCATCCCTACCAAGGTGACAACTGGCGCGCCTACCAAGGTGCCCACTTCCACTTCTACATCTGTTCCCACCAATTCTCCGACAGATAGTCCAACTGCTTTTCCAACTGTTTCTCCAACAACAGCCACTGAGTCCCCAACAACGGCCACTGAGTCCCCAACTAGTAGCCCAACTGGATCTCCTACTGCCACTACAGACAGCCCAACCGCGTTCCCAACATCAACACCAACCGTGAGCGAAACTGAATCGCCCACAGAACCAACTCCAACGACTCAAAATCCAACTCTCAGCCCTACATCCCATCCAAGTGTCATCACTGGCATTCCAACTAAAGTACCAACTCCGCCACCAAGAAAACCGCCAACATCTCAACCGCCAACATCTTATGTTTGCATGGATGCATGGGCGTATCTCGAAGATGCTGCCATTTTATTCTCGGATATTGGATACTCTTCTTTTGGGTGGACCAATGGAAATTTTGATTTGTACGGATGTGGGGATTGTGGCTGCCCCAGTTGTACTACTGGTGGCCCTTTATGTGCAAGATCAAGCAATGCAACTCAACCGCTTGACAAATGCACTTGTGTCTGTCCTGGGCCTGAAGGGGAAGGCTTCCTTCAAGCTGTCTCTAATCCTAACCTCGTAGCTTCCACTTCCACACCTATTGTTATGCAGCTTTATGCTTATTCTACAGAGTCAGGCAAACCTGAAGGTGACCCGCTTGGAAATGTAACAGTAACATTGCACGACAGCAAAGCTAATGTAACTTTCACACCAGGAAACGGGAATGTCATAAACGAAACAAACTTTTACTTGGGAGAATCAAGACTTCCGACACCCCAAAATGGGTCAGGAAGTGCTGTGGCCCTTGGCAGCTTCCCACATCAAGGAGAAGAGGGAGATCTTGATATGCTGCAATTCACTTTAGATGTTTCTGCCTACAACTTCTACATTGCTGCTCATGGAGTCATTTGCGGCCACTTCACCACGACGTCTCCCACTTCTGGACCCACACCTTCTCCAACCATCAGTGAGTCCCCTACCACAACCACCACCCAGCCCACACCATCTACATCAACCACCCAGCCCACACCATCTATATCAACCACCCAGCCCACGCCTTCCAATGGAACAATCATGCCTACAATTTGTGTGGATTCGCAGACGATCGTGTTCGAGGATTTCGAAAACTACACAAACAGCTGGAAAGGATGCAACGTCACCAAGCACCATGAATTTAGCACATTCTTGGGGCGCTTTGGCGATGACATGCCCACATGCTCCAAGAACTTCCGCGTCCCTGTCCAAGCTGGCTACATCACAATTGAATTCTTATTTTACGAGATCGATTTCTGGTGTTCTTGTGACCACATCACAGTAGAGATCTGTGATACTCAGGTTGACTTAGGAAAATTCACACCAGGTGATAGAGGATACGTGGAGGGTGAGGTTGACGGCATCACATGGTCAAGTAATAGCCTGACCGGTTCTAATATGATGGGTTTCAATGGTTTTAACGATCAGAAGCATGAGTTGAAGATGACAATCCCTCAGCGCTGCTATGTTGCAACAGGGGGAGAATTGGAAATGACATTCAATTTGACAACCTCTGACCTCGCTAGTGGTGGGGTAGACGATTTGAACATCACAGCCTATGAATTGTGTGGTACGGACGAAAATTATCCAGACATCACAGGTGCACCAACGGCTCTCTCCCAGCCTTCAGTCTCTCCAACAACTGCTTCGCCAACTATGGCCCCCTCCAGCCCAGATGACTCAACTTGCACTGAGGCGCGAATGATCGTCTTTCAAGACTTTGAGGGTGCCTATGACGGTAGCTGGATTGGTGCAGAAGTAAACAGTGAATACGACGCTGAATTCAGCCAATTCCTGGGACGTTTTGGCAGAGAACAGAACCGAGCCTCCAAGACCTTTGACGTGCCACAAGATGCAAAGTCCCTTACCATTGAGTTTTTGGTCTATGAAATCGATGCCTGGGAAAAGCGTGACAGGATGATCTTTGTTGTCGGAACGACCAGATTAGATCTCAAGGAGTTCGGACTCAGGGACCCTGTCAACAATCCTAACAACATTTACTCTGTTGCAGGAAAGGCAAGTGGCATTTCTTGGCATCGCAAGGCGGAAACAAATTCGACCAACATGGGATTTTCCCCAGCTGCAAAGGACCAAAAGCATCTTGTTTCGGTCTCTGTTCCAGCTAGATACTATGCTGATACCGGTACGTCGTTCTTGTTTGATATTCATGCTTTGTGTGCTTCATCTGTCTCTTACAGTTTTCTTATTGTTTACTGGTATGCATTTTAGGCAAGCTGAAGCTGGGCTTTTTCACAGAGACCAGCCATGCTATATGGAGTGAAAGTGGAGGTATTGATAACTTCAAGATCACCGCACATGGCACTGAGTGCAGTTCCGGGCCATCTTCCAGGTCATCAAGTGACGACAGAGAAATGTGCGCCCATTTCTGGGGTGATCCACATTTGGTCACCTTTGATGGCCTCAAGTATGATTGTCAAGGTGAGGGGGAATTCACTCTTATCAAGTCTTTAGAATCAACCTTCCAGGTGCAGGGTCGCTTTGAAAGTGCTGCTGAAGCAAGCCAGCGAGTGGCTGTAACGCGAAGCTTCGTCGTACAAACTGGAGATGAAAATGTGCCCAAAATACAATTGAATGTTCCTAGCAACATGAGTCAAGGCTGCATCATTGACTTGTTCGTTGATGACGTGTTGCATAACATCACCGCAAACGGTACAAACAATGACCATGTACAAGTCCAATTGGTTGGTAACTCAGGAGCAAGAAGAGTCACAATCTTTTACCCTGGCTCTGGCCTCCACTTCACGTCACTTCTTTCAGAATCGGAGACATATGGCTGTTACTTATCCACAAGCGTTTGTTTACCGAACGATTACAGATCAAGTGAGACGTTTGTCGGGCTCCTTGGTTCACCTAATGGTGATAGAAAAGACGATTGGATGACGCCAGAGGGCTCCGTTGTCTCTGTGGTGGCTGACAAACGCTTCGAGCCAGCCTACAAATATTGTACAGAGAACTGGTGTGTGAGGGACGGAGCAAGCTCTTTGTTCACATACAAGCAAGGGGAGGGCTTCCAAGACTATTTCAATTGCGATGCAGCTTACAACACGGAAATTGAAGATGCTGTTGCAAACGCGAGCGAGGAACTCATAAGCATTTGCTCTGGGTGAGTTTTCTAGATTTCTTGTTTCAATTTGGCGTCTGTCTGTGTCCTCACATTTTTTAATCTCCATTTAAAGCGATATCACCTGCATCATTGACGGAGTCGCCGGCAATATTGCGGATGCCGAGGCTGACTTAGAAAACGAGGGAATGCTCATGGGTTGCACAGAACTCGTGTTTTTGGATGACTTCGAGGACACCAGCGATAGTTGGCAAGGTGGAGTTATTGACAGCAGATCTGATGAATTGAGTAGCTTCCTCGGGCCGTTTGGAAAAGGCCAGGACAGTGCATCCAAGGTAAGAGAGAAGGCAGTGCTCGTATTGATAATTTCTCGCCTCTTTTGGGAGCGTTTAAGGATGTTTTTCGTCTCTGACGTTTCTTTCCTTTTGCGCTTTGTTATAAAAGATCTTCTCCGTTCCAGCAGATGCCAGTCGTCTGACGATTGAATTCATGTTTTACCAGATCGGCGAATGGAGCTCCTCTAGCCAATTCATGGTGACAATTGGAAATACGGTTGTTGACCTGAACAAGTTCGACAGCTCAATAGTGAGTCTCGAGGGAATGAATGATGGAATTTTCTGGTCAAGGCACCTGCTGAAGACTTCTAGCGCTGGCCTTGATTATGGCTCGCTTGATGTGCAAGTACACCATGTCTCTCTCAAGATCCCAAGCAAGTTCTATTCATCTGGTAGCCTCGAGCTTGGGTTCAAGCAAAGCATGGTTGGCTCGATCGAGAAAGAGAGTGGCGGAGTTGATTCGTTTAAGATCACAGCTTATTATGCAAGCTGTGAGAATCGCTCGCCGGGAACAGCCACCATCAATGCTGGCGCATCTGTGACACGATGGACGAATGACATGCTCTCTTGCCCAAGCAGCAGTGTTTGGGTCGAATGTTTCAGCGATCCCACAAACAACGCAAATACATACCCAAGAACCGCTCATATTCGATACGAGGAATCGTATAGTGGATACATCTGCACCCAAGAAGCTTGCGCTGGCTGCATAGGAAGTATCACAATGGACGCTGTAACTGCTGTAAATGGTGGTGCCACTATTTTTGACTTCTCTTCGGATGACTTTATCTTTACAGGATTTGGTATCGAAGCTGTTGGAAGCTTTTCCTCTCTTCAAATCTCGCCCCCTTTGAATGAAGAAATCGGAGTTGGTAATACAGCGGTAGCCAACAGCATCAGCCATGCGGAATTCTGCTTGGTTTCAATCCACAACGCTCGTAATCTTGCTGCGGAGATTGATTCGGAGGAAACAGAGATAGAGCCCGAGGCGCTCTTGTCTGATTACACGGGAGAAGGAAAGCAATCCTGCTGGTCTTCTTTTGCTTTTTTCAGCAAGGACAAATCTACCTGCTTCAGGGACTTAGGTTTCATCGAAGCTGGATGGACAACTTCGCTTGAACCCTCCGTGCATCCCTACTCTTTTGATATCTATCAGAGCTATAGTGATTGTAACAGTGGAAGTGGAGAAGTGATTGCCTCCTTGACAGGTATGTCGAAATTTTAGGAAGTGTGGTGATTCGGGCTCATTCTGTTGGCTTCCTTCAATACTGGTTGGGCTGGATTGGATCCATCAAATCGAAAATGTAAGACCACCATGCTCATCAAATTGTTCCCCCCTCTCCTTTTAGTGTTGTATGATGGCTCCCGAGCAACCCTGAGCTATGAAGCCAAAGAGGCCTACTTCTTGGAAGAAACCGCTACTTATGTTGGCAAGAATCCGTTGGCCCTCGATAGGGACCAGGAGACGATAATCCCACAGCGTTTCCCCATCGTGCATTCTGAGACAGCACTCTCTTCTAACGTCGTCGATACGTTTGAAGTTTCTGGCTTCAGCCATGATACCATTTCAGTTGTGGCGTATGCAACTGTTTGTGGCGTTCCCAATCAATCCGTCGAGCAGCTTCGACATGAGGAAGATATGGACGAAGGAAACCAAGAGATAGCCAGCGAGCCTACTTCAGATTCCCCGTCGATGCCCAGAGAACCAAGTAAAGGAGTAACCTGCCAGTCTGCCTATGCCTACCTCAACGCGGAGTCCTCGGTTTGCTTCAGCAATATGGGGTACCCAGGCAGCTGGGGCTGGTCGAACGGCCTGCTCCCTCCTTCAGACGAAGACTATTCTTTGGGCATGTATGCCTTTGCTGAGGGTTGCCAGATAAGCAAGGGGCTGATGGTCGGCTCTTTATCAGTATCAAACAGGGGTGGGGGTGAAGTTGCCGTGCGCTACGAAACGGCACCTTCGTATTGGCTGAAAGAAGTCAACACATACATCGGAACAAGATGGCTGCCATCAGTAGATGGCAAACAGACTGTCGATCCAGATCTATATCCCCTCCAGCAGCGTCTCGGAAGCGAAGTTTCCCATACTGTTACAGCACCTCTGAGCAATGGCGAACCTGTCGTTGTTGTAGCTCATGCAACAGTCTGTGGTTTCTTTTCAAGCCCCGACCCAAGCATTGGTGACAAGCTCATTGACGATGGCTTGTCTATGGGTAGCAAAGGCCTTCGAGGTTCTGCTCCCACCGAGAAGTTGACGTCCAGCATCAAAGGTTCTCTCTCGCGACTAGCCAATCTCTGGTAAAATCTTATCGAGTTTAAAACATGACCTAATTATTTTGTTGGCTTCGATATCAGAATGCTTTATGAATTTCTCTACTGCTTGCTGATCTACTACTACTACTAGCTAGCTAGCTAGCTAGCAGCAATCTGAGAAGGTTGTTACTAGCTAGCTAGCTAGTAGTAGGATGGTCGAGGGTGGGGGCTTTAAAAAGTCCTCTACTCTAGCTTCTAGCCCAATGCATTTTGATATCAAACCAAAAAATTGTCAGATGTTATTTGTTTTAGTTTAGATCATCAACAAAGCCCAACCTTCCCACCAAACACAGCAGCGGAAGTCTTTTGGTTCTATTGGTCCCGGTGGTGGCAACCCCGGGCCTCAAGGAAGAAGATCTTGTGACTCTCAACCGAAATAGATCCATGCTGACTCAGTCCCGGATTGAATCCCACGAATTACAGGACCAGCAGAGTAGCAGTAAAACACTGGTCATAATTTTACTTGTCTTGAAATAGAATCACTTCTAGAGCTAGAACCACAGCTTAATTTGGGATCATTTTCCTGTTCTTTTTAGCCATTTCAACCGCAAGGGTGTTGGGCTCAATTCGTGTGGTGGGGGGCATTTTTTGGTGGTTTCATTGCTGTGTTAACATCCTCTGTTTGACCCTTTGCCTCGTGGATCAATTTTGTTGGAAGAATTGATGGATCAATCACTGAGGACAGTGAGTGATTTAAGACTAAGGCTAGAAATGACATCCATTGGAAAGTTTCACAACTGTTCGGAAAGTGTGGTAGAAACACTACCCGGCCTGCGCAAGTTGTCTAAATGTCGCATGTTTGAAAACCGTTGGTTGATCAAACACAGTGAAAGTTTAAACAGTTGTGTCGGAGGCAAGCCATTGAAGCCATTGGTCATGAAGGAGAACATGTCGTGTGGCACAAACAAGCTACCTCACACACTCATCTGTGATTTGCCTTGTGCTGCGCCTGCAAGATAGGGGTCATTAAAGTCCTTTAGCTGTGAAAATGAACATTTGCAGGTTCATGGACGCACCAAAAGTTCAAGTGCTTTCAACACTGGTAGCTTCTCTAGCTAGTTGCTAGCAGAAGCTAGCTATCAGTGCTAGCTAGCTACCTAGCTAGCTAGCTACCTAGCTAGCTGAGTTTGTGCTGCACTGGTTTGAGGGTCATTGTGAGTCACAATTGTGGCATAGTCC
>ENA-ORBV01015134-ORBV01015134.1-microbial-mat-metagenome-genome-assembly--contig:-NODE-15134-length-11411-cov-5.592818_pt1 | contig 11411 bp, 10 predicted proteins | sample MGYA00237777_ERZ505514 | MGnify/ENA primary metagenome ERZ505514 (study PRJEB26160, sample SAMN06269048) | microbial mat metagenome | isolation source: Oligotrophic lake microbial mat | place...
CCTTGCTCTCCCTGAATTTCCTCGGCGACGGCCTCCGCGATGTCTTTGATCCAAAGTCCCAGAAATAAGAGGGAGTGGATGACCCTATCCATAGATGTATCAGTGCGACGTAAAAGTGCATTCAATAAAAGAGCAGGGCACTGACCTTGGTGCAAATTGCCCCAAGGATTTCTCAAGAGTGTCTACCGTATCAGGATGTTTTCAACGGATGATTGGGGGACCCAGCCTTTTTGGTTATTGAAAGTCTGGACAAGTATGTAATCGCCGTGGGATTTGATAGGCTTAACGAAGAGTCCATCGGTCAAGACGGTGACAAGTGGGGAGCCGGGAATGGGGGAGAGGGTCATGGATGTCTCTGGTTTAGTCACGATTGCGTACTGGAATTTCCTGAGCACATAGAATCCACTGCCTAGGCATCCTATGCTTCCCAGGAGTAAGACGATGAGCATCATGTTTTTTCTCAGTGCGACCGGGATATTGAGCTTGAGTGCGCGCGCAATTCCATTTCCCGCAGCTAGAACCAACATGATGAATGAAAGGATGAACCATTGGTTAGGGGACAAATAAACGGTGTATTGAAGGAACCAGCGGGCATCCGGACGCGCAATTTGTTCTTGCTGAGTAATAAATTTTAAATTGGCCAGGATATCAGGGTCACGGGGCGAAAGATAACGGGCCCTCTCATAGTTGACGATGGCCTTGCCTATTTTCCCGTCCTTTGCATAAGTATTCGCCAAGTTAAAAAAGATGGCTGGACTGAAGGTTTGACCCGATACCAGTGATTCATATTTCCGGATAGCATCTTCATAACGCCCCCCAAGATAATCGACATTTGCTGCCTGGAAAATCCCTGTATTTTCGGGGGCACTGGAGGCCCGGAGTCCTCCCGGAAAAAGGGAGAGTAAGGCGAAAGTGAGGAAATAAAGGGAATTTCTCATTGATGCCTCCTGATTTCAGTAATGGCCTTATGGATACGATCTTTCCATTCATTCAGCCGTTTAGCATCGAAGGAAGTGCCTGAGTAAGAGACCATATCGGCTGTTTCAAATATCTCGACGAGGACTTGTTTATATTCAGCATCGAGTCCTTCTTGGTGGATGAGATTATCGAGGGTGATCGAGTCGGGATTACATTTTTGTTCTTCACTGATGACTTGCTGGATCGCCCGGCGTGCTGCTTGGAAAAATGACTGGGTATCGGATTTTGCCGCCGCGTGATCCATCTGGCTCAGGTATTCCTTTAAAGCTTTGCCGATGGAGAGTTTGCGGATCAGGTCGGGGTCATTCTCGAGTTTGTGGCGCCTGAGGTAGAGACCGAGGAAAATTCCCCAGACAGCAAGCGGCACACCTTGGGCGATCCAATAATAATTTTCTTGGCTAAGAGGAGTCAGTGAATGGGTGGTAGTACCGATCAAAGGTTTATTCTCGACGAGCTCATCCTGTTTCTTGAGGCGGGCCTCCTTTGTGCCTTTCCCCGGTGTATTCGCACTTTGGTAGCTAGTGCTGGATGTGGACCCCGAGGAGGACACGACCAATGGAACTGAGGGGGAGGAGAGAGTGATGTATTTCTTCTGCGTCGGATCAAAGAAACTGAAATTAACCGGGGGTAATTCTTTGACTGAAGGATCTGTGGGGATCACGATTTGCTCAAAGGTCTTCTTCCCCGTGATCTCACTGTCGGAGGAGGCCTCGAATTTTGAACCCGGGGTGTAAGTTTTAAAATGTTTATCAGAACTGATTTTGGGGGCTGAGATTTGGGGGAAATTACCTGTTCCTGAAATAACGGTTTTGAGTGTAACAGGGTCTCCGACCACGAGGGTGGTAGGTGTGGCGGTAGAATCCATCTTGAAGGAACCAATGGCACCGGAGAAGTCCCGGGGTTTGTCTTGTTCGGGTAAGGGGAGGACTTCGATCTTTTGATCATCACTGGCGAGACTGATATCCTGATTTGCGGTCCCACGATTAAAGAAATTGTCAAAAAAGTCACCTTCCATACCTGCCGGGCGTCTGGCCCGAGTGGGTACCCCGATAACCCCTTTGATATTACTGACGACATCGAAGTCCCCTTCTTTGATGGTCCCGATGGATGTTTTCCATTCAAGCACATTGTATTCGACTCCATCAACGATCTCCGTTTTTTGTATGGGCTGGAAATTCAGGTTAGGCAATGTGAATGATCCGCCTCCGAAGGAAGGAGGGGTTAACTCGACAAGTTTCACTTGGGGATTCAGGTAAAATTTCACGATCAGGGGGATGGTTTCCCCGACATAATAACTCCTCTGGGGAAATGATAACTTTAGCATGGCTGCTTTGCTCGTGGAGCCTACCGGTTGTGGAGATTGAGGGGAGCCCGGGATCGAGGAGGGAGATGGTGCGCCCTGCACAGTCGAGGGCAGGGGGGGGTGGGTGGAGTTCTGTACCGTGAGGACAATCGGTTCTGTCGCCCTGGTTTTGGAGTCAATCACCACAGAAATACCGGGAATGGTAAATGTCCCGGCCTTAGAGGGGATGATCTGGTAGATATGGGTAACCCCGGCATCGACCGACATACGGCCATTGATAATTTGGACATTCTGGAAATTTTGTGAACCTACGGGCTGGATAGTTAAACCGTCGATCTTTGGAATAAGCGGCCTTTCTGCCGATGTGGCGCCTTTGATTGTAATCTCGAGCTGGGCAGCCTCACCCAAAGATATGGTCGGGGGGCGGATATTTGCCGTGACCGAGAAATCCTTAGCAAAGACATGTGAGCCCATGAATAAGCAAAAGAGGAATGTTGTATATGTCAGTTGTTTAATCATGGTTACCAATCCTTGTATTGATCCTCGTTATTTTTCGGATTGTCAATAAAGACGGGCATTTTTTTCTCGAAATCTTTCATGGAATCAAGGAGTTGGATCGCCTGTTGTTTACTGAGTTGCCCGGGTTGAGGGGCTCCTTGCATGCCTTCTGTTTCTTCAGGTTTTTTCCCTTGATCCTTTTTATCCCCGGGCTGTCCGCCATCTTGTCCGGGCTTCTCCTCAGGTTTGTCTTTTTTCGGTTGGTCACCTTTGTCCCCCTCATTTTTATCCTTGTCCTTGTCTTGACCGTCTTTTTTCTGGTCTTGGCCATTTTGCCCGGGGTCATCCTTTTTATTTTGATCCTGCTTGTCTTCTTTGTTCTGGCCTTGATCCTGTTTTTGGTCATTTTGCTGACCATCTTTTTTCTGGTCCTTATTTTGGTCGGACTTCTGATCGTTCTTTTGATCTTGGTTTTGTTGTTGTTTATCCTGATCTTTTTTCTGGTCATCCTTCTTCTGGTCTTGTTTATTTTTGTCTTTCTGTTTTTCCTGCTCCTGCTTTTTCTTAAGCTCCTCGATTTTGCGTTTTACGTAGTCATGATTAAACTTCGCATCAGCATCCTTGTCATTGAGGGTGAGAGCCCCTTCGTAAGATTTTAAAGCCTGTTCCCACTGGGCGATTGCCTTCTCAGGACTGTCTTTGGCTAAGGGTTGACCTTTGCGGTAAAAGGTATTGCCTAAGTTATAGAGGGCTTTTTGTTGGAGGGTCAGATCCTCTGATTTGAGGGTTTCATTAAAGTCTTTCTCAGCCGTGTCATATTCACCGGCTTTAAAAGCGGCAGATCCGGCATTAAATTTTAACCGGTAGTCGGAGGCCTTTTTATCTGCTGCTGTAGAATATGACTTTTGGGATTCTTCATATTTTCCTTGCTGGTAGAGCGCTTCAGCTTCCTGAGGGGATGCTCGGAGTCCGGTGGAGGCACTCAGTCCGGCTAAACAGAGGAGAATAATCAGAGATTTATTTTTAATGGGCAAGGGACGTGGGATAGCTCGGCTCTTGCGGTCACTGAGCAAGAATTCAATCATCAAGAGGATAATGGCTACTACAAGTGGGAACTGGAATCTTTCGATAGGAACCCGGGTCATTTTTTCCGCAATATCTTTTTTCTCCACCCCGCCCAGTCCTTTATCATAAATATCCATCAGTGCTTGGCCTTGTTGTCCAAGGGGGGAGTAAAAGCCGCCTGTGGCCTCGGCTATTTGCGCGAGGAGGGTTTCATTGAGTTGGGAGCGGACAGGCTGCCCGGCAGCATCCCGGACCAAACCTGTCGAACCATCCTGAGCTTGGACGGGGATAACGGCCCCGGCAGGTGTCCCGACGCCGACAGTGAAGATTTTGATTCCTTTGCCGGCAGCTTGGCGTGCCATGGCGAGGGCGTCCCCCTCGAGTTGTTCACCGTCAGTAATAATGATGAGTGTCTTTTGATCATTACTTTCGCTCGACATGGAGACGATTCCCTCGCGGATGGCCCCGGCGATATCCGTGCCACCCCGGGGAATGATATTTGTGTCGAGGGCTTCGACGGTTTGGCGAAATGCGTTATAATCGATTGTCAGGGGACATTGCAGGAAAGATCCTCCGGCAAAAGCGATCAGGCCCACACGGTCTCCCTCGAGCTTTTCGAGCATATCGATGATGGCGAGTTTCGAGCGGGTCAACCGGTCGGGGTTAATATCCGGGGTGAGCATACTCTTTGATGTGTCCACGGCAAAAAGGATATCGTGCCCGCGCCTTTTTACTTCCTGCCAGGTATAACCCACATGGGGTCGGGCGAGGGCGATGAAAACAAGGGCGATGACGATCAGGATGAGCCACTGTTTGATATGCCGCCTTTTCCAGGAGACACTCTTGGTGAGCTCATCCAGCAGCTTGACGCTGGCAAAGCGTGAGAGTAATGCAAGACGGTCTTTTTCGAAATATTTCAGGCCAAAATAGGCGGCGACCACAGCCCCGAGCCCGACCCAGAGTAAATAAGTATATTGAAAACTCATGGCAACCTCCTGTACTTTGTGTTGCTCAAAAGCTGTTCAATACAGATTAACGCCAGTCCGGCGGCGGCAAACCAGGCAAAAAGCTCGGTGTAATGTTCGAATTTTTTCATCTTCACTTCAGTTTTTTCAAGCTGATCGATTTGTTGGTAAACCCGTTCCAAGGTGTCCGTATCGGTGGCGCGGAAAAACTTTGCATTTGTGATATCGGCGACCTTTTGGAGGGTGGGCTCATCCACATCGACACGCATCTGGGCGAGGACTTTATTACCAAAGGGATCACGGGCGGGGATAGGGGCGATACCTTGGGTGCCGACACCGACTGTATAAACTTTGATCCCGAGGGCCCGGGCGGCTTCGGCGGCTATTTCAGGTGATACTTTGCCGGCATTATTCACCCCGTCGGTGAGGAGAATGACGATTTTACTTTTGGCTTTCTGGTCTCGGAGCCTGTTGACACTGGCGGCGATGGCCGAGCCAATAGCGGTGCCATCCTCGACCATGCCCGTCCTGAGACGGTCGAGATTTAGGATGAGCCAATCGTGGTCCAGGGTCAGGGGACTCACGAGGTAGGGACGCCCTGCAAATGCTAAGAGGGAGATCCGGTCGCTGGACCGTTCTTCGATGAATTTTTTAATAACGGATTTCACCACATCGACCCGGTTCGCACTATTCCCATTGAGGGTCAGGTCTAAGGCCTCCATGGATCCGGAGATATCCACTGCTAGGACGATATCGATCCCGCTGGCTTCGATCTCGGTGGTGCCGCGCCCGTATTGGGGCCGGGCCAAGGCGATAATAAAAAGCCCGAGTGCCAGGAGTTTCAGAAAAAGCAGCATCCGTCCCGCCATGGATCTTGTCGGGACACCTATCCGGCGGATGAGGGTGGCTGTCGAATAGGTGAGGCTGGCCGATTTACCCGAGCGACCTTTGAGCAAAGCCAAAAAGGGCAAAAGTAGGAGTAACCATAAAAGCTGGGGATACATGAATCTCATGATTTCACCTTTGTATCTTTTGGTTTTGTTTCTTCAATAAAACGTTGTGCCGAGGTGATCATCTCCTCCATCTCAGCGGCACTGAATGACCACTGGGCAAATTTTGCCAGATCACAATAACGGAGGAAGTCGGCGAGAAGGTCATTATAAGCGGAAAGTTCATTACCTTCCTTGGCTAACATATCATTTAGGAACTCCTCTGTCGTGCGGTGCGCGGCGCGTTCATTAAAACGCTTTTCGATATAGGAGCGGATACAATCCGATACTGAGATGGAGAAGTCCTTGGGTTTATTCTCATCGATCAGGATGCGGGCCTGGGCAAGTTGCTCCAGGGCGATTTCCTGGAGTGTCAGGACCCTTTTCTTCTTTGTCTTGGTCATGATCCAATAAAACAGGAGGCTAATGACGAGGGCACTGGCGATGATGACGAGAATCCCACAAATAATGACCCAGAGGGAACGGATATGGATCGGGCCTTGGATGTCACGTATATCATCGGCGGGTTCTTGTCCATTTTGTAAGGTCACGGGCGCGGGGGCATTTGTCGCACCGAGGGCTGAGGGGACAGTGCGCTGCGTCGGGAGGGTGGATGGGGTTTGTGCCGAGGTCAAAGGGCACAAGGCCATCTGGAGACCAAAGGCCGCTGCTAAAATGGATAGGGGGATGAAACGACTCATTTTTTACGTCTATGGATACGGGTTTGGAAAAAGCGGACGACCTCCGGCATATAAGGCCGGCTGGTGCTTAAATCGAGGAAATCAACTCCGCTGGAGTTAAATAATTTGCGTGTGGTTTCGAGGTTTTCTGTCGCAATATCGGAAAATTGGTTCCGGAGTCGTGAATTCGAAGTGTCCACCTCAAATTGCTCACCGGTTTCCGAGTCTTCCAAAGTTAATAACCCGATATTCGGCAGATTCATCTCGCTTGGATCATGGATCATGACCCCGATCAGGTCGTGGCGGCGGGCGGCTAGGCGGACCTCTGTTTTGTAATCATCGGCAAAAAAGTCAGAAAGCAGGAACATGACGGATTTGCGGTTAGTGACTTTATTCGCAAACCGTAAGGCCTCATTAATATTTGTCCCTTGGGAAGTGGGTTTTAAAAAGAGAATCTCACGGATGACACGCAGGACGTGGAGTCGTCCTTTTTTCGGGGGAATGTATTGTTCGATCTTGTCGGTGAAAAGGACAAGGCCGACTTTGTCATTATTCCGGATAGCGCTGAAGGCCAAGACACTGGCCAGCTCCGCAGCCATTTCCCTTTTGCTTTGCTGGTGTGAACCGAAATTTCCGGACGCGCTCAAGTCCACCACCAAGAGGATGGTCAGTTCGCGTTCCTCAGTAAATTTCTTAATAAAGGGACGTCCGGCGCGTGCGGTTACATTCCAATCAATCGTGCGCACCTCGTCTCCGGGGGAATACTCGCGTACCTCGTCAAAATCCATTCCGCGTCCTTTGAAGACCGAATGGTATTGTCCGGTGAGAGAGTCATTGACCAAGTGTTTGGTCCGGATCTCAATCTGACGGACTTTCTTGAGGATTTCTTTGGTGATCTCGGATGTTTTTTCTTTTTTCACGGGTGATGGGGGATGATCTTCCTAGATGGATATTTCGACAATGACCGGGGTGAGTGTCTGTTGTTTTTTTAAAAAGATTAAGACAACGGGGTGATTAAGGAACGGGCAGTGTCTCGAAAATCTTTTGGACAATGTCTTCACTCGTGAGGTTTTCGGCTTCCGCCTCGTAAGTGACCGTGACACGGTGGCGGAGGACATCCATCCCGATGGACTTTACATCCTGAGGGGTGACATAACCGCGGCCTTGCATAAAGGCCCAAGCCTTGGCGGCCAGGGTGAGGGAGATCGTGGCGCGAGGGCTGGCCCCGTACTGGATATAATCAGCCAGCTCGAGTTTATAACTTTTCGGGTCACGGGTACACCAGACTAAGTCGACGATGTAATCACGCACTTTTTCGTCGATATAAATCTGATTGATCACCTCGCGTGAACGCATGATATCCCCGGTGTCGATGACGGGATTAATGCTGGGAAGAGGAGCGGTCGTCGCCGCCAGATCGAGGATTAAACGTTCCTCAGAACGGGTCGGGTACCCGACTTTGATTTTGAGCATGAAACGGTCGACCTGAGCTTCGGGCAGGGGATAGGTGCCTTCTTGCTCGATGGGGTTCTGAGTAGCAAGGACGAGGAAAGGTTCGGGTAGACGATAGGTTGCATCACCCAGGGTGACTTGTCTTTCTTGCATCGCCTCGAGGAGTGCGCTCTGGACTTTGGCAGGAGCACGGTTGATTTCATCGGCGAGGACGAAATTACTGAAGACAGGCCCCATCTTGGTCGTAAAGTTACCATCACGGGGATTATAAATCTGCGTACCGACAATATCCGCCGGTAACATGTCCGGGGTGAATTGAATCCTCTGGAAACGGGCTGTAACGGCTTGCGCGAGGGTTTTTAATGAAAGTGTCTTGGCTAAGCCGGGGACCCCTTCGAGGAGGACGTGGCCATTGGCAATGAGCCCGACCATCAGGCGGTCTACCAGATATTTCTGACCGATAATGACCCGGCCGATTTCTTGTTGGAGGGGTTGGATCCAAGTGGAGGCACGTTGGACTTCTTCATTTAATGCTTGAATGGTATTTGTACTCATAGGGTGGATGACTTTACATTGTAATTACTTTCACTCAATAAAACAGACGAGGCTTAAAAAAGTTTTGCAAGAAAATCAATGTCAATGAATAATTCATTACTAAACAGGGTAAGATTTCTCTTTCTTAATGCAAATTGCTTCATTTTACCCGTTGACGCTGGGTGAGCATTTGCTAACTTGCGCTCGACATAATTCATCTTAGAAACATCATCAAAAAATTGGAGTAAAATAAATATGGCTAAAGTTGCTATTAATGGATTCGGACGTATTGGACGTCTCGTATTCCGCGCGATCGTTGAACAAGGACTCTTGGGTAAAGAGGTCGAAGTTGTTGCTGTGGGTGATATCGTTCCTGCTGACAATCTTGCTTATCTCCTTAAGTATGACTCCACCCAAGGACGTTTCAAAGGTGAGGTTTCCTCGACGAAATCCTCTCCCGACAAAGAGGAAGATGATGTTTTGATCGTTAATGGACACCGCATCGATGTCGTCAGTGCCCGGACCCCTGCGGAATTGCCATGGGCGAAGTACGGTGTCGATATCGTCATCGAGTCCACTGGACTTTTCACCGATGCTGAAAAAGCAAAAGGCCATTTGGTTGCCGGTGCCAAACGTGTGATCATCTCGGCTCCTGCCAAGGGTGAAGACATCACCGTCGTCATGGGTGTCAATGATGAAAAGATCACTGCCGACCACAAGATCATCTCAAATGCCAGCTGTACGACAAATTGTTTGGCTCCCCTCGTTCATGTCCTCCTGAAAGAAGGAATCGGCATTGATGAAGGTCTCATGACCACTGTCCATAGCTATACAGCGACCCAAAAGACCGTTGACGGTCCTTCTAAGAAGGATTGGAAAGGTGGACGTAGTGCTGCGATTAATATTATCCCATCCACCACAGGGGCGGCAAAGGCTGTCGGTCTGGTTTGCCCAGAAGTCAAAGGCAAACTCACCGGTATGTCCTTCCGCGTTCCTACTCCGACAGTCTCTGTCGTCGATCTGACGGTGAGAACGGTCAAGGAAACCAGCTACAAAGAAATTTGTGCTTTGATGAAAAAAGCCAGCGAAACCTACTTAAAAGGGATTTTGGCTTATACCGAAGACGAAGTCGCCTCCAGCGACTTTATCCACGATAAAAGCTCCAGCATCTTTGACGCCGGTAGCGGTATCGAGCTGAATAGCAAATTCTTTAAGCTCGTCAGCTGGTACGATAACGAATGGGGTTACTCCAATCGTTGCGTCGATCTGCTCCAGAAGTTGATCAAATAGTTTTTCCCGCCACAATCCCCGTTGAATAAAGAAAACCGGGGGTAATGGTAAAAAGTTTGAAGCGCCGCAGAGCAATTTGCGGCGTTTTTTATTGCCTTCCTTCCGTGTGCCGCGACCCGAAACAAATTGCTCTGTGGTGAACTCGCTTTACCTGACCTTGCCCGATCTGGCGTAGGGGGGGCGAGAGGCCCTACAAAGTTTAAAATCTGTGACAATCTGTGTATGTCTTTCTGAAGACTGCATGTATCTGCGGAAAAAACTCTCTACCGTATCTGCGCGAAAACAAAAAATCTCCCGACTCCACGCGCCCAATATTCAGGAACTCTTTTTTCTCATTTTGGGATTGTTTCTGACCACCGGAAATGGTTTGATTCCCCCGTGCCGCTCACCATCGCCCATCAAGGTTTCAGAACAATTTGCGCCGTCGCCCCCCGTTCCACCTTCAAATTGCCTATTCTGCATTTGTTTCTCCGTCATTTTAAAAGCTTTTATTCACAACTAATTCCCTATCAATCATCAACAACGATTTCCTTCTTTCTGGATAGGCAGAAATACCAGGAGATAGGCAGAATTATTTCTGCCTAATACATGTTCGCAAATAATATGCACCTCCTACGCACGGCGATATTTTTGATTTTTTCTTCGGGCTTTTGCGCGGCAGAAACATGGCCTATTGACAAGGATGTCGTTATCTTCGAGGGGATCGTGGCAGGCACCAAATTACAGATTGAGGCATCAGAAAGACCTTTTGACCCATCAGCCCACAAACTTACCGGCCTGCATAACGCAGGAACGGAACAAGAGCCGAATTGGATCGGGGCCACGATCGATGGGTCTCCGATAATCGGGACAGACCAGACTATTCCTCCCAAAGGGCAGCCTCAGCTGGACCGATTGACAGTGTTCTTTGGTGATAAGAAAGTCGATGTTCCACGGAAGCTCCTGCACCGCGTTTTCTCTCCCCATCTTACTCATGATCCAGGCAAGTTCACACATGAGTACGCGGATACGCTAATTAGTATTTCGACAGACGCGAAGTGTGTTATTATTGATCTAGGTGTCGGCGACGGAGGAGGCACATCATCTACAGTCTTCGTTGTCAGTTTTGACGGGACCGTAAGAACAGAGTATCCACGACGACCAGAACCATAAAATGCGAACAATGCGATCCACCGAACACCTACCCGCGTCACGCTCCGAGCTTGGTCGCTTCGCTCCCGGCACGGATCGTGCCGCGGGCAGGTGCCGGTGATCGCGGACGTTCGCTAGAAAATGGATACCATACTTGAATCCTTGTGGCGGACAGGTCAGAAGCCTTTCCACAGCGAGACGATCTTTCCGTCGAAGGACGTCTTCGTAAGGGATGCGATAGTGGCCATTTCCAGCGCACTGAACCACATCGAGAGCTATTATCCGTCGAACAGACTTTTCGCTTTCGATGATTGGCACGAGCACGATGGCTTCGTCACACCTGCCAAGCCGACTTGCTTGAAGGAGCTTCGGGAGCAGATCATGACTCCGGACTCATACGTGAGGAGTCTCTCCGACGACACTTCGGTATATCGAGCGATTTACCCTGATTCTCTGGATTTCGTTTTACGCTACGGCGTTGGGGATGATGATTCGTTGGAGGTAGCCGACCGAGATGTTCAGTGGT
>ENA-ORBV01015135-ORBV01015135.1-microbial-mat-metagenome-genome-assembly--contig:-NODE-15135-length-11411-cov-5.504235_pt1 | contig 11411 bp, 13 predicted proteins | sample MGYA00237777_ERZ505514 | MGnify/ENA primary metagenome ERZ505514 (study PRJEB26160, sample SAMN06269048) | microbial mat metagenome | isolation source: Oligotrophic lake microbial mat | place...
TTTCAAGCAGAAGACGGCATACGAGATTCGCCTTAGTCTCGTGGGCTCGGAGATGTGTATAAGAGACAGGAACAGTGCTTTCCATGCACTTGTTCCTTACTCTGTTGAGGCTGGAGTTATTCCAAAACTTCACGGTTAAAGGAAGATCATGCCGCTGGATTTAAGCTGCGTTGGTCACGAAAACGTTTTCCTGACAAGGCAGCTTTCGGTTAATTTTTATCATAAAAAAGATATTGGAGAGACAGAGTTGGAATTTCTTGGAGGCTTGGGTTTAGGTTATGCAATCCCGTGAATGACCATCGTGCCTCAGACTGGCATATTCGGCCATGCGGCCCCGTGGATCAGTACACTAGTAGGAATGTTACCAAAACAAGAAGAATCTTGCAGAAACTTCTTTCACATTTGAGTAATATTCCACTAACGGAAATAAGTCATTGGCAAGTAACAATCATCAACCCAGTCTGTGACAACAAGTCTGCGACGATGGGGCTCCGTTGGATACTTTTTCAGACACGTAGATATATATCTAGAGAGCATGGTGCCTTTGAACTCGTTCCAGCACTTCGGTTGCAGATCATAGAAAGGGATTCCCACATTGTCGTCCCAGTGAGTAGCAGTTGTCCATCGTCTCGTCATGGTAGAAGTATTTTTCGGTTCTTGGTTCTGGGTCGTTCCAGAACCTGTGGGGCAGCTATATCTTTGTACCAGTCACATTGACGGTTTATGCTGCGGATAGTCGGGGGCAATGAGTGGCTCATTTGTTAGCAAAACATTGCCCTGGCCTTCATTGTAATGTCGGCCTGATTGAATTCGCCCGTTCAAATTCCCTGTTGCTGGCACATTTAATCCATTGCCTCTTGATCTGTGCGCTCTTCTTGTCGAAAAAAGTGTGGATCCCTTCGGTTGGTGGCAGATAAATTCTTACATTCCATGAAAATTACGGGCATTCGTTGTACCGCAGACCCGCCCCCCTATACAATGTCAATAGGTCTGCACCCTCTTTGTCAATTTTGAGGTGAGAGTTCGTGATAGTACATCTCTGTGGTATCAAATCGATGATGTCTCCAATCTGAATTTTTTTACAGGTTGGCACACCAGAATATATTCGCCGTTGATGTGGTTAGAATGGAAGTGCATCCCCCCGCTGAACTAAGATGAAATTCCGTGTCTCCTCTACGATTGTGGCCTGGCTAATAAATAGTCTAGCTAGTAGAGTAAAAGATAGTAAATACTCATTCGATTGAGCCGTGAATGAATTGAGACAAGCCAGTCACGGACAGCACAGTGGCCAAATCTTGCTCACTTTTTTGACGCCTGTGTGAACAGCGAAACCGAAGGTTCGACCTCAAAACGCGAACACGACGAAGCAAGAGAGATCTCAATCATCCTAGCTAGCTAGACTAGTAGTGCCTTCACCTGATGCGATACATACTCAAACCGTATTGAATGGTATCAATCACAATCATCATCAGGATCGCCATCAAGATAGATAAAAAAGGAAGAAGCTCATACTGCTAGTAGTATTCTCACGACTCGCTCGTTCCACAAACAAAAACACAAGCTTCATTTTAACTACAAATCATCGTACATCTAACACAACAAGACAACATCTATCCACCAGCATTCGTCATGAAAGAAACGCTGCACTCAAAAATTGATATACCAGGCCTCTTGGCAGGTGTAGCCTACGGCGGGGCGATGTTTATGGCTGGCTTTGCCATGGGAACAATTCGACAAGGCATCTTGGTTCCCATTGTCGGCGAGACCCTCGCAGTCCTCATGGAAATTCCCTTTATGCTCGTGATTTGCTGGGCATTAAGTAAACACTGCTTGACTTCTTATTATCTTTCCAAGTGTCTCCTTTTATGGAGAGACGAATACACAGATGTCGACACGATCGGCATTACATCCTTTATTACGTTGTTGATGCTGGAAACATTCCTCTCCATAACGGTGTTCCACGCGTCGCTGAATGACGTTCAGGAGGGATTTTCCACAACGAATGGAAGGCTTGGCCTTTGTGCACAACTGTTGGCAGCGTCTTTCCCAATTATTCAGTTGCCTAGACAAGACGACGACAATATATGGTAACAACGACGATAGAACATGTTGACAAATCCACATGTATGCACCTGTGTTTCGTGGCACTTGTCAAATGCACGTGGACAAAAAAAGGGGGATGCACCTCCTGGGCTAGGCCATGTACAAATTATCCCCAAATATGGAGTCGCCACGGGCATACATGTATGCATGTTTCAATCTTGACGAAACGATAAATACACCAAGGATTAAAATAGCGTGGGAACTCAAACATATCACAACAATCAATGCAATCGTACAAATCAATCGGCGCAAGTGTAGTTATTTGAATGCTTTCAAAACCTTTTCTATCTAGCTTTTCACAATGCCGTCCCTTAATATAGTGGTCCAGCAATTCCGTTCGATGCTTGCTGTATCTCTTTTCATCAGTCTCCTTTGCCTGACTTGGGCAGCGGATAACGGTTATGAACATCTACTAGCGAACCGGGAAGGGAGAAGTATTGTATCTGTATCTACTACCCCAAGCGGCGTAGCCCTTAGCGATCGATTCTTGAGAAGGAAACGATCCTTGAAAGATGAGATCACGACCGAAAAGTCCACCCCTCCCTTGCTCACTCCAGGACCAACCAAAAGTCCGACAGCACGTCTAGAGCCTGTACCAACGGCAGCACCCACAACGGAATCCACATTGGCCTCCACATCCGTACCCTCATTTAGCCCAACAGTGGCTCCTACCATTCGACCAACAGAGGGGGCAACCAGCAACCCTACGTTCAGACCGACCGAGGATCCTACCACAGACCCCACTTTGGGACCAACGACTAAGCCTACAGCGAAGCCCACAGCGAAGCCGACAACTGAGCCAACAGCCAAGCCAACAACTAAGCCTGCGACTGACCGAACGGGTAGCCCCACCGCTAGTCCTACAATGCTGCCTAGCCATGCTGCACCTAGTGCCAATCCTTCTGCGTCAACTCAAGAACGAAAGCCAGAAAAGCCATCCGCTGTCGCTACGTTGCAACCATCAGTCTCGCCATCTTTCGCCACAGTCCTTCCAACTGGAAGTCCAACGAAGTCTTCTGAAAACGGAACAGACACAGAACCAGAAACCCAAAGTACTCCACAAAACACAACACTTCTTCCCTCGAGTTCTCCTGCTCCAATTCCCACAGGCAGCACTCCGTCGTTGACTGGAAACCTTACATTGTACCTTCAGATGGTAATTGGCAGCATCGACCACCACTTAGAAGATCCAATTCAGATCAACTTTATGGAGGAAACCTTCAAGGATTTCTTCCAGGGGCAACATAGACACGAGGAAATAGAGCCATCCGCCACCATCTACTCTGTGACCATGACCGACCAAAAAGTAGTGGCTATCTCGGAGCAAAATGCTAGCATAACACGGTCATCATTAAGAGTAGTTGCGTCGTCGCCGTTGTATCGTCGCCGCAGCACTCAACAACAGGTGCAGAACGGTCAAAGTATTTTCCTTCTGATCGTGGATTTCGAAGTGATCCTGGGGGTATCAGGCTCGCCGAATGAATCGGAGCTGACGAGTCTTGTGTCAAAGTGGGAGGAGTCTCTGGATGCATTCCTGCATATCATAATTCCTGAAATCACGCATTCAGAATCAGCGGACTCAAATTCGTCCGTTCCCAAATGGAAGCTGTTATGGACGGCTCTCATCCTCGTGTTTGTTGCTGTACTGTCCACGGTACTTGTTCAAATCACGAGGTGGTGGCATCGTCCTATGGGCTACAAGAGACAGCGAAATCCAGGAGGCGAATCTCTTGCGGAAGATAGCAGTGTCAAAACTCCTCCTCCCACGACATCCAATGGATCATCCGGTGGCCATCCAGGTGAAAATTTCGAAGTGGAAATCGAGCATGACGATTTTCTTGAAATCATTGATAACAGATCCACCTTTAGCTGGTACGTCCCAAAAGTTGACCGAACAAGAATATCCCTTTGGGCCTTTTGTGCTCTTCTTACCTTTTCCCCCACTTCTATGTTCTAGCTGGAAGAATTGGGATGTGGTGAATGGCGCTGTATCGGAAGAGAGTGAGGGTGGCTGGAATTCAGGCGAGTCGAGCAGTGGCCATCAATCAAATGTCTTCTCAGATCCTAATTTCAACGAGGTATGGAGTCTCCCGCCAGACTTTTCTCGAAGTTGTGAAAATGGCAGTGACGGGAACGGTACTAGTAGTGATGAGGCTGAAAGTGACGACGGATCGAAAGATACAACCGCAAAGGGGGGTCCAACGACGCAGTGAAGGCAACTCGGTTCATATTGATTGCATCCACAGATCTTTCGCTGTCGCGCAGGAAAAAGATACATCTCATACAAATTCACAAAAACTAAGTTTTAAGTGATCTTGACCAGCTTCAATTCTTGTAGCTTTTGTGTCCTATGAAAGACACCCAATAGCTTTGCCAAAACACACAACGAGAGCACCTACGTCAAGCCCTGAAGCTGGAAATTCTCTAGCTAGCCAAGTACCCCCGCGAGTTGGATTGGGCAGGTTTATGATAGAACTAACCAACACATACAGTTCTACTTCCAATGGTACGAAAAGAATCATAACATTCCGGCCATGTGCTGTTGTCCCTAAATCATGCCCAGCCATTATTCGCCGTCGCTATCTACGTCGGCATCGCTGTCCTTATCCTTGTCACGACGCTGTGGTACGGTGGTGTGAATAAGGCTCATGTCAACCGTCAGTTTTCCATCCTTACCAACGGCCAGTGCATTTTCAAAGGTTTTACCAATCTCAATGCAATTTGATTCGTATACGTGGAGCTTGTAAACAGAGCTGCCCGAGGCAACAGCCGTTCCAGAAAGAGTCACTATCAGCTGGTTTGACTCCAGGCATTCCTTGATGCACTTTTCATTGCACAACGAGATAGGCCAAAGCCCTCCGTTGCCGCTAATGATTGCTCGAGCTTCTTCAGTCAGCAAAGGTGATGTTTCATTGAGGATATGGCGTATGTTCCACACGCGCTTGGAAGGCAAGTGAGAATGAAAAAAAATGAAGTCAGCAACCATTCGCCACATCCACTACACGCCCACTTTCAATTACAAGTGATGGACAAGGAAGTAGTGTGCATTTACCGCAATTCACTAGATTTGCAATCTCATCCTTCACATTCATCGCAATCCAAACTTTTCAAAATCTTACCTTGAAAAATGGATGACTGTCTGTTTCAATTTCAACCTTGCTGAAAACACGCCGCGAACGGGCTTGTTTGCCTTCTTCAGATGGCTCTTCGTCTATGAAAAGAGATTGTGATCGGGCCAGTGTTCGCCTACTAGCGTGGCTGCTTTTGCTGTCGTCGTGAATTTCATAGCTCATCTGCTCCTGCTCCAACTTTTCCTTGTCGCTGTCCTTGAAAGGCTCTCCCTCAGCGTGATTGTTGGCGCCTCCAGCGGTGTCAGCATTATATATATTGCGCTGCGAGGTGTAGTCTGAAAGGGTTTTACTCATTTTCTGAAAGACTGTCCCTTGCGACTTGTCGACGTCGTAAATTTTGAAGGAAGCCCTGCTCACTAACTTCGTGTCTTTTAACGATTGCAGCATCTTCATTCCAGCATTCAATGATTCCGTCGACGGTAGAACTGATTCAAGTATACCACCTTTCGCCTCCTCCTGGGTATCTAGTTTTGTCACTTCCTCAAGGGTACTAGCCACAATGTTGAGTTTACAATTCATGATTTCGCCTCTTGTTTCGCTGTGGAGCAAATTGACAACCCTAAATTCTACAATCGGGCAGGGAAACCGAGTAATACTTTTTCGGCCGCTTCTCCGGCTACCACGGGAGCCTAAGCTTCTGCTGCTAGCCACACTTCTTCTGCTGCTAGCAAAGCTTCTGCCATCCCAGTTATCTTCTTCATCAGAATTGTTGTGTGTATTTTTCTCTGCGCGCAGAAGCGCGTCACCAAAGCGAATCACAAGCGTGTCACTGAAAACCACATGAGCGATCGATTGTGTTCTTGCGATTTTCGAAAAAATAATGGCACTGCAGAACGATGCTGAAAGCACTCCTACAAAAGATTCGAGTGACGTCAACGCCGTAACAAAAATGCATCGTGTGCTCGTCCCGTGGCCATGGACGGATGGATGGATGTGCCCATACCCCTGGTGAATTTATTTAGATAGCAGATGGGGAGTGAGCGAGTGTGAAAAGCAAAAAACAACGGATCAATCCCCAATAAGACACTGTCACAGCAAATTTACACACCACAGTACTGAATGTACTCCAGCTTAATGTGAAAGCATCCACGAGTCCCATATCCCCCTCTTCAAAATTGATCTCATTCGGACCTCGTATGCATTCTGGATTGAGCCGGCCAAGAAAGTAGTACAAAACGGCGAACAACCAACACCAAACCAAAAAGATAAATGACTCAGATATAAGTACACCCATAAAGCTCTTGCGAAAGCACCAGTATAGGTAATCCCTGACTATATGGGCGTATCTATTGAAGAGACCATTATCGTCCTGCGGTTGGATGGATGTATTAATGAGAAATTGTGCCATGAAAAAAAGAGGTCAACAGCAACACTGCCACTGCATATATAAGGTTTACCTTCTCAATCATGGAGCGTAATCGATATTGAGGCGAATCTTCTTCATCGTCTAGTAGGTCTGCATCGGAACCAAAGAGGGATCTTGACTTTGCACTAATGCGCACACGGTGACGGGTTGAGTCAAGGTCCTCGGCAAGTTTATGTTTGGCTTTTCGTAAAAACATTTTTCTGCGGCGTTCTTTCGGATTCATGGGCTCAAAAAATTCTGGGTCATTGACTCGTACTGCTGTGAACTCTCTTGTCGATTTGACGCCCGTCTCCATATCGACTTGCCTACTTTTTCGTACGATGCTCTTGAAGTTGAAGTTTTCTTTCTGGGTTATCCCTGATCGTACCGATTTGGTGGCTTCTTTAAAAGCCATGAGTGCCGCAAAGCGCGGATCGCCACGGCGATCTGGAGGCCCCGGTCGCGCCCCACCACCCGCACTATTACCGGCCAACATTCCCCTCTGATCTAATGTCGGACGCTGTCGAGATTTAAATGCTGGAACATTGTTGTCGCTACTAGAACTACTACTTGAGCTGCTGTCATTGTCGCTACTGCTGGAACTGCTGCTATCGGAGTCTTTTTTGTCGTTTTTTTGTATTCCCTGCGGAACTGCTGCCCCCCATCTGGCTTTCATGTGTTGAATCCGACGAAGATTGGGATGAATCGGTGCCTCTTTCTCCAGGGCAGGCACGCTAAGGGACGGGGGGATCTCTGGCTCGGCTGCTATGTTACTGCTGCTGCTAGTGTCTTTGTCAATGTCAAGTCCCACATCCTTTTCGGCGCTACTGGCACTGCTGTTACTGATGTCAAGTCCCATTATCTTTTTGACACTGCTTGCATTGCACTTGATGACGTCAAGTTCCACATCCTTATTGACACTGCTTGCACTGCTGTTACTGATACTGCTGGCAAGGCTGGTGAGTTCACTGCCACTGCGGTTGTTGCTGGCACTGCTGTCCATAGTATTTTGGCCCCCCTCCGGCGTTTGCGCCGAATCTATCAATAATTCGTCCGACCAAGCAGGTACAGCGACATGCTGCGGCCCCTTTAATGGGGCTTCCTCTATTGGTTCGTCCCCAGATGAAGAAGGCGCGTCCTCCTCCTCATTCGGCGTGTCGTAAATATCCCCGCTTTCCTCGCTGTGACTGTCGCTGTCTTCGTCGTCCTGGTGATTGTGCATCTCGCTGCCGTTGGCATAGCTTCCATTCTCTCCCAGCATGATGGGAACACCGACCGTCGCTATCAAATTCTGCCCATTACCAGCCTTCCTCTGTTCTTCTACTCTGAAGGAATCATCATCAGTTGTGGTAGGCAAAGAAACGAGCCCATCGTCCTGTAAAGACTGCATGTTCGATCAATTTTATGCCTCACTCATCGAAAAGATTCTCCTTCTTTTTCAACAATTCTTCTGCTCGCTTCTTCTCTTCTTCTTTGTTGGAACCGTATCGGTAAGTCTATCTTCCAACTATGAAGCCAATTATTGAATCAGATACGTTGGGATGGTAGCTTAGATAACATTCAGCAAGTGTTTGCATGTCCTCCTTCAACGTTCATGCATGCATTTGAATATGCTGCCATTGTGCCAGTACACCTGCACTACTACTAGTAGCTATCTACTAGCTAGCTACAATTGTAGCTAGCTAGCTATGTAAGTACAGTAGTACTGGTAGCTACAGTAGTAGCTTGCGAGCAGCAACGTGCTATCTATTGCTACGACTGTACTGTAGCTACTAGCTAGTAGGTAGTACTACGTAGCTAGCTAGTAGCTCTACTTAAGGGAGTCGCACAAGACGTTTTAACGAGTTGGGACAGTGTGCAACTTAGTTGAAAAAGTCGCACTTTTTCCCCTAAAATGGACACATTTAGTGTAGTTCGCACCTCAAATTACAGTTTCAGACGTTAACTACTTAGGCAAAAGTATGTTTTCGAGCAAGCCGAGCCTCATTTTCTAAGGTTCGGAAAACCAATACACACTGAACCTCAATTTTTCCATTGTCATTCATACAAAACTAGGAACAACATCAACATGTCATCCAGCGCATGCAAGAGAAGCAACAGCATCGGTAGCCATCCATGGCACGCAACCAACACACAAGAGAAGAGGAAGCTAGGGTCGTCCAATGGCTGGAATCTTGCCTCCACATCAGCCACGGGCTCTCGAACCAGAGCGCTCAAACCCAAAGGCCAGAACAATGACGCAACACCATCCTCGCCAAAACGACCAAGGTCGTTGTTTGTGTCGACAAGTGGCAGTGCCTCTGGATTGACAGTCGTCTCGTCATTGTCAGAGAGTTCTGCTGTGCTTGACACGCCTAGAAAAGGCGCCATTCCAGAACCAACAAGACTTATTTTGGAACGCCAGAAGCTGAAGGATCAAATGGAAAAGTGCATGAGATGTCCGAAGTGCCAGCACTCAGTTGCAGCGACATTTCCAACCTGCTGCATTGCTTCTGGATCAAAGATCACATGCAGCAACAAATTTTGTAGTTTTGTGGATGTCACAGCACCGGCAAAAGCAAACGTTCCAATGCCAGAAGGCTCAATCGAAAACATCCATCGAAACATAGATTGGGAAGCCAATGTTTTGTTCATGCTCGCTTTTTTGTCAGTTGGTGATGGTGGCACAGAAGCAGGGCACGCATTAGGACTTCTTGGATTGCCGAACACTACAACATTTGGACCACGGTCGTTTGGTAACATTGAGGCATTCATTGGGCCCGTGCTTACCAAATTTGCAGACAAACTTGTGCACGAGCACAATCTATCTGCTGAAGTGCAAGTGGTTCTCGGTGACAAGAAAGACGACGCCGGCAATGGGTTGTTTGATTTATGGAAGAATGGGTTGTTGCCACAGGAGTCGTGGCCAAGATTAACCACATCTGGCGACATGGGCTGGCAAGGACGTTCAAGTGGAAAATCCTACAATTCACTCTCCGGCGATGCTATGTTGGTTGGGCAACACACACGGAAGCCTGTTGCTTGGCATGTGATGGGAAAGGCTTGCTCTTTCTGTCAAGGCTGGAACCGCGGTAAAAAAGGAAAGAATGGTGATCCAGTGCCACAACATGACTGTCGAGCCGACTGGGATGGTAGTTCAGGAGCCATGGAACCAGTTGCGACACTCAATGTGGTTGTGCTGTTGTTCCGGAGCTTCAACGTTGTTGTTGAACACATCATTGCGGATGACGACTCGTCCACAAAGGCAAAAATGAAATGGAACAACGCCAACACTGTGATCAACAACAACCTAGACGAGCCACCGTTTGTTCATAACGACAAAGGAGACAAGGTCGTGCGTCCAGACAAAGGCGAATTGCCAGCCGACATCCCAGAACCGAGCTTTCTTGCTGATCCAAACCATCGGAAGAAGAGTCTAGCCAACGTGTTGCATCAGTTGGAAGGGAAAAAAGCATCCACCAAATTCACCATGACAAAAATGGACGTTCTGCGTCTAGCAACCAACTTTGCTTACATGGTTCGAACATTGCCACAACAATCGGAAGACAACTGCGCAACGTGTGGCAAAGCTGTGTTGGACCATCATTTTGATGACCACACACATTGTGGTGACTGGTGTTCAAGAAAGAATCTAAGCAATGAAGAGAAGCAACAATCAACAAAGCACTGTCGAGACAAAGAAAGAGATGCTAAATTGTATGAAGAATTACATGATCGAATTGAGAGGTTTGTAACAAAGGAGGCTTTGCTTGAAGTCGCGCACGGCATGGACACCCAATGCAATGAATCATTCAACAACGTGGTGGCATGGATTGCTCCAAAGAACAAAGTGCATTCAAAGTCGAACTCTCTCAAGCACAGAATTGCCTTTGCACTTGGAGTCAACGCCCTCGGTGTGCTCTCGTTTTATCAGGAACTCTTTCTTTTGCTTGGCATTGCAATGACATCATCCGTTCTTCATTGTGTTGCTGCAATGAACAGCTACAGAGTGAATAAACTCAACAAACAAAAGACGTCCGAAGGTAAGAAAAGACGAGTAGAATCATACCAACGCAAATTGCTGATGAAGACTGTGTTGGCCAAACGCGAGAAGTGTCGACGCGAAGGACAATGTCAACCAGGTGTCGGCATGGCGGCAGGGCACACGGCCGAAGAACTCGCTATGTCGGCACAATTGTTCCCAGGACGTCGCAGAAAAGAACCTGACAATGACAACAACAAAGGTGAAAAGAAAGACCCTGCAATGATGCTCTGTAAAACATGTTTGGAGCTTGGACACGGTCTTGTCACCAGCAAGAAGTGTAAGCACAATGACGATTACAAGGCCTGGAAAGCGACGAACCCTCCGAAGGGTGCAAAACACAAGCCGCCCACTGATGACAGCAACCAAGAACAACTTGACAACCACAGCATTGACGACTCTCCAGAAGCACAAACTGCACGGGACCGAGGTGACTGTGACTTGTTGGATTCTTTGCCCTTAGTTGATGATGACGATGATGATGGTGTGGACTTGTTCTTTGGTGCGTTTGACACAATGCCCCCCCCTGATGATGACGTGGTTGTCGATCATCCTGACAGTAACAAAGAGAAGTAGCTGATGCCATAGCCGTTGTGTTTGCTTGGCCAGTGATTTGTTTGAATCATTGCTTAGGTGATGATGTTGTTCCTTTTTTTGAATGATTTTCTCGGGAACAGCAAGGTGCGGTAAACATGGGTTCAGTCGTGCATCGACATTCCCTCTTGAAACATGCTCTTGAAACTCTTGATGCTCTTGCTGTCTCTTGATGACTCTTGAAACACTCTTGAAATGAGTTGCTATCTCTTGAAAC
>ENA-ORBV01015136-ORBV01015136.1-microbial-mat-metagenome-genome-assembly--contig:-NODE-15136-length-11411-cov-3.316834_pt1 | contig 11411 bp, 9 predicted proteins | sample MGYA00237777_ERZ505514 | MGnify/ENA primary metagenome ERZ505514 (study PRJEB26160, sample SAMN06269048) | microbial mat metagenome | isolation source: Oligotrophic lake microbial mat | place...
AAGAGACAGCAACACCCCTGGCCAAGGGCTACCGCCCCTGAACCCCGAATGTATGTTTGTGGCTTCCCAAAACCCGTTTGTCATGCCTCGGCTGCGGGCGATGTATATTGGTGGTGTTGGGGCGTATTGCATACGCCCGCTTGTTCTCTTGTTCTTGGTTCTTTCGGTTCTTGGTTCGTGTTGGGCGGACACATAGGTTCGCACCCTACACGGGTTCGTGATATTCTGACTCCTGACTCCTGAATTCTCGGTTCTATCCCCGCCATATCGGCCTAGTTAGGCATGTTGGGCCACCCTCAGCCTTGAACGAAATCTCTTCGCCACGATAGGTCTGTACTTCGCAGCCGGCCTCTTCTAGCAGGCGCTTGGTTCCTGGGTTGCCCTCGAGCATCAGGCATTGGCCTGGCGCAAGCGCCAACACATTGGTTGCCTGCGAGATAAACTCCGCCTCGGGAATGACGACCAATGTGTAGTCGCGCCGCTGGAGTTCCTGCCATAATGCCACTGGCATGAGTGGCGGGTGGACAACCGCCATCCGTTGATCGACGAGGCTGATCAGCGAGAGTAGGTGCAGGCAGGCATCAGGGCCAGTGAAGTAGGGCAAATCATAGGCCAGAACATTCACGCCCAATGGGTCGAGTGCTGCACGAATCTGGCGAACACCCTCGTGATTGGTGCGGAAGCCGATCCCAATTGCCAGAGTTGCTTCATCCAGCCAGAACATATCGCCACCCTCAGCGCGTGCCTCACCGGTGAGCGTGGCCAGCACCGGAATCCCAAGCTGCGCGTATGTCTGCGCCATAGCTGCCTCTTCGCCACGGCGAAGCTCTTTTCCCATGCTCAACACAATCGCCCCGTGATCGGTGATCAGTGTTGGATCGAAGACGAAGATCGCATCGGCTCGCTCTGGTTGTGGCTGCTCGTGATACACAACTTCCGCACCAGATTGGCGGATCGTTGCGGCCAAGGCATCATGCTCGGCCTGCGCCGGTTCGAGACTGGGCCGCGATGTATAGTGCCATGCGGCTGGGTCGGCATTGCCAAAGGCAGCATCTGGCCGGCGCATCAGAACCCGCCGAAGCGGGGCGATCATGGATTGGCCGCCATAGGTTTTTGTCATATTATTCGAAGCTGGCCATGGCCTTGGCGAAGGCTTCGCGGCTTGGGCGAAGCTGCTCTGGTGTGAGCTGCGCCAGTGGTGTATCGTTCATCTGCAGCACCTCAGTCAGGGTTTTGCGGCCCTCATTGATATACAGTAAACCGGTGAGGAATTCGTTGCGCTCACGGGACTCTTCGAGCAGTTGCAACGCCTGCCATTTGTTGGTCGCATCGTAATCACGGCCCAGTTTACGCAACTTGACGGCTGGCCCATCGTGGAGGCGCACCAATGTCTCCTCGCCCTCTTCGTATTCAACGCTGACCTCATCAAAAGCTGGGATGAAGGTAATATCCTGAATGCGCTCCTCGTGCGCTTTTCCATAATCATAGCTCTTGGTCGATGTTTCATGATTATTAAAGGTGACACACGGGCTGATAATATCGATCACCGCCGTTCCACGATGGTTGAATGCCGCCTTGAGCAGTTCGCGAACCTGCTTGGCATCACCAGCAAACGAACGAGCAACAAAGCCGCAATCGGCAACCAGCGCTTCGATACAGACATCAATCGGCGGCAGGGCGTTTGTTCCAGCATATTTGAGCGTCTGACCAACGTCGGCGGTGGCCGAAAACTGGCCCTTCGTCAGGCCGTACACGCCGTTATTCTCGATAATATAGACCATCGGGACATTGCGGCGAACCATGTGCTTGAATTGACCAAGGCCAATGCTGCCAGTATCGCCATCGCCGCTGATGCCAAGTGCCAGCATATGGCGATTGGCCAACACCGCACCGGTTGTCACCGATGGCATGCGCCCATGCAGTGTATTGAAGCCATGGGAACGGTTCATGAAGTAGGCTGGCGTCTTGCTGGAACAGCCGATGCCACTCATCTTCATCACCTGATGGGGTGCCAGCGAGAGTTCATAGCAGACCGAGACGATCTGGCTGGTGATTGAGTTATGCCCACATCCCTGGCATAGGGTTGTCGGACTGCCCTCATAATCCTTCTTCGAAAGACCAACCGCGTTGAGCGGGATGACGGTATTTGGTTTTGTGACTGTCATTGGTTATGTTCCTTGTTGGGCCGTATAGCTATACGGCCTTACGTTTGTTGTGCGCTACGTTCGAGCTTCTGACTCCTGACTCCTGACTCCTGGCTTCTGATAGCTAGATCTGCTCCTGCTTGGCGATTTCATCGGTGATGAAGCGAGCACTGAGCGGCAGGCCATTGCAGTTGCGGGCCGACCGAACTTTGCCAGCGTATTCTGGTGCGTGTAGCTGAATCAGTTGCTGGAGTTGGCCATCCTGGTTCATTTCGACAACATAGACGTGGGCATGATGGGCGACAAAATCGCGCACAACATCATTGAGCGGCAATGCACGCACACGCAGATAGCTGGTTTCGACATGCATAGCGCGCAAGCGATCTCTGGCTTCCTGAACGGCTCCATCGGTTGATCCAAAAGCAATGATACCAATCGCCGCATCTGGGTTATCGTCCACAATTGGCTGCGGAACCAGCGAGCGAGCCGTATCGTGCTTGCGGGTCAATCGATCCATATTATTCTGCCAATCGTTTGGCCGCTCGCTATACACGGCATATTCGTTATGGCCGGTGCCGCGCGTCAGATATGCCGATTTGGGGTTTGGGTTGCCAGGCAAGGTTCGGTAGGGAATGCCATCGCCATCATAATCTTTATAACGACCATAGCGCCCAAACTGCTGCTCAAGCTCATCGATCTGCTCTGCCGTCAGCACCTTGCCGCGATCCATTGGTTCGGTTGGATACTCGAACGGAGCTGTTATCCAGTTGTTCATGCCCAGATCGAGATCGCTCAACACCATCACTGGTGTTTGCAGGCGCTCGGCTAGATCGAAGGCTTTATAGCCAAATTCAAAGCATTCCTGCATTGTGCCGGGCAACAAACAGACATGGCGGGTATCGCCATGGCCCATGTTATAGACAGTCAGCAGATCGCCCTGCGACACTCGGGTTGGCAGGCCGGTGCTTGGCCCCATACGCATGACATCCCAGAATACCGATGGAACCTCGGCGAAATAGGCCAGGCCAACGAATTCATTCATGAGCGAGATGCCAGGGCCGGATGTGCTGGTCATCGAGCGGGCACCGGCCCATCCAGCGCCAACAACGATGCCAGCTGCGGCCAGTTCATCTTCTGCCTGAACAATCGCATAGGTGGTCGTTTCGGTCTCTCTATCGGCCCGCAAGAGTGGCGCAAATTCAGTCAGGCTATCGGCTAAACCGGTTGCGGGGGTAATTGGGTACCAGGCGACGACGGAAACGCCACCGACCAGCGCCCCAAGTGCGCCAGCGGTATTGCCATCGATCAGGATCATGCCATCGGTTCTATTCAGCGATGCAACCTGGTATGGATCGGTTTTGCGCAGGTTCGCACGAACATAGGCAGCAGCAACTTCGACAACTTCATAGTTACTATTGGTTGGTTTGGGCTTTTTATTGAAGTGGCGCTCAATTGCCGCACGCACTTCGCCGGTATTGACGCCAAGCAGTTCGGCCAGGGCACCAACATAGGTCATATTGGCAACATACCCGCGTTGCTTTGGATCGATGCCATATTTCTTGATCGGTTCATCGATCAATTGCTTGACTGGCAAGGGGTAATAGCTGACATCATTGCGCTTCTGGCGGAAGCGGATGTCGTCGGCATTATAGATACAGACGCCACCGGGTGGCAGGGACGCCAGATCATCGTCGGCTGTTTTTTCGTTGAAGGCCACCAGAATCTCGGTGCCCTCACGCCGAGCGGTATAGCCATCCTTACTAATGCGGATGGTATACCAGGTGGGCAAGCCCTGGATATTGGAGGGGAACAGGTTTTTGCCGCTGACGGGAATGCCCATCTTGAACACGGCACGGATCAGGACATTGTTGGCCGTTTGGCTACCAGAACCATTCGCCGTTGCAACGACGATTGAAAAATCGTTCACAATCGGCGAGCGCGACTCGAGGTCGGGAAGGCTGACTTCAGTGTCAATCAGGCTCATTCTATACTCCAGATGGCTGCGGGGGCGTGAGCCGGGCGCAGTTGTTTGTAATACCGCCCATTATACCTATGATTTGTACGCATGTGAACAACAAAAGATAGGATGTTTTGTATAAATTGATGAGATCTTGGTAATGAAACCCGCAATGTGGGCTGTAGCGACGCAAAATCTCGCGTCGCTATGGCCGGAGAATATACTGGTTTTCCCTCACGTTGTCAGGTATTTTACGGATACATGACCCAGAGTATCCCTGCTACTGAACTCTGTACAATCTTGCTATGCCGTAGTTACTGATTCTTCAACAACTAGAATTATGCTTTGCCATGCCTGACGGTCGTTGGCTTGAACCGTGTGGCCCATCCAAAGAAATCTTTTTTGGATCAATAAAGAACGGGTTCTCTGACTGATACTGAGATGAATGCAAAAGGCACCCCTATGGCAACACCCAACGATGATATATCGCTGAGCAGCGCCGATAAACAAGCGCTCCTACCCGAATCTGCTGAACAGGCCGTGCATGACATTCAGGCAGTGAATGAGCAGTTACTGCTTGCTGGCTTGCGTGAGCAGACACTAGCAGAACAACTGCGCCACCAGCTCGCCTTCACCAACGCCATCACCAATAGTTTGGACGAAGGGCTGTTTACGCTTGATCGCACGGGTCGGTTCATTATGGTCAATCCTGCTGCGGAGCGGATACTGGGCTGGACGGAAGCAGAACTGTATAGCCAGGATATCAGTGCGGTGATACCTGTTAATACTGCATATGGCGCTTCCAGTGCGATGGCTCCGGCCCTGCTTATGGATGTACTGCACTTCGGCACGACCCAACGCAGTAATGATGCTCTGTTTGTGCATCGTGACGGGAGCATGTTACCAATTGCATACTCCGCAGCACCAATTATGATGGACGGGCAGATTGCCGGTGCTGTTGTTACGTTCCGCGACACGACCGAGATACGACGGCTACAACGAATGCGCGACGAATATCTGGCACTCATTTCCCATGATCTACGCATACCGCTGACGATCATTCTCGGGCGGGCTCAGATGCTTCAGCGCTGGCTGACAATGCAAGGACGGGAGCACCAGCTACATAGTGCTACTATTATTGTCGAGGGTAGCTTCCGAATGAAACAGATGATCGATGATCTGGTTGATCGTAGCCACAGCGATGCGGATACAGATGCACTCTGTCGGTCAACTATTGATCTGGTTGCGTTGGTACAGCGGATGATCAACCAAACTGTTGCACCAGAGGATCATGCACGCATCACACTTGATGCGCTTCCGGCACTGCTTGTGCTTGTTGAGGTGTCGCAGATTGAACGGGTGGTTGTTAATCTACTGACAAATGCCATCAAGTTTTCCCCACAGGATCACCCAATCATTGTCCAAGTGTATCGACACACCACAAATGCATTGATTACTATCGCGGATCAGGGGATTGGTATTTCGCCGGAGGATCTCGTACATCTGTTTGAAAAATACTACCGTGCCCATACCGCCAAGCATATTATAGGCAGCGGCCTTGGCTTATATAGTAGCAAACAGATTGTAGAAGCGCATGGTGGTCGTCTGTGGGCCGAGAGCACAGTCGGTATAGGCAGCACCTTCACTGTCGCACTGCCGCTGCCGGTGTAGCACAAGCACTGGCTAGCGTATACTTCCCTACATTGTCAGGTTTTTTCCGGATACACGACCCAGAGTATTCCTGCTACAGAACTGCATGCAATCTTGCTATGCTTGCAGTGACTGATTCTTTATAAGGAAGCTATCATTGACCAGCAGTACGGGCAATAGGGAAACCCCTGAACAGCCAATGCTACCTACCCCGAAGGAGTTGGCACATTGGCTGCTTGCCTATGAGATCGGTGAGAAAACGAGTTCGGAGGAATTCGTGGCAGCTGGTGACCGAGCCTATCTTCGGCTACGCAAACGGCTGGCGGTATTGCTTGGGTCAACCGGATTTGATGCGCTGTGGGCACGGGCACTGCATCTAGCGCAGCGAGAGTTCTATTCTGAAGATTGTGCTGTGCTGGTCGAATCATCCCTCACACATACAAATGGCCTCTCTGCTGTTGTCCACGGTTACGATACGGCGGTGATCCCGCATAACTTGGAAGTTACGTTTGCAAGCTTCATCAGCCTGCTGTTCACCTTCATTGGCACAGAACTTGGGTTGCGCTTCATTCGCCAGCTATGGCCGGATCTCCCGCCACATGCGGCGGAGTCGCCTTCAGAGAGAACCATATCATGACTAAGCATCAACGCCTGCCCTGGCCACTGCTTCCGACTGGCGTCCCCGGCCTTGATGAAGTGCTAGGTGGCGGCATCCCTGAATTTTCCTTCAATCTGATCTCTGGAACACCCGGAGCAGGCAAGACGACATTTGCGCATCAGATGATGTTTGCTAACGCTTCGGCCACGCGCCCGGCACTCTATTTTACCGTGATGGGCGAATCGCCGATCAAAGTCCTGCGCCACCAGCAGCAGATGTCCTTCTTCGACGCGACCAAGCTTGGTGAGAGCATTCATTTTATGGATCTGACCGAAATGGTGCTCGAACAAGGGCTGGGCGATGTACTGGAGCGGATTATCCAGCAGGTTGAGGCAACCAACCCTCGCATCGTGATTGTGGATTCGTTCCAAGCTGCCGTTCGCGCATCCAGCGCATCACAGGTTGCCATGATTGACCTGCAGAGCTTCACCCAACGCCTAGCGATACGCCTGACGATCTGGCAGGCGACGACCTTCCTGATTGGTGAATACCTTGATGAGGGGCGGCAGAACAACCCGGTGCTTACCGTCGCCGATGGTATTTTCGTGCTGTCCCAGAGCATCGACCGCAACTCCGTGGTTCGTAAATTGCAGGTGATCAAATCGCGTGGACAGGCGACAATGGCTGGCTTACATACCTTCCGGATCAGCCAAGCTGGCCTGCGGGTATTCCCACGTGCGAGTATTGCAGTAGCGGCGATGAAACGATCACAGCCGCTTGGTCGTGGCACATCCGGTGTGGAAGGGTTGGATGAATTGCTTGGTGGTGGTATCCCGCTTGGGGATGCGCTGCTGATCAGCGGCCCTTCTGGTGCAGGCAAATCCGTATTGGCAACGCAGTTTATTGCATCTGGGGCATTGCATGGCGAGCCAGGGGTAATTGCCGTGTTCGAGGAGCATCCACTTGAATATACACGGCGCGCTCAAAGCCTTGGGATTGATCTGGAGGAACTGGAGCAACAAGGCAAGCTGAAGATCATCTACATCCGGCCACTCGATCTATCGCCGGATGAGACGCTGTTCGAGATTCGTGAGGCGGTGCGTGAGATTGATGCCAAACGGGTTGTCATCGATTCACTCACTGGCTTTGAACTGGCACTCGCGCCGACATTTCGCACCGATTTTCGCGAATCACTCTACCGCTTGGTTGGGGCACTGACGGGCAGCAATATTATTGTGCTCATGACCATGGAGATTGTGCAGAGTTCGACCGAGATGCGCCTCAGCCCATATGTGATTTCCTTCCTGGCCGATAATATCATCCTCCTACACTATACTGAGATCGCCGGAAAGCTCAAGAAGAGCCTGCGCGTCATTAAGATGCGTAACAGCGACCATAGCAAAGATCTCTGGCAGTATGAGATTACAGACCAGGGCATGATTATACGCGAATCGTTTGTGGATGGTGAGCGTATTGGTGCCCTTGGGGCGCTTGCCAAAGACAAGCAATTGAACTACCCTGGCCTAACCGAGCAGGAGACGATCCTGCTGCAAGCGCTGATCGAACTGCGTAAGGCACCGGCTCAGGTATTGGCGCGGCGGATCGGGCTACCAGATGGGCCAATCCTGGCCTCCGCACTCGCTCGGCTGGTTAGCCTCAACTACGCTACCACACAGGGCGATGCAACGAGCGCTATCTACTGGCCGGTGGCACAAATCGTGAGCTAGGACGGGAGTTGGGTGAATCGTTACCGGAGCGCTGGATGCCACAACACACAAATTCGAAGCGTATGAAACAATTGTCTGGGCCAGATGTGGTAGCAAAGATGCTCAATCGCCCAACTAATAGCGTGGCTCTGTACCAGAAGGTTGCCGAGCATTCGCCGATTCCGATGGCCATGACTATCGGTCCTACCCATCTGTTGTGTGTCGCAAATCTGGCGCTCTGCGAGTTGCTTGGCACAGAGGCGCAGGGATTGCTTGGGCAGCCCATGATCGATGCGGTGCCCACCGCTGATATGGAGCGCCTGTTGGCGATCCTTGATCGCGTGTATCGTACGGGTGAGGCAACCCTCGGAATTGACCAACCGCTGATCCAGTCGGCGCACGACCAGGTCTATTGGAATTACAGTATCTGGCCGATCACCGACGACGATGGACACCCGACCGGCCTCGTGCTGCTGCTCGACGATGCCACTTCCCATCATCACGCTGAACAGGCAGCAATCGACAGTCGCGCAGTCAACGAGCAGTTACTGATCGCCGGCCTACGTGAGCTGGAATTATCCGAAGAGCTCCAGCGCCAACTCACCGTGACCGATGCCATCGCCAAGGAATTGGCCCGCTCCCATGCGAGACTCGAACAAGCACTCTCCGAAGTGCAGGCGCTTGCATTGACGGACGAGCTTACTGGATTGTATAACCGGCGCGGCTTTCTCACACTGGCCCTACAACAGATGAAGCTTGCCAAGCGGACAAAGCATACCCTGAGCCTCATTTTTGTTGATCTGGATGGCCTTAAAGATATTAATGATCGCTGTGGTCACACCATGGGCAGTCAGGCTATCGCCCAAACCGCCCATATCCTCAGCGCCACATTTCGTGATTCGGATATTATTGCTCGCTATGGCGGCGATGAATTTGTTGTGCTGGCCATGGATTCGGATGCCCAGGAGCAGGATCAGGTGCTTCAGCGATTACAGACGCAGTGCATGCAGTACAATCTTCAGGCCAATGTTCCCTATCAACTTTCCATGAGCATCGGGATTGCACACTCTACGGCAGATCAGCCATGCTCGCTGGATGAACTGCTGGGGCAGGCCGATGCACAGATGTATCGTCACAAACAAACCAAATACACGACGCGATCCTAACTGGAACCCGCATTGCCCTTCCATCCGCAGGCTAAAGCCTGCGGCAAGGGGATGCTACCCTACCATCCGCAGGCTAAAGCCTGCGGCAAAAGGACGATGCCCCTGGCCGCGTGGCTTCAGCCCGCGGTGGGTAAAGATACCAATACCCGATGAACATGGAAAGATTCTTCAGCCTGCGGTAGCCCGATGCTACTACAGATCACGGATCGATTCGCCACGCGCCACCGCATCGGCGACCATCACTAAGCGCTCGGCCCGATGTGCATAGGTATATGGTGCTACTCGCGCCAATGCCTGCGCTCCCAGGGTGGATCGCAGTTGTTGATCACTGAACAACTGGACAATCGCCTGTGCCATGGCATCCCGATCCCGGCGCGGAATATGGAGTGCGCCATCGCCATGCGTAATCTCACGCAGTGCTGGCAGATCCGGGCAGATGATCGCACGGCCCATTGCCATGTATTCGAACAGCTTGAGCGGCGAGGCGGTAATATCGGTCACGGTATCTGGGACGGCCAGAATATCGCCAGCGGCCAGATACAGCGGAATGCGCGACTGTGGCTGCTGCCCTGCAAAGATAACCTGGTTCCCCAACCCAAGCCGAGTTGCCTGAGCCTGCAGATCATTGATCTCCTGCGGACGCCCGCCAACCAGTGCGACGCGCAGGTTGGGAACCTGGCTGCGGGCCTGCGCGATGGCATCAAGTAATAGATCGACACCACGATACGCGAATGTCAGCCCGGCATACACAACCAGGCGTGTTTCCTGGGCAATTCCCAGTTCACGGCGGGCCATGCCCCGATCTCGTGGGTAGTAGCGCTCGCCATCATAGGCATCCGGCAAGACCGCAACATCGCGCTCGGCACGGATGCCATCGCGGGCCAGCAGATCGCGGAACACAGCGGTTAATGAGGTCAGTGCCGCTGGTTTGCTCAGAACTAGCCGATCAACCAGGCCGAGTAATGGTTGCGCCCAGGATTCCTTGGCCCGCGATGGGTTGTGTGCTTCGAGATCATGAACCTCGTAGATCACCCGCGCACCCGTGAGCTTTGGCAGCAGCAGGCTCAACCACAGCGCAGTGATGACCTCACGAACATACACGACTTCATAGCGCTTGCCAACCAATTTGAGCAAGCTCAGATAGCTGGCAACCATCAGCGCATAGGCGCTACGCTCGGCATAATACAGCAGGGTTGTGCGATACAATCGCGAGAGCCGCCCGATTGGAATACGCGGCAGATGGGTCGCGCCAACCGACGTGAACGCACTTGGTCCTGATTCGATACGCGGGATCAGCACCAGTGTGTCCGGGGCAATCTTCTTCAGTTCCCGGACGGTTGCATGCGTCTGAACGGCATTGGCCGAGCGCAATTGTAAACTATTTGGGTAGGCAACATAGCATATCATAGGGTGTTATCACTATCTTATTCTTATAGAGAAACCAAGGTTTGGGTGAGATCTGCATGTCTAATCGTTGGTTCGTCGGATCGTAGGGCGGTTCGCGAACCGCCCACCAAAAAAGGCAATGCCGGTCAGTGCGGGCGGTTCGCGAACCGCCCCTACCCTTGGATGACGCTGTGGTGGCCTATCCGAAAGAATACATCGCATCCGCAACATCTGACAGATGTACTATCTGGCAGACGCAATATCGTGCGTCTCTACGGTTTTCGAATGCGTTTCGAGGCGACCCATTCATTCCATTCGTCGCCATCATCATCATACTTGATATAATGCACACCGCCGCGCAGCTCCAGGATCGTCGCAGCGTACCAATCGCCCTTCCAGCGTACCTCAACCCTGGTGCCAGGCGTATACTGAACTGGCGTCGCATTGCGGATCTGCTCTTTCGTCACCCATTCATCGTCGCTGGTTTCCCAGCCATAATAATGGATGAGCGATTGATCGCCCTTCGCATCGATAATACGGCCCTTGTACCATTCGCCATCCGAACGCACCTCGACACGGCGGCCAACCACCTGGAAGCCATCCAGAAAACAGAGCTACACACCGGATCGGCGCAATTCGTCGTCCTGGACGGGCCACCACGCATCGCGGAGATGACGCGGGCCATGACGCTGTTGGCCGACTTAGTTCTGGTGCCTGCTGGCGCGTCCATGGCCGATCTGTGGGCGACTGGTGACGTTCTGGCCATGGTGGCGGAAGCCAAGGCCGTGAAGCGCATCAAGGCGC
>ENA-ORBV01015137-ORBV01015137.1-microbial-mat-metagenome-genome-assembly--contig:-NODE-15137-length-11410-cov-6.522015_pt1 | contig 11410 bp, 7 predicted proteins | sample MGYA00237777_ERZ505514 | MGnify/ENA primary metagenome ERZ505514 (study PRJEB26160, sample SAMN06269048) | microbial mat metagenome | isolation source: Oligotrophic lake microbial mat | place...
CGTCATTCATTGAACTACACTATACCACAGGACTACCAGTACTGCTATTCAACGAGCATAGCTAACGAATTAAGTAAATCGAAGATACTGTAGTATCCTCGTTCCATCCGCAGCCTTTCTCTTCCCTACCCCTCTACAGTCGTCACGTACTGCTATTAACTGTCTCTCCAGAGCATCACACCCGCAACAGTAGCAGAACCCTACCATTACCAGCAAGACCATGTCATCTTCCTATCCTCCGGACAACGACAACGACTCTAGTCATGCTCCAAATCCAGAAAAACAAAAACTCCTCCAAGAAGAACAGCCCGACCACCACCACACCCGAAACCGTAAATTAGGATTGGCCGTCTTTGCCTGCGTCCAAAATGCGTTCGTGGGAGGCCTCGTCTTTGGATGGGCGTCCATTGATCGCACCATGCTCAAGGCGACAATGGCCGAAGGAGGGGCCCATTTGACGGCGGCCCAAACCACCCAATTGTTTGGGTACGCCAGCAGTGCCAGTATGATGGCACCCCTCGTCTTGGGTCCTCTGTTGGATGCCTACGGTCCTCGGACGTGCCTCATGGTAGCGCACATGACGGTCCTCGTGGGATGTTTGGGATTTGCTCTGTCGCAAAGTCTCTGGCAATTTACCGTGGCCGTCTTGTGCATGGCCTTTGGGGGACCCGGCATTGGACTCTCCATTATTCACAATGCCAATTTGTTTCCTCGCAATCAATTCTTGGCGGTCAGCATGTTGGCCGGGAGCATTACCCTGAGTTTTAGCATGTTTGCTATTTTGGAAGTTCTGTGGGAAAGCTTGGGCATTTCGTTTCGCATGCTCTTTGGAGGCTACACGTTGGTCATTGCCGGGAGTATGATTGGGACCCTGCTGTGGTCTCCGGAGGATCCCTACGAGTTGGAAGAAGACGATGAACAAGACGAAGACGATGAGGAAGCCTTGCTGCGGGCTTCCTTTGATTCGGAACGCGACTATCATCCAACGCTGGAAGAAACGTATATCGAAGCTACCATTCAAACCTATGCCCATCATCATCAACATCACTTGTTGTTGACGGATCAGTCCTTGAACTCGACCTTGCGTCGACGAGACGAAGATGAACCAAACGAGGTAGCGGACTATTACGAGGACGAACTGGAGGCAGCGGATATCCATACTGCTACTCATAATGAAAATAACTACCATCACCCCGGACAACCACAAGAACACACTCCCACCAGAGCAGGTCGACACCACCGCTATCATCGAACGCATTCCTTTTTCCAATCCCAAGAAGCCATTCAATCGGGAAATGAAGTGGCCGTCAAGCTCATGAGTTTGAAAGATCAACCCTTCCAGGTGCAAGTCCAAAGTCCTACCTTTTCTCGGGCCGTCATTATTTTTGTGACGACGAGCTTTTTGGCCAATTTCACCATTGCCTCCCTCAATACCGAAATGGAAGATCTGTCTCAATTCTCGTATTTTCAACAACATACCCTTTCCCAACAATTCACGTGGATGTTGTCCTTGGGCATGGTCTATGCCGTTCTGGTGGGATGGTTGATGGACCGCGTGGGTCTCGAAGTGTGTACCCTCTTTACCTTGGTCTTGGGACAAATCAGTACGGCCCTCATGATGGTGGCATCCTTTCCTTGGTCCTTTAATGACACACATGGCTATTCCGTCATGCTTCTTGGCTTTGCTCTCTACTCGCTCTTTCGGCAGTTTTTGTATCCCGTCTTTTTGGCCTATATTACGGCCCGCCTTGGATTCAAATACTTTGGGATCCTGTCCGGCGTTGGATTTGCTCTTTCGGGCATGGCGCAATATTTCATGCCCAATCTGGCCCAACTGATTCATCACGGCGATGATGGACCTCATCAGTGGGTCCACTTTCACATCTTTCAAATTTGTTTGATGGGAATCCTCATGGTTATTCCCATTGCGGATCACCGGGACATTCAACGTCGAGAAGCACAAATGGAACGTGTTCTCGAGCAAATACACAACCAACAGAACATCCATACGACTACGACGGATCATAGTACTCCTCCTGGATTACCGACCACTCCTCAATCGTCCTACACCGGGAAAATATCGCCGTCCAGTGTGAGCACTTCTACCACTAGTACTGCAAGTACTGCCTCTTCTGGTACGCATCTTTGGAAGGAACGTACGCCAGAAGATATACTAGTAGCAGCAGCAGGAGGAGAGTCTGGTTATGGAGCACTAGATTGCAGCGAGTGAAGATCGTATCTCTGAGAGTAACTCGATTTTTCTACCAGCTAGACTAGTATTGTAGGATAAACAGAATTGCAAGTGCGTGATGCCAAAAACCTAAAAAATTACATGTATTAGTACGTCGCAGCTAGCTAGGCCACAGTACTAGACTACTTTTAGTAGCTGCCACAGTGCAGTCTGGCAGGCTATTTACTAACTAGGTAGCACTGTAGTTCTTATTAGGCAGGTCGGATCCCCCGCCAACATTCCGAAATGTCTGTGCCTGGGAACTGCAACTTCTGAATGACTTGTCTTCAGGTATTGTACCAGCGACAGTAGTGACGCTCATCTCCTTAGCTTCGAATGTGTTCCTCTGTTCTGTGATCACTCCCAAATTCGTTTTCCTCCAGCTAGCTATCATAGCTAGCTAGCTAGCTAGCCGTACGTATTGTTTCGGCGTTGTTGACAACTTCCGTGACGATTGACACATGTCAAGTAAAGTACCCCCGGAGAGAACCATCAATGACTCTTTGAGGAAACGGAGTACCGAATTCTGACAAGACCTAATCAAACCAAATGAATACTCCCGATACGCGAAGTCCAATGACGTCGACGCGGTCATTGATTGCTCCACAAGTTCCGCAGTATCATAGTCACGATTTAATTGATTGTTCATTCGTGCATAAAATACCATGGCAGACGTCAACACGAAACGTGTCAAGCAAATGCCCATCAAATCACTTTGTACTCGGAATGAATAACAAGCAAGTGTACTTGTATCGTACAAATGATTGATTGGCATAGACTGATTGATTGCATACGAATGTTTGTTCCCAAGCAGGATGTTACTTGACATCCATTGCATCGCATCGGCAGACTGGACAAAAGACCAAAATGATGACAAGGGTTTCATAAAAAACAAAGTAATACATTAAAATCTTAAACATGAAACATCGATTAACCAACAAATTTTACCTCTCCGTTCTCGTCGCACTGCTCGCATCGAACGATGCTGCCAATGCGTTTGCACCCTCTCATAGAGGAGCTGTTACGAGCCGGGTAAAACCGACGGCCAACCACTTGCCAGCGCCAACGTTACGGCCCACACCCACTCAATTATATTTCGACTTGAGCTCTTTCGTAGAGCCACTATCCAATGCTATCCCTGCACTGCAGCATGCAGCGTCCACTTCGGCATCACAAGGTGTACTACCGCAGCTTGTACAACAAATGACCGAAACGCTCTTCTTTCCTCCCGCCATTACAGCACTGTCCACCACGCATTTGATTCAAACGGTTGGAGAAACGGCATTTGCAGGCATGCTAGCCATTGCCGCCATGCAAGGATTTCTGATAATGAAGCAATACCAAAACAACCCCAATGGTGGCTTGATTGTTCCCCCGGGGCTTACCGAGGGCATTGAAGGCCTTGCTTCTACAGATACACAAAGTTTGGCGGAAAGTGCGGCACAGACCAGTACGCTTTTGCTCTCCAAATCCACTCCGTCCCACCAACCACGCTTGACCGACAAAGAGCTAGAAGCCTTGCTTTGTGACACGGACGACACGGCATTGACGTGCGGCCTCAAGAAGCAATGGTATCATATTACTACACAAATCATGGCCATTGCTTTGATTCCCCTGGCAGCTGTGGCTGGGCCTTCCTGGGGCTTGGCGGCTTGGATGCTACGATACGGTCACATTATGCATTTGGCTGTGATCTTTGGTCTCACACATATCTATGACTTTTTCCGAAAGCTCCCAGCTATGGAGCATTGTCCTCTCAAGAACCGTAAAAGCAAGGGTCAAATGTCCGCCGAAGAAGAGGGACCACTGTTTTCTTCGGAAGAGCCACACATTTTGGTTCTGGGCGATAGCATGAGTGTAGGCATTGGAACCTGCGAAGTCTTTGACAACCAAAAGGTCTATGACATCCCCCTACACAAGGATGAGCATCTAGCATCCTCTGAAGAGGAATTAAAGACGGCCCCTAGTGCACCAGGTCCCATGTTTCCGCGGGCACTCGCCAGGACACTGTCACAACGGTTGGAAAAGCCAGTGGCGTGGAGATCGGCGGGTGTAGATGGTGGCGCCACAGAGGATATTGCCGAACATCTGCTCAATGTTGTCCAAGATGAAGTCAACAAGGGGCATGCCCCCGATGTGGTGGTGGTGTTGACAGGGTCCAATGATTTGAAACACATTCTCAACGGATCTGCTTCTGTCAAGGGATTCCGTATCAACCTGATGATGCTGGCGGATCAAATCAAAGCCATCTTACCCAACACCAAAGTTGTATACCCTGCACTCCCAACCTATCGCATGGACCAAAAAAGTATCCTCAATGTCTTTCCACTGAGCATTTGTCTTGATTCCATCATGGGACTATGGGATGCTCAAAAGATGACGGTTGCGGATACCTGTCCAGGTGTCTACCATGTGGATTTGACTGTGGCAGATGTCAACAGTTGGTACAAAACCTCTGACGCAGAAGACAAAGACATTACTTTGATTGCGGCGGACGGTATCCATCCAAATGCCCGCTGCTACGAAAAGTGGGGTTCATTTGTCGCCAACAAGTTGGCTGGCTTTGAAGAACAGCAAGCCGAACACATACGAGAACAACAGCACCAAGACACCACTACCAGCAAGCACCATTCAATCCCTCGACCAGCGTTCGCTGGCGGTTTCCATGTACAAAAAACGTTTGGAACAGCAGCGCCAATGAGTCGACATGAACAATAACCCAAAACGATATTTTTGCGCATAAATTCATTGTATACAAGGAGCTAGAAGCTTATGAAAAATAGATAAAGATTTTAAGTAGAGGCACTATTAAAAATCTGGCACACGCCAATGTCGGAGAGACATGTCATGTGCAAACGATCTGCACTATTCTATGATCAAATCCAGGTGCAAATATAATATCGGCAGACTCTTGGTATTGCTGACCTTTCTGCTAAGAGGATACTTAGGTACTGTTAGCCAGCCAATTCGAATCGATGTCCCACATCAAAGGGCATTTATTCCTTGGCCTTAGAAAGCCTTATACAATGTGAAGGCCCTATCGTTGGCCACGCCCTGTCATTTAGCTCAAGCGAATTTGACTCCCGCAAAGAGAAACTACCGAAATGAAAATATCTCTTGATGGTGGAAAACCAAAGCATGAAAAGTCAGCGATGTACCGTGCGTGGCATTCTGCGCCCTTTCCAGCAGAAGCGGCCACTGACCGGGCTTAGCACGCGCCGTTGGGGCCCAATGTTCCATTTTGTTCCGCATTCCAAAGTAGCAAGTCAAGGCAGATTCCAAGTCCTGACCAGCGTGCTTCAAGTGGATGCTTTCAAGGCTTTTATTCTTTTGGAACCCTTTCGTAAGAGCATCTCGCAGAGATGCGAGCTGGGCCTGATCCGTGGCGAAGGCCAGCCGGCTACTAATGGAAAGAATCTTCAAATGTGATGTCTGTGGAAGAATTTTTGCCATGTCTTCCAATCCTGCTGCTGTAGCTTCAACAGAAGGAAGCCATAGCTTGCGCAGCGACACACTCTGGTCCAATTTAGAAGCCAGTGCCATAAATGCTTCATCGCCGTGCACCGTCGTTCCAAGGATCTCCAATACGCAAGCAGGATGGACAAGAAAAGAAGCCAATGATGTTGCTCCTTGCACGCCAACCTTGTTTAAAACGAGGGACAGCTCTCGGAGCGGGACAAGTGCACTACCAGCATCGTTCGTTTTCATCAAGATGTCCGCCAAGGCTTTCACCCCCTTACATTCTATGCCACATTGCGTCAGGAAAAGCTTTGTCAACTGACGGCAGCTTCCTAGCCCTTCAGAAATCATTTCCAATCCTCTACATCCAAAACCTTGGTTCCTAGTCAGATCAAGGACTTGCAATTGTGAAAGTGTCGGCAGTAGATTGTTCAATGCTTCTATGGCGGCCTCGCCTCTCAGGCCGCTGTTGCCCCGAGAAGTATGGTTGGCAGGAAGCTGCAACTCCTTGATCGTGTCATTCCGTCTCAAAGCGTCCAGGAGTTGCGCAAGCATCGGGGATGGAGTTCGAGTAATATCCCATAGAGAAAGAATGACAGTAGAAAGACATGTGGCTTCTTGGAAGAAAGGATGAAGTATTTGTGCCCGACTCGGTGCCAAGATGGATGCATTCGACAATTCCAGGTGTGCCAGTGTCTTGCTACAAGAGCACAGACCATCGTTTATACGATACATGTTATTCGGAAGGAATCCATATCCAATCAGCGTTAGGCCTTTCAAGCTCTTGTGACTGGCTTTCAAGAGATCTGCTAATGCTTGACTTTCAAAGACGCTCATGTCTCGAGGAGAATGGATATCAAGGTCACGGCGAAGATAAATATACTGCAGTGATGATATCGATGGATCTGGAGCCTTGTTAATCCTCCAAGGCAGTGCTGCATCAAAACACCCTTTCATGGATGTTTTGGCGAGAGCTTTCAACAGGGCTACCAACTGTTCCCCATGCCATCGTTCCAGAAAAATGGCAGCGACGCATTTAGCCTTTGCCAGGGCTTTGACGAGTCGCTCAAAATCACAATCCATGAGATCTCCAAAAGCATACCGCTCAAGACGAACTTCTCGTGGTCGGCGAGGATCTACTTCCAACGACTCACAGAAATGGGTCACCGTTTCGGATGGCGACAAGTTGAGGAAGTGCACGTTTGGCTCGTCATCGTCCCGCACTTTTGTTGTTGTCAAGGGACTATAATAGGAGTCGCCTTTTAAGAATACTGTTACATCTTTCAGTGTTCGAGATCTTGAAATCTTCTTTAGAAATTCATCGCAATGAGACGGCATTGGCGAGATAATTTCGAGTTGTTCGACATTGGTGTACTTTGCGGAACGTGGTCCTTCCAAGGGGAAGGAATGACTAAAACAGCAGACAACTTGGATATCTTGTGCAATGGGATTCGTTTCCCTCATGCTTTTCTACTGTCTTCTGTGTGGAAATTCTTTAGATTTAGAAGGTAGACGACTTCGCTGCATAGGTACAGTATGTGCTTTCATATCCTTCGCCTTGCCTTATTGGATGTCGAAATAAATACAATCATCAGAATCTGAATAAATAAGAAATGGCAGAGGGTTGCATTGATTGATTGAACAAAAACCCAACCCTGTTTTGTTGCTCATTCACGAATGAACGAAACAACACTCACTACTACTAGCTAGCTAGCTAGCTACTAACTGGAAGTGCTATTACAAAGTGAGTCGTCAGTCGTAGATTCAGAAACATGTCGCACACATGATCACTTCTCTCCCATCCCACAGTCCACACAACATGTTCAGTGCATTCTTTGTGCAGCCAGCATTGTGTTTTGGAGCTGTTTGTTGACAAGGCAGACAAACGGTTTGCAAAATCACCTATCTATCATGTCACACATGAACGGCTTCCAATATGTAGAGCCCCGTATGGAAACCTTGTTGCAAGGACATGACGGAACGTCAAAGGTGTCTAAGGAAGAATTCATTAAGGAACGTTCCCATTGTTTATCTATAACGGAGAATGAAATTGTTGCTGGGTTTCAAGCTCGACGAGACCTGGTACAGAGACTTGGGCAGGGTAAACAAGCTTTTAAAACAAAATGGTCTGAATTAACCCGGGAATCAGCCAACAAGGCGTCTGCCGCTCTGGCGCTAGCTGCCTTGGAAACGGCTAAAGAAGCAGAAGCGATCTATGTCATTGAGAATTTGGTTTGTGCTACCTTCATGAGCACCAACCCGGAAAAGAGAAAAGTGAAATGGCCAGTGATTCCAACCTTCTTTCCAGAACTGAGCGCTTGGTTGCTTGCACCAACCCCAGAACGAACTCATCATGTTTTCCAAGTTTTGGACGAAATGTGCCCTGATATGAATAGCAATTCCACTGAAGATACTACTTTCAAGATCTTTCTGGAGCAATCTAAGCTAGTGGAACGCAGCGATGATGAAAGTTTGATTATTTACGTCAAAGGACATCCAATGCGAGCGCAATTATCTGTGGGGGCAGCCCTTCGAATTTTTGCGTTGTCTACCTTTGTTTCAGGGGTATACGACCATGTTATGAATGAACCAAAATGTGCTGTATGCTACAAAACCTCAGAAGCCCTCAAGTGCTGCGCCCGCTGTCATTGCCTCTATTATTGTAGTCGAGAGTGCCAAGTGGCTCACTTTCCTCAGCACAAAAAAGACTGCAAACTAGTCTTGAAGGAACTCTACGAGCGATACAATAGTGACAGCATCCAGACGGACATAACGACACTGCATATGACTGTGAAAGCATTTATGTTTCCAAATCTCAAAAAGAAGGTTTTGGGACCCTTGGGGAGATTTGCAGAAGCCGAATCTAGACGACTGTTGGACACCGATCGGGGGTCTATAAATCAGATTCAATCTTTCAAGCCGAAGCTATAATGGTCAAAGTTTGCATTGATTCTCATCTCTGCAATAATGCTACGTTTTCACCAGTCAACTGTCAGCTTCCCGTGTACGTATCAGTTATTAAGCGAAGGTCTCGCGGGCCTTCTCCTTTTCTTCTAGATAAACCCGAATTCCCAGTGTAGGAAGGCACAACAAATACGAGCCTACTAGCTAGAGTGAATTCAAAGCTTGAGTCTGCGTTCGACGTTATCCATATCGCACTAGTGGCCGTGTCGAATCCAGTTCAACTGATCGTTCGCCAAGATGGAATACCACCTGCGTGACGGTGATGGATTAGTTGGGCGTACTTAGTAGGTGTTGAATTATCCTCCAATAGAAGCGCGAGTCAAAGTAAGGCCCTAACAGCGTTTGTGAACATTCCTACTGCACGATGCCTAGAATCAGTGCGCAGTGAAAACATACTGGTCCTGTGCGACCAGCTAATAGAGAATATTATAAAGAACAATACCCCCTCTAGAAATTAATGCGTGACTATATACTAGTAGTAAAAGCCACGCAAACGCCAATGTGCACATCGACCGAGATTGTAGTTGCGGGAGGAGAAACTATTATACGTGACTGGCTCCCAGGCCCCGATGGGCTTGGGTATAGATCGAGACCCTGGGAGATCGTTCCGCAAAGGAAGAATTGCGTCTCTTGAATTCTGCCTTTTTGCTCTCCCATTCTGCATGCATTTCCTGTTCGGCCATTTGGGCTTCCACTTGATCGTACTCGTGTTTGAAATCAAATCCGAGGGAGTACCATTGTTTCTCCAACCGAATGGACCCAGTATTCTGTTCGTTCGTTCCAGCAGTGTCAGGATGATGTTTCGATGCAGTGTTAGGAGATGGATATCCAACAGCCAATAAATGCAACACTGCATAGTGGTATATATATATATATTCGTCCACCCATAGCCGACTTACCGGTGCATTGTAAATAGCCGTGCCGTACAACAAAACAAACATTCCCAGCAATTGAACCCAGGACCACTTGGTGAGCACTTCTCCGTATACTCCAGCAGTGATAAAGTAGAAAATGGCCAAATCCGTGAGCCAAACGGTGATGGGCCTGAAATTGTCCTGTGACGCAGGAGCGGGATAATACATAAATAATAATAAAATGGTAAGGAGAACCTTTTCGTACCCACAATAAATTTCCAAAAATTGTCCTTTGACGCCGTTCCATCATCATCACGTACCAAGATGGCATGCCAAATGCTGTTGAGTGAAAATGTGACCAAGACAGCGAACAGATTGTAACCGAAAATGGCTCCAAAGTAGAGGACAAAGGACGTTTGAATGATGGGAGTGTTGACAAACATGTGCCATGTATTCCATGGATCTTCGTAGGATCCATGATCGCCGCCCGGAATAAAATACGCCATGGGATAGACCACTACCAAACACAAAAAGGTTCCCCACAATCCTTCCATTCCAATCAAGAGGAGGGGTGGGACCGCGGCTTCGTCCATGGTCATGACTTTTTCTTCAAAGACAAATTGCAGGGCTTGGACAAAGGCGCCACACATAACGAGCAAGACACCCAAAAAGGCCAATCCAGGATCTTTGGTACTGACATCGCCATCGATACCACCGACACTGCCATCGAGTTCATTCAAGACGGCTGTTCCACCCACCAAAAAGACCGAAACGACATTGTACACGACACCAACCCATTGATAGGTATACAGATGATCTTTGAGAACATATTGTTTCATGAGTGCCACAAAGACAATTCCACTGCCTCGTAGCAATTGATAAATACTGACATCCAAATATCGCAATCCCATCATACAAAGAGCCGTGGCGGCCAAATCGAAAATGGCGGGAATGGCCAAGAAAAAGTACATCCAAACCGGTGTCTTGTTTTTGTTGACAGTGTCATTGACATTGACATTAGTGTTGTTGTTGTTGACAGCCAAAAGTGGATCTTGTTCTCGCGGATTTGCCACGGCATCTTTTTTATTAGTAGTAGTAGCCTCGTCTTTGGAAAAATCATATCCCGGAAAGTTGATTTCCAAGGCCAAGACAATCCAATGCATGATCAAGCCAAACATCATGCCCACAAACATGCCAAAGGTTTGAAAGATGGGTTTTTCAAAAATTTCCACGTCGCCGTCTTGACCAATCCCGGGCAATTCCATCATGGTTTTACTGCAAATACTACAGGCCGTGCCCGTCACAATGGCCGCCAAGAAAATGAGCAATTCGTAGATGCCACATGTTTTGTGTTGATCTGGTGAAGAACCGCCGGACATGATGTTTGATGATTGTTGACTTGTTTAACAATTATTATAAATAAATATTTATGGATGGGCTGTAAATTGTGGCCAATGATTCTGGATGAAGGATAACTGTTTCTTCTGGCTGGCTATGCTAGCTATTAAGTGGCTCGACTGCTGGTTACTACTAGTACGTCGTACTCCGATCCTAGCTTTTCGAAAAAGTAATTTAATGCCGAGATGCACTGTACTTTCGTGGCTGGCATGGATGATGCATGATGAATCAATGAACGGATGAGATGATGTCATGATAATAAAGGATACAACTGCAAAACTAAGTAGCTGGCTACTTGCACATAGCTGCTACTACAGTACGACGTAGCTAGTGTGCATGTCAGTGAGTCAACAGTTTACGGAACGGTAGCTAGCTAGCTAGTTATTTAGCCGCATCTAGTACTTGGGGATCCTTCCGAATGCAAAGGATTTTGATTGGTGGCGAGTGACTCGAGTAATACCTGTCTCTTATACACATCTCCGAGCCCACGAGACTAAGGCGAATC
>ENA-ORBV01015140-ORBV01015140.1-microbial-mat-metagenome-genome-assembly--contig:-NODE-15140-length-11409-cov-3.033886_pt1 | contig 11409 bp, 9 predicted proteins | sample MGYA00237777_ERZ505514 | MGnify/ENA primary metagenome ERZ505514 (study PRJEB26160, sample SAMN06269048) | microbial mat metagenome | isolation source: Oligotrophic lake microbial mat | place...
AATGATACGGCGACCACCGAGATCTACACCTCTCTATTCGTCGGCAGCGTCAGATGTGTATAAGAGACAGGGCAAAGGGTGATGCCGCGGGCATCTGTGCGCTCATCTGGTCGGCGTACCCCTTCAAGACCGACCTTGAGATCATCGCGATCATGAACGCCAACTGCCGCGACATGGGTGCGGCCGGCTACGACACGGTCTATGGATATGGGTTCCCCAACGTCAACGACGCGCTCCGCTCGCAGTCGCCTTCGAACACGTGGTGCGCCACCTCGCGACTTATCACCTCCGCCGCGCTCACGTTCAGCGCCTCCATGTCGTCGGTGGCGAATGCCGCCTCACCGGCCGATGGCCCGCAGGAAAACTGCGAGCTCAACAATGTCGGCGTGAGCCACGCGGTCTGGTACCGCTTTGACCCGCCCTGCGTAGGCACGCTCAACCTCAACACCAACGGCTCTACCTACGACACCGTCCTCAGCGTCTTCCGCGGAACCTGCCAGGATCCCATCCAGGTCGCCTGCGATGACGACAGCGGCACCGGCACGCAGTCGCAGATCACCGCTCTCACCGTCAGCTCCGCCAGCACCTACTACATCAAGATCGCCGCATACGGAGTCAACAACGCCGGCGGCGCGCTCGACTTCAACTTCACTTACGACCCGACTCCCCCCGCCAACGACCACTGCGGCGAAGCGACCAACATCTCCGTCACCCCGTGGACCAGCATCCGCTGCACCGTCGGCGCCACCAACCAGGGATGTGAGTTGAATGAATCCTGCGAGCTCAACGGCGTCGGAACCAGCAAGAGCGTCTGGTGGGAGTACACCCCGACCGCCAACGGCAAGGCCGACCTCGACACCGCCGGCTCGGCCTACGACACCGTGGCCAGCATCTGGAACGGCTGTCCGCTCGGTCTGCTCTTCAACGGAACGGTGACCTGCCTAGGCCGGACCCAGATCGCCTGCGACGATGACGGCGGCACCGGCACAACCTCGTTGATCACCGGCGCCATTCTCCGCAAGGGTATGACCTACAAGATGAAGGTTTCCGCCTACGGTGCCGCCCACGCCGGCGGCGACATGACCATGCACTTCGACTTCCACCCCTGCCCCGCCGACTACAACGCCAGCGGCAATGTCAGCGTCCAGGACATCTTCGACTTCCTGCTCGACTACTTCGCCGCCGACCTCGATGCCGACATGAACAACTCCGGCACCGTCACCGTTCAGGACATCTTTGACTACCTCTCCCTCTACTTCGCGGCCAACTGCTCCTGAGCCACCCCCTTCCCTCACAACCGCCCCGGGCTGGGATCTCCCACGCTCGGGGCTTGTTCGTGGGTATGTCGCCAGAATGCCACTTTGGGGATATCGCTTGAATCTCCAAGGCCTTACGACTTCAATAGGACCACTTGTTCGTATTATATTTGGTTGCCGACCGGGAACCAGCGTCCGTCCGCGCCCGAATCATGCTGTACAGTTTCTCCACTGTATTTCCACGGCCAGCACGCCAAGACGCAAAGCGGGCTTCCAAACCATGTTTGCACGAGAGGGGAGTCCGCCGATGCCGCGCCGCGCCTCGTCCGCGATCAATCGCTTGACCGTCTTGACCGCCGCCCTCGCCGCCCTCGCTGGTTCGGCGCTCGCTGTTCCGCAGACCGATCCCGCCGGCCTGAAGGTCCGCCGCACCGGCCCGGTCGGTGTGGCCACCTTCTTGACCCCGGCCCAGGGAGGTTTCATCCCCGTCGCGGTCCCGCGCAACCGCTCCCGCCTCACCAGTTGGGCCTTCTGGGATCAGTACGGCTCGCTCTTCGGCATCACCGATCCGGCCGCACAGCTCACCCTCGATGCTGCCGATGTCGACGCGCTGGGCCTGGTCCACACCACCTTTCAGCAATACCACCAGGGCGTGCAGGTCTTCTCCGGCGTGCTCAAGCTCCACCAGTCCGCCAACGGCAACGTCCTCGCCGCCAACGGCCGCGCTTACCCCATCAAGCCCAGCCTCAGCGTCAAGCCTTCCCTCGACGAGGGTGCGGCCATCGCCGCCACCCGCCGCTCCGTCCTCGAAAAAGTCAACCCCATCGTTGAGGATTCTCAGCTCGTCATCGTCGATCCCGGCTGGTACGGCGATCAATCCACCGGTGCACGGCTGGCGTGGTTCATCACCCTCACCGACCTGCAGGCTGGCGGGGGGGGTGGGTACAGAGAAGCCTTCTTCATCGATGCCCACACCGGCGAGGTCATCGATAGCTGGTCGCTCATCGAGCAGCTTCTGAGCCGCGAGGCTTACGACGGCCTGCAGACCGGCGCGATTCCCGGCACGCTCGCGCGCGCTGAGGGCGACCCCGCCGCCTCCGATGCCGATGTCAACCGTGCGTACGACTTCGCCGGCGATTTCTATAACTACTTCCAGCGCGGATTCGCCCGCGACAGCATCGACAACAACGGCTTCGTCCTCAAGCTCACCGCCAACTCCCGCTCCACCGGCTGCCCCAATGCCTACTGGAACGGCATGCAGTCGGTCTACTGCACCGGCGTCGTCACCGACGACATCGTCGCGCACGAGCTGGCCCACGGCCTCATCGGCAACACCGCCCGCCTCATCTACCAGAACCAGTCCGGCCAGCTCAACGAGAGCTTCGCCGACGTGTTCGGTGAGTTGGTCGATCTGTTCAACGGCGACGCCTGCGACCCCGGCACCCCCGGCTCCGGCCCTCCGCCGTACTGGCCAAATCCCTCTCCTTCCGGTCCCGGCACCGACGCCCCCAACAACCTCCGCGTCGCGTGCAGCCCCAGGCCCTTCCACCCCGACGGCGTCCGCTGGTGCATCGGTGAGGATTCCGCCGCCTTCTCCGGCGCGATCCGAGAGATGTACGACCCAACCTGCCGCGGCGACCCCGACAAGGCCAGCAGCCCCTTTATGACCTGCCAGGCCAACGACTCCGGCGGCGTCCACCACGGCTCGGGCGTTCCCAACAAGGGCTTCGCCCTGCTCGTCGACGGCGGCACATTCAACGGGCGCACCATCGTCGGCATCGGCACCATCAAGTCGGGCGCGATCTGGTACCGCGCCCTGACGACCTACCTCACACCCGCCAGCGACTTCCGCGATGCCTACGACGCGTTCATCCAGTCCGCCAACGATCTCTTGGGCACTTTCCCCGCCGATCCCCGCACCGGCCTCGCCTCCGCCTCCGCCATCTCAGCCTCCGACATCACCCAGCTCACCCTCGCCCTCCAGGCCGTCGAGCTCGACACCGACGGCGCCTGCGGCCAGGCCTACAACGTCCTCGACGAATCTCCCCCGATCGAGGCCGTCGCGCCCCAAGTGCTCTTCTCCGAAAACTTCGAGTCCGGTGCCCCCGGCTGGACCGTCGCCAACTCCGCTCCGCCAACGCCCTACGACTGGACCCTCACCACCACCCCGCTTCCGTGGTCGCGTCCCGGCATCGCCTACTTCTGCGAAGACCGCGCCGTCGGCGATTGCCTCATGGTCTTCGAGTCGGCCATCCACTCGCTCACCAGCCCCACCATCGCGGTTCCCTCCGGTACGTCGAAGGTCATCCTCGGCTTCACGCACCACCTCGCCAGCGAGGGCCGCTTCGACGGCGGGCGCGTCGAGATCAGTGTCGCCGGCGGCGCATGGACCCCGATCCCCCGCACCGCCTTCGAGTTCAACCCCTACAACAGTCGCCTCGTCGCCGCCGCCTTCGGCAACTCGAACCCCATCGCCGGTGCCGATGTCTTCAGCGGCGCGGGCGGGCGCTGGGGCCGCTCCTTGGTCGATCTCTCCTCCTTCTCGCCCGCCGGCAACAACATTCAGCTCCGCTGGGTCTTCGCCAAGGATGGCTGCGGCGGCGGCGGCGGGTGGTACCTCGATGACCTCGCCGTCTACCTCGCCCCCGACTGCGACGCGAACGCCGTTGCCGATATCGACCAGTTCGTCTTCCGGCGCAGCAGCTCCACCCAGCTCGACGTCGGATGGATGAACCCCAAGACCGTCACCCTCACCACCCCGCCCCAGTCCGCTGGGGCGGTCGCCCTCGGCTTCCTTGCCGTCGGCGATTTCTCCGCCGCCGACGAGTACCTCGACATCACCCTCATCGGCGTCGATGTCGGGCGCGTCTTCCATGTCGCCGGTGCCGACTGCGGCGGAACGCCCATGCGCGCCGCCATCTCCGTGCCCGCCACCGTCTGGAACCCCGCCGCCATCACCGGGTCCATCGTCATCACCATGACCGCTCCCAACAACGTCACCACCTTCGATTGCATCGGCTCCTGGGTAGCCGTCTCCGTGCAATACGCCCTTGCCGCGCCCGACTTCGATGCCGACGGAATCCTCGACGCCTGCGACTGCCCCGTCATCGCCCAGCAGCCCGCGCCGGCCGCACAGCAGACCACGGTCGGCGGCAACGCCACCGTCACCGCCGCGGCCGTCGGCCAGGCCACCCTCACCTACCAGTGGCGGCTCGCCACCATGAACCTCGCCGATGGCCCCTCCGCCGGCGGTGGAATCATCTCCGGCGCGACCACGCCCGCCATCACCATCACCGGCGCGGGCTTCCTCGACGCCGGCCTCTACGACCTCGTCGTCACCAACCCCTGCGGCAGCACCACCACGTCGACCGCGTCGCTCGGCATCAACCCCGCCTGCCCCAGCATCACGACCCAGCCTCAGCCCATCGCCATCGACTCCGCGACCACCGGCGTTTTCACCGTCGTCTCGAGCGGCACCGCTCCCCTCACCTACCAGTGGCGACGCAACACGATCGACCTCGTCGACGGTCCATCCATCGGCGGCGGAACCATCTCCGGCGCTCTCACCGACACGCTCACGATCTCGTCCGCGGGATACTTCGATAGCGCCGACTACGGCTGCTTCGTCACCAACGCCTGCGGCAACACGACTTCCAACCAGGCTGCTCTCACCGTCGCGCCCATCTGCCCGGTCGTCACGCAAAGCCCGCAGCCGCTATCCGTCGGCCCCGGCGGCAACGCCTCCTTCACCGCGCTCGCGCTCGGCCAGGCCACCCTCGGCTACCAGTGGCGCGTCGGCGGAATCGATCTCGCCAACGGCCCCTCCGCCGGCGGCGGCGTCATCTCAGGCGCGACCACCACCACCCTCACCATCACCGGCGCGGGCCTCGCCGACGGCGCGAGCTACGACTGCGTCGTCACCAACACCTGCGGCCAATCCACGACCACCGCCGCGCTGCTCACCATCGACACCGCCTGCCCCGTCATCACCACCCAGCCCCAGCCCCAGATGGTCGAAGTCGGCGACGACCCCGTTTTCACCATCGCGGGCAACGGCACCGCCCCATTCACCTATGTCTGGAAGCGCGGCGCGACCACCCTCGCCGATGGCCCGTCCGCTGGCGGGGGCGTGGTCTCGGGCGCGACCACCGCCGCGCTGACGATCACCAACGTCCGCGTGATCGTGACGAATCCGCCCTACGCCGGCGGCGCGAAATCCTTCATGCAGCGGCTGGTCATCGTGCGCGTAGAAACCAGCGAGCCCGGACTGTACGGCCTGGGCTGCGCGTCGTTCGTGTTTCGCCCCGGCGCCGTCGTGGGGTCGGCCGGCCGAATCAGCAGATTCAATGCATACGCATTGGTCACAGAAGCGCCACCATCCACAATCGCCGCCAGAACGCTAAGCTTTCTCTCCGCCATGCCAGGGGCCGGCAGAATTTTGACGCGGGCCTGCACATTCAATTCGAAGTCCTGCTGTGATACGGTGTCAACGCGTCCGCCCACGTTCCAGTAAGACCCCGGTCCCAGCATCGAGAGGCAGCGCGTGCCATCCGCTTCCACATAGGGCTTCGTGGTTGAGGAAGTCACCCAATTCTGGGTTGCCGGACCCGTTACGGGCGGTATGCCCGAAGGGGGCAATACAGGATAGCTTTCGAAGTTCTCATTAAAGAAGGGGCCCACGACCGTCAGGCGGTTGAGGCGCCCATCGTTATCGATGCGCGTCAAATCCACTTTAGTCGAACGGCGAATCGTGATGGCTGCTGTGCGCGCTTCGTCCGCCGCGGCAACAATCAAGCCCACCGCGCGCGACATACGGGAACTGCGCAGCATGGATGCCACCGAGACCAGCGCGATCGTCACCATCAGCACGATAATACCCATGACGACCAACAGTTCGATCAGCGTGAATCCCGCCGGGCTCCGGCGTCTGCTGTAATGTCGTCGCAACGTATTCATTGTTAAACTCCTGCCGCCACGCGGCGTTCACATCCGGTGAGCCGGGGAACTACTTCTGCGGATCCCAATTATTGATATCGTCCAATACTTCGCCCGCGAATTGGACCGAACCGGCATTCATATGATCCCGTTTCGTTACCGTAAGTGTGCCGTTCAGCGCCGATTCACCCAGCTCTGAAGCGTCGTAACGCGATCCGCCGACGTAGGACGTGTTGGCTGTGCCGCTGGTAATGGTGGTGCTGTTGGCCAAACCATCGTCGCTGGCCGTCTTCTTATTGGGGCCGCCCGAGTACAGATCGCAGTCACCCCGGTTGTGGATCACACGCCGCGGATCACCCACATAGCCCAGCGGCTTATTCCAGGCGTCAACCACGTAGAACTGTTTGCTGTTCGGAGGGTCTTCGACCAGTTCGCTGTCGTTGAATTTGATGTACGGTCCAAGCGTGCGCCAGTATTCAGTGCCACCCGCGCCGTTAGGACGGAACTGTTGAATTTCAGCTCCCAGGTAGCGCCAGAGAGAATAGGAATCGTACACGACGCCCGTATCGCCGGCCGCGTTAATGGTGCCCATCACTTTGGCCAGGGGCTGGCCGTACGCCGTATCCGGCGGAAAGGTGCGCAAATCGGCGTAGTAGCGCGCCAGTCCAATTCCTATGCGCTCAATCAATTTTTGAGTAGCCCGAATTCTGTTCGTATCGCCCTGCTTCAAGAAGATGCCAACCATGAATGCGAGCATGAACAGCACGATGGAGATGACTACCAGCAATTCGAGCAACGTAAACCCGGAGGCTTTCCTCTGCCTATTCGAGAAGATCGTGCCGCTGTAGTTTAATTGCATTGCCATCTCCTTCGCTGCCTTCGCTGCGACCGCTGCGTTTGCCAAGCCCCTACCAAGCCCTTACCAGGACGTAATGTTGTCGTCGTTTTCCGGATATCCTGGCGAGCCATTGGGCCCCGTCCAACTTAAAGAACCTTCCGTCTCGAGACCGTCCGCTCCATTGCTCCAGACCTTTACTTCAACGACGCGGCGCACAGAGTCCGCGGCGGCTCCGGGCGGGTAGGGTTCGCCCATGACCGTCACATCGCCTGTCACTGGGTTGATGGTCGAATGCACGGAGTCCAGTTTGTAAGGCTTGCCCCACGGATCATTGTACACCGTCTGATTTACGGCAATGCTTTTAAGGTACGTCAGTTTGAGCTGCAAAAAGGGCCCGTACACCGCGCCCGTGTTCTTATCCGTGATTTTACGGCCGAGGTAATTATAGATCGCGTACGGATCGCTGACGACCTCGGGATTGTTGCCAGAACTGAACGCATCCGTATCCGGCGGGTAAGCGTGCAGCGCGTCGTAATAAGAATCGGCCGCCGCCTTGATCAACTTGACTTCCGCTTGTGTAAAGACAATCAAGCGCTGCCGCCGCGCCGATACCAAAGCCGGAAGAACCAGACCCATCAGGACGAGGATGATGCCGATGACGACTAGCAATTCAATCAGAGTGAATCCTGAAGTTCGCCAGTTATTTCGAGTCGATCTCATCATAAACACACCTTTAGCGCCAGATTGAACGGTGTTCACTATCTTCTAGTCCAGTTCGTGACGTCGTTGGGCTGCTTCAAGCTCAAGTCCGGCGGGTCTTGGTCTTCGACCTTGTCTTTACCGCAGGAGAGCAGATCGAACGAATTGGGGTTCTTGAATGTGCCATCGGGCACCCACAAGACACCTCCTTTTCTCTTCTCTTGGGTATAGTAAAGTGAGTTTCTGTACACGATTTCTTTATTCCAGGAATCGACGATCAGCGTATCCGCACCACTTTTGCGCAGATTCTCAACTGGCGGGCTGATCAACGGATCCATGCGCTGAGTGCGTACATTCGGCGATACACCAGTCACTTTAACGATGCCTCTGCCGTCTTGCCCGCAGAGGTATTCGTAGAGGCTGCCGGCTTCGGCCGGATCGCCTGCTCCACTCACCGTGCTGGGTGGGTACTCATCGAATTCAGTGAAGTAGCGTTCCAAGCCCGCCACGATCCCGTCAACCAGCGTGCGGGTAGCCTTTTCCTTCGCCTTCTCGCGCACCGCTCCCAGTGTGGGCACCAGTAATCCCACGAGAATCGCGATGATCGCCATCACGATCAGCATTTCGATCAAGGTGAAACCTGCATACAGTCGAGTTTGCCGCTGGCTCACGAAATTACCCCTTTCATACCGCTTCTGCCTTCACGTAAATGGTAGAAGGCACCTGTGATTAACAGACAAAAAAAACGCGGGTTTTGTGATACTTAAAAGGAGTCTTAGCTGAAGGACTATTTAGAGCCCGGTGCCACTGACGTAACTGCTTCTATAACATAACGTTGCAATTTACTATCCCAGTTGCCTTTGGCCTGGTGGGCTGTCCACCAGGCATGGGCCAAGTCTGGATTTGACCAGCGAATGCCCAGACCTTGTTTGGCCGAAGGACGCAATTTTTCCTCGCGTGTTTGAATTCGGTGTGAGGGTCCCTCCGTGGAATCTTTCAATCCCGCCGGCAGGTCATGCCATTTCGCCTGATTGGCCAACGTGTCATTGATAAAAATTAAATCCGCCAAAGCACGTTGTGCCGTGCGGCGAACGTCAATGGCCGTCTCTTTCGCCGGATCCAATGAGGCTGCCAGGGTAGCGATATCCTGGGCTTGCAATGTATTGCTGACAGCCAGAAAGAAACTGGAGTAGAGCGCGACGAGTTTGGCGCTTTTGCTGTTGAGCGAAAGAGCCTGCCGAAAAATGGTTCGCGCCAACTCCGGATCCTGTTCGCACAGCGATAAGTACTTGGTGATCGTCTCCTGCCGGGAGGTGATTCGCACAATGCCAAAAGAATCGGTGATCCCATTGACTTCAGCCAGTGTCTCCGCATCGCATTTGTCCATGGCCTCATAAAGCGTGGATTGCAATCGCGACTTGCGCGTGAAGCCGACCAGACAACCCGCCAAGATGACCACTCCAAAAGCAATCAGCAGGGGTGCCGGCAACAGGCGTTTGGATGCCTCCGGCTGCGGCACGGCAGGAGCGCTGGCGACATCGTCAGAACGAGGCTTGATCTTGGACATGAAAGAAAGGCAACTCCCTGTCTCGTTAAACTCTGACGCGTGAATGTCGATGGATCATTCGCAAAGGGCGAAATTTACCACATCATCCAGCGTAACAAAAACACAAAATTCCAAAAGTCAATAATAAAAAATCCTCACCACACATGAATCCTGAACAAAAGCACAATGACAAAGTCGAACCAATGACCATTGAAAGTCTCGATCGCCTGTGTCTTTACCCCATTCAACACCCGAAATTATTCAAAAACTATGAAGATCAACTCAATCGATTTTGGGTATACAATGAAATTAATTTTGCTACTGATTATTCAGACTGGCTCAAAATGCATCCAGACGAACAATATTATATTTCCAAGACCCTGGCATTCTTTGCAAATTCAGATAACGCTGTGATGGAAAACATTGAAAATCGATACAAAGAAATTCAGTGGCCTGAAGCAAGATTGGCATTAGGAATGCAATCCATGATGGAAGGTATTCATGTCGTGAGTTACAATAATATGATTTCTGCTGTTATCAAGGATCCGGAAGAACGCCAAAAATTATTTCATGCTGTTAAATATGATCCAATTATTGCCAAGAAAATTGCATGGATGCAAAAGTGGGCAGCGGACAAGAAGACACCACTTCATCAATGTTTTGTGGCTCAATGTTTCTCAGAAGGTATTGGGTTTTCTCCAAATTTTGCGTCCATTCTATGGCTTCGAAAAAATAACAAATGCAGTGGAATTTGCTTTGGAAATGAAAAGATTATTCCTGACGAAACATTGCACGTTAAGCTATTTGCTTTATTAGCAAGCATGTGTAGCTTCCCAATTCCTGTTGCAACTTGCGTCGAAATGTGTCGTGAAATTGTCGAAATTGAATGTGAGTTTGTTGACGACAGATTGCCGTATAATTTGCAAGGTATGAACAAGCAACTTATGAAACAATATGTTCATTCCGTTGCCGACAATATTCTGGGGTTGCTGAATATCCCTCCTATTTATAATGTCGCGAATCCATTTGATTTCATGGAGTTGGCCGTAAATGCCCTGACAAAAGACAGCTTTTTCGAAAAGAGTGTCAGTGACTATCAAAAAACAATGAAGGAAGATTTCATTAAATCCAAATCATTCAAGAATTTGGGTCAATCAATCGACTTTTAATGTTGTTGTTTTTTCAATGACATAAATAACATTTTCTAAAAGATACTCCCTCGATGATTATCGGAGAGGGTACCACTAATGTCGTCTGAAACGCGTTGTTTCATGGATCTTTTTCCATTTCAGGAAAACGACATTCATGGTACTTTACACGCGAATATTTCATCATTCTTCAAATGTTCTCGTCGCATTAGAAAACCAAGTCTTTTCAAGGGTGCGAAATGGGACAGCAACTTGCAATGATTGTGGCGTCATATTCCTTCGAAGCACGTATCACGAATGTGTGAATCGACAACCTCGTAAAAAATAATTTACGTTTTACATTAAAGCGAAACTTTCGAACCTTGGACGACTCTGAACATCCCATTCTCCAGATTTGGAGACTTTGAATTGCTCTGCAATCTTTTGAAAAAAGTAATCAATAATCAAGTCGCAATCAGAAGAACTGTGGAAAAAGAACTGAGAACGCCCGGGAAAAGAATCGACAACAAGAAAGGCGTGCTTTTTGCATACTATATTCAAACTTGTGCGATTCTTTGGAAATATACGAACTCGAGTAAACTTTGACACTTTGACATCAGAGTCTTTTGGGAATACACGAACAACGTCAACTAAATCACGACCGGGATTGCTTTTTACAGAATAAATACCAGATTCGTTGATATTACAGAATGAATGACAGTCACAATGGATAGTTGTGGAAAAGGCGTGCATGGAATAGAGATTGGGACAAATAGTGATTGAGAAAAAATTGTGGTTATCATCAGGGCCTTCTATTTTAAACTTTTGCAATAAATCGTCAATTTTTTTGTCAATGTCGTCATCCATGTCTTTGGCATCGAGAATTTTCTTGTTTTTCTGAGATTTCATGTGCTTTTTATTATGACAAATTTCAGAACCTGTCTCTTATACACATCTGACGCTGCCGACGAATAGAGAGGTGTAGATCTCGGTGGTCGCCGTATCATT